>OIFF01000027.1_pt1 | contig 176020 bp, 169 predicted proteins | sample 1581981 | NCBI WGS metagenome assembly OIFF01 (sample SAMN07501067, study PRJEB24779) | human gut metagenome | isolation source: stool | host: human infant | place: USA: Pittsburgh, PA
TGCCGAACTCAGAAGTGAAACGCCGTAGCGCCGATGGTAGTGTGGGGTCTCCCCATGTGAGAGTAGGGAACTGCCAGACATCAATTAAGACAAAAGGCCCAGTCGAAAGACTGGGCCTTTTGTTTTTGGCATGGAATTTTGAGTGAGTTTGTAGCGTTTTTTCCGTACAACCTCCTGAAGCTGCATTAGTAAAAATCCGCCTTCATGAGCGCGGCATTGATTCCACCCATAGGGGCTTACTAAAACCCTTAAAAAATATGTCCCTGCCAGTCTTGTGAGATTAAAAATCCAAAGACAATGAGGCAGAGTTAAAACCTGTTGAAAACCACGGCCTGCGGGCGTGGTTTTCAATCGGCAATAAAAAAGGCCATCCCTGCGGATGGCCTTTTGCATTCCTGTCATTAATATCAATGGATAACCTGTGACAGAAAAGCACGGGTGCGCTCAGACTTAGGATTCGCGAAGAATTCCTGTGGCGGCGCCTGTTCAACAATTTCACCGCGATCCATAAAGATCACCCGGTCCGCAACGGTACGTGCAAAGCCCATTTCATGTGTTACGCACAGCATTGTCATTCCCGATTCTGCCAGACCAATCATGGTATCCAGCACTTCTTTCACCATCTCAGGATCAAGCGCAGAGGTCGGTTCATCGAAGAGCATAATCTTCGGTTTCATACAGAGCGAGCGGGCGATAGCCACACGCTGCTGCTGACCACCAGATATCTGCCCAGGGAATTTATGGGCGTGCTCAGCGATACGAACGCGCTCCAGATAGTGCATTGCCAGCGCTTCGGCTTCTTTCTTAGGCATCTTACGCACCCAGATTGGTGCCAGCGTACAGTTCTGCAGTACCGTCAAATGCGGGAAAAGATTGAAGTGCTGGAACACCATCCCTACTTCCTGACGAACCTTTTCAATGTTACGGATATCTTCGTTTAACTCGATCCCGTCAACAACGATACGGCCCTGCTGATGTTCTTCCAGATGGTTAATGCAACGAATGGTTGTTGATTTTCCCGAACCGGAAGGACCGCACAGTACGATACGTTCCCCTTGCTTTACTTTGAGATTGATATCTTTCAACACATGAAACTGTCCGTACCACTTATTCACATCTTCGAGCGTAATCATCGCATCGGCAGGTTGCATAGTAATTTGACTCATAATTTCCTCAATGCGCTGAACGCCCGGTATGGAAGCGCTTCTCCAGATGTTGGCTATAGCGCGACATGCTAAAACAGAAAATCCAGTAAACTAACGCGGCAAATACATAACCTTCGGTCGACATACCGAGCCAGGCCGGGTCAACCGTTGCCTGCTGGACGCTACTGAAAAGGTCAAACAGACCGATGATGATCACGAGGCTGGTATCTTTAAACAGCGCGATGATGGTATTCACCAGACCTGGAATCACCAGTTTTAATGCCTGTGGTAAAATCACCAGCCCTTGTGTTTTCCAGTATCCCAGCGCCAGTGACTCGGCAGCTTCGTATTGCCCTTTTGGCAGAGCCTGCAAACCGCCACGCACGACTTCGGCGACGTAGGCGGACTGAAACAGAATCACCCCGACCAGTGCGCGGATCAACTTATCGATACTTGTGCCTTCCGCCATAAACAGCGGCAGCATAACCGAGGACATGAACAGTACGGTGATCAACGGTACGCCACGCCAGAACTCGATAAAGATCACGGACAATATCCGCACCACCGGCATTTTTGAGCGACGCCCGAGCGCCAGCAATATGCCCAGAGGCAAAGCGCCAGCGATACCGACAGAGGCGATGATCAACGTCAGCGTTAACCCGCCCCACTGGCGCGTTTCCACACGATCGAGTCCCAAAAAACCACCGTACATCAGCCACCACACCACGATCGGATAGGCCACAGCCCAGCAGGCGATATAGCGACCACGGCTCGGTAGCTTTTTCCAGAACATCGGTGCGATAGAAAGCAGTCCGACAATCAGGGCGAGATTGATGCGCCAGCGTTGCTCATGCGGATAGAGGCCATACATGAACTGACCAAAGCGCTCATGAATAAACACCCAGCACGCGCCTGCTTTGGTACAGTCCGCACGCGTAGAGCCTATCCAGTTCGCCTGAAAAAGAGCCCAGTTCAGTAATGGCGGGATTAACTCCCACATCAGCCACAGACAGAAGAGTGTCAGTAGCGCGTTCAGCCAGCTTGAAAATAAATTTTTCTTTATCCACAGCACAATACCGCTGCTTCCTGCACGGGTCTGGCGCGTAGATTGAGACAGAATAGCTTTTGTCATCAGGTGTCCTTAGCGCTCAATTAATGCGATGCGGCGGTTATAGATATTCATAAGTAACGAAATCGACAGGCTGATAATCAGATAAACCGACATGGTAATCGCGATAGTTTCGATGGCCTGGCCTGTTTGGTTGAGTACCGTACCGGCGAACAACGACACCATATCCGGATAACCAATCGCGGCTGCCAGAGACGAGTTTTTTGCAATGTTTAGATACTGGCTGGTCAGCGGTGGAATAATGACACGCAGCGCCTGCGGAATGATGACCTGACGTAATGTCACCGGATTGGGCAAGCCAAGCGAACGTGCCGCTTCATGTTGACCGTAGGGAACAGATTGAATGCCTGAGCGGATAATCTCAGCAATAAATGCCGAGGTGTAAACCGACAGGGCAATCGTCAGTGCGGCCAGCTCCGGAATTAACACCATGCCACCCTGGAAGTTGAAACCGCGTAAATGCGGGATGTCCCAGTGAAGCGCCGCGCCAAATACCCAATGTGCCAGCAGCGGGAGCACAATGATTAGCCCCAATGCCGTTGGCCATGTACGACGCAGTTGGCCGGTTTTAATCTGGTGCGCTTTGTTAAAGCGATACAGACCGATGCTGATAGCCAGCGCGAAAACGATCGTGCCGATAAAAGCCCACAGGCCTTCGCCCAGTTGAGGTGAGGGGATATAGAGTCCCCTGTTACTGAGGAAAAGCAAATCCATCGCGCCAATGGCCTGACGTGGGCCAGGTAAATTACGCAATACGGCGAAATACCAGAAGAAGATTTGCAGCAGCGGGGGAATATTTCGGAACGTCTCGATATAAATGGTAGAGAGCTTACGTAACAGCCAGTTTTCTGAAAGACGGCAAAGCCCCAGAAAAAAGCCGATAAATGATGCAAAAACAATACATAGCGCAGATACCAATAAGGTATTCAGCAGGCCTACAAAGAAGACGCGGCCATAAGTGTCACCCTGTTCGTAGTCGATAAGGTGCTGAACAATGCCAAATCCGGCAGCGCGGTCGAGAAAAGCAAAACCAGAGGTAATGCCGCGACTGTTCAGGTTGGTAATAGTATTGTGTATCAAATAGATCGCGATGCCGACAACAACAAGAATAGCGATAATTTGAAACAGCCAGGCACGAACCGCAGGGTTTGAAAAGGAGAGCGATCCTTTAACGGTTGGGCGGCGTTGGGACATAAGAAAACCTCGGTAACCATGACTCTGGAGTGGGCGCCGCATGCGCAGCGCCCGTTACAGCGCTTACGTCTTAACGTACTGGCGGAGCGTACTGAATGCCGCCGTTGTTCCAGAGATTGTTCTGGCCACGTTTGATTTTCAGCGCGCTGTCAGCACCGACGTTACGCTCGAAAATTTCAGAGTAGTTGCCCACTTTCTTGATGATGTTGTAGGCCCATTTGTTGTCGAGTTTCAGGTCCTTACCAAAATCACCTTCGGTACCCAGCAGGTGCGCCATGTCTGGCGTTGCCGGTTTAGCCGCTTTCTCGTCAACGTTTTTCGAGTTGATGCCCATCTCTTCTGCGTTCAGCATTGCAAACAGCGTCCAGCGGACAATGGAGAACCAGTCTTCATCACCGCGACGAACGACTGGGCCCAGCGGCTCTTTGGAGATGACTTCTGGCAGAACGATCCATTCAGCCGGGTTGCTCAGCTTAATGCGCAGCGCGTACAACTGGGACTGGTCAGATGCCAGCGTATCGCAACGACCGGATTCCAGCGCTTTTGCGGATTCATCAGAGCGATCAAAGGTTACCGGCGTGTATTTCATATTGTTGGATTTAAAGTAATCCGCCACGTTGAGCTCGGTATCGGTACCCGCCTGAATACATACGGTTGCGCCGTCCAGCTCTTTGGCGCTTTTCAGGCCAGCTTTGTTGTGGGTCAGGAAGCCGATACCGTCATAATAGGTTACGCCAGTAAAGGACATACCCATGCCTGCGTCACGTGAAGAGGTCCAGGTCGTATTACGGGAAAGAATATCGACCTCGCCGGATTGCAGCGCAGTGAAACGCTCTTTAGCGGTCAGCGGGGTATATTTTACTTTCGTGTCATCGCCAAATACGGCAGCAGCAACGCCACGGCACACATCTACATCTATACCGGTAAATTTACCGTTTGCATCCGCGTAAGAGAAGCCAGGGAGACCGTCACTGATACCGCACTGTACAAAGCCTTTTTTCTTAACGGCATCCAGCGTTGTGCCAGCATGGGCTTGATTAGCAACGGCAAACAGCACGCCGGCAGCTGCCAGGCTGGCAATCATCATCTTTTTCATAATGCATCCTGTGTGGCGAAAAAATTATCGTTATATGAAGGCGTCCGGGAAACGCCTTAAACCTGTCTGTGGCTTTGGCCATACTCTTTAAAGCAAAGGTAGTGCCAGTTTTTGCGAACACGGAAAAATGCGAGCCGTGAGCGCAATATGGAGAGTGTAGACAGGAAAAAATAACCTCAACGCCCTGCAATGGTGCAAAATTACAACCTGCGCCACAAAACAGAGCAAAAAACTTTCACTTAGCCAATTCTGCTAACAAGTAAGTTTCCTGGGGTAATATAAGCAAGGTAGTTAAACGTATTACTTTGTGAATCACGTCACGAGCACAGAGGAAATAATTAAAAATGTGGTGGGAAATCATGCAGAACTGCAGAATTATTTAAATGATTTGCTCGTTTTTGATGCTAAAAATTTACGCCAATAAAAAGATATGCACTGTAATAAAGCAAAGCGCGGCATCGCCGCGCTTTGGACCCATTATTTCGTTAACGCGACGATACCCAGCGTTAACCCTGCCAATGCTGCAGCCCCACCGGCAATCGCACCTGCGGTTTCCCAGTTATCCTGAGTGGTTCCTTTTACGCAGGTATTGGTATGGACCAGACGGCCCTGATCGTCATATACAGGGACGCAAGGAGAGTCGTGCGCACAGCCTGCCAGGGTAGCGGTAAGCAGAACAACGGAAATTAATCTTTTCATGATGTTACCTCTAAATAGTCCCGATCCCCGATATCAAATAACGACATCAGCGCAGAATCGATACGCTATTTTAACATCGCGAAGATTAAGAATGCCCCGTTCAATAATCTCAAAGTATGAGTAGTGTAAACATCATGGAGAGAATTATGATATTCCATCGAATAGTGCAGAAAAAATGGAAGTACAAAAAAGCTGTGAGGTATTGATAAGGGAATATAAAGATCTCAGGTTCGTTATTTGTGGCGAGCCAATGATTTTAATAAAGATATTGTAAATAGCACTAACGGAAAAGAGTAAAAAAGCCTGACAGGTGCTTCGATAAAAGGGTGCAACACTGAACACCCTTACTTATCTATTCTATTGATATTTAACAAACAGGTTCCTGCTGGCACAAGGTATTTCCCTGGGAACTGATAATTTCAGGCGTGACCGGGCGACCGAGCAGATAGCCTTGTAAGGTATTGCACCCCAGTTCAGTCAAAAAGGCCTGCTGTTCTACGGTTTCGACCCCTTCCGCCACCACCTTCAGATTTAACGTTTTTGCTAGTGCGATAATAGCCGAGACGATAGTCGCATCGTCGCCATCGCTGCTGAGTTCTCTGACAAAAGCGCGATCAATCTTCAGTTCGCATGCGGGAAGCCGCTTGAGATAGAGCAAGCTGGAATAGCCGGTGCCAAAGTCGTCAATAGACGCCTGTACGCCTGCATCGGTCAGTTCCGTCAGGACGCGAACGCTCTCGTCAGGATTAGTCATCGCCGTGGTCTCGGTGACCTCCAGGATCAGCGTGTCAGGCGGCACCCCATGCTTTTGCAGGCTATCCATGATGGTCTGAACCAGAGACGGCTGTTCAAATTGCAATGTGGATAAGTTGACCGCTACCGACCAGTCGATATTACCCTGCTTACGCCATTCGCTTAACTGACGGCACGCTTCATCAATGACCCAGTTTCCGAGTGGCACAATCAGACCAGTCTTCTCTGCCAGGGGTAAAAAGACATCCGGAGAGAGCATCCCTCGTTTTGGATGCTGCCAGCGGAGCAGGGCTTCAAAGCCAATGATTGGTCCTGCTGGCGCCTGGAATTTGGGCTGATAAACCAGGCGAAATTCTTTACGTTCCGTTGCCAGCCACAGGTCGTTCATCAGTTGTAACTGCGTTTGCGCCAGGGTGTTCATAGAGGGCTGGAAGAAATGATAGCCGTTTCGCCCCATATGTTTGGTGTGATACATCGCGGCGTCCGCGTTAAACATCAGCTCACGCTCATTTTTACCATCATGTGGATAGAGTGCAATGCCAACACTCAGGGTGACCATCATGTCATAGGGATCGATATTAAACGGCTTGTCGATAACGCGCACCAGCGAGCCTGCAAGCGCCGCTGCTTCATCCGGGGCGCTTACGTCAGTCAGCAGGACGAACTCGTCACCGCCCATACGAGCCAGCGTGTATTGTCCGTTGAGCTGCTGCTTGAGGCGTTCAGTGACGGCAACCAGCAATTTATCGCCCACATCGTGCCCATAGGCGTCGTTCACAGTTTTAAAGCCGTCCAGGTCCATAAACATCAGAGCAAAGAAGGACCCTTCACGTCTGGCTTTATGTATCGCCTGATCCAGACGGTCTTCCAGCAGTACGCGGTTAGGCAGGCGCGTCAGGGTATCGTGTAGCGCCAGTTGGGCAAGTTCGCGGTTCGCTTCCGCCAGTGAAGAGGCCAACTGAGATGTTCGCGCCTGCAGGCGCGCGTCCAGCATGGAAACGAGTAGGGTGATGCCGAGGATAGAAAATGCCACGACGCTTACCAGTACGGCCAGCCAACTGCCGTTAACACCATGGTGACTCATTGGTTCCTGGTCAGGAAATTTCGCGGCCATCATGCCGCTGTAATGCATACCGGCAATGGCGAGCCCCATCAAAATGGCCGCGCCAAAGCGCATTAACGCCACCTGAGCGGCTTCATGACGAAGACGGAATGTCAGCCATAGCGCGGCAAAAGAGGCGGTTAACGCAATGATGACCGAGATAGCGACCCAGAACATATCCCAGATAATGGCGGGTTCCACTTTTAGCGCTGCCATGCCGGTATAGTGCATGGCAACGATCCCCATACCCATCACAAAGGAACCGGGCAGAAGATGCAGCATTGTCAGTTCATTATCGCTGACTAACCAGAGTGCGAACCATGAGGCGCTGATGGCGATGAGCATGGAGATCGCCGTCAATAACGGGTCATAGCTCAGGTGCATTGAGATATCCATCGCCAGCATGCCGATAAAATGCATGGCCCAAATACCAATGCCCATTGCGACACCGCCGCCCGTCAACCACACCCATGAGGAAGACCCTGAGCTGGTGGACACACGACCTGCCATATTTAGCGCAGTATAGGAAGCCAGAATGGCGACAATAAAAGAAACAACAACAAGGATTTGGTCGTATTGGCTAACCAGCATTATGTCATCAACTCATTCACAAAAGGTCTTATGCGTAACTACACTTGAGAAGACAAAAAAGATGGTGACATGATCACTGCAAATGGACGACTCAAAGCGGTTTCTCTGCTTGCACGAAGCAAGAGGCCGGGCGGGAAAAAGCTAATTTAAATCAGCACAGTTCACCAGCTTGAGAGGATTGACGGAATCCATGTTTCGGCATTTATCTACCTCTGTTGTCAGGAATTCGATCCACTGCATGATCAATGCATCCAGCAACAGGACAGAAAGGGCAAAAATAACCAGCCAAAAATACTTTCGAATCATCCCGCATATCCTTTTCGTGCAACCATTCGTTGGGAATATACACGAAAATGTTATCGGCAGGTGTTGAGGAAAGATAAGTTTTTTGGCGGAATTCCAGCGAAAAAAAAGCGCGTTCCCATGCCGGTCCGCGCCTTTTAACTAGCAGTCTCTGATGGCTATCAGTTCATGCCATATTTTTTCAGTTTCTTACGCAGCGTACCACGGTTGATACCCATCATCAGGGCAGCGCGGGTTTGGTTGCCGCGGGTGTATTGCATCACCATGTCCAACAGTGGCTGTTCAACTTCAGCCAGTACCAGCTCATACAGGTCATTCACATCCTGACCATTCAGTTGAGCAAAATAGTTCTTCAGTGCCTGTTTAACCGAGTCACGCAGGGGTTTTTGAGTTACCTGATCCTGAGAGTTAACGGTAGAAACGGTCAGTACGTCAGAATTTACGCGTTGTTCGAACATAGTTCTGTCAGCTCTTTATTTCATTACGCAAGATTTTCGAAGTATGCCTCCAACGCCTCCAGCTGATCGCTGGCATCCTCTATGGCGTTGAATGTGCGCCGAAACTGGTCATTTGGAGCGTGCTCCTGGAGATACCAGGAGACGTGTTTACGTGCAATTCGGTACCCTTTTGCCTGACCATAAAAGTCATGCAATTCCCGAACATGCGCGCAAAGCAAGCGCTTAACCTCTGCCAAAGGCAGTGGGGCGAGCAGCTCCCCAGTGTCCAGATAATGCTGGATTTCCCGAAAGATCCAGGGTCTTCCCTGAGCTGCACGGCCTATCATCAGGGCATCAGCCCCCGTATAGTCGAGTACAGCTCTGGCTTTAAGCGGGTCAGTGATGTCACCATTCGCGATAATCGGAATGGAAACCTTCTGCTTAACTGCCCGAATGCTGTCGTACTCAGCGTCTCCGTTGAACAAACAGGCGCGGGTGCGTCCATGAATGGTCAGAGCCTGAATGCCACAGTCTTCAGCCAGTTGGGCAATTTCTACGCAGTTACGGTGTTCCGGAGCCCAGCCAGTGCGAATCTTAAGCGTGACGGGCACATCCACTGCTTGCACTACCGCGCTCAGGATAGACTTCACCAGATCCGGGTATTGCAGCAGGGCAGAGCCCGCAAGCTTGCGATTCACTTTCTTTGCCGGGCAGCCCATATTGATATCAATAATCTGGGCGCCGCTTTCCACGTTGATACGTGCGGCTTCCGCCATTTCTTCCGGATCACTACCGGCAATTTGCACGGTACGAATACCGGGCTCATCGATATGCACCATCCGCAGTCTTGATTTGTCACTCTCCCAAACCTGCGGGTTGGAGGACATCATCTCGGATACCGTTAACCCGGCCCCCATCTCGTAACACAACGTCCGAAACGGCCTGTCAGTAATGCCAGCCATTGGCGCTGCGATCAGTCGATTTCTGAGCTGGTGGTGTCCGATGCGCATGAGTTAAGAAATGACCATACTGTGACTGCAAGGCGGCGTATATTACGCATTTTTCGCACGAGATGAAAGGCCAAACTTTGACCAATCCACTGTCGCAGATCAATGAATCACAGCGTAAGACGGCTGGCGAAAATATTAATGATTTAAAATCATTGGTTTATATATTAATGGCGAATTTGTGAACAAATATAAATTCGTTAAACTTCTCTGTTTTTCTTCATCATGAGCCTGATCCAGCGACATATTTTGCTGTTTTAATCGTCAAAAAAGAGGGTGAAAATGAGATCAGACTCCCATTTTCACCCAGTGGAGCATTATGTTGCTGAATGCTTCTCGGCCTTATTACCCTGCCGTTGGGTTACATTTTCTGCCCGGTAATGCGGCACCATTCTTCTTTTTCCACCACGGCGTCGAGTGCGAAGGTGTCACGATAAGCTTCACATACGCTCTCAGCCTGGCTGGCGAGGATGCCGGAAAGGCCGAGCAGGCCGCCTGAGACCGGCAGTACGCTGATGAGCGGGGCAAGCTCACGTAAAGGGCCTGCCAAAATATTGGCGACCACCACGTCCGCCTGCATCGCGTCAGGCTGCTCATGTGGCAGATACAGTTCCAGACGTTCAGAGACGCCGTTGCGCTCTGCATTATCACGGCTCGCCTGAATAGCCTGCGGATCGATATCAATACCGATCGCTTTCGCCGCCCCCAGTTTCAGCGCCGCAATCGCCAGAATGCCGGAACCGCAGCCGAAGTCGATCACTGTTTTACCCGCGAGATCCAGGCCATCAAGCCATTGCAGGCACAATGACGTGGTCGGGTGCGTGCCAGTACCGAACGCCAGGCCCGGATCGAGCATCACGTTTACCGCGTTTTTGTCCGGCACATCACGCCAGCTCGGGCAGATCCAGAGACGTTCGCCAAAGCGCATCGGGTGGAAGTTATCCATCCACTCACGCTCCCAGTCTTTATCTTCAAGCTGTTCAATTTTGTGTGCGAAACCGGCACCCAGCAGCGGATGTTGCTCAAGGATCGCGACAACCTCATTCATGTCGGTTTCGGCGTCGAACAGGCCAATAACGTCGGTATCACCCCACAGGCGTGTCTCACCCGGCAGCGGTTCGAAGACCGGCGTGTCATGCGTGTCCTGAAAGGTGATGGAGACCGAGCCGGCCTCCATCAGCGCATCGCTAAGATCTTCGGCGTTAGCGCCGGTTGTATTCAGTTTTAGTTGGATCCACGGCATGGCAAAACTCTTTATTTATCAGTAGAAATCGTAGCAGGCTGTGAGGCGGGCTGACCGAAACGGTTCCCGACCACAAACGCCAGTAAACTTAACAGTAACGAAGGCACAATCGGATGGAAGCCCAGATACTGAATCTTAAACGTTGCAAGGACGGCATAAAGCACGCCGCCGACGAGCATGGCGCTTAGCGCGCCTGCCGCGTTGGCACGTTCCCAGTAAAGCCCCAGCACCAGCGGCCACAGGAAAACGGCTTCCAGCCCACCGAACGCCAGCAGGTTCAGCCAGATGATCATCTCAGGCGGTCGCCAGGCGGCAAGCATCATCAAAATACCGAGCACCAGGGTGATGATCATGGAAATGCGTTTCAGACGCTGCTCATTACGAAGTTGCTCCGGGCGCGTATTCAGCCAGAGATCTTTAATGATCGTAGCGGATGCCTGCAAAAGGTGCGCGTTAACATTCGACATAATCGCCGCCATTGGTGCGGCCAGGAACAGCCCGGCGGCAAACGGCGGCAGCACTTCAACCATCAATGTCGGGATAACCAGGTCAGGTACTTTCAAATCAGGCAGCACTGCGCGTCCCAGTGCCCCGGCCAGATGCATACCCAGCATCAGAAGCGTCACCACAATGGTACCGATGATAATGCCCCGATGTACGGCTTTACTGTCTTTATAGGAGATGCAGCGAACGGCAGTGTGGGGAAGACCAATTACGCCGAAACAGACCAGCACCCAAAACGACGTCATAAACGCGGGGGAAAGAATGTCATCGCCCCCCTGCGGCGTCACCAGCTTCGGATCGATATGCTGTAATTTATCTACGGCACTGTGTAAGCCCCCTGCGGCATGGACCACACCGACCAGTAAGACAATAGTGCCGACCAGCATCACCATACCTTGCATGGTGTCATTCAGCACGCTGGCGCGAAAACCGCCAAATGCAGTGTAGAGCGCGATACTGATCCCGAATATCAGCAGCCCTGATTCATACTGAATACCGGCAGCGGTTTCCAGCAGGCGAGCACCGCCGATAAATTGCACGGCAATGGCCCCCACAAACGCAACCAGTAGGCTGATACTGGCCACCCACACTACGGTGCGGCTTTGATAGCGCGCCAGCAGCATATCGTTCAGTGTAATAGCGTTATAGCGGCGGGCGAGAATCGCAAATTTTTTGCCAAGGATACCCAGCGATAGCCAGATAGTGGGCACCTGAATCATCGCCAGCAGCACCCAACCCAAGCCGTATTTATAGGCTGCTCCTGGGCCGCCTATAAAAGAACTGGCGCTGATATAGGACGTGGTGAGCGTCATCGCCAGCACCAGTCCTCCCATCGAACGGCTGCCAAGAAAATACTCGGTCAGAAATGTCCCGGATGTACGCTGACGCATGGCATAGACCGACAAGCCCAGGACAATCAGCATGTAAGCAATCAGAGGAATAATGACTTCAAGCCGCATCGTTATCCTCCAGTGAGATATCGCGGAAGATAAAGCGCACCATCGCCCAACACAGCAGAATAAAAACCAGCGGCGTTAACAGGCAGGCCATCTCAAACCAGTGTGGTAATCCGGTAAACCCCATCATTGAATCTGGTAAGTAAGCAGTTACTAACCATGCGGCGAGGTAGAGGAGGGTCAGCCACAGCGCCCAGCGCGCTTCTTTGTGGGCCTGAACAAAACGCTTGTCCATTTTGTGTCCCATGTGGATAAAGAAAGCGGGGATTGTACCTTATGGATACTCCGTGATCCTCTGAAATAAAAAAGGCCGGAAATCCGGCCTCTTGCATAGATACATCACCTGATCTTACTTTTCGTTCAGACCGAGTTTCTTCTCCAGATAGTGGATGTTGGTACCACCCTGCTGGAATTTCTCGTCGCTCATGATGCGCATCTGCAGATCTACGTTGGTTTTGATGCCGTCAATGATCAGCTCCTGCAGCGCATTCTTCATACGCGCAATTGCCACATCACGGTTCTCACCAAAGCAGATCAACTTGCCAATCATTGAGTCATAGTACGGCGGTACGGTGTAACCGGCGTAGATATGTGATTCCCAGCGCACGCCAAAACCGCCTGGCGCGTGGAAACGGGTGATTTTACCCGGGCTCGGCAGGAACGTATTCGGATCTTCGGCGTTGATACGGCATTCAACCGCATGGCCTTTCACCACCACTTCTTCCTGCTTGATGGACAGTGGCTGACCGGCAGCAATACGCAACTGCTCTTTGATCAGGTCCACGCCAGTGATCATTTCGGTCACCGGATGTTCCACCTGAATACGGGTGTTCATTTCGATGAAATAGAACTCACCGTTTTCGAACAGAAACTCAAACGTACCTGCCCCACGGTAGCCGATATCCACACAGGCTTTGGAGCAACGCTCGCCGATATAGCGACGCAATTCCGGGGTAATGCCCGGAGCCGGTGCTTCTTCGACAACTTTCTGGTGACGACGCTGCATGGAGCAGTCGCGTTCTGCCAGATAAATGGCGTTGCCCTGGCCGTCAGCCAGTACCTGGATCTCGATGTGACGAGGATTCTCCAGGTATTTTTCCATGTACACCATGTCATTGTTGAACGCCGCTTTGGCTTCAGCTTTGGTCATGGCAATGGACTGCGCCAGCTCAGCGTCACCGCGAACTACGCGCATACCGCGACCGCCGCCGCCGCCGGACGCCTTGATGATGACCGGGTAGCCAATGCGTTTGGCATGCGCGCGGTTGACATCCATATCGTCGCCCAGCGGGCCGTCGGAGCCCGGTACGGTCGGTACGCCCGCTTTCTTCATAGCGGTAATGGCCGACACTTTGTCACCCATCAGGCGGATGGTGTCGGCTTTCGGGCCGATGAAGATAAAGCCGGACTGCTCAACCTGCTCGGCAAAGTTGGCGTTCTCTGAGAGGAAACCATAACCGGGGTGAATCGCCACCGCGCCGGTGATCTCCGCCGCGCTGATGATAGCCGGGATGTTCAGATAGCTTTTTACGGATGGCGCCGGTCCGATACAGACCGTCTCATCCGCCAGGAGTACGTGTTTTAAATCGCGATCCGCAGTGGAGTGCACAGCGACGGTCTTGATGCCCAGTTCTTTACAGGCACGAAGAATACGCAGTGCAATCTCGCCGCGGTTGGCGATGACAATTTTATCCAGCATGTGCGCCTCGTTATTCGATGACGACCAGCGGCTCGTCAAACTCTACCGGCTGGCCACTTTCAACCAGAATGGCTTTCACTACGCCCGCTTTGTCGGCTTCGATCTGGTTCATCATTTTCATGGCTTCAACGATGCACAGGGTATCGCCTACATTGACTTTCTGGCCGACTTCACAGAACGCTTTTGCGTCCGGGCTCGGCGTGCGGTAGAAGGTCCCGACCATCGGGGAACGTACGATGTGACCACTGATTTGCGCTGCCGCAGGTTCTGCTGCCGTAGCCGGAGCTGCGGGAGCGACTGCGCCAGAAAGCGCAGGGGCTGGCTGCTGCATAACCGGAGCCGCATAAGCTTGCTGCATCACCGGGAAGCCCGTGTTCACCGGTGCGCGGCTGATGCGTACAGACTCTTCGCCTTCAGAAATTTCCAGTTCAGCGATGCCTGATTCTTCAACCAGTTCGATCAGTTTTTTAATCTTACGAATATCCATGAGTGGGTTCCGTACTCTTGTTTAGTTTGATTGTGACAGGCGTTTTACCGCCGTCTGTAAAGCGTATGTACAACTGCCAGCATCAGGTCCGAAGACCACGCCGGAAGCGATTTCGGAGAGCCAGGAATGATGGCGAGATGGTTCGTGCGCATGCATTTTGCTTTGAGTGAACTCAGTAAAGTCGAAGGGTGCCATAGGTTTCCGACTTGCGTGCTCCCGGCATGTTAAGATTGGGGCCGTTTAAAAGCAAAATGCGCAACTTGCCAGCCATCGTGCTGCTATCTCCTGCAATTTTCCGGTAAAAAACAAAATATACCGTCATTGCGTGGTTGTCACCTTTTTGGGCCTTAAAAAGCCCTCCGGGCAAAACCAAAGTCGCACATTATAACTATTTCGTAGCATTTAGCAGCTAAATACTGGTCTTATCAGGGAAGATTATCAACCGCATTTGGTTTTAACCCTGCGATTGATAATGGAACTGCGGAGGACTGCACATATCGGAACTTTAGCGCCACCACTGGCGGAACTTCTTGTATCGCCACGCTAATAGCGCGAATGCAGCGGCTGCATAAAGGAGGGGCAACGGCGATAAAATCTTCACGGACCACAGATAATGGATGGGTGCGAGGATCGCGACCAGATAGACGAAGTTATGCAATTGTTGCCATCGTTTGCCCAATTTTCGCTGCGCCCACTGGGTAGATGTCGCTGCCAGTGCCAACAGGATAAACCAGCTAACAATTCCTAACATTAAATAAGGGCGCATTGTCAGTTCCCGGCCAAGTAGCGCCAGATTGTTAATGCCCAGCTCCAGCAATGCGTAACTGGTCAGATGCAATGTTGCCCATGCAAAACACCATAGTCCCAGTAAACGACGGGTGCGAATAAGCAACGGTTGTTTAGCGTAGCGCGCCAGTGGCGCAACCAGCAAGCCTGCCAGTAAAAATTTCAACGCCATTCTGCCGGTAAAATGTTGAATATCTTTTGCCGGGTCGGCGCTAAAATACCCCTGCGACGATGCCCAAAACAACCAGACAAACGGCAAAAAACCGGCCAGGTGCAGCAATACTTTAAGCCAGACAATCTGTTTCGCTGTTAAACGCACTCAAAAGTTCTCCCGCAGATCCAAACCACGATAAAGGGACGCCACTTCATCCGCATAACCATTAAAGAGAAGCGTAGGCTGGCGTTTTACATCCAGCACGCCGCCGGATCCGATAAAGCGTTCGGTTGCTTGTGACCAGCGAGGATGGTCGACATGCGGATTCACGTTGGCAAAAAAACCATACTCATCTGGCGCCGCAAGGTTCCAGGTCGTCGGGGGACGTTCTTTCGTTAGCTTGATGCTGACTATCGATTTGATCCCTTTAAATCCGTATTTCCACGGGACGGTCAGGCGGATCGGTGCCCCATTCTGCGGCGGCAACGCTTTCCCATAAACGCCAACAGACAACAACGTGAGGGGATGCATGGCTTCATCTATACGTAACCCTTCTACGTAAGGATATTCCAGGCCGCCGCCAATGAAGCGATCCTTCTGACCTGGCATCTCGTCGGGTGAGTAGAGGGTTTGAAATGCCACATATTTTGCGTTGCTGGTGGGTTCGACCAGGGAGAGCAGTTTATGCAACGGGAAACCCGTCCATGGGATCACCATCGACCAGGCCTCAACGCAGCGCATGCGATAGATTCGCTCTTCCAGCGGGAAACGCGTGGTAAGCGCGTCATAATCGAGCGTAAGGGGTTTGGCTACTTCACCGTCAATTTTGAGCGTCCATGGATTGGTTTTCATGCTGCCTGCGTTGGCTGCGGGATCGGCTTTATCCAGACCAAACTCATAGAAATTGTTATAGCCCGTTACTTTATCTTCCGGAGTCAGCGTCAGCGTGTTTTGCCATTGGGCCGGTTTGCTGAACTGCAGGGGTTTGCCTGGCAAGGCTTTAGGGCGATCGTTTCCTTTAAACCAGTCAAGCAGATCGGCGCGTGCAGCAGGAGACAGACTCAGTGCAGCGGCACTGATGCCCAGCGTTTTCAGGATCTGGCGACGTCGCAGCATAAATACGGATTCGGCGGTGACATCGGCTTCGGTAAGTTTTTTCTTTTGCATAATCTTCCCCCTTTTCAATACTTGTAGCACGGCGAATATGCCGTCGGGGGATTATCACGAAAAATTGAAATCTGACCGTTTACTTCCCGCTGGCGGCCTTTACTCCCCAGGATGATTGGCAAAAAAATTCTGAGGGCTATACTCGCATAGTTGTATGCAATACTGATTGCCAGCGGCGTCAGGCCTGCTAGTATGCCGGGCTCATTTTCTAGTTAGCGCTTACTTAGTTTTCCCGGGTTTGCCGCGTCTCGTTCTTTTACACTACGGAGTTAACACAAGGATGCGATTAACGACGAAATTCTCAGCTTTTGTGACGCTACTAACGGGGCTGGCAATATTTGTTACCCTGCTTGGCTGCTCATTAAGCTTTTATAATGCCATCCAGTCGAAGGTGACGAACCGCGTAGAATCGGTTGCGGCGGTGGTCGATACCCGTTTGATTTTTATGTCTCCTTCTGCCATCTCATCTCATCTTGATGAATTGATGGTGCCAGTGGACATTGTGGGTATTGAGGTCCGTCAGGGAAAGAAAACCGTTCTGCAGCACACCCGCAAAAGCAGCTATCGTCCGGCCGGCAGTAATTACCAGTACCGTGAATTAGAGATTAACTCCCTTAAAAATCCGGGCATGACCATCACGCTGGTTTACCAGGACCCGATGGCTAACTATTTCCGTTCGCTGATGACTACCGTGCCGTTGACGCTGGCTATCGGCTTCATGGTCCTGATTATTTTCCTCTCCGTACGCTGGTTGCGCCGACAGCTCTCGGGGCAGGAGTTACTCGAACTTCGCTCTACCCGTATTCTTAATGGGGAGCGCGGAGCGCAGGCGCGCGGTTCTGTTTATGAATGGCCATCCCGCGCCAGCAGCGCGCTGGATGTTCTGCTTTCAGAAATCCAGTTTGCCAGCGACCAACGCAGCCATATTGACACGCTGATTCGCTCCTACGCCGCGCAGGATACTAAAACCGGTCTCAATAACCGTCTGTTCTTTGATAATCAACTGGCCACGCTGCTTGAGGATCAGGAGAAAGTCGGCGCACATGGCGTTGTCATGATGATCCGGCTACCCGATTTTGAATTATTGCGCGATAGCTGGGGGCGTCCCGCCGTTGAAGAGCATCTGTTTATGCTCATTAACCTGTTATCGACATTTATTATGCGTTATCCCGGCGCGCTGCTGGCGCGCTATCACCGCAGTGATTTTACCGTGCTGTTACCGCACCGGACATTAAAAGAAGCGGAAAGTATTGCCGGGCAGATTCTCAAAGCGGTGGACGGTCTGCAGCCCAGCAAAATGCTCGATCGCGAAGATATGATGCACATTGGCATTTGCGCCTGGCGTAGCGGTCAGTCGACAGAGCAGGTTATGGAACATGCCGAAGCGGCGACCCGTAATGCGGTACTGCAAGGGGGAAATAGCTGGTCGGTTTACGACGATACGCTACCTGAACAAGGGCGCGGTAATGTTCGCTGGCGCACGCTCATTGAGCAAATGCTGAGTCGTGGCGGTCCGCGGGTCTACCAGAAGCCAGCAGTGAATCGCGAAGGGATTGTTCACCATCGCGAACTGATGTGCCGCATCTACGATGGCGACCTGGAAGTTATTTCTGCGGAATATATGCCCATGGTGCTGCAGTTTGGGCTGTCTGAGGAGTATGACCGGCTGCAAATCGGACGCCTCATTCCCTATTTACGTTACTGGCCGGAAGAAACCCTCGCCATGCAGGTGACGGTAGAGTCTCTGATTCGGCCACGTTTTCAGCGCTGGCTACGCGATACCTTAATGCAATGTGAAAAATCACAGCGTCGACGGATTATTTTTGAACTTGCCGAGGCTGATGTCTGTCAACATATCAGCCGGTTACAACCGGTGGTGCGGTTAATTAATGCGTTAGGCTCGCGCGTTGCTGTCACGCAGGCGGGTCTCACCCTGGTCAGTACCAGCTGGATTAAAGCGCTGGACGTTGAATTGCTCAAACTTCATCCTGGGATTGTCCGGAACATTGAGAAACGCACGGAAAATCAGTTACTGGTGCAAAGCCTCGTGGAGGCCTGCAAAGGTACGCATACGCGCGTTTTCGCCACTGGCGTTCGTTCGCGTGGCGAATGGCAGACGCTGATTGAATGTGGCGTTTCAGGTGGTCAGGGCGATTTTTTTGCCTCCTCCCAGCCGCTTGACACCAATGTGAAAAAATATTCGCAAAGATATTCGGTTTGAACTGCCGTTTAAGCCGTTTTCACGTAGAATAACGCGCGCTGTATCGTACGTATGGGGGTGTGCTTGTCTGCCCGCCAGATTGCCACAGCGCGAACGCTAGTTTTAACCTTTGACAGGTTGCAAACGCAGGGTAAGGATTACTCCCGCCATGGTTCACTCCTGAAGGAGTCAGGTTGTTTGTAACAAAGGAAACAAACTGCACTAATTTTCACCGTAGCAGATGATTTTTGCGCCTTGTCGCTGCTGCGTGTGGTTGGTAAAGTAAGCGGATTTTGTTTTCCGCCCCAGCTTTCAGGATTATCCCTTAGTATGTTGAAAAAATTTCGTGGCATGTTTTCCAATGACCTGTCCATTGACCTGGGTACCGCGAATACCCTGATTTATGTAAAAGGACAAGGCATCGTATTGAATGAGCCTTCCGTGGTAGCCATTCGCCAGGATCGTGCCGGTTCACCGAAAAGTGTGGCCGCGGTAGGTCATGAAGCTAAGCAGATGCTGGGCCGTACGCCGGGCAACATCGCAGCTATCCGCCCGATGAAAGACGGTGTCATCGCCGACTTCTTCGTGACAGAAAAAATGCTCCAGCACTTTATCAAACAGGTGCACAGCAACAGTTTCATGCGTCCGAGCCCGCGCGTGCTGGTTTGCGTACCGGTTGGCGCGACCCAGGTAGAACGTCGTGCGATCCGTGAATCTGCTCAGGGTGCGGGTGCTCGTGAAGTCTTTCTGATTGAAGAACCGATGGCTGCGGCAATTGGCGCAGGCCTCCCGGTTTCTGAGGCAACCGGTTCGATGGTTGTCGATATCGGTGGTGGTACCACAGAAGTGGCCGTTATCTCTCTGAACGGCGTGGTGTACTCCTCCTCCGTGCGTATCGGCGGCGACCGTTTCGATGAAGCGATCATTAATTATGTGCGTCGTAACTACGGCTCTCTGATCGGTGAAGCGACCGCTGAACGTATTAAGCACGAGATCGGTTCTGCCTATCCGGGTGATGAAGTCCGCGAAATCGAAGTTCGTGGTCGTAACCTGGCAGAAGGCGTTCCGCGCGGCTTCACCCTGAACTCTAACGAAATTCTGGAAGCTCTGCAGGAACCGCTGACCGGTATTGTAAGCGCGGTGATGGTTGCACTGGAACAGTGCCCGCCAGAACTGGCGTCCGATATTTCTGAGCGCGGTATGGTTCTGACCGGTGGTGGCGCGTTACTGCGCAACCTTGACCGCCTGTTAATGGAAGAGACAGGTATTCCTGTCGTAGTTGCAGAAGATCCACTGACTTGCGTAGCGCGTGGCGGCGGCAAGGCGCTGGAAATGATCGATATGCACGGCGGCGATTTGTTCAGCGAAGAATAGTCTGATTCAGATTCGGGGCGAAGATGTCGCCCCGGATTTGTCAGTCCTGAGAATACGCAAAGCCTATGAAGCCAATTTTTAGCCGTGGCCCGTCGCTACAGATTCGCCTTTTCCTGGCGGTGGTAGTGGCGCTCGGAGTCATTATTGCCGACAGCCGCCTCGGTACGTTCAGTCAAATTCGAACGTACATGGATACTGCCGTCAGTCCTTTCTACTTTATTTCCAACGGTCCTCGCGAATTATTAGATAGCGTTTCACAAACGATCTCGTCGCGCGATCAACTTGAGCTTGAAAATCGGGCATTGCGTCAGGAGCTGCTGTTGAAAAACAGCGAGCTGCTGATGTTAGGGCAATATAAACAGGAGAACGCGCGACTGCGCGAGCTGCTGGGTTCGCCGCTGCGTCAGGACGAACAGAAGATGGTCACTCAGGTTATCTCGACGGTCAACGATCCCTATAGCGATCAGGTTGTTATCGACAAAGGCAGCGTAAACGGTGTCTATGAAGGCCAGCCGGTCATCAGCGATAAAGGCGTGGTAGGCCAGGTTGTCGCGGTGGCTAAACTGACCAGTCGGGTGTTGTTGATTTGTGATGCGACCCATGCGCTACCGATTCAGGTGCTGCGTAATGATATTCGCGTTATTGCCGCAGGCAATGGCTGTACTGACGATCTGCAACTGGAACATTTGCCGGCAAATACCGATATTCGGGTAGGCGATGTGCTGGTGACATCCGGTCTGGGTGGACGTTTCCCGGAAGGTTATCCTGTTGGGGTGGTCTCCTCGGTAAAACTCGACACGCAGCGGGCGTATACCGTTATCCAGGCGCGTCCTACCGCAGGTTTGCAGCGTCTACGCTACTTACTCTTGCTGTGGGGGGCCGATCGTAACGGCACAAATCCGATGACGCCGGAAGAAGTACACCGTGTGGCTAATGAACGCCTGATGCAGATGATGCCGCAAGTATTGCCTGCGCCGGATGCCATGGGGCCGCCTGCGCCGATTCCTGCACCTGCAACTGGTATTGCCGGGCCACCGTCACCTTCTCAAGGTACCCGGGGAGGCCAATAGTGGCAAGTTACCGTAGCCAGGGGCGCTGGGTTATCTGGCTCTCGTTTCTTATCGCATTGTTGCTTCAAATTATGCCCTGGCCGGATGACATTCTTGTCTACCGGCCAAACTGGGTGTTGCTTATCCTGCTTTACTGGATTCTGGCGCTACCGCACCGCGTAAATGTCGGCACAGGTTTCGTTATGGGTGCCATACTGGATCTCATTAGCGGATCCACACTTGGCGTTCGTGCGTTGTCTCTGAGCATTATCGCCTACCTGGTCGCGCTTAAATTTCAACTGTTCCGTAACCTGGCGCTGTGGCAACAGGCGCTGGTGGTGATGGTTTTGTCGCTGGCAACCGAAGTCATCGTCTTCTGGGCAGAGTTTTTGGTCATTAATGTCTCCTTCAAACCAGAGATTTTCTGGAGTAGCTTCGTTAATGGCGTGCTTTGGCCGTGGCTTTTCCTGCTTATGCGTAAAATTCGCCAACAGTTTGCCGTGCAATAAAGGTTTCTATGACATCGATTTGGCTTGCCTCTGGTTCCCCGCGTCGTCAGGAACTGCTCACTCAACTGGGCGTCACCTTCGAGCGAATTATTCCCGGTATTGAAGAGCAACGTCGGGCGCAAGAAAGCGCCCAACATTATGTTGTACGGCTGGCAAGGGAAAAGGCGCGCGCTGGTGTGGCGATGGTTTCCCGCGATTTACCGGTGCTGGGGGCAGACACCATTGTCATATTTAATGGTGAAGTGCTTGAAAAACCGAAAGACTCCTCGCATGCTGCTAAAATGCTGCGACAGCTCTCTGGTCAGACCCATCAGGTGATGACGGCCGTCGCACTGGCGGACAACCAACACCTGCTGGATTGTCTGGTGACAACCGAGGTGACGTTCCGAGCCCTTTCTGATGATGATATTGCTGCCTATGTTGCCAGCGGTGAGCCGATGGACAAAGCAGGCGCGTATGGCATTCAGGGGCTGGGCGGCTGTTTTGTCAGAAAAATAAACGGGAGTTATCACGCTGTGGTGGGTTTACCGCTGGTAGAGACCTGGGAACTGTTGAGCAACTTTAACGCATTGCGCGAGGGAAGAGACAATCATGACGGCTGAATTGTTAGTTAACATTACGCCATCGGAAACACGCGTGGCCTATATCGATGGCGGTATCCTGCAAGAGATTCACATCGAACGTGAAGCGCGACGCGGGATTGTAGGCAATATCTACAAGGGTCGGGTCAGTCGCGTACTGCCTGGTATGCAGGCGGCTTTTGTAGATATTGGTCTGGATAAGGCCGCGTTTCTTCATGCCTCGGACATTATGCCTCACACCGAATGTGTGGCGGGGGAGGAGCAGAAGAACTTCACCGTTCGTGATATTTCTGAGCTGGTGCGTCAGGGGCAAGACCTGATGGTGCAGGTGGTGAAAGATCCGCTGGGTACCAAAGGCGCTCGCCTGACCACAGACATCACCTTACCTTCACGTTATCTGGTCTTCATGCCAGGCGCATCACATGTCGGAGTTTCTCAGCGAATCGAAAGCGAGGCTGAACGCGAGCGACTCAAGCAGGTTGTTTCTGAGTATTGTGATGAGCAGGGCGGCTTCATTATTCGTACGGCGGCAGAAGGGGTGTGCAATGAAGATCTCGCCGCAGATGCAGCCTACCTTAAGCGGGTATGGACGAAGGTAATGGAGCGTAAAAAGCGTCAGCAGACCCGGTGTAAGCTCTACGGCGAACTGGCGCTGGCGCAGCGTGTGCTGCGAGATTTTGCCGATGCGCAACTCGACCGGATCCGCGTTGACTCACGGTTGACTTACGAGATGTTGCTGGAGTTCACCGCGGAATACATGCCGGAAATGACCAGCATGATTGAACATTACAGCGGTCGCCAGCCGATATTCGATCTCTACGATGTTGAGAATGAAATTCAGCGCGCGCTGGAAAGAAAAGTGGAACTGAAATCCGGCGGCTATCTGGTTATTGACCAGACCGAAGCGATGACGACGGTGGATATCAACACCGGGGCGTTTGTCGGCCACCGTAATCTCGATGACACCATTTTCAATACCAATATTGAAGCCACGCAGGCCATCGCTCGCCAGCTGCGTTTACGTAATCTTGGCGGCATTATCATCATTGATTTCATTGACATGAATAATGACGACCATCGTCGTCGTGTTCTGCACTCACTGGAACAAGCGCTGAGCAAAGACCGGGTGAAGACCAGCATCAACGGCTTCTCCCAGCTCGGCCTGGTCGAGATGACCCGTAAACGTACCCGTGAAAGCGTGGAACATGTTCTCTGTAATGAATGCCCAACCTGCCATGGACGAGGCACAGTAAAAACGGTGGAAACCGTCTGCTACGAAATCATGCGCGAGATTGTTCGCGTACACCATGCTTACGACTCGGATCGTTTCCTGGTCTATGCTTCTCCTGCTGTGGCGGAAACCCTGAAAGGGGAAGAGTCCCATGCGCTGGCTGAGGTAGAAATCTTCGTCGGTAAGCAAGTTAAAGTGCAAATTGAGCCGCTCTATAATCAGGAGCAGTTTGATGTGGTGATGATGTAAAAGACGATTACGTCCAGACGTTTGTTGACAAGGAGAGGTGCGTGAGGCGATTGCCGGGGATATTGCTGCTTACAGGGGCGACACTGGTGGTGATAGTGGCGCTGCTGGTAAGTGGCCTGCGCCTTGTCCTGCCCCATCTGGATAGCTGGCGCCCTGAAATCCTGGCGAAAATTCAGGCGCAAACCGGCATTGTGGTCGATGCGAGTCATCTGAACGCCAGTTGGGAGAATTTTGGCCCTATCCTCGACGTTCGTGATGTTAAAGCCACCCTCAAAGATGGCGGCGATCTGTCCGTTAAACGTGTTACCCTGGCGCTGGACGTCTGGCAAAGTCTGCTACAAATGCGCTGGCAGTTCCGCGACCTCACGTTTTATCAGTTAGCTGTACGCACAAATACCCCCTTGCAGCGCAATGACGATGGTAATGCGATCGAAACTGACCGCATCCGCGATCTGTTCCTTCGCCAGTTCGATCACTTCGATCTGCGCGACAGTCGACTTAGCTTTTTGACGCTCTCCGGCCAGCGCGCCGAACTCGCGATCCCGCAATTGACCTGGCTTAACAGCGATGATCGACACCGCGCAGAGGGCCAGGTGAGCCTGTCCAGTCTGACCGGACAACACGGCGTTATGCAGGTAAGAATGGATTTGCGCGATGACCGGGGCATTCTCAATAATGGCCGGCTGTGGCTACAGGCAGACGACATTGACGTTAAGCCCTGGCTTAATAAATGGATGCAGGACAACGTTGCGCTGGATAGCGCTCGTTTTAGCCTTGAAGGCTGGATGACCCTTAACAAAGGTGTGGTGGAAAGTGGCGATGTCTGGCTTAAAAAGGGCGGCGCCAGTTGGCAGGGCGACAACGACACACACCATCTCCTGGTCGATAACCTGACGGCACACGTCTCGCGTCAGCAACAGGGCTGGCAATTTGATATTCCTACAACGCGCATCACAATGGATGGCAACCCGTGGCCGCAAGGCTCGCTGGCCTTTGCGTGGGTGCCTGCCCAGGAAACGGGGGGCGCAAACGACCAGCGCAGTGATGAATTACGCGTCCGGGCCAGTCGTCTCGATCTGCATGCGCTTGACGGTATGCTGCCGATTGCCGAAAAAATTTCTCCAGAGCTGGGGAAAGTGTGGCGGACGATGGCGCCGGCAGGGTTGCTGGAAAACCTGGCGCTGGATATTCCGCTACAGGCGACGGAAAAAACGCGCTTCCAGGCTAGATGGAAAAACATTTCCTGGAAACAGTGGGAACTGCTGCCAGGCGTTGAGAACCTTTCCGGTACGTTATCCGGCAGCGTTGAAAATGGGCGTGTAACGATCGACATGGCAAAGGCGAAAATGCCTTATGCCACCGTTTTCCGTGCGCCGCTGGAAATAGATAAAGGGGTGGCGACCCTTGCCTGGCAAAACGATGAACGTGGTCTGCAGATTGATGGGCATGATATCGACGTGCAGGCGAATGCAATTCATGCCAGGGGCGATTTCCGCTATCTCCAGCCGGAAGGCGACGAGCCGTGGCTGGGTATTCTGGCAGGCATTAATGTGACCGATGGCGGCCAGGCATGGCGTTATTTCCCGGAAAACCTGATGGGTAAAGCGCTGGTTGATTACCTTAGTGCGGCCATTCAGGGCGGGCAGGCGGACAACGCGACGCTGGTCTATGGCGGTAACCCGCGGCTGTTTCCCTATAAGCACAATGAAGGGCAGTTTGAGGTGCTGGTGCCGTTACGTAATGCCACCTTTGCCTTCCAGCCAGACTGGCCGGCGCTGAAAAATTTCGATATTCAGCTCGATTTCATCAATGATGGCCTGTGGATGAAGACGGATGACGTGGCATTAGGCGGTGTCAAAGCCACAAACCTGACGGCTGTCATTCCGGATTACCTCAAAGAGAAATTGCTCATTGATGCCGATATCAACGGGCCGGGGAAAGCGGTTGGACCCTATTTTAAAGATACGCCGCTGAAAGATACGCTTTCTACAGCCCTTGATGAACTCCAGTTGGATGGTGATGTGAGTGCTCGCTTACATCTTGATATTCCGCTCGACGGCGAAATGACGACGGCGAAAGGCGATGTCGTTCTCAATCACAATAACCTGTTCATTAAACCGCTTAACAGCACGGTGAAGGATCTACGGGGTGCGTTCAGCTTTGTGAACGGCAATTTGAAAAGCGAACCACTGCAGGCGATGTGGTTTAACCAGCCTGTGAACATTGATTTCACGACTACCGAAGGGGCGAAAGCCTATCAGGTAGCGGTGAATCTCAATGGCAACTGGCAGCCGGCGAAAACGGGCGTAATGCCGCAACAAGTCAGTGATGCGGTGAGCGGCAGTATGGGCTGGAAAGGCAAAGTAGACATCGAATTGCCGCATAGCGCCGGGGCGAAATATAACGTTAGTATCGACGGTGACTTGACGGGTATCGCCAGTCGCCTGCCACCGCCGCTTGATAAGCCTGCAGGGAAGGCGTTGCCGGTGAAGGTAAATGTTGAAGGCAATCTGCGCAGTTTCGATCTGACCGGCAGCGCAGGCAATAACAACCACTTCAACAGTCGCTGGTTACTCAACCAGAAACTCACCCTCGACAGGGCAATCTGGACCTCAGATAGTCGCACGATGCCGCCACTGCCTGAGCAGGCCGGTCTTGAGTTGAATCTGCCGCCAATGAATGGCGCGCAGTGGCTGGGCCTGCTGCGTCAGGGGGTCGCCAACAATGTCAGCAATGCGACCGCGTTCCCGGCCAGTGTTACGCTGCGTACGCCTGCTCTCACGTTGGCTGGCCAGCAATGGAACAATCTGAGTATTGTCTCGCAGCCCCAGGCCTCTGGGTCAGTTGTTGAAGTGCAAGGTCGTGAAATCAACGGGACGTTTACGCTGCAGGATAACGCACCGTGGCAGGCTGCGATTCGCTATCTTTATTACAACCCGTCTGCAACGGCATCGGATGACAACGACATCTCTTCGCCGTCGACGTTGCTGCGCGGCAAGATGCAGGTGGATTTCACCGGCTGGCCGGATCTGCAACTGCGCTGTGCGGAGTGCTGGCTATGGGGACAAAAGTATGGCCGCATTGAGGGCGATTTTGCGATTAAAGGAGATACCCTGTCGCTGGCGAATGGCCTGATAGACAGTGGTTTTGTCCGCCTGACTGCCGATGGCGAGTGGGTCAATAAAATCGGCGGTGAACGGACGTCACTGAAAGGCACCTTGCACGGCGACAAAATCGATTCGGCGATGAATTTCTTTGGCATTTCAACGCCTGTGCGCAATGCGCCGTTTGATGTGAACTATGATTTACACTGGCGTAGCGCGCCATGGCAGCCGCAGGAAGAGTCGCTTAACGGTATTCTGCGCACTCGCCTTGGCAAAGGCGATATTACCGATATCAGTACCGGGCACGCCGGGCAGTTGCTGCGTCTGTTTAGCGTCGATGCGTTGCTGCGCAAGCTTCGTTTCGATTTCAGCGACACGTTCAGTAGTGAAGGGTTCTACTTTGACTCTATCCGCAGTGCGGCATGGATCAAAGATGGTGTTCTGCATACTGATGATACGCTGGTGGACGGCCTGGAAGCTGATATTGCGATGAAAGGGTCGGTGGATCTGGTACAGCGCCAATTAGATGTTGAGGCAGTTGTCGCCCCGGAAATCTCAGCAACGGTAGGTGTTGCGGCCGCCTTTGCCGTCAACCCTATTGTTGGTGCGGCGGTGTTCGCCGCCAGTAAAGTTTTGGGGCCGCTGTGGAATAAAGTCTCCATTTTGCGTTATCGCATTACCGGTCCGGTAGACAAACCACAAATCAATGAAGTCTTACGCCAGCCGCGTACAGATAAAAAGCAATGATTTGACGGCGTCGGCGAATTGCCTCAAGCTCCTTATATCACACTTTTTTTATTGCCCGATGTGGCGGCAACGACGAGTAGCAAACGATGAGTCTGAACCTGGTAAGTGAACAATTGCTGGCAGCAAATGGCCTGAATCATCAGGATCTGTTTTCCATCCTTGGTCAATTGACCGAGCGCCGACTCGACTACGGTGACCTCTATTTTCAGTCGAGCTATCACGAATCCTGGGTGCTGGAAGACAGTATCATCAAAGACGGGTCATACAACATCGACCAGGGCGTTGGTGTACGTGCGGTGAGCGGCGAGAAAACCGGTTTTGCCTACGCCGACCAAATCAGTCTGCTGGCACTGGAACAGAGTGCGCAGGCGGCGCGCACTATCGTGCGTGAGGCAGGCGATGGCCGTGTGCAAACGCTTGGCGCCGTTGAGCATCAGGGGCTCTATGCCAGCATTGATCCATTGCAAAGTATGAGCCGCGAAGAGAAGCTGGATATTTTGCGCCGTGTGGACAAAGTCGCCCGTGCGGCGGATAAGCGCGTGCAGGAAGTGTCCGCCAGTCTGACGGGCGTGTATGAATTGATTCTGGTTGCCGCGACGGACGGTACGCTGGCGGCGGATGTTCGCCCGCTGGTGCGTCTTTCTGTGAGTGTGCAGGTAGAAGACGACGGCAAACGCGAGCGCGGTTCCAGCGGCGGCGGCGGTCGTTTTGGCTATGACTGGTTCCTCAACGATGTCGACGGCGATGTACGTGCCGATGCCTGGGCAAAAGAAGCCGTGCGAATGGCGCTGGTGAATCTTTCTGCCGTGGCGGCGCCTGCCGGAACACTGCCTGTAGTACTGGGGGCCGGCTGGCCGGGCGTATTGCTGCACGAAGCGGTCGGGCATGGCCTGGAAGGCGACTTTAACCGCCGCGGCACGTCAGTATTCAGTGGCCACATGGGCGAACTGGTAGCATCGGAACTTTGTACCGTTGTGGATGATGGCACCCTCGCCGATCGTCGTGGCTCCGTCTCTATCGATGATGAAGGTACGCCGGGTCAGTACAATGTGCTGATTGAAAACGGTGTGCTGAAAGGCTACATGCAGGATAAATTGAATGCCCGTCTGATGGGCGTTGCGCCAACCGGTAACGGTCGTCGCGAATCTTACGCGCATCTGCCGATGCCGCGTATGACAAACACCTACATGCTGGCAGGGAAATCGACGCCGCAGGAGATCATTGAGTCGGTCGAGTTTGGTATTTATGCGCCGAACTTTGGCGGCGGTCAGGTTGATATCACCTCCGGTAAGTTCGTGTTCTCTACCTCTGAGGCCTACCTGATTGAGAAAGGTAGAGTGACAAAGCCGGTGAAAGGGGCAACCCTGATTGGCTCAGGCATTGAAGCCATGCAGCAGATTTCCATGGTGGGTAATGACCTGAAACTGGATAACGGCGTGGGGGTCTGCGGTAAAGAAGGCCAGAGCCTGCCAGTGGGCGTTGGTCAACCGACGCTGAAAGTGGACAACCTGACCGTCGGCGGCACGGCGTAATCGCGGTGAGTGTCCCGGCGGTGCCAGCGCTTAACCGGGCCACCACCATGTAGCCCGGTTAAAGCGTTATGCCGCAACCGGGTTCACAACCCCCGTCCCTGTACGCCCTGATACAGCTTTGCGACCTCGGTAAAATACTCTGTCAGATAGTTAATACAGACCTGCACCTTTAACGGCAGCTTGTCCTTTTCCGTATACAGCGCCCAGACCGGACGCGGATCGGACTGATAGCGGCTAAACAAGATCTCCAGCGTCCCGTTATTGATCTCATTGATCGCCCACATCAAGGGTACATAGGCGATCCCGGCCCCGGCGGTAAGCCAGCGCGTCATGGTCATTGGATCGTTGGTGACAAAGCGACCCTGGGGGATCAGGCGAGTGGAAATGCCCTCTGGTGCTATCAGCTCAAATTCATTATCCGGCCTCACGCTGTATTCCAGCCATGAATGGTTCACCAGATCCGTGGGTTTTTCCGGAATGCCATATTGCGCCAGATAGCTTTTTGCCGCGCAGACGACCATTGGCATCGCGCCCAGGCGGCGTGAAAACAAGCTCGAATCCTGCAACGCGCCCACCCGGATGACCACATCCAGCCCGTCGGCAATCAGGTCCGGCGCAGGAATACCTGTCACCAGATTGACCGATAAACCAGGATATTCTTTCAGCATCGCAGCGGTCATCTGCGCGAGGACATTGTGCGCCATGGTTGAAGAACAACCAATGCGCAGCGTACCGATAGGCGTGTTATTAAAAGCGTATAGCTGCTCATGCACATCCTGCACTTCGTGCAGCATGCGTCGGCACCCCTGGTAGTAAATTTTCCCGGCTTCGGTGAGCCCAAGGCTACGTGTGCTGCGGTTTAGCAGCTTTACCTGTAGTTCATCTTCCAGCTTCGCCACCGTTTGACTGATGGATGACACGCTCATTTGTAACTGCCGCGCCGCGGCAGTAAACGAGCCTTGTTCCACCACTTTGGCGAATACCGACATGCGTTTCAGTCGTTCCATTATTCACTCTGGCTTAAAAGTGATTTAGATCACATAATATAGATAACAGCATAACAGTTACGTTAATATACTATTTGCTGAATAATTAACGTGCCGATCTCGCCTTGCTTCCTGCTCCGCTGCGGTGCGTATAAGAAATATTGTCGCCTGCATTCTCTCTAATCAAGGTCAACATGAGTCTGTTTCCCGTTATCGTGGTGTTCGGTCTGTCGTTCCCACCGATTTTTTTTGAATTGCTTTTGTCACTGGCGATCTTCTGGCTGGTGCGCCGCATGCTGATCCCAACCGGGATCTATGATTTTGTCTGGCATCCGGCGTTGTTCAACACTGCGCTTTACTGCTGCTTGTTTTACCTGCTGTCGCGTCTGTTTGTTTGAGGTTGAAGTGAAAACACTAACAAGAAATCTCTTTCGTACCGCCATCACCCTGGCGCTGGTTATCCTTGCTTTCATCGCTATTTTCCGCGCATGGGTGTACTACACAGAATCCCCCTGGACCCGCGATGCGCGCTTTAGCGCCGACGTGGTCGCTATCGCGCCTGACGTTGCCGGGTTAATTACCGACGTTAGCGTCCACGATAACCAACTGGTTAAAAAAGACCAGGTGCTGTTTACCATCGATCGGCCGCGTTACCAGAAAGCGCTGGAAGAGGCCGAAGCCGATGTCGCTTACTACCAGGCGCTGGAAAGTGAAAAGCGCCGTGAGGCCGGCCGCCGTAACCAGCTTGGCGTTCAGGCGATGTCCCGCGAAGAAATCGATCAGGCCAACAACGTCTTGCAGACAGTATTACATCAACTGGCTAAAGCGCAGGCCACGCGTGACCTGGCCAAACTGGATCTGGAACGTACGGTTATTCGCGCGCCGGCAGACGGCTGGATTACCAACCTGAATGTCTACGCCGGTGAGTTCATTACCCGTGGTTCTACTGCTGTTGCGCTGGTTAAGCAGAATTCCTTTTATGTTCAGGCTTATATGGAAGAGACCAAGCTCGAAGGCGTCCATCCGGGCTTCCGGGCTGAAATTACCCCGCTGGGCAGCAACCGCGTTCTGAAAGGTACCGTGGAAAGCGTGGCCGCCGGGGTGACCAATGCCAGCAGCAGCAACGACAGCAAAGGGATGGCGACCATTGACTCAAATCTTGAGTGGGTACGTCTGGCGCAACGCGTGCCGGTACGTATTCGCCTGGATGAGCAGCAGGGGAACCTTTGGCCGGCAGGTACGACGGCCACGGTTGTGGTAACGGGTCAAACCGATCGCGATGAGAGCCACGACTCTTTCTTCCGCAAACTGGCTCATCGCCTGCGTGAGTTTGGTTAATTACTATGGCTATGTTTTCCATCGCCAGTTACCACGTTCGCTTCGCGCTAAAACTGGCGTGCGCTATCGTACTGGCGCTGTTCGTCGGCTTTCATTTTCAACTGGAAACGCCGCGCTGGGCGGTATTGACGGCGGCGATTGTGGCGGCAGGTCCGGCTTTTGCTGCCGGGGGCGAACCCTGGTCGGGTGCGATTCGTTATCGCGGTATGTTGCGTATTATCGGTACCTTTATTGGCTGTATCGCCGCTCTGACCATTATCATCGCCATGATCCGTGCTCCATTCTTAATGTTGACGGTGTGTTGTATCTGGGCGGGGTTTTGTACCTGGCTTTCTTCGCTCGTCCGGGTGGAGAACTCTTATGCCTGGGGACTGGCGGGCTATACGGCGCTGATCATTGTTGTGACAATCCAGAGCGAACCGCTGCTGGCGCCTCAGTTTGCCGTTGAGCGTTGCAGTGAAATCGTCATCGGTATTGTCTGCGCCATTGCGGCAGATTTGCTGTTCTCTCCCCGTTCGATCAAACGCGAAATTGACCGCGAGGTGGACAGCCTGCTGGTGGCCCAATACCAGCTCATGCAGATGTGCATTAAACATGGCGACCCTGAAGAAGTGGATAAAGCCTGGGGAGCACTGGTGCGTCGCACGACTGCCCTGGAAGGGATGCGCAGCAACCTGAAAATTGAATCCTCCCGCTGGGGGCGCGCGAACCGTCGCCTGACCGCGATCAATACCTTGTCGCTTACGCTGATTACCCAGGCTTGTGAAACGTATCTGATCCAGAATACGCGACCCGAGCTGATGACCGACACATTCCGTGAGCTGTTCGACGCACCTGTAGAAACCGTTCAGGATGTGCACAGACAAATGAAGCGGATGCGCCGGGTTATTGCCTGGACCGGTGAACGCGAAACGCCCGTCACCATTTATAGCTGGGTCGGTGCGGCAACGCGGTATTTACTGCTCAAGCGCGGCGTGGTGAGCAATACCAAAATCAGTGCGACGGAAGAAGAGGTTCTGCGTGGCGAAGTGGTTATCAAACCGGCATCGGCGGAACGCCATCATGCGATGGTCAACTTCTGGCGTACCACTTTATCCTGCGGGTTAGGAACGTTGTTCTGGTTGTGGAGCGGCTGGACTTCAGGCAGTGGAACCATGGTGATGATCGCGGTGGTGACGTCGCTGGCAATGCGTCTGCCAAATCCGAAAATGGTGGCTATCGATTTTCTGATAGGTACGTTGGTCGCCCTGCCGGTCGGGGCGCTCTATTTTCTGTTTATTATTCCCTCGACGCAGCAGAGCATGCTGTTGCTCTGTATCAGCCTGGCTGTGCTGGCTTTTTTTGCCGGTGTCGAGGTGCAAAAACGGCGGCTGGGATCGCTGGGCGCGCTGGCGAGTACCATCAATATTATCGTGCTTGATAACCCGATGACCTTTAAATTCAGTCAATTTCTTGATAATGCGCTTGGGCAAATCATCGGCTGTGGATTGGCGCTGATCGTCATTTTATTGGTGCGGGATAATTCGCAGGCACGGACCGGACGTATGCTGCTCAACCAGTTTGTCTCGGCGGCCGTCTCGGCGATGACAACCAACAGCGCGCGACGGAAAGAGAACCATCTGCCTGCGCTCTATCAGCAGCTATTTTTATTGTTGAATAAGTTCCCTGGTGATGTGGCGAAATTCCGCCTGGCGCTGACGTTGATTATCGCTCATCAGCGTTTACGTGATGCGCCTGTACCGGTGAATGATGAGCTCTCGGCATTCCATCGACAGCTTCGCCGTACGGCAGACAGTGTCATCTCTGCCAGGTCGGACAGTAAACGACGGCGTTATTTCTCGCAGTTGCTGGAGGAGCTGGGTGTCTATCAGGAGAAATTGCATCGCTGGGATGCGCCGCCGCAGGTGACAGAACCGGTAAAACGACTTGCCGGGATGTTACACAAATATCAGCATGCGCTAACCAGCAGCTAGAGCCGAAACCGACGCCAGAAGCGTCGGTTTTTTTATGGCTATACTTTACGGGAGCTTTTGTAAATCACAGATCGGGAGGACAAATGACAACGCAGGCATTGCAGGACAGCGAACTTTTCCAGACGGGTTATCTTGTCGATGGTGTCTGGAAATCGTTGGACACGACATTTGACGTACTGAACCCGGCAACGGGTGAAGTTATCGTAAAAGTCGCGAAAGCCGGGAAAAAAGAGACTGAAGCCGCTATCGCCGCAGCCTCAAGGGCTTTTCCCGCCTGGCGTGCGAAAACCGCAAAAGAGCGTTCCGCCATCCTCTACCGCTGGTACGAGTTGATTATTGAAAACAAAAGCTGGCTGGGAAGGCTGATGACCACCGAACAGGGCAAGCCGTTAAAAGAAGCCGAAGGCGAGGTGGAATATGCTGCAAGCTTTATTCAATGGTTCGCCGAGCAAGCGAAGCGGGCTAATGGCGAAATTATTCCGCCGATAAAACCCGGTTCGCGTATTTTGGCGACTCGTGAACCGATAGGGGTGGTGGCAGCGATAACCCCCTGGAATTTCCCGATGGCTATGCTGACCCGTAAGCTGGGACCCGCGTTAGCCGCAGGATGTACGGGGGTGATTAAACCTGCCAATAACACTCCACTGAGCGCCTTTGCGCTCCTGGCGCTGGCAAAAAAAGCGGGTGTGCCGGACGGTGTGCTGAATGCGGTTGCCGGGAATACATCCGAAATCAGCGACGCGATCATGGCGAGTCATGAGGTACGCAAAATTTCCTTTACCGGATCTACCGCCGTGGGCAAAACATTGATGCGTAACGCGGCCGAAACCATGAAGAAAGTGTCGATGGAACTGGGGGGCAATGCGCCTTATATCGTCTTTGAAGATGCCGATATTGATGCGGCAGTCAAAGGGGCGATTGCCAACAAATTCCGTAATGCCGGGCAAGTGTGCGTGAGCGTAAACCGTTTCTACATCCATGAGTCGGTGTATGACGCTTTCACGCAAAAACTGGCAGAGGCGGTTAGTGCCCTCAAGGTCGGGAACGGTCTTGATGACGGTGTTATCGTCGGTCCGCTTATTGAAACTTCTGCCGTGGATAAAGTGCGTGAACACGTGGAAGATGCCGTCGCGAAAGGGGCGAAAATTCTGGCAGGTGGGAAAGCGCATGCGCTGGGGGGGAATTTCTGGCAACCCACCGTGCTGGGTGATTGCAGCGATGGCATGAAGCTGGCGAACGAAGAGACTTTTGGTCCGGTTGCTGCCTGTTTTCGTTTTACGACCGAGGATGAAGTTATCCAGCGCGCTAACGCAACGCCGTTTGGCCTGGCAGCCTATTTCTACACCCAAAACTTATCCCGCGTATTTCGCGTCTCCCAGGCGATTGAAAGTGGGATGATTGGTATTAATGAATGTGCGGTCTCCACTGAACTGGGGCCGTTTGGCGGCGTAAAAGAGTCTGGCCTGGGGCGGGAAGGCTCCGTTCTGGGGCTGGAAGAGTTTATGGAAGTCAAAACCCTGCATCTCGGGGGCTTGTAATGAAACGGGCGGCGTAAGCCGCCCGACAGGGCTGGATGGCGGACAATGAATATCTATACCTTCGATTTTGCTGAGATAGACACTCAACACATGTTCTATCGAGAATTTTCCCGCCGGTTTGCGCTCGCTGGAGCCAGCATTACCGATCTGGATTCATTATGGATAGCGGTGACGGAAAAGTTGCCGTTGCCAGTTGAAATTGAGTTCATTCATCTTAGCGAAACGCTGCGGCGTCGTTTTGGCGCGTTAATTCTCTTGTTTGATGAAGCAGAGGAAGAGCTGGAAGGTCAGTTGCGTTTTAACATCCGTTAATGCAGCAAAAAAAAAGCCCCCGACAGGCGGGGGCAAGTCGTCGGAGTAGACGACGAGGGTTTATTTGTAGAGTTCCGCCGTTGCGTGCCAGGTATCACCTTCCTGGAGTTCGGTCACGTGGTAGGCTTTCGCACCCGCCGCGTCCGCTTTGGCAGACAGTTCATCACGAATGCTCATTGGAGAACTTGCGGTCTGGGAAACAGAAATAGAGCCCATGGCCTGCATGTTTTGCGTTTGATTATCGGAAAGTTGGGTAGCTGCGCTGGCGCCAAATGAGATCAGTGAAGCTAAACCAAGGGCTGCGATGATGACGTTACGTTTCATTGTCTTTCTCCTCAATACTCAACGGCGAGAAGGTTTATACCGCTATTTTTATGCCTGGTGCCGCTGAGTGATGATGACATAGGGTTTTCGGTTAATTATTTATACAGTTCAGCAGTGGCGTGCCAGCTATCGCCCGTACGTGCTTCGATGATGCGATAAGAAGACGCACCTTGCTCTTCAGCTTTTTTGTTCAGTTCTGCACGCATATCCATGGGGGACGATGCAACGCCGCCGACAGAGACGGTACCTAATGACTGGCGGTTTTGCGCCTGGTCAGTATCAATAGAGCTCGCCGCAAAGGCGCCGAATGACAGAACAGAAAGAATGCTGAGTGTTGCTACAGTTGATTTGATTTTCATAATGCTTACCTCGTCGAATCGTAATTCCTGAGGGCTTTGTTTCGTGACCCTCATCACAAAATCAAGTATACACTAATAACGCGTAAAATTAATACTGAGCTAATTATTGCTATTGTAAGTAAGTGGTAAAGAAACCTTTTTTTATAGTCAAAAAGATATAAAAAACGGCTATTCTTGCCCCGTGTGCATTTTTTTATTGTTGAAAATCAGCGTGATGAGTGGCTTTGATTTTTTGTGCGAAAACATTCATCACGTGAATGAAATGCGACAGAAATTCGCACATTGTGTTAAAACAAAGGGGGGTAGAAAGAAAAAGACTGTTGGCGGGGCGTATCCCCGGCGTGAAACCGGGGAGCGAATTAAAGCTCTTGTTCGAACAGTACGAGGATGGCCTCGCAAAGTTCTTTGACCGTAAAGCCGCTTGCCGGGGTGATGAAAATGGTATCGTCACCGGCAATAGTGCCCAGAATACCTTCCGCTTTGCCCAGTGAGTCCAGCAAGCGCGCAATTAACTGCGCAGCACCCGGGCTGGTATGGATAACGACAATAGCGTCGTTGTAGTCGATATCAAGCACCAGATTTTTGAGCGGGCTGGAGGTGGTGGGAACGCCCATTTCGACGGGCAAACAGTAGACCATCTCCATTTTGGCGTTGCGCGTGCGCACCGCACCGAATTTAGTCAGCATGCGGGAGACTTTAGACTGATTGATATTGTCAAAGCCCTGTTCCTGTAATGCCAGAACAATCTCTCCCTGAGAACTAAATTTCTCTTCTTTAAGTAGCGCTTTAAACGCTTTAACTAATTCTTCTTGTTTTGCCGAGCTTCGCATAAGTCACCCGTATTAAGGCCGTGAAAACTACATTATTATGCACATGGATGAATTTTTATGCAAATAATCTGCTGGGGGAAATAACTCAAATCTTCTTATGGTTCACGTGAATTTTATCAAATTACGTTATGGAACCCACTGTGTCATGTGTCGCAAATTCAAGCAAAAGTAAAATAAATGTTACTAGAATGATATTGTTTAGATGGATATCAGCGCTATATTGTAAACTCTCAATGTTAGTTGCTTGGTTTGCCGGTCCGACGGTCATGAAAGCCCATTATAATATTTTAAAAGCGTGCCATGCCGCAGAATTTTGGCTGGTTCGTTGCCATAATTATCAGGGTGAATTAAGGTCGCCGCAATGGAGTAACAAAATATTTAGCTAACCATAATAAGGAGTTTATGATGAAAGTTGCAGTCCTCGGCGCAGCTGGCGGCATCGGCCAGGCGTTAGCTCTACTACTTAAAACACAACTGCCTTCAGGTTCAGAACTCTCTCTCTACGATATTGCTCCTGTAACCCCTGGGGTTGCTGTTGACCTCAGCCATATTCCCACTGCTGTAAAAATTAAAGGCTTTTCTGGCGAAGACGCAACGCCTGCTCTGCACGGTGCGGATGTGGTGCTGATTTCCGCTGGTGTCGCGCGTAAACCGGGTATGGATCGCTCCGATCTCTTTAATGTGAATGCCGGCATTGTGAAAAACCTGGTCGCGCAAATCGCAAAAACCTGCCCTAAAGCCTGTATCGGCGTAATCACTAACCCGGTTAACACGACGGTGGCGATTGCGGCAGAAGTGCTGAAAAAAGCAGGTGTGTATGACAAAAACAAACTGTTCGGCGTAACGACGCTGGATATTATCCGTTCTAACACCTTCGTGGCAGAGCTGAAAGGTAAGCAGCCGGGCGAAGTCGAAGTGTCGGTCGTGGGTGGTCATTCGGGCGTCACCATTCTGCCGTTGCTGTCGCAAATCCCGGGTGTCAGCTTCTCTGAACAGGAAATTGCCGATCTGACAAAACGTATTCAGAACGCGGGCACAGAGGTGGTCGAAGCGAAAGCGGGTGGCGGGTCAGCAACACTCTCCATGGGTCAGGCTGCCGCGCGCTTTGGCCTGTCGCTGGTGCGTGCGTTGCAGGGCGAAAAAGGCGTTGTTGAATGCGCTTATGTTGAAGGCGATGGTCAGTATGCCCGCTTCTTCTCTCAGCCGTTGCTGTTAGGTAAAAATGGTATTGAAGAACGCCAGGCGATTGGCAAATTAAGCGCATTTGAACAGCAGGCGCTGGAAGGGATGCTGGACACCCTGAAAAAAGATATTCAGCTCGGCGAAGATTTTGTTAACAAGTAAATAGCTGCCGTCGTCTGGTGTGCCGTTTGCCTCCAGAGATGCGCAAAAAAACCGGAGTTCATTGGGCTCCGGTTTTTTTATCGCGGCTAGTTGGTCGCCGGGTATTCCTGGATCGTGACCTGCAGTTTTAGCTTCTTATCATCACGCATTACTTCAACCGGGATTTCTGACCCGGGACGGATTTCCGCGACCTGGTCCATGGTTTCCAGAGCAGAGACCGCAGGCTTACCATTTACGCTGACAATCACATCATTCACCTGAATACCGGCCCGGGCTGCAGGACCATCTGGCGAGACTTCATTGACCACAATTCCTTGTATCTGATCGATGCCGCCGCTCTGGGAATGCATAGGGGCGATTTCTCTCCCGCCGATACCGATATAGCCACGGATCACCCGACCATCACGAATCAACTTATCCATGATTTTCGTCGCGAGCTGGAAGGGGATAGCGAAGCCAATACCTTCCGGCGTCTCGCCATCGTTGCTTTTGTCGAAAGAGAGCGTATTGATGCCCATTAACTCCCCCAGCGAGTTCACCAGCGCGCCGCCGGAGTTGCCATGGTTGATGGAGGCATCCGTTTGTAGGAAATTCTGTCGACCGGTAGGGTTCAGGCCAATTCGCCCGGTGGCGCTGATGATCCCCTGGGTAATGGTTTGCCCCAGGTTATAGGGGTTACCAATCGCCAGTACCACATCACCAATGTGCGGTACACGATGCGGATTGATCGGAATCACCGGCAGACCGCCTGTGGCGTTGATTTTCAACACCGCGAGGTCGGTAAGAGAATCCGAACCTACCAGAAGCGCTTCAAAAACGCGGCCATCCTGCAAGGCAACGATAATCTGGTCCGCATCGTTAATGACATGTTTATTCGTCACGATATAGCCGCGTTGATCCATGATCACCCCGGAACCCAGGGTACGGATTTCCAGACGATTATGCGATGACGTGTTCATACTGCGGTTGTAGACATACACGACCGCGGGCGCAGCGCGGCGAACCGCCGGGTTATAGCTGGCGGGCGTTTCATCGGTACTGTCAAATTGCGTTGCGGTTAGCGGGTTATGCTGGCGTAGCGAAGGCAGGGCGGCGAGGATAATGCCACCAACCATCAAACCAATTGCCACCGAGCGTAAGAGCTTCAAAAACATGATGCGGGCGTCGTCATTAGGGAGTCGCAGCAGCATAACACGAGTTATCCGGACATCACATGCAGCGGTGATGTCCGGGATCGCATTTGCTTAACGTAGCAATAAATAGAGGGTTTCATTGCCGCGGATGATTTGCAGGGCAATGACCGATGGTTTAGTTTCAAGGATCTTGCGTAGCTCGGCAATAGACTGTACCTGCGTACGGTTAATGCCAATGATGACATCATCTTTACGCAGGCCTGCCTGAGCGGCCGCGCTGCCTTTTTCGACGTTCTCAATATTGATACCTTTCGTACCATCTTTGAGTTGACCGTCACTCAACGAGGCGCCCTGCAGCGCCGGGGAGATCAGCTCAGCGCTGGCGGAAGACGAAGTGCTCTTATCCAGGGTCACTTCAACATCCTGCGGTTTGCCATCGCGCAGGATGCCCAATTTCACTTTTGCGCCCGGTTCCGTCGTTGCAATGCGCGAACGCAGCTCGGCAAAGCTATTCAGCGGCTTGTCATTAAGGCTGACAATCACGTCGCCCGATTTAATGCCTGCTTTCGCCGAACCGGAGTTCGGTAATACTTCACTGACAAAGGCACCGCGCTGCACATTCAGGTTAAAGGCTTTGGCGATATCAGCACTCATCTCCGTGCCTTTAATACCCAACAGGCCACGTTTGATTTCGCCGAACTGGATCAACTGGCGAGAAAGTGTTTGTGCCATATTACTGGGAATTGCAAAACCGATACCGACGCTGCCGCCGCTCGGCGCAAGGATCGCAGTGTTGATACCAATAAGCTCACCGTTCAGGTTCAGCAATGCGCCGCCAGAGTTACCGCGGTTAATCGAGGCATCTGTCTGGATAAAGTTTTCCAGCCCTTCGAGATTAAGTCCGCTTCGACCCAGCGCAGAAACAATCCCGGATGTCGCTGTTTGCCCCAGTCCGAACGGGTTCCCGACAGCAACGACAAAGTCGCCCACTCTTAATTTATCGGAATCGGCGATAGCGATTTGCGTCAGGTTGCTGGGGTTTTGGAGCTGCAACAGCGCAATGTCGCTTTGATCGTCGCCGCCAATCAGTTTGGCCTCGAACTCGCGACCATCGTTGAGCTGGACATTGATTTTTTGCGCCTGGTTAATGACGTGGTTATTCGTCAATACGTAACCTTTTGCTGCATCGATAATGACCCCGGAACCCAACCCTTCAAAAGGCTGAGCCTGCTGCTGTTCGGGCATCTCGTCGCCAAAATATTTTTTCAGTTCATCAGGGACTTTTTGTCCTTGTACCGCCGTACCTTCCACCTGCACGCTCACCACGGCAGGTAAAACTTTTTCCAGTACTGGCGCGAGGCTGGGAAGCGCTCCCTGGCCTGGAACCTGCGATGGCATCGCTGCCATAGTCTGGATGGGTGCCGAGAGAGATAACCCGACACTTAACGCTAACGCACTCAACAGCTGGGTTTGTTTCTTCATTGATGCTGGCTCTCGCAACCTAAAGTGAAAGGGAAAACGATGCAAAACAGTTTGATGTTATTGAAATTTCAATCGAGTAACAATGAGGTTAATGACTAAATGATAGCTGTGATTATAAAGACAGGACGGGCGCAACTTGTGCGCCCGTTAAAAATGCGGAAATTAAGTGATTATTTGCGGTTTGCGTTGCCGCGCAGTAAGCCGGATGCACCTTCGGAATAATCGCGAGGAATCTGCACCGGCGCCTGATCGTTGCCCGCTTCGGACTCCGCCAGACGGTTACGGAAAGGGTTATCCTCAGCAGACATTTCCGGCAGTAAGCTGCTGGAGCTTTTCGCCATGTGCTGATAAAGCTGGCGGTAATCATGCGCCATATTGTCGAGAAGCTCTGCGCTGCGAGCGAAGTGATTGACCAGCTCTTCACGGTACTCTTCAAGTTCTGCTTTATTTTTTTCCAGCTCGTACTGCATTGCCTGTTGCTGGCGTAATTTCCGGTTTCCAAAACGCATGGCCACAGCACCAATGATGACGCCGACGACTAACCCAATTAGCGCATATTCCCAGGTCATGTACTTCTCCCATTGTCTTATGGTTCCGTAGGGTAATAGCTGCAAGCTCCTTGCCTGCGCCTGATTATGCCACTATAACCGCTATTCGCGCAGAAGTGGAATCCCGACGCGGCATCGCGTAGGGTAGAACGACCTTTTTTTCGCCAACCCTGTGGGCAGGATCGATTTTCAAGGAATAACGATAACACCATGCAGAGCCTTACCCCGACATCGCGTTACCTCAATGCCCTCAACGAGGGTAGCCATCAGCCGGATGATGTGCAAAAAGAAGCTGTTAGCCGTCTTGATCTCATTTACCAGCAGATTGTGACTAAAGAACAATCGGCCCCGCAAAGCGGCGGGTTGATGGCGAAATTTGGCAAATTGTTGGGTAAGCGTGAGCCCACCACGCAGACCCCCGTACGCGGCCTTTATATGTGGGGGGGCGTCGGGCGGGGTAAAACCTGGCTGATGGACCTCTTTTATCAAAGCCTGCCAGGGGAGCGGAAACAGCGTCTGCACTTCCACCGTTTTATGCTGCGTGTGCATGAGGAATTAACGCAACTACAGGGGCATAGTGACCCGCTGGAGATTGTCGCCGACCATTTCAAAGCCGAAACTGATGTGCTCTGCTTTGATGAATTTTTCGTGTCGGATATCACCGACGCCATGTTGCTCGGCGGATTAATGAAGGCACTCTTCGCCAGAGGGATTACCCTGGTCGCCACCTCGAATATTCCACCGGACGAACTTTATCGTAACGGGTTGCAACGGGCGCGTTTTTTACCGGCCATTGATGCCATCAAACAGCACTGTGATGTGATGAATGTCGATGCCGGTGTGGATTATCGTCTGCGTACACTGACCCAGGCCCATCTATGGCTTTCGCCCTTAACCGAAGAGACGCAGCAGCAGATGGATAAACTCTGGCAAGCGCTGGCAGGGGCAAAACGTACTCATTCCCCGGAATTAGAAGTCAATCATCGCCCGCTGGCGACGCTGGGCGTGGAAAATCAGACGCTGGCCGTATCGTTCGCCACGCTGTGTGTGGATGCCCGCAGTCAACATGACTATATAGCGCTCTCTCGTCTGTATCACACCGTCATGCTGTTTGATGTTCCCGTCATGACGTCGCTGATGGAGAATGAGGCGCGACGTTTTATCGCGCTGGTGGATGAATTCTATGAGCGCCATGTGAAACTGGTGGTGAGCGCGGCGGTTCCGCTGTACGAGATTTACAAGGGCGAGCGACTGAAATTCGAATTCCAGCGTTGCCTGTCACGTCTACAGGAGATGCAGAGCGAAGAGTACCTCAAGCGGCAGCATATGCCATAAATGATACCCTCTCACTGTGGGCGATGGGCTGGTGGGAAGACGCTAAATGGCATAACCCCCTACCGAAAAACCCTCTTCAAATCACAAATAGGGGTCGATCTTTGACCCCGACTTCTCTATAATCCTGCGACCCCACGTTACAAGAAGGTTTTTTTCCCAAAACTTTCTCTGCGCCGGCATAGGCTATTCGAAGGGGTAGGTTTGCTGGACAATGTCGTGTGAACCTCAACTGACTAAACGTTTGGGTGTTCACCAACGTGTAACTTATTATTTGGGTAAGCTTTTAATGAAAACTTTTACAGCTAAACCAGAAACCGTACAACGCGACTGGTATGTTGTTGACGCGACAGGTAAAACTCTGGGCCGTCTGGCTACTGAACTGGCACGTCGCCTGCGCGGTAAGCATAAAGCGGAATACACTCCGCATGTTGATACAGGTGACTACATCATCGTTCTGAACGCAGAAAAAGTTGCTGTAACCGGCAACAAGCGCGAAGACAAAATGTACTACCACCACACCGGCCACATCGGTGGTATCAAAGAAGCGACCTTTGAAGAGATGATTGCCCGCCGTCCTGAGCGTGTGATTGAAATCGCGGTTAAAGGCATGCTGCCAAAAGGCCCGCTGGGTCGTGCTATGTACCGTAAACTGAAAGTTTACGCTGGCAACGAGCACAACCACGCGGCACAGCAACCGCAAGTTCTTGACATCTAATCGGGATTATAGGCAATGGCTGAAAATCAATACTACGGCACTGGTCGCCGCAAAAGCTCCGCCGCTCGCGTGTTCATCAAACCGGGCAACGGTAAAATCGTAATCAACCAGCGTTCTCTGGAACAGTACTTCGGTCGTGAAACTGCCCGCATGGTAGTTCGTCAGCCGCTGGAACTGGTCGACATGGTTGAGAAACTGGATCTGTACATCACTGTTAAAGGTGGTGGTATCTCTGGTCAGGCTGGTGCGATCCGTCACGGTATCACCCGCGCTCTGATGGAGTACGACGAGTCCCTGCGTTCTGAACTGCGTAAAGCTGGCTTCGTCACTCGTGACGCTCGTCAGGTTGAACGTAAGAAAGTCGGCCTGCGTAAAGCACGTCGCCGTCCGCAGTACTCCAAACGTTAATTGCTTTCTGCGAAAGCAGAACGATTGGCGAAAAACCCGGTTTATACCGGGTTTTTTTATGGATAAAAATCACGTTATCCACAATAACGAGTTGATTCGCGCTTCTTTTTCAGCATTTCCAGAATCCCCTCACCACAAAGCCCGCAAAATCTGGTAAACTATCATCCAATTTTCTGCCCAAATGCCTGGGATTGTTCATTTTTTGTTTGATTTTTAAACGAGAGTGACTGTGCGCGTGGGTGGGTTACCAACATCTCGCCGGTCAAAGTAAGACTGGTTGCAGTAAAAATACTGAATATACCTGGAGGTTTTCATGGCTGTCGCTGCCAACAAACGTTCGGTAATGACGCTGTTTTCTGGTCCTGTTGACATCTATAGCCATCAGGTCCGTATCGTGCTGGCAGAAAAAGGTGTCAGCTTCGAAATTGAGCACGTGGAAAAGGATAATCCTCCTCAGGATCTGATTGACCTCAACCCGAATCAAAGCGTACCGACTCTTGTCGATCGTGAACTCACTCTGTGGGAATCACGCATTATCATGGAATACCTGGATGAGCGTTTTCCTCATCCGCCGCTGATGCCGGTTTATCCGGTTGCGCGTGGTGAAAGCCGTCTTTACATGCATCGCATTGAGAAAGACTGGTATTCGCTGATGGAAGTGATCATGTCCAGCAGCGGCGCGCAGGCCGATAACGCCCGCCGTCAACTGCGTGAAGAACTGATGCAGATTGCTCCGGTGTTCGGCCAGAAGCCGTACTTCCTGAGTGATGAATTCAGCCTGGTGGATTGCTACCTGGCGCCGTTGCTGTGGCGTTTACCGATTCTGGGTATTGAACTCAGCGGCGCAGGCTCGAAAGAGCTGAAAGGCTATATGACACGTGTTTTCGAACGCGATTCATTCCTCGCGTCTCTGACAGAAGCCGAGCGCGAAATGCGCCTGGGCCGGGGCTAAGCGAATGGACTTGTCGCAACTGACACCGCGCCGTCCTTACCTGTTGCGGGCCTTTTATGAGTGGTTGCTCGATAACCAGCTCACCCCGCATCTGGTCGTTGACGTAACGTTGCCGGGTGTGCGTGTGCCCATGGAGTATGCGCGCGACGGACAAATCGTGTTGAATATCGCGCCGCGAGCCGTGGGTAATCTTGAACTGGCGAATGATGAAGTGCGTTTTAACGCGCGCTTTGGCGGCGTCCCGCGTCAGGTTGCGGTGCCGCTGGCCGCTGTGCTTGCCATCTACGCCCGTGAAAACGGTGCGGGCACGATGTTTGAGCCTGAAACGGCTTACGATGAAGATGTGGCCACGGTGAATGACGACGACGAAACCGCTCAGCCGGACAGTGAGACGGTGATGTCGGTTATTGATGGCGACAAACCCGATCATGCGGACGATAACGATCCGGATGATGATCCTCCACCACGTGGCGGGCGTCCATCGCTGCGTGTCGTGAAGTAACATAAAAGCAGGGTCAATCGACCCTGCTTTTTTTTACGTCAGCAACCCCGGCGCCAGCCAACAGGCGATCGTTTCACGCATGACCTTCCGCCTTGTGGCCAGAGCTTCCGGACGCTTAAGATCCTGCTGATAGATGATCGACAGCGTCGACTGGTTAATCAGATAGAAAAATCCCAGCGCTGACATGGTGATGTTGAGCTGCATCGCATCGATACCGGGGCGGATCGTTCCATCCTGCTGGCCGCGGTCCAGAATGCGTTGGGTTATTGAAAGCCAACTGCTGTTGATGGGGACAATCGTATCCACTTCCTTGAGATGGCGTGCTTTGAGCTGGTTCTCACTGTTAAGCAACTGGATAAACTCCGGATTCTCAAGATAGTAGTGCCAGGTGAAATCCATCAGTTCAAGTACCGCGTCGCGGGCAGGCAGATGATCCAGCTCCAGCGCGGCCTCTTTGGTGCGGATATCCTGGTACGCGACCTGTAAAACATGGGTAAACAGCGTATCCTTGTTCTCAAAATAATAATAAATCAGCTGCTTGTTCACATTTGCCGTCGCGGCGATCTGATCAATCCTTGCCCCGTCAAAACCCTTCTCAGCGAACTCCTTTTTGGCCGCATCAAGGATCAGGCTTTTTGTGAGATCTGGATCATGCCTGCGCTTTGTTCTGGCTTCCCCTTTCATAGATCCTCCATTCAATTTATTGTTTTAATTGTAGTTTTAAATAAATCAACCAGTTGGTTGATTTTGAGAAGTCGATCATGAATTTAATTTTTCTCTCTTTCTATACTGCTTTTACCGTTTCAACTGTTTAGTTGAAATGTTTGGCACTCATCAGGGAGTATGCTCATGATCCATTCGCAACGTCCGGTAGCATTAGTGACAGGCTCGACACGGGGAATTGGTAAAGCGTGCGCGTTGGCGCTTGCCAGAGCCGGGTTTCACGTCGCAATCAACGGACGCGATAACGAAGAAGGTCGCGCCCGACAACAAGCCATGGTAGCGGAATTAGAACAATTTGGCATCGAAGCTCTGGCGTTACCGGGTGATGTTTCAGATTTAATTATTCAGCAAGGGATGCTGGACACCGTTTTGCAACGCTGGGGGCGACTGGACTGCCTTGTCAACAACGCCGGGACGGCGGCAAAGCAGCGTGGCGATCTGCTTGAGGTCACGCCGGATAATTACCAGTACTGTCAGGACGTCAACACCAGGGCAATGTTCTTCTTTTGCCAAAAAGCGGCGCGCGCCATGCTTTCGCAGGGTGAGCTTAATAATCAGCACCGCTCTATTATCAACATCACTTCCTGTAGCGCCCACAGCTTATCGATTTCTCGCGGGGAATATTGCGTATCGAAAGCGGCCGCCAGCATGGTGACGCAACTTTTTGCGCTGCGCCTGGCGGAAGAAGGCATCGGTGTTTATGAAATTCGCCCTGGTATCATCGAAACTGACATGACCAGCGGTGTGAAACCGAAGTATGACCAGTTGATCGGCGGCGGTCTGGTGCCGATGAAACGCTGGGGCCAGCCGACGGACATTGCCGTGGTCGTCGATGCGCTGGCAAACGGCAACTTACCTTTCACTGTCGGTCAAATTATTGATGTCGACGGCGGCCTGAACAAATCCCACTTTTAATTGCGAGGCACAGCAATGGCGATAATATCCGTTGGCATCATTATGCATGGCGTAACCGGGCGGATGGGCAAAAATCAGCATCTGATCCGCTCCATCGTGGCAATTCGTGAGCAGGGCGGTGTTGAGCTGGCAAACGGCGACAGACTCATGCCGGACCCGATCCTGATTGGTCGTAATGAAGAAAAAATTGCCGCACTGGCGAAACAAACCGGTATCAGCCGTTGGGGCACGGATCTGGATGCGGCGCTGGCAAACCCAAACGATACCATCTTTTTTGATGCCGCCACGACGCAGGCGCGCCCCGGTTTACTGAAAAAAGCCATTGCCGCCGGTAAGCATATTTACTGCGAAAAACCGGTAGCGGTCAGCCTGTCAGAAGCCGTCGAGTTATATCACTATGCAGAGCAGCAGGGCGTTTGCCACGGCGTAGTACAGGACAAACTGTGGTTGCCGGGGCTGCGTAAACTGCAGATGCTCAATCAGGCGGGCTTCTTTGGTCAGGTGTTGTCGGTGCGCGGTGAGTTTGGCTACTGGGTGTTTGAGGGCGACTTGCAGCCGACCCAGCGCCCATCATGGAACTACCGACAGGAAGATGGCGGCGGCATTATTCTCGATATGATCTGCCACTGGCGTTATGTCGTCGACAACCTGTTTGGCGAAATCAAAAGCATCAATTGCCTGGGTGCGACCCATATTCCGCAACGTTTTGATGAGCAGGGGAACGCCTACAAAGCCACCGCTGATGACGCCGCCTACGCCACCTTCGAGCTGCATAATGGCACCATCGTGCAGATCAACAGCTCCTGGTGTGTCCGGGTGCGCCGCGATGATTTGGTGACTTTCCAGGTGGATGGCGTGAACGGTTCTGCGGTCGCGGGGCTGACCGACTGTCTGACGCAATCACGTGTGAACACCCCGAAACCGGTCTGGAACCCGGATGTTCGCCAGACACATGACTTCTTCGAAGACTGGGCGCCAGTACCTGATACCACGACTTATGACAACGCCTTCAAAGTGCAATGGGAACTCTTCCTGCGCCATGTTCACGGTGAAATCGACTTCCGCTGGAACCTGCTGGAAGGGGCAAAAGGGGTGCAACTGGTTGAACTGGCGCTGCAAAGCTGGAAAGAACGCCGCTGGGTCGATGTTCCGTCACTGGTGCGCTAAGGAGGCCGTATGCAACAGCCCGATCCACGTCGTTTATCGCTGAATACCGCCACCGTCCGTAAGCAGTGGTCACTGGATAAGATCATCGACGGCTGCGCCCGTCATGAAATTCGCGGCATCTCGCCGTGGCGCGATCAGGTTCAGGCGCTGGGTCTGGAACGTACCGCGCAGATGATTCGCAGTAACGAACTGACCGTCAGCGGCTATTGCCGCGGCGGGATGTTCCCCGGTATGGATGAGGCGGCACGCAGTGCGGCAGACGATGATAACCGCCGTGCTGTGGATGAAGCACTGGCGGTGAATGCCGCCTGTCTGGTTCTGGTGGTGGGTGGCTTGCCGGGTGATTCGAAAGATATCGCCGGCGCCCGCAGCCAGGTACGGGATGGTCTGGGCCGCCTGCTGGAGTATTCGCGCAAGGTGGGAATGCCGCTGGCGATTGAGCCGCTGCACCCCATGTATGCAGCGGACCGCGCCTGCATAAACACCCTGGAACAGGCCAACGACGTGTGCGATGAACTGGGTGACGACGGGTTAGGGATGGCCGTCGATCTTTATCACACCTGGTGGGATCCGAAGTTTTTCCAGCAGATCGAACGTGCCGGACGGAAACGTATCCTGGGTTTCCATATCTGCGACTGGCTGGTGCCGACACAGCATCTGCTGCTCGATCGCGGCATGATGGGCGATGGGGTGATCGACATTCGCGCAGCCCGTCAGGCGGTGGAGGCGCTGGGGTATCAGGGGGCGCATGAAGTGGAGATTTTCTCCGAACATAACTGGTGGCAACGTGACCCGGATTCGGTGCTCGCTACCTGCAAAGCGCGTCATTTAACGCATTGTTAATCAGATTTTGGCTGTATCTGATGTCTCGTCAGTCTTACCAGGTTAGTCGAGGGAATTATGAATACAGATACAAAAAAGATGATACTGGTGTCGGTGCTGTGTGGCCTTGGCTACATGATGTACTCCGTCGACCGTATGACTGTCTCCTCCGCCATTGGACTTATCGCGACGGATTTTGGGCTCGGTAGAGCCCAGTCCGGTATCCTGATGAGTTCATTCTTCTATGGCTTTATTGGCTTCTTGTTTATCTCCGGGATCATTGCCGACAAACTCAGCGGCAAGCCGGTACTCATTCTTGGCTTAGTGATGTTCTCGCTTGCGACGATCCTGACCGGGGTGGCGGGTAGCCTGACGTCGCTTATCTTTTACCGCGTAATGACCGGTATCGGCGAAGGGGTCTTCTGGCCCGCCGCATCGCTGGAAGTGGCCAACGTTACCACCGAAAAACAACGCACGACGGTGATGTCACTTTACTGGATGGGATACCCGATTGGCGGCTTCTTCGGTACCTGGCTCGGCGCGATGCTCGGTCCGGTATACGGCTGGCGTGTCGTGTTTTATGTGGCCGGGGCGCTTGGCCTGCTGGTGGCGCTGGCGTACGCCGTGATGGTGAAAAACGCGCCGAAAAAAGTGGTTGTCGCTACGACAAAAGAGAAAGTGCCGTTAAAACAGCTGTTCCGTAACCAGTCCGTGATGCTGATGGCGTTCTATTACTTCCTGCTGCTGAGCGGCTGGTGGATTGTGCTGCTGTGGGCGCCGACCTTCCTGATGAATGTGAAACAGTTGCCAATCAGTACCGCAGGGACGATTGCCAGCCTGCTGGGTCTGACCGGCGCACTGGGAGGCTTCCTGCTTGGGCGTTTGTGTGACCGTGGTGACTTCTCGCGTAAACGTGCGGTGCTGATTGGTATTACTCTGGCCAGCAGCCTGCTGATGGCGGCGATGGTGCTGCAACTGCCGGTCTTTGCGGTGGTGATTCTGGTGCTGTTCCTGGGACTGCTTGGTTATCCGATAACACCGCTGGTCCTCTCCTTTACCGCCGAACTGGTGCCGCCACAGCTTCGCGGCTCAGCCATTGGTTTTGTGATGAATGTCGGCATGACGGCCGGTGGGATTTCACCCGTCCTGGCGGGCTATTTCGCGGATAAATATTCCATGTCTGCCGTCTGGTTCGTCGCGGCCTGCGTGATGGTTGTCAGTTCGGTACTGCTGCTGGGAGTGCGTAAAGCGCCCAGGCCAGTGAAAGAGATGGAAATATCCGGCCTGTCATCACGCGTTTAACGAGGTAATACATGAGCACAGCGATCCCGCAATCGATCCTGGAAGCGCTTACGAATGTCTCCATGCCGCGTCACGTCAAGATGGCGCAACCGCAACAGACGCTGGAGGTGGAGGGGTACCGCATTCCGGTTTACCACAGCGAGGCGTTAGTGGTCGGCAGCGGTGCCGCCGGGCTGCGCGCCGCAGTAGAGCTGCGGCGGCGCAAAGTGGACGTGCTGGTGGCGACACAAACCTTGTTCTGGGGGACGTCGGCCTGTTCCGGTTCTGATAAACAGACCCTGCATACCGCCTCTACCAGCTTTCGCGGTGATAATTTTACGGCGCTTGCCAACGCCATTGGCGCCGGTGGCGCGATGGACGCCGACACGGCGTACGTTGAGGCGGTCGGTTCGGTGGAAGCCTTTATCGGCCTGAAAAGCATGGGGCTTCCCTTGCCGGAGGATCGTTACGGCGCCGTGTTGCGCTATCAGACCGATCACGATGAAGTGGGTCGCGCAACCAGCTGTGGGCCACGTACTTCCCGCCTGATGGTCAAAGTGCTGGCGGAAGAGGCGGTGCTGCTGGGTGTGCCGTTTGTCGATCACGCGACGGCGGTGCGTCTGCTCACCGAAGGGGAAGGGGAGCAGCGCCGGGTTGCCGGGGTACTGGCCATTGTGAAAGGCGCGCGGCAGGAGGATAACCCGTGGGGGCTGTGCCTGATGCGCAGCGCGACGGTGGTCCTGGCGGCCGGTGGGCCGGGTGAACTGTTCCGCGACAGCGTCTACCCGAAACGGTGTTTTGGCTCGCTGGGGCTGGCGCTGGAGGCGGGGATTGCGACGGTCAACCTGACGGAACATCAGTTTGGTATTGGCACGCGGCGGGATGAGTTTCCCTGGAATCTTTCCGGCACCTATGTGCAGAGCATGCCTTATATCTACTCGGTAGACGAGCAGGGCGAGGAGCATAACTTCCTTGCCCGCTACTACCGCACCACGCGTGAACTGGCCTCGAATATCTTCCGTAAGGGATATCAATGGCCGACTCACGCCACGCGGATGCTGGATTTTGGCTCCAGCCTGGTGGATTTGGCAATCTACAATGAGTCGCAGGCCGGGCGTACTATCTACATGGATTTTAACCGCAATCCGCTGCCGGTGCCGGGTGATGAACCGTTCGCCCTCGGCAATCTGGATGAGGATGTGTACCACTATCTGCGCAATAACGATGCCTGTCTGGAGCTGCCCATCGCGCGCCTGCAACGGATGAATCCACTGGCCATAGAACTCTACAAGCATCACGGGCATGACCTGACCACCAAGCCGCTGCCGTTTAATGTGAACCACCAGCATATGAATGGCGGGATTGCGGTGGATATATGGGGTCATTCGTCGTTAAGTGGCTGCTATGCGATTGGCGAAGCGGCGGGCACCCACGGGGTGACACGCCCCGGCGGCGCGGCGCTGAATGCCGGGCAGGTTTTCGGGCTGCGCTGTGCGAAGCATATCGCGGCGACGCCGCGCGTCGCATCGGACTCCCTTTTTGCCCGCGAAACGGCCGAACTCCTGCAGCAGATCCAGCATGACAGCAGCCATCCGCAGGCGCTGCGGATTGATGATATTCGCGACGAAATCCAGCAGCGCATGAGTGAGCGTGCCGGGTTTGTCTGCGATGCCGCGCGGGTACCCGATGCCGTTCAGGCGGCGCGTCGGCTCAATCAGCGTATTGTGCAAAATGGGGTGGCGATAACCCATCCAAACCAGGCGGCGTTTAGCCTCCAGTGGCGGCAGATGGCGCTGGCATCGGAAGCCTTACTGGTGGCGCTGGAAAACTATATTGCCCGCGGCGGTGGCAGTCGCGGCGCGAGGATGTTGTGCTCGGCGCAGGGAGATGTCGCGCCGCAAACGCGCGAAGGCGTAATGTCTGAGTTTCGTTTCATCTCTGAAAAGGCGGAGCACCGGCAGGAGCAAATACAGGTGACATGGCGCAACGGCGAGTTTATTGTCGATCGGCGGCCATTACGCGCACTTGACGATCTTTCGACGATCTTCTTTGAGAAGAACTGGCCGGATTATCTGACGGATGGGATCTACTGGCGTTAATACCTTGCCCAGGCTACGTGAGTGCGCGTAGCCTGGGTAAGCGAAGCGCCACCCGGAAATAGCCCTGCTCACCGACTTCCCCCTCTGGCGCTCACTTCGCCAGTCAGATATTCCTGTGATATGATGAAGTTGCTGTCACATTCGTCACACTCCACTGCCATGAGCGCTATGAAATCATCGGATTCGCACGCTGAAAACACTACTGAAAATGTCGGGCGCACGTTGCGTCGCCGTCCGCTGGCGCGTAAAAAATTGTCCGAGATGGTAGAAGAAGAACTTGAGCAGATGATCCGCCGTCGGGAGTTTGCCGAAGGCGATGCGCTGCCCTCAGAGCGTGAGCTAATGGAGTTTTTCAACGTGGGGCGCCCTTCGGTGCGTGAAGCGCTGGCTGCGCTCAAACGTAAAGGGTTAGTGCAAATCAATAACGGCGAACGTGCCCGCGTTTCCCGTCCGTCTGCTGATACCATCATTGGCGAACTCTCTGGTATGGCGAAGGATTTCCTCTCCCGGCCTGGTGGTATCGCCCATTTTGAGCAGCTTCGTCTGTTTTTCGAATCCAGCCTTGTGCGTCATGCGGCGGAACACGCCACGGATGCGCAGATTGAACGTCTCGGTAAGGCGCTGGAGCTGAACAGCCAGGCGCTGGATGACAACGCGCTATTTATTCGCTCCGATGTAGAATTCCACCGTGTTTTAGCCGAAATCCCCGGTAATCCGATTTTCCTGACCATTCATGTTGCGCTACTGGATTGGCTGATAGCCGCGCGCCCTGCGGTGCCGGAAAAAGATCTGCATCAGCACAATAATGTGAGCTACCAGCAGCATATTGAGATCGTCAACGCGATCCGCCAGCGCGACCCTGATGCCGCCGATCGCGCGTTGCATACCCATCTCAACAGCGTTTTCGCCACCTGGCACGCCTTCGATAAACAGCAAAAATCTCGCAACTGATCGCCCGATCCCTTTTTCATGCTAACGATCGTTTAGTGCGTTAGATCCCATTTAGCGTTTTCTCATCCCGATGGCGATCATTTGTACTGGTATAATAGGTATAAAGGTATATAGTCAAACCGAAATGATACGACAGGAGAAGAGGATGAGTGCTCAGTTAAGAGGGGTAATGGCCGCGCTGCTGACTCCGTTTGATGCCAGCGAAAAGCTGGATACCGAAAGCCTGCGCCGTCTGGTGCGGTTTAATATCGATCAGGGGATCGATGGGCTGTATGTGGGGGGATCTACCGGGGAAGCGTTTGTACAAAGCATCGCCGAACGCGAACAGGTGCTGGAGATCGTCGCTGAAGAGGCGAAAGGGAAGCTAACGCTTATTGCCCATGTCGGTACTGTCAGTACCCACGAAACCCAGCAGTTGGCGCAGGCGGCCAGCCGTTATGGTTTTGACGCCGTCTCAGCCGTGACGCCGTTCTACTATCCGTTCAGCTTTGAAGAGCACTGCGACCACTATCGTGCCGTGATCGACTCTGCGGACGGTTTGCCGATGGTGGTCTACAACATTCCGGCACTGAGTGGGGTGAAACTCACGCTGGATCAGATCGACACACTGGTTACCCTGCCGGGCGTGGGGGCGTTGAAACAAACCTCGGGCGATCTCTTCCAGATGGAGCAGATCCGCCGGCCGCATCCCGATCTGGTGCTCTATAACGGTTATGACGAGATTTTTGCTTCCGGGCTGATGGCGGGCGCGGATGGCGGTATCGGCAGTACGTACAACATTATGGGCTGGCGTTATCAGGGGATCGTCCGCGCGTTGCAAAAAGGGGACATAGCGACTGCGCAGCGCCTGCAAGGGCAATGCAATGAGGTTATCGATCTGCTAATCAAAGTCGGTGTTTTCCGCGGCCTGAAAACGGTGCTGCACTATATGGATGTGCTGGCGGTACCGCTGTGCCGTAAGCCGTTTGCCCCGGTTGCGGAAAAATACTTGCCAGAACTCAAAGCGCTGGCAGTTGCGCTGCAACAAGAGCAAGAACAACAGTGATCCCGGGCTGTCTGCCCGGAGGGCCCACGCTGACCGTGCAGGCAGAGCCGTGCTTAACTCTGTCGGTCTACAAAAGTGATGGGTAATGCCCGTCGCGGGAGTATCACATGAGTACTGCTATGCAAAATTTCCCGTGGTATCGCCACCTCAATCGGGCGCAATGGCGGGCTTTCTTCGCCGCCTGGCTGGGCTATCTGCTCGACGGTTTTGATTTTGTCCTTATCGCGCTGGTGTTAACAGAAATTCAAAGCGAGTTTGGGTTAACGACGGTGCAGGCGGCAAGCCTCATCTCCGCTGCTTTTATTTCCCGTTGGTTTGGCGGTCTAATGCTGGGCGCAATGGGCGATCGCTACGGCCGACGGCTGGCGATGGTCACCAGTATTCTTTTGTTTTCCTGCGGTACGCTGGCCTGCGGGCTGGCTCCAGGTTATACCACCATGTTTATCGCCCGTCTGGTGATCGGTATGGGGATGGCAGGCGAGTATGGCTCCAGCGCGACCTATGTGATTGAAAGCTGGCCCAGGCATCTGCGTAACAAGGCCAGCGGTTTTTTGATTTCCGGTTTCTCTGTCGGGGCGGTTATCGCGGCGCAGGTTTATAGCCTGGTGGTGCCGGTCTGGGGCTGGCGGGCTCTGTTCTTTATTGGCATTTTGCCTATCGTCTTTGCCCTGTGGCTGAGGAAAAACATTCCGGAAGCCGAAGACTGGAAAGAGAGGCATGCGGGTAAAGCGCCGGTACGTACGATGGTCGATATTCTCTACCGTGGCAAATTTCGCCTGATAAACGTGGCGATGACGGTGATTGCGGCGCTCTCTCTCTGGTACTGCTTTGCCGGTGAAATGAAAAACGCGGCGCTGGTGGCGCTGTTGGGTTTGGCGTGCGCCTTTATTTTTATCAGTTTTATGGTGCAAAGCAGCGGCAAGCGCTGGCCGACCGGCGTGATGTTAATGGTGGTCGTGCTCTTTGCTTTTCTCTACTCCTGGCCTATCCAGGCGCTGCTGCCAACGTATCTCAAAACCGAACTGGCTTACTCTCCTTCTACGGTCGCCCGGGTGCTCTTTTTTAGTGGGTTTGGGGCGGCGGTTGGCTGCTGCGTGGGCGGCTTCCTGGGGGACTGGCTGGGCACGCGTAAAGCCTATGTCTATAGCCTGCTCGCCTCGCAAATCCTGATCATCCCGGTGTTTGCCATTGGTGGTACCAGCGTCTGGGTACTGGGGTTTTTACTCTTCTTTCAGCAAATGTTGGGGCAGGGGATCTCCGGTATTCTGCCTAAGCTTATTGGGGGCTATTTCGATACCGATCAGCGTGCCGCAGGGCTGGGATTTACCTACAACGTCGGGGCGCTGGGCGGCGCGCTGGCTCCAATCCTGGGAGCGCTGATCGCCCAGCGTCTGCATCTGGGCACCGCGTTAGGCGCACTCTCCTTTAGCCTGACCTTTGTGGTGATCGTGCTTATTGGTCTGGATATGCCCTCGCGCGTGCAGCGCTGGCTGCGTCCGGAAGCGCTGCGTACGCATGATGCGATCGATGGCAAACCATTCAGCGGTGCGCTGGGTCGCGACGGCGCGAAGAACGGGTTATTAAAAACGAAAGGATAACTGAGACATGTCTCTGATAGCGAAAATGGATGCACACATTGCTCGTCTGGGCGGGCTGGTGGTCTCCTGTCAGCCTGTTCCAGGCAGTCCGCTGGACAAACCGGAGATCGTGGCTGCGATGGCGCTGGCGGCGCAGCAGGCCGGGGCGGTGGCGCTGCGTATCGAAGGCATTAACAATCTGCGCGCCGTGCGTCAGGTTGTTACGCTGCCTGTCATCGGTATTATTAAACGCGACTTAACGGACTCTCCGGTACGCATTACGCCCTATCTGGATGATGTCGATAAGCTGGCACAGGCGGGGGCGGATATTATTGCCATTGACGGTACGGAACGCACTCGTCCGGTTCCGGTCCGTGAGTTGCTTGCAAGGATCCATGAGCACGGACTGGTGGCAATGGCGGACTGTTCCTGTGAACAGGACGGTCTGATGTGCCAGCAAGCGGGCGCAGAGCTGATTGGTACGACGCTGTCTGGCTACACCCATGAGCATACGCCTTTGGCGCCGGATCTGGCGTTGGTGACGACGCTTAGCCAGGCAGGATGCCGGGTAATGGCTGAAGGGCGTTATAACACGCCTGAGCTGGCCGCGCAGGCGAGACGCCACGGCGCATGGGCGGTGACGGTTGGCTCTGCCATTACCCGGCTGGAGCATATATGCCAGTGGTATTGCAGCGCACTTCAGGAGGCGGCGAATGGCCACGCTGGCAATTGATATCGGCGGCACCAAGCTGGCTGCTGCGTTGATTGACAGCGAACGGCATATGCATCAACGTCGTGAACTGCCGACGCCCGCAAGCAAAACGCCGGATGCTTTACGAATCGCACTCCAGACACTCGTCGCATCGCTTATTCCTCACGCGCGGCAGGTGGCGATTGCCTCAACCGGGATTATCCACGAAGGGACTTTACTGGCGATTAACCCGCAAAACCTGGGCGGCCTGCTGCATTTTCCGCTGGTATCAACACTTGAAATGCTCTCTGGTCTGCCTGTGCTGGCGGTAAACGACGCGCAGGCGGCGACCTGGGCGGAATATCATGCCTGCCAGGACGAGACCAGCGACATGGTGTTTATCACGGTATCAACTGGGGTGGGCGGCGGCGTGGTGAGCGGCGGTACATTACTCACCGGGCGTGGCGGGCTGGCTGGTCATTTCGGCCACACGCTGGCCGATCCCCATGGCCCGCGATGCGGCTGCGGACGAATTGGGTGTGTGGAAGCTATTGCGTCCGGTCGTGGGATAGCCGCTGCCGCGAAAGATGATCTGGCCGGGTGTGATGCAAAAAGCATTTTTGCCCGTGCAGCCGAAGGGCATGCGCAAGCGCAGGCATTGATTACTCATTCTGCGCACACCCTGGCGCGGCTGATTGCCGATGTGAAAGCCACAACTGACTGCCAGCGTGTCGTGCTGGGAGGCAGTGTTGGCCTGGCATCGGGGTATCTGGCGCAGGTTCAGGCGTCTCTGGCGCAATTGCCAGCGGTGTATCAGGTGGCGATGAGCGCAGCACATTACCGGCATGATGCTGGGCTGCTGGGCGCAGCTCTGCTGGCGCAGGGAGGTCACTTTGTTTATCAGTGAACTGACATCACTTGCGCATGCGGAGTTGCATCCGGTGCTGGCGGAGGCGCTGATGCTGGCCCTGGCCGCCTGTCCGCAGGAAAAGGCTCCGGGACGTTACGCGCTGTTGCGTGAAGACATCTATATGAATGTCATGCAGTTTTCCACCGGGTTGCCAGAGCAAAAACGGGCTGAACTGCATGAGGCGTTTATTGATATTCAGCTTCTGCTCGCCGGGGAGGAGCGCATTTTCTATGGCGTTGCAGGCTCCGCGCGGGAGTGCGATGAATGGCATAGGGAGGACGATTATCAGCTATGTTCTGCGATAGCGAATGAGCAGACAGCGACGTTATTACCGGGGATGTTCATCGTTTTTATGCCGGGTGAGCCGCATAAGCCGGGGTGCAACGTTACCGTATCAAGGGACATTAAAAAAGTCGTCGTGAAGGTGTGCGCCCGTCTCCTGACGGCATAAAAAAAGCCGGATAAACAGTTATCCGGCTTTTATTGTCAACGCAAAAGAAACTTACACTTCAAGCCAGTTCAGAATGCCGTCTGCCGCTTTACGGCCTTCGGCGATGGCGGTGACCACCAGGTCGGAACCACGAACGATATCGCCGCCCGCAAAGATTTTCGGGTTGCTGGTCTGGAAAGCATTCTCGCTACCTTCCGGCGCGATAATGCGACCCTGTGAATCCAGCTCGACGCTGTGTTTCGCCAGCCATTCCATGCTATGCGGACGGAAACCAAACGCCATCACGACCGCATCGGCCGGCACCACATGTTCGGAACCCGCAACGATTTCCGCACGACGGCGGCCTTTGGCATCCGGCGCACCCATTTCGGTACGCGCCATTTTCACGCCGCAGACTTTACCGTTGGCGTTTACTTCGACGCCCAGCGGCTGCACGTTGAACTGGAATTCCACACCCTCTTCACGCGCGTTTTTCACTTCGCGTTTTGAACCCGGCATGTTTTCTTCATCACGGCGGTAAGCACAAATCACGTTGGTGGCACCCTGACGTACAGAGGTACGTACACAGTCCATCGCGGTATCGCCACCGCCCAGCACAACAACGCGTTTGCCTTCCATGCTGATGAAAGGTTCATCAGCCGATTCACCAAAGCCCATCAGTTGTTTGGTATTCGCGATAAGGAACGGCAGGGCATCGAACACGCCATTTGCATCTTCGTTTTCCAGACCGCCGCGCATGGATTGATAGGTCCCCACGCCAAGGAACACAGCGTCATAATCTTTGAGCAGGTCATCAAGTTGTACGTCGCGACCGACTTCGGTATTCAGCCTGAACTCAATACCCATGCCGGTGAAGATTTCGCGACGGCGGGTCATCACCTCTTTTTCGAGCTTGAAGGCCGGGATGCCAAAGGTCAGCAGACCGCCGATTTCCGGGTGACGGTCAAACACCACGGCTTTGACGCCATTACGGGTCAGCACGTCGGCGCATGCCAGACCGGCCGGACCTGCACCGATAATTGCCACACGTTTGTCAGTCTGCTTCACGCCGGTCATATCCGGACGCCAGCCCATCTCGAACGCTTTATCGTTGATGTAGCGCTCAATGTTGCCGATGGTGACCGCGCCGAACTCATCGTTCAGCGTACAGGAACCTTCACACAGGCGGTCCTGCGGGCAAACGCGCCCGCAGACTTCCGGCAAGGTGTTGGTCTGATGAGACAGCTCTGCGGCCTCAAAAATACGCCCTTCGTTGGCCAGTTTCAGCCAGTTTGGGATGTAGTTATGGACCGGACATTTCCATTCGCAGTACGGGTTACCACAGGAGAGGCAGCGATCTGCCTGCGCCTTGGCCTGGCCTTCCGAAAATGGCTCGTAGATTTCAATAAATTCAATCTTACGGATCTTCAGCGGTTTCTTTGGCGGATCCACGCGCTGTAAGTCGATAAACTGGTATACGTTCTGACTCATTGCTGCCCCTTACTGCGCCTGCACACGCAGCTCTGCTGCGCTACGACTACGATGACCCAACAGTGCTTTCACATCACTGGACTTCGGTTTAACCAGTGCGAATTTCTCTGCGAAGGCTGGCCAGTTCGCCAGAATCTCTTCGCCGCGAGAAGAACCGGTATGGTGCACATGCTCGGTAATCAGCCCGCGCAGATGCTCTTCGTGGATGGCGAGGTCATCGACGCTCAGCACTTCCACCAGTTCCGGGTTCACACGTTTGCGGAACTCGCCGTCTTCATCCAGCACATAGGCGAAGCCGCCGGTCATCCCTGCGCCAAAGTTCACGCCTGTTTTACCGAGGATACAGACAATACCACCGGTCATGTATTCACAACCGTTATCGCCAATGCCTTCCACAACAGTAATCGCGCCGGAGTTACGCACGCCGAAACGTTCACCCGCACGACCTGCGGCATACAGACGACCACCCGTTGCGCCATACAGGCAGGTGTTACCGATTATGCTGGCCTCGTGGCTACGATAAGCAGAGCCTACCGGTGGACGTACTGCGACTAAACCGCCTGCCATACCCTTGCCGACATAGTCGTTGGCATCGCCAGTCAGGTACAGCTCAACGCCGCCGGCATTCCAGACGCCAAAGCTCTGGCCTGCTGTGCCGCTAAAGTGCACGGTAATCGGATCTGCCGCCAGCCCTTGGTCGCCATGCGTCTGCGCAATGTAGCCAGACAGCGACGCGCCGACAGAACGGTCCGTGTTGCGGATATCAAACCAGAAAGTTTTGCTCTGGCGCTCATCAACAAACGGTTTGGCCTGCTGCAGTAACTGCGCGTTCAGTACGCCGTTGTCAAAGGGCGGGTTGTTTTCCGTGCAGTACAGCGCTTTGCCTGGATGCGGCTCGGCGGTTTCCAGCAGTTTCGACAGATCCAGCTTCTGTTGTTTGGCGGTGAATCCGTCCAGCTCTTTGAGCAGGTCGGTACGACCGATCAAATCCACCAGGCGTTTAACGCCCAGTTGCGCCATTAACTCACGCACTTCACGGGCGATAAATTCAAAGTAGTTGGTCACTTTGAACGGCAGACCGTGGTAGTGGTTTTTGCGCAGTTTTTCATCCTGAGTTGCTACGCCGGTTGCGCAGTTGTTCAGGTGGCAAATACGCAGGTATTTACAGCCCAGCGCCACCATCGGGCCAGTACCAAAGCCGAAGCTTTCGGCACCGAGGATTGCCGCTTTGATGATGTCCTGTCCGGTTTTCAGACCGCCATCCGTTTGTAAACGAATTTTGTGGCGCAGACCGTTGGCCACCAGCGCCTGTTGGGTTTCCACCAGGCCCAGTTCCCACGGACAACCCGCGTATTTCACCGATGACAGCGGGCTTGCGCCGGTACCGCCGTCGTAACCGGCGATGGTGATGAGATCCGCATAGGCTTTTGCCACGCCGGTCGCAATGGTGCCGACGCCCGGTTCGGAAACCAGCTTCACGGAGATCATCGCTTTCGGGTTGACCTGTTTCAGGTCGAAAATCAGTTGCGCCAGATCCTCGATAGAGTAGATATCGTGGTGCGGCGGCGGAGAAATCAGCGTCACGCCCGGTACGGAATAGCGCAGTTTAGCGATATACGGGGTCACTTTATCCCCCGGTAACTGACCGCCTTCACCCGGTTTCGCACCCTGAGCGACTTTAATCTGAATCACGTCAGCATTGACCAGATACGCCGGGGTCACACCGAAGCGACCGGAAGCGACCTGTTTGATACGTGACACTTTATTGGTGCCATAGCGTGCCGGGTCTTCGCCGCCTTCACCAGAGTTGGAGAAGCCGCCGAGGCTGTTCATGGCTTCTGCCAGCGCTTCATGCGCTTCCGGGCTCAATGCGCCGATGGACATTGCCGCGGTATCAAAGCGTTTAAACAGTTCGCTTGCCGGTTCAACGTCGTTGATGCTGACGGTTTCGCCGTTCGGCGTGATGGCCAGCAAGTCACGCAGGGTGGCCGCCGGGCGCTCATTCACCAGCTTCGCGTATTCCTGGTAGTCTTTGTATTCCCCGCTCTGAACGGCTTGTTGCAGCGTGCGCACCACGTCCGGGTTATAGGCGTGATATTCACCGCCATGCACGTATTTCAGCAGACCACCCGCTTCGAGCGGTTTACGTGCCAGCCAGGCGCGTTTGGAGAGGTTCAGCAGATCCTGCTGGAAGTCCGCAAAACCTGCGCCACTGATGCGGCTGACCACACCCTGGAAGCAGAGCTCGGACACCTCTTCATGCAGACCGACGGCTTCGAACAGTTTTGAGCAACGGTAAGAGGCAATCGTCGAGATGCCCATTTTGGACATGATCTTGTACAGCCCTTTGTTGATGCCGTTGCGGTAGTTCAGCATCACCGTGCGGTAATTCTTCTCAATGGCTTTGGTGTCGACCAGTTTCGCCAGTGTTTCATAGGCCAGGTACGGATAAATCGCGGTGGCGCCGAAGCCCAGCAGCACAGCGAAGTGGTGCGGGTCGCGGGCGCTTGCGGTTTCTACGATGATGTTGGCATCGCAGCGCAGGCTTTTCTCAACCAGACGGGTCTGCACCGCGCCAACCGCCATCGGTGCCGGTACCGGCAGACGGTTTTTGGCGATGTTACGGTCAGACAGCACCAGCAGCACGGTGCCGTTACGCACCATCTGTTCTGCTTTGTCGCACAGCGCTCTCACCGTCTCTTCCAGCGAGGTTTCGGTCACATCGAAGGTGATGTCCAGCACATCTGCGCGATAGTGCTCCTCTTTCATGGTGGTGAGCTGTGTGAAATCGGAGTACAGCAGGATCGGCGATTTGAAGCTCAGACGATGCGCCTGGCCTTCTGCTTCACAGAAGACGTTCATCTCGCGACCGATGCTGGTGGCCAGCGACATGACATGCGCTTCACGCAGCGGGTCGATTGGCGGGTTGGTCACCTGCGCAAATTGCTGACGGAAGTAGTCGTAAATGATACGTGGCTGGCTGGAGAGCACGGCGAACGGGGTATCGTCACCCATTGAACCCACCGCTTCCTGACCGTTTTCACCGAGGACGCGAATAACCGAATCCAGCTCTTCGAAGCTGTAGTTAAACTGCTTCTGATAGCTTGTCAGCAGATCGTCGTCCATTTCACGGATGCCAACCTGATCATCTGACAGATCTTCAAACGGCACCAGACGGCGGACGTTTTTCTCCATCCACTCTTTATAAGGGTGGCGGCTTTTCAGATCGTCATCGGTCTCTGCGGAGTGCAGAATGCGACCGCCACGGGTATCGATAACCATCAATTCACCCGGACCGACGCGACCTTTTTCGACCACTTCGTCAGGCTGATAATCCCAGATACCCACTTCGGAAGCGCAGGTAATCAGCTTGTCTTTGGTAATGACATAGCGTGCCGGACGCAGGCCGTTACGGTCGAGGTTACAGGCCGCGAAACGGCCATCGGACATTACGATACCCGCCGGGCCATCCCACGGTTCCATATGCATGGAGTTGAAGTCGAAGAATGCGCGCAGATCCGGGTCCATATCCGGGTTGTTCTGCCAGGCTGGCGGTACCAGCAGGCGCATGGCGCGCACGATATCCATCCCGCCTGCCAGCAGCAGTTCGAGCATGTTATCCATGGAGCTGGAGTCAGAACCGGTTTCGTTGACGAACGGCGCCGCATCATGCAGATCCGGGATCAGCGGGGTCTGGAATTTGTAGGTACGCGCGCGTGCCCACTGACGGTTACCGGTGATGGTGTTGATTTCACCGTTATGCGCCAGATAGCGGAACGGCTGTGCCAGCGGCCAGCGCGGTACGGTGTTGGTGGAGAAGCGCTGGTGGAACAGGCAAATGGCCGATTCCAGACGCAGATCCGCCAGGTCCAGGTAGAAGCGCGGCAGGTCAGCCGGCATACACAGACCTTTATAGATATTTACCAGGTTCGAGAGGCTACAAACGTAGAACTCTTTATCTTCCTGCAGACGCTTTTCAATGCGACGACGGGCGATAAACAGACGGCGCTCCATATCACGCGGGCGCCAGCCAGCCGGGGCGTTAACAAAAATTTGCTCAATACGGGGCAGCGAGGAGAGGGCGATTTCACCGAGTACCCCTTCGTTGGTTGGCACGTCGCGCCAGCCGACAATAGACAGGGTTTCACGTTGAAGTTCTTCTTCTACAATACGGCGTGATGCGCTGGCTTTCTCAGGATCCTTATTCAGGAACAGCATACCAACGGCATAGTTTTTGGCTAAACGCCAGCCGCGCTCTTCCGCAACGATACGGAAGAAACGATCGGGTTTTTGCAGCAGCAAGCCGCAACCGTCGCCGGTTTTACCATCAGCGAGGATCGCGCCACGGTGCTGCATACGGGCCAGTGCGTGAATAGCGGTACGCACTACCTTGTGGCTAGGTTCGCCTTCTATGTGGGCGATCAGGCCGAAACCACAGTTATCCCTCTCAAGGGATTTATCGTACAACATATCAGTGAACCTCCCCAGGCTCTGCGGGATTCCCATCCGATACCGATTGCGCGCGGGCACAGCAAGAGCATGGCGACGGGGCTAATAAAGCCTCGCATGTCGCCCTCTTTAATTTCCTTTTCGCATCGGTACACAAGTGTTGAGGACTTGCTTAAGAGGGAATCTCAATAACTGCATAAATATGATGAGCAGACCACTCATCCAGAAAGCTTCCAGCGGATTCCCAACTTATCGGGAATCCGTACACAGGTCAAATGCCAGGCTTATTTATCTAATAATGTGCTAAAGCTTATTTAATGTATTGATATATAATTGAATTTAACCTTATTTACAATCAATAAGCCCAACGCTGAGCGGCAGAGTAATGTGATCTGACTCACTATCGGGAAGCGTTGTTAATGCGCTACCCTACTAAGGCTAATATAGATTTCAGAATATTATTCTGAGAATGTTCTTACAGGCGCAGGAACACACTGTTTTTCACTTACGACAGTATTTCTGCAAAATATCGCCTGAACATAAGGAAAAGTAATTGCCGGAGATGTGAATGAAATGGCGGTAATCTTGACTGTTTATGCAATGAATAAAAGCCTTGCCGGGCGATTGATCCACATCATCGCCGTCGAAAGCTAAAAATGGCAGGCTTGGCCCTTTTCAAAGGCACGGCCTGTCAGATTATGCAGTTACAAAAATTAGTCAATATGTTTGGTGGGGATCTTGCCCGTCGTTATGGGCAAAAGGTTCATAAATTGACGCTTCACGGCGGTTTTAGCTGCCCGAATCGTGATGGCACTATCGGTCGGGGCGGTTGCACGTTCTGTAATGTGGCCTCCTTCGCCGATGAGGCGCAGCAGCATCACTCCATTGCCGAACAGCTGGCACATCAGGCGAACCTGGTGAATCGTGCTAAACGTTATCTCGCCTATTTTCAGGCTTACACCAGTACCTGGGCCGAAGTACAGGTACTGCGTTCTATGTATCAACAGGCGATAAGCCAGGCCAGCATTGTTGGCCTGTGCGTCGGCACGCGCCCGGATTGCGTACCCGAGGCGGTGCTGGATTTACTGAGTGAGTATAACGATCAAGGCTATGAGGTCTGGCTCGAACTGGGATTGCAAACCGCACACGATAAAACACTGCACCGTATTAACCGTGGGCATGATTTCGCCTGTTATCAGCAGACCACCCGTCTGGCTCGCGAGCGCGGGTTGAAAGTATGTAGTCATCTTATTGTTGGTTTGCCAGGTGAAGGGCAGTCGGAATGCCTGCAAACCCTCCATCGTGTGGTAGAGACAGGCGTAGACGGTATCAAGCTGCATCCCCTGCATATTGTGAAGGGCAGCATCATGGCAAAAGCCTGGGAGGCGGGCCGTCTGCAGGGCATTGAACTGGAAGACTATACTGTCACCGCCGGGGAGATGATCCGCGCAACGCCACCGGAGGTGATTTACCATCGCGTCTCCGCCAGCGCTCGCCGTCCGACGCTGCTGGCGCCGTTGTGGTGCGAAAATCGCTGGACGGGAATGGTGGAGCTGGATCGTTATCTTACTGAACATGGTGTGCAGGGTTCCGCATTGGGCCGCCCATGGATCCAGCCGTGACGGTTGCCTGACACCGCATTTTTCGCACAACCTTCAACGCGTTGCTCAGAATTGGGTATTATTGAGCGGAATTGTTTAAGGAAATCGCTATGAAGCAAATCCGTTTACTGGCGCAGTATTACGTCGACCTGATGATGAAGCTCGGGCTGGTTCGTTTCTCCCTGTTACTTGCCCTGGCGCTGGTGGTGCTGGCTATCGTCGTGCAAATGGCGGTGACGATGGTATTGCAGGGGCAGGTGGCGAGCATCGACGTCATTCGTTCTATATTTTTTGGCTTGTTGATTACCCCCTGGGCGGTCTATTTCTTATCGGTTGTCGTTGAGCAACTTGAAGAGTCACGTCAGCGCCTTTCGCGGCTGGTGGACAAACTGGAAGAGATGCGCGATCGCGACCTCAAACTCAATATTCAACTTAAGGACAACATCACCCGGCTTAACCAGGAGATGGCCGATCGCGAGAAAGCCGAAGCTGAACGTCAGTCGACATTTGAGCAGCTTAAAGTAGAGATGCAGGAGCGCGAGCAGACGCAGATTCAGCTTGAACAGCAATCCACATTTTTACGCTCTTTCCTCGATGCCTCCCCGGACCTGGTTTTCTATCGCAACGAAGACAAAGAATTTTCCGGCTGTAACCGGGCGATGGAACTGCTGACGGGCAAAAGCGAGAAGCAATTGATTAACCTGAAACCGCAGGATGTCTATGCGCCGGAAGCGGCGGAAAAGGTTATCGAGACCGATGAGAAGGTGTTTCGCCACAATGTTTCGCTGACCTATGAGCAGTGGCTGGATTATCCGGATGGGCGAAAAGCCTGCTTTGAAATCCGTAAGGTGCCCTACTATGACCGCGTAGGTAAGCGCCACGGCTTGATGGGTTTCGGGCGTGATATTACCGAGCGTAAACGCTATCAGGATGCCCTGGAACGTGCCAGCCGCGATAAAACCACCTTTATTTCCACTATCAGCCACGAACTGCGTACGCCGCTTAATGGCATCGTCGGTCTGAGCCGTATTCTTCTGGATACTGATTTAACGGCTGAGCAGGAAAAATACCTGAAAACTATCCATGTTTCTGCCGTCACTCTGGGCAATATCTTCAACGATATTATCGACATGGATAAAATGGAACGCCGTAAAGTCCAGCTCGATAATCAGCCGGTGGATTTCACCAGCTTCCTTGCCGACCTGGAGAACCTTTCCGGCCTGCAGGCACACCAGAAAGGTCTGCGCTTTGTCATGGAGCCTACGCTGCCATTACCGCATAAGGTGGTCACTGACGGTACGCGGTTGCGGCAGATCCTGTGGAACCTTATCAGCAACGCCGTCAAATTTACCCGTGAGGGACAAGTCACCGTTCGTGTGCGCTATGACGAAGGCGATATGCTGCACTTCGAGGTCGAAGATTCCGGGATTGGCATTCCCCGCGATGAGCTGGATAAAATTTTCGCCATGTATTACCAGGTGAAAGACAGCCATGGCGGCAAGCCTGCTACCGGCACAGGGATTGGCCTCGCCGTATCACGTCGTCTGGCGAAAAACATGGGCGGTGACATTGTTGTTGCCAGCCAGCCGGGCAAAGGCTCTGTCTTCACGCTGACCGTTCACGCGCCTGCGGTAGCGGAGGAGGTGGAAGATGCCTTTGAAGACGATGATATGCCGCTGCCAGCGCTGCATGTGCTTTTGGTGGAAGACATTGAACTTAACGTGATCGTTGCCCGTTCCGTTCTGGAAAAACTGGGCAGTAGCGTGGACGTTGCGATGACCGGCAAGGCCGCGCTGGAGATGTTTAAACCCGGCGAATACGATCTGGTGCTGCTCGATATTCAGTTGCCGGATATGACCGGGTTGGACATCTCGCGCATTCTCACCAGCCAGTTTGCCCGCGACGATTTACCACCGCTGGTGGCGCTTACCGCCAACGTGCTGAAAGATAAAAAAGAATATCTGGATGCAGGGATGGACGATGTCTTAAGCAAGCCGCTGGCGGTCCCGGCATTAACTGCCATGATTAAGAAATTCTGGGATGCGGACGAAGAAGAGGAGCAAGGCGCAATGTCTCATACCGATGGTCAAAAATCACAAAACCTGCTGGATATCCCGATGCTTGAGCAGTATATCGATCTGGTTGGGCCGAAGCTGATTACCGATGGGCTGGCGGTATTTGAGAAAATGATGCCGGGCTATCTGAGCGTTCTGGAGTCAAATCTCACTGCGCGGGATCAAAAAGGGATCGTCGAAGAGGGGCACAAGATCAAGGGTGCCGCTGGATCGGTCGGCCTTCGTCACCTGCAACAGCTGGGTCAGCAAATTCAGTCACCCGATCTGCCAGCCTGGTGGGATAACGTCGGTGAATGGGTTGAAGAGATGAAGCAAGAGTGGCAGCACGATGTGGATGTATTGAAAGCGTGGGTAGCAACCGCTGGAAAAAAATGACCCCGGATTAACCGGGGTGCGCGAATACTGCGCCAACACCAGGGAAATCGTGGCTGCGCCGTAAAGTTATATTTTTTTATCAAGGGCGCAGTCGGGAAAATTTGAACTGCACGCACATAAGATAGCAAATCTTAAAGTATTTGTTACATCAATCAGTGAAATGTGTGAAGCATAGCGCCCTTATCAAAATATTTAATTATTCCGAGTACGTTGCATAAAGGACGAGCAAAATGAAAAAAATCGGTGTTGTTCTCAGCGGATCAGGCGTTTATGACGGATCGGAAATCCACGAAGCTGTCATAACCCTGCTGGCAATCGCTCGCGAAGGCGCTGAGGCAGTATGCTTTGCGCCTGACAAGCGTCAGACCGATGTCATTAATCATCTCACGGGTGAACCGATGAGTGAAAGTAGAAACGTGCTGATCGAGGCGGCCCGCATTGCGCGTGGTGCGATCCTTCCGATCGCGCAGGCATCAATAAACGATCTGGATGCGCTGATTGTGCCTGGCGGATTTGGCGCAGCGAAAAATCTGAGCAGCTTTGCCAGTCTCGGTAGTGAATGTGTGGTTGATCCGGATCTGAAACGGTTGGTTCTGGAGATGCACCAGGCGGGGAAACCACTCGGTTTTATCTGTATTGCGCCTGCGATGCTGCCGAAAATCTTTGATTTTCCGTTGCGCCTGACGATTGGAACGGATATCGATACGGCGGAGGTGCTTGAAGATATGGGGGCTGAACACGTGCCTTGCCCTGTCGACGATATTGTGGTCGATGAGGATAACAAAGTGGTGACCACACCGGCGTACATGCTGGCGCAGAATATTGCGGAGGCGGCGACAGGGATCGAAAAACTGGTCTCTCGCGTTCTGGTACTCGCTGAATGAGAGGGTTGCGCGGCCCACTCATGGCGAAAATCAAAAAGCTATTACTCCGTGTGGTCCTGGCGCTGGGAATCTTCTGGGGCGGCGGTATTCTGCTGTTCAGTTTTATGCCGGTACCGTTTTCAGCCGTCATGGTCGAACGGCAAGTGGGGGCCTGGCTGACGGGGGATTTCGGTTATGTTGCTCATTCGGACTGGGTGGGTATGGACGAGATTTCACCCTGGGTGGCGCTGGCAGTGATTGCCGCTGAAGATCAGCGTTTCCCGGACCATTGGGGGCTTGATTTTGGCGCGATTGAAAAGGCCTTATCGCACAATGAGCAGCATGAAAATCGGATTCGCGGTGCATCAACCATTTCCCAGCAGACCATTAAAAATCTGCTGCTCTGGGACGGCAAAAGCTGGGTGCGAAAAGGCTTTGAAGCGGGTTTAACCCTGGTCACCGAGGCTGTCTGGACAAAACGGCGTATTCTGACCGTCTATTTGAACATTGCTGAATTTGGCGATGGTATCTTTGGCGTGGAGGCGGCTTCGCAGCGTTACTTTCATAAACCTGCCAGCAAGTTGACGATGGCTGAGGCGGCATTGCTGGCAGCAGTATTGCCGAATCCGGTACGCTTTCGCGCTGATGCGCCGTCAGGGTATGTGCGCAGCCGACAGGCGTGGATTATGCGCCAGATGCGTCAGCTTGGAGGAGAGGATTTCCTGGCGCGCAATAAACTGCATTGATGATTCCCTCTCCGCCTGGAGAGGGAAAACGCGCGTTGTCAGTCTTCGTCAAACCCGGCGATAAAGAGCGCAATGACAGCCGCCAGCGCTTCTTCTTCCTGAGGGCCCGTCGCTTCTATCTCAATTTGTCGGCCCTTCGCGGAGTCCAGCATGAGAAGCGCAATCACACTATTAGCCTCGGCTTCGGTTCCCTCGTCGTTACGCAACAGTACCTCAGCATCAAAGCCCTGAACCAGTTCAAACAGTTTCATCGCCGGGCGCGCGTGCATACCCAGCTTATTGGTGATTTCAACAGTTTGTTTTACGGTCATGTTTTCCGTTTTTCCAGCGTACGATGACGAGACTGAACGTTTTTACCGCGTGAGCGGAAATAGTCTGCAAGCTGTTCAGCAACATAGACGGAACGGTGCTTACCGCCGGTACATCCAATCGCTACCGTTAAATAGCTGCGATTATTGGTTTCCAGCATTGGTAGCCACAGTTCGAGATAACTGCGGGTCTGGTAAATAAAATTGTGCACTTCCGTATGTCTGTCAAGGAAGGCGGCAACCGGTTTATCCAGCCCGGTCATCGGGCGTAATTTCGGGTCCCAGTGCGGGTTAGGCAAGAAGCGAACGTCAAACACGTAATCGGCATCAATAGGGATACCATGCTTAAAGCCAAAGGACTCGAACACCATAGTCAGTTCACGTTCGCGTTTCCCCAACAGTCGGGTACGGAGCATCTCGGCGAGTTCATGAACGGACATTTCCGATGTGTCGACGATGAGATCGGCGCGTGAGCGCAGTGGCTCCAGCAGATTACTCTCTTCATCGATGGCGCTTTCCAGCGACAGGTTTTTGCTGGAAAGAGGGTGCAGACGACGTGTGTCGCTGTAGCGGCGGATCAACGTGTTGCGATCGGCATCCAGGAACAGCAGTTGCGGAGAAAAATAATCCGGCAGGCTGCTCATTGCCTGCTCAAAAATTTCCGGCGATTCCGGCATATTACGCACATCGATGCTGACGGCGGCAGACGTCTGACGGTCAGCCAGCGTTCTTGCCAGCTCCGGCAAAAGAACGACCGGCAGGTTATCGACGCAGTAAAATCCCATATCTTCCAGGGCGCGCAGGGCCACTGACTTACCTGAGCCCGAACGACCACTCACGATCATCAGGACCATGGGCCAATTCTCCTCAGAACCAGCGACACAAGGGAAGCTGTTGCGTTACGCATCGTCATTTTCGCCTTCTGTCAGCGTGATGATCTGGTACAACTCTTCATCGCTTTGCGCTGAGCGCAGACGGCGACAGATGGTTTTATCCGCCAGACGCTTGGCCACCAACGAAAGCGTATGCAGGTGGGTTTTGGTCTGATCGGCGGGAACCAGAAGCGCGAAGAGCAGATCGACTGGCTGGTTATCAATAGCATCGAAGGCGATGGGTGTTTCCAGTTGCACAAAAACACCAACGGCACGAAGAGTATCTTCTTCGAGTTTTCCGTGAGGGATGGCGATACCGTTACCAATACCGGTACTGCCCATTTTCTCACGCGTCAGGATCGCTTCGAAGACCACTTGTGGTGGCAGGCTCAACTGCTTTGCTGCCAGTTCACTGATAATTTCCAGCGCACGTTTCTTGCTCTGGCAGTGAACACCACTACGGGTACATTCCTGGTTAAGGACATTGCTCAATTGAAGAGCGGAATCGTTATTCATCATAATTTCACCTAAGCGTCGCCAGTGCAGACACCCTGCCGGGTTGCGGCAGGGTGATACGCGCCAGACGAGTGCCCGGACAATTAGTGTTGTTTCAGTTTATCTTTATGTTTCGTGAGTTGCCGCGCCAGTTTATCAATTAAACCGTCGATGGCAGCATACATGTCTTGTCCTTCCGCACTGGCATGAATCTCCCCCCCGTTTACATGCAGGGTCGCATCCGAGATATGAGTCACTTTCTCCACTTTCAACACAACATAGACCTGATTGATCCTTTCGAAATATTGTTCGAGTTTGGCAAATTTCGCGGTAACGAATTCGCGCAGGGCCTCGGTTATCTCGACGTTATGTCCTGTGATGTTAAGCTGCATAGTGTCTTCCTTATCGGTTAGGTCACACCAGCTGTTTGCGCTGATTAGACGGCGGAATGGATAAAGACTCTCGATACTTCGCAACGGTTCGCCGCGCTACCATAATACCCTGATCGGAGAGCATGGTAGTCAGCTTACTGTCACTCAACGGCTTCGCAGGATTCTCTGCGGCAATTAATTTCTTCACCAGTGCGCGGATAGCCGTCGACGAGGCTTCGCCGCCGCCTTCGGTATTCACATGGCTGGAGAAGAAATATTTAAGCTCAAAGATGCCACGCGGACTGTGCAGATATTTTTGGGTCGTGACACGGGAAATCGTGGATTCATGCATCTCGACGGCCTGAGCGATATCGGCCAAAACCATCGGTTTCATAAATTCTTCGCCTTGCTCGAAGAACGCCTGCTGCTGTTCAACAATGCAGCGGCTCACCCTTAACAGGGTGTCGTTGCGACTCTCAAGGCTTTTAATCAGCCATTTCGCTTCCTGCAGATTGCTACGGATAAACTGGCTGTCGGCATCGTTACGCGCACCACCGCACATGGCGGCATAGTGCTGATTGATCTGCAAACGAGGAATGCTGTCGGAGTTGAGCTCGACCGTCCAGCGCCCATTGTGCTTACGCACCAGGACATCAGGGATAACATACTCGGGCTCACCTGTCTGGATTGACTGACCCGGACGTGGATCAAGAGACTGGATTAAATTGACCGCCTCTTTCAGCACTTCTTCTTTCAGACGTGTTACGCGCATCAGCGTACGGAAGTCGTGGTTTGCGAGCAGATCCAGATGATCGCTGATGATTAAACGCGCTTCCTCACACCAGGGGGTCTCTTTGGCAAACTGAGAGAGCTGGATCAACAGGCAATCGCGTAGATCTCTGGCCGCGACGCCAACCGGATCGAAACGCTGAATACGTTTCAGTACCGCTTCGACTTCATCCAGACCGATCTCTTCATCGCCCATGCTTTCCAGGATGTCTTCCAGCGGAACGGTGAGATAACCTGTGTCATCAACAGCGTCGACAATCGAAGTCGCAATGGCGCGATCGGTGTCTGAGAAAGGGGTGAGCTCCACCTGCCACATCAGGTAATCTTGCAGCGACTGTGTGGTCTCTCCCTGATAAACAGGCAGTTCATCGTCAAGATAATCGGTGCTGCTGCCAGACGGGGTGCCAGCGGTATAGATTTCATCCCAACTGGCGTCCAGAGGCAACTCTTCGGGCATCTCTTTTTGTTCGAGAGCGTCGGCAGTATCCAGGCCTTCGTTATCCTGAGATTGTTGCGCATCCACTTCTTCGTGAAGATCGGTTTGCTCAAGCAATGGATTACTTTCCAGAGCTTGCTGGAGTTCTTGCTGAAGTTCCAACGTGGACAGTTGCAGCAGGCGAATAGCCTGTTGCAACTGTGGCGTCATGGCTAGCTGTTGGCTGAGCCTTAATTGCAAACCTTGCTTCATATTCAGAGCAGTACTCTCCGACTAAACACGTCAATAAACCCTACCCTATCAGAGTCTGAAGTCTTCCCCAAGATATACGCGCTTAACATGTTCGTCTTCAAGGATTTGCTGAGGCGTACCGTGCGCGATCAAATGCCCCTGGCTGACAATATAAGCACGCTCACACACCGCCAACGTTTCGCGAACGTTGTGATCGGTAATCAACACGCCAAGCCCGCTATCACGCAGGTGCTCAATGATGCGTTTGATATCAATGACCGATATCGGGTCAACGCCGGCAAACGGTTCATCCAGCAGGATAAATTTAGGGTTTGCCGCCAGCGCACGAGCAATTTCGACACGACGGCGTTCGCCGCCAGAAAGCGCCTGCCCCATATTGTCGCGCAGATGTTCAATATGGAATTCTTCCATCAACTCATTCGCCCGATCCACGCGCTGTTCGGATGTGAGATCATCGCGAATTTGCAGTACTGCCATGAGATTGTCAAATACGCTCAGGCGCCGGAAAATAGAGGCTTCCTGCGGCAAATAGCCGATACCGCGACGTGCCCGGGCATGCAGCGGCAGCAGGCTGATATCTTCATCGTCGATGATGATATTGCCCGCATCGCGCGACACGATACCCACGACCATGTAGAACGTTGTGGTTTTACCTGCACCGTTAGGACCGAGCAGCCCGACAATTTCGCCTGAATTGACTGTCAGACTGACATCTTCCACCACACGGCGGCCTTTGTAGGCCTTGGCGAGATTCTTTGCAGTTAATGTTGCCATAACGAATTAATTACTCTTTTTTTGCGCCGGAGCCGGGGTTTGATTGTTGTTCTTATCCTGCAACTGCGACGGCACCAGAACCGTCGTCACGCGTTTACCTTTATCGCTGAAAGCCTGCATTTTCTGCTCTTTCACCAGATAGGTAATTTTGTCGCCCGTGATGTTGCTATCAAGCTGTTCAAGGTAGGCATTGCCTGTCAGGACCACGAAGTCTTTTTCCAGCTCATAGTGCATCTGGGAAGCGTGGCCTTTTACGGGTTTGCCGCTATCCTGCATCTGATAAAAGGTGGCAGGATTACCGTAGCCATCAATGATCTCTTTACCTTGCTGGCCACCTGGGCGCGTAACCACAACCTTGTCGGCGTTGATTTTGATGGTGCCCTGCGTTACGACAACATTGCCAGTGAAGGTCACCACATTCCCTTGCATATCCAGCGATTGCTGATCGGAATCGATATGGATAGGTTGCTCGGTATCGCCAGTTACCGCAAGCGCCGGAAGACTGGCGGCAAAAAGGACACTGGCCAGGGCAAAATTAAGGCTGAGTTTGTTTGTTCTGAATTTCATAGGAGCTTCTAACCTTTTCAATAAGCTCGGCGTTTTTGCTGCGTAAATTGCCGCGCATTTTCAGGCCGGTGGAATTAAATGTTGTTCCGTATAACGTGACTTGATCATCAGAGGCGACATCCTGCGTGATCAGGTTTATCTGGGCGTTATCCGTCGTAATTTTTCTCAGTTGAGCGTCCGCAGTCAGGGCGTTGACCTCAACATGCCCATAAAGATAAAGCATCCGGTCATTGGTCAGCTTCGCTTTATCCGCCTTGATGGACCAGTCAGGAATTTTATCTTTGTCGAAAGTCGTCAGCACTGGCTGGGTAAACCAGGTGATAGCATCAGCAGAATAGTATTCAACATGCTGTGCTATCAGCCGATAGTTCAACGCACCTTCCGGACTGTAGACTACCGTATCGGTATGCTCGCTTTTATACGTTGGGTCAGTATTGTTAACGGTAACTTGTTCAGTCTGTTCGCGATCGGCCAGGTTCACCCCAATCAGTATCAGTGCGACCAGTGACAGCACAATGATGACCCAACGTCTGGTTTTACTCATATTGATTGCCCTTTGGCCTCATCAAGCTTGCCTTGCGCCAGCAATAACAAATCACACACTTCACGAACCGCACCGCGTCCGCCTGCAATACGGGTGACATAATCCGCCCGGGGAATCAGCAGCGGATGCGCATCCGCCACCGCCACGCTTAAACCAATTTCTGCCATCACAGGCCAGTCGATGAGATCGTCTCCGACATACGCAACTTGTTCCGGTACCAGCGAAAGTTTGTTCAATAACTCGCGATAAGCTAATAACTTATCTGATTGTCCTTGATAGAGGTGCGTGATGCCCAGCGTTTCGCAGCGGTCTTCCATCAGTTTAGCTTTTCGGCCAGTAATAATGGCAACCTCAATGTCGGATGTTAATGCACAGCGGATACCGTAACCATCGCGGACGTTGAACGCTTTCAACTCTTCTCCATTATTACCCATGTAGATGGATCCATCCGATAAAACACCATCTACATCAAGAATTAACAGCTTAATTTTTTCTGCCTTCGCCATTACCTGCGTACTGACGGGTCCGTAGCATGTCGCAAGCGACGCTCCAACATTACTCATTCTTCGATCCTTTTTCACACCACGCCCGCGCGCAGCAAATCATGCATATGTACCACACCCAGCAATTGGTCGCCATCTGCAACCAAAACAGAGGTGATGTGGCGGGACTGCATCAGATTAAGCGCGTCCACCGCCAGTGTGCCAGGACGCACGCGGATACCTCCAGGCGTCATTACCTCAGCAATCCCTAAACTACGTACATCTGCGCCCATATCAAAGACACGGCGCAAATCGCCATCGGTAAAAATGCCTTCGATCTTCATCAGATCGTCGCAAATCACCGTCAGGCCTAAATTCTTACGCGTGATTTCGAGAAGAGCGTCACGCAGCGTGGCGTCTTTGCTCACATGCGGAATTTCATCCCCGGTGTGCATGATGTCATTGACCCGCAACAGGAGCTTACGTCCAAGCGCGCCGCCTGGGTGAGAAAGCGCAAAATCCTCAGCGGTAAAACCCCGGGCTTTCAACAGTGCGACTGCCAGAGCATCTCCCATTACCAACGCGGCGGTAGTGCTGGAGGTCGGCGCCAACCCTAATGGACAGGCCTCTTGCGGCACCTTCACACACAGATGAATATCAGCCGCGCGACCCATACTGCTGTCAGGACGGCTTGTCATACAGATCAGGAATACTTTCAGTCTCTTGAGCACCGGGATCAACGCCAGGATCTCATTCGACTCTCCGGAATTCGACAACGCGATCACCACATCCTGCGACCCGACCATACCCAGATCGCCATGCGCCGCTTCTCCCGGATGAACAAAGAAAGAAGAGGTACCGGTACTGGCGAATGTTGCGGCCATTTTTCGACCAATATGACCCGATTTCCCCATCCCCATTACGACGACTTTGCCGCTGCAATAGAAAATCTTTTCACAAGCCTGTGCAAAGTCCTGATTAATGTATTGGTCAAGCTGGGCCAGACCTTCACGTTCAATTTGCAAAACGTCCCGGCCAGCCTGCTGAAAGTCGAAGCCCGGTTGCAGATCGATATGCGACATAAATGTGTGTCCAATTATCCTGTCAGACGCGGCGTAACCCAGTACAGGAATGCTAACCAGGTGATAAAACCGCCTAATAGTAATGCGCCAGTTCCTCTGCCTGTCTGCTGCTTACGTCGCCAGCAGGTGAGGGCAAAAATGACGCTGACCAGTAACATCACGCCGTAATCTCGTGTAAAAGCCAGACTATTAAAATGACCTGGCGCGATCAGCGCGGGTAAACCCAGCACCAGCGTGATGTTGAAAATATTCGAGCCGATGATATTACCGATCGCAATATCGTCTTCTCCCTTACGTGCCCCGGCAATGGCGGTTGCCAGTTCCGGCAGACCCGTCACAATGGCAATCACCGTCAGGCCGATGGTTAATTCGCTCATCGCGAAATGGTTTGCGACCACCGTGGCGTTGTCCACTACCATGCGCGTTGACATCGGCATAATGATAAGTGCGACCCCGAGCCACAAGAATGCCACTGACAGGCTACCGCCACGCGGCAACTCTGCAACTTGCTCACGTGTTAGCGTATCGCTACCTTGCAGCTCAGCCAGACGGGCGATTTTAACAATGTATACCAGCCATAGCACGGCCAGCAGAAGTAAAAACAGGCCGTCCAGCCAGGTCAGTTGCCCGTCAAACAGCACCAACCCTGCCAGCAGGCTGGTTATTAACATTAGCGGCAATTCACGGCGCAGGATATCGGAATGGACGGTAAATGGATGCAGGAGCGCTGCGAGTCCCAGGATCAACAGAATATTGGTGATGTTAGAGCCGAGAGCCGTCCCAATGGCCAAATCAAGTTGGCCGTGCATGGAGGCCGCAACGGAGACAATCATCTCCGGAAGAGAGGTGCCAATACTCACCACTGTCATCCCAATGAGCAACGGTGGAACACCCAAACTGCGACACAAAATTGAGGCGGCGAATACCAATCGGTCAGCGCTGTATACCACTAACAGTAAACCAATAATTAACAGCGCCGTCGCTAAAAGCATCTAAAGTCCTTTCTTGAGGTATAATCTGCCGGTCCGCAGGCTGCGATTGCCGGGGAAAACCGGGAATTTTAAGCGGCGTAGAGAATTCTTAATTTTGACTTTATGCGGCTCAAAAGTAAAACAAATGCCAGCTTTCGCTAACTCATACGGGTAATATTCTGTAAAAATGGTGGGTTCTTGCAGTTATCCGGCGTCATGCTTAGACCCAATCAAGGCTTATAAGGAAGAGTGAATGAGCCAGACTGTGGCGAATCTGGTCGATATCCGTGGCGTGAGTTTCTCCCGTGGAAGTCGGCGTATTTTCGACAATATCTCGCTGACGGTGCCACGCGGTAAAATCACCGCCATTATGGGGCCGTCCGGGATTGGTAAAACAACATTGCTGCGTCTTATTGGCGGACAGATACCGCCAGACGCGGGCGAAATCCTCTTCGACGGTGAGAATATCCCCGCGATGAGTCGCTCCCGGCTGTTTACCGTTCGCAAACGAATGAGCATGTTGTTCCAGTCCGGCGCATTATTTACCGACATGACTGTGTTCGATAATGTGGCCTATCCGTTGCGCGAGCATACGAACTTACCGGCCCCGTTGCTGAAAAGTACGGTCATGATGAAACTGGAGGCGGTGGGACTGCGTGGTGCAGCAAAACTTATGCCTTCCGAACTCTCTGGTGGGATGGCGCGCCGCGCGGCGCTGGCAAGGGCTATCGCGCTGGAGCCAGATTTAATCATGTTCGACGAACCTTTTGTCGGCCAGGATCCTATTACCATGGGTGTGCTGGTGAAGCTTATCTCTGAACTGAATAGCGCGCTGGGCGTCACCTGTGTTGTCGTCTCCCATGACGTGCCGGAAGTGCTGAGCATCGCCGACTATGCGTATATTGTTGCAGACCGTAAAATTGTGGCGCAGGGCAGCGCGCAAGGCTTGCAAGAAAACGCCGACCCTCGCGTCCGTCAGTTCCTCGACGGCATTGCTGACGGCCCCGTTCCGTTCCGCTATCCCGCAGGTCAATATCAATCCGATTTATTTGAGACAGGGAGTTAAGCCACTCATGTTGTTACATGCACTGGCGTCGCTTGGACATCGCGGGATTAAGACGATCGCGACGTTTGGCCGCGCTGGTTTAATGCTCTTCAATGCGCTGGTCGGTAAGCCGGAATTTGGCAAACACGCGCCGTTGCTGGTGCGCCAACTCTATAATGTGGGTGTCCTGTCGATGCTCATTATTATCGTGTCCGGCGTGTTTATCGGCATGGTGCTTGGCTTGCAGGGCTATCTGGTGCTTACGACCTATAGCGCGGAAACCAGTCTGGGAATGCTGGTGGCGCTCTCCTTGTTGCGTGAACTGGGGCCCGTTGTCGCTGCTCTGCTTTATGCCGGGCGCGCGGGTTCTGCACTGACGGCGGAAATTGGCCTGATGCGCGCGACTGAGCAACTTTCAAGTCTTGAAATGATGGCTGTTGACCCCCTGCGGCGCGTGATTTCTCCTCGTTTTTGGGCGGGGGTGATCTCCTTGCCATTGCTGACGGTTATCTTCGTTGCGGTCGGTATCTGGGGCGGCTCGCTGGTGGGTGTGAACTGGAAAGGAATCGACTCAGGGTTCTTCTGGTCGGCGATGCAAAACGCCGTCGACTGGCGACTGGATCTGGTGAACTGTCTGATTAAGAGCGTTGTCTTTGCCATTACCGTAACCTGGATTGCTTTATTTAATGGTTATGACGCGATCCCGACTTCCGCCGGGATCAGTCGGGCAACGACGCGTACCGTTGTGCACTCTTCGCTGGCCGTGCTTGGTCTTGATTTTGTGCTCACCGCATTGATGTTTGGGAATTGAGTTCATGCAAACGAAAAAAAGTGAAATTTGGGTAGGCATTTTTCTGTTACTGGCGCTGCTGGCGGGGTTGTTTATCTGCCTGAAAGCGGCCGATGTTGCCTCTATGCGTACCGAACCGACGTATCGCGTGTACGCAACCTTCGACAACATTGGCGGCCTGAAAGCGCGCTCGCCGGTCCGTATTGGTGGTGTGGTGGTTGGCCGTGTTGCTGATATTGAACTCGATCCAAAAACTTATCTGCCGCGCGTCGCGCTGGACATCGAAGAGCGTTACAACCAGATTCCTGATACAAGCTCACTGGCTATTCGTACGTCAGGTTTGCTGGGGGAGCAATATTTGGCTTTGAATGTGGGATTTGAGGATCCTGAACTGGGAACTTCTATGCTTAAAGAAGGCAGCACAATCCAGGATACGAAATCCGCAATGGTCCTTGAGGATCTGATCGGACAATTCCTTTACAACAGTAAAGGCAGTGACAATAAGAATTCTGGCGATGCGCAGTCAAAACAGCAGGATGATACTTCCAGCGCACCGTCTGCTGGTAAGACGAATTAACGAGGAGAGTTGACGCATGTTTAAACGTCTATTAATGGTTGCCATGCTGGTTATCGCGCCACTTGGACTCGCCAACGCGACGGAACAAAGCAATCCGTACAAAGCAATGCAGGAGGCGGCAAAGAAAACGTTTGATCGCCTCAAAAACGAACAGCCAAAGATTCGCGCGAATCCAGATTATTTACGTGACGTGGTCGATCAAGAATTACTGCCATACGTCCAGATTAAATACGCCGGTGCCCTGGTGTTGGGGCGTTACTATAAAGACGCAACGCCTGCGCAGCGGGAGGCCTACTTCGCTGCTTTCCGTGAATACCTGAAGCAGGCTTATGGCCAGGCTCTGGCGCTGTATCACGGTCAGACCTACGAGATTGCCCCGGAGAAGCCGCTGGGTGACGCCACGATCGTCCCGATCCGCGTGACCATTATCGATCCAAACGGCCGTCCGCCAGTGCGTCTGGATTTTCAGTGGCGCAAAAACACGCAGTCCGGTAACTGGCAGGCTTACGACATGATTGCCGAAGGGGTGAGTATGATCACCACCAAACAAAATGAGTGGAGCGATCTGTTGCGCACAAAAGGTATCGATGGTCTTACCGCGCAGTTGCAGGCCATTTCTCACCAGAAAATTACGTTGGATGAGAAGAAATAATGACGCCGCAATTAAGCTGGGCGCGTGAAGGTGAACGGCTGGTGCTGCAGGGTGAGCTCGATCAGGATGTGCTTAATCCTTTGTGGAATGCCCGCCAGGATGCAATGAAAGGGACTACCTGTATCGATCTGCGCGCCGTATCGCGCGTTGATACTGCTGGCGTGGCCCTATTAATTCACCTGATTGCTCAGGGAAAAATTCAGGGCCACCAGGTTTCACTCGAAGGGATAAGCGAGAATCTGCAGACGCTTGCAGCACTCTATAATTTGCCTGCGGACGTATTGCCTCGCTAATTTTTTCAGTACGTTACTCTTTAAAGCCTCGTTTGGTATACCGACGAGGCTTTTTGCTTATTTAAGACCGCCTCACTTTCCTCTAAGATGTGGGGCTGTTTTCACTATCAGATGAAATTAACGCCCATGGAAAATCATGAAATTCAGGCAGTGCTGATGAACGCACTTTCTCTCCAGGAAGCCCACGTCTCTGGCGACGGCAGTCACTTTCAGGTTATTGCTGTGGGTGAGGTTTTTGACGGCATGAGCCGGGTCAAAAAACAGCAGGCCGTATATGGCCCATTAGCGGAATATATAGCGGACAACCGCATTCACGCTCTCTCGATCAAAGCGTATACCCCGCAAGAGTGGGCACGCGATCGCAAACTAAACGGTTTTTGAGCTACGGGTATTACGCCCGCAGCGCGTGTGAATTCTTAACAGAGATCAGATGAATGGATAAGTTTCGTGTACAGGGGCCAACCCGGCTCCAGGGCGAAGTCACAATTTCAGGTGCTAAAAACGCCGCGTTACCCATCCTTTTTGCCGCACTGCTGGCAGAAGAACCGGTAGAGATCCGCAACGTTCCGAAACTGAAAGACATTGATACCACCATGAAGCTGCTGAGCCAGTTGGGTACCAAGGTTGAACGCAACGGATCTGTCTGGATCGATGCCAGCAAGGTTAACGTTTTTTGCGCGCCTTACGATCTGGTTAAAACCATGCGTGCCTCTATCTGGGCGCTGGGGCCGCTGGTCGCACGTTTTGGTCAGGGTCAGGTTTCCTTACCGGGTGGCTGTGCCATTGGCGCGCGTCCGGTGGATCTGCACATCACGGGTCTGGAACAGCTTGGCGCGGAAATTAAGCTCGAAGAGGGTTATGTCAAAGCGAGCGTCAATGGTCGTCTGAAAGGCGCGCATATCGTCATGGATAAAGTCAGCGTTGGCGCGACTGTCACCATCATGACGGCGGCAACGCTGGCTGAAGGCACCACCATTATCGAAAACGCCGCGCGTGAGCCGGAAATCGTTGATACCGCGAACTTCCTCAATGCGTTGGGTGCGAAAATCAGCGGTCAGGGTACCGACCGTGTCACCATTGAAGGCGTTGAGCGTCTCGGTGGCGGTGTCTATCGTGTGCTGCCGGACCGTATTGAAACGGGCACCTTCCTGGTAGCGGCTGCAATCTCTGGTGGCAAAATCGTATGTCGCAACGCGAAACCCGATACGCTGGATGCCGTACTGGCTAAGCTGCGCGAAGCCGGCGCGGAAATCGAAGTGGGTGACGACTGGATTAGCCTGGATATGCACGGTAAACGTCCGAAAGCTGTTAATGTGCGCACAGCGCCGCATCCGGCGTTTCCGACAGACATGCAGGCGCAATTCACGCTGCTTAATCTCGTTGCAGAAGGCACGGGCGTGATCACCGAGACGATCTTCGAAAACCGTTTTATGCACATCCCTGAACTGATTCGTATGGGTGCGCATGCGGAAATCGAAAGCAATACCGCGATTTGCCATGGCGTCGAAAAACTCTCCGGCGCACAAGTGATGGCAACCGACCTGCGTGCATCTGCAAGCCTCGTGCTGGCGGGTTGTATCGCGGAGGGGACGACGATTGTGGATCGTATTTACCATATCGATCGTGGTTATGAGCGTATTGAAGACAAGCTGAGCGCGCTTGGTGCGCATATTGAGCGTGTGAAAGGCGAATAATCTCTCTTTGCCGTCAAACCCCCAACCCGCCTCGGGAAGGGGGTCATCTTGTTTATTTTGGCTTCCTTTGCCGCATCATGCTGGTTCTGTCGATAAATTCATGGGTGACGGGATCGTGATAGCGCGATGGCCATATCACCCAGGGATCGGTATCCAGCGCGCGGGCAATAATAAGTTCTCCTTTCGGCCAGGAGCGCGTTAGCGCGTTCGCAAGCGTTGATGAACTCAAACCGCATTTACGCGATTCAGCGGCCAGTGACGTCCCTTTTTTGTGAAGTCCGGCAATGATATCCGCCGGGTGCCAGTCAATAAATTTGTTTTCCATTCTTCCTCCCTGGTAAAAATCCTTAAAACGCTATGGCAATATGAAGAATGTTTACTATACGCATATGAGAGCTATTGCTCTAAAAAGTTCATGTAATATCGCAGCATTTAAGAATTCGCCAGGGCTGATGATTATAAGAGTGAGCGTTTTTTTGTGATTGTTATAAGAACTTATTGGCGCTTTCCCGTGGTCAGCGGGAAAGCGAATAAAAGCGTGAATTAGTGATCGCGCTGGACCGCGATATGGGCGAGGCCGATGAGTGCTTCGCGCCACGGGGAGTCAGGAAGAACCTGCAGGGCAGCGATAGCTTTATCCGCCTCTTCCTCTGCACGACGACGCGTCCATTCCAGCGAACCACAAGCGGCCATCGCTTCCAGAACTGGTTCCAGAAGATGTCGCCCGTTGCCCTGCTCAATGGCTTCACGAATCATCTGCGCCTGTTCTGCGGTGCCGTTATGCATCGCATGCAGCAAGGGGAGAGTCGGTTTACCTTCGTTAAGGTCATCGCCGGTGTTTTTACCCAGCGTTTCGCCATCCGCACTGTAGTCCAGCAAGTCGTCAATCAGCTGAAAGGCAGTGCCCAGATAACGGCCATAATCCTGCAACCCTTTTTCCTGGGCGTCGCTGCAACCTGCCAGCAAGCCAGAGCACTGCGCAGCCGCTTCAAACAGGCGCGCAGTCTTGCTGTAAATCACACGCATATAGTTCTCTTCGGTGATGTTCGGGTCATTGACGTTCATCAGCTGCAGAACTTCACCTTCGGCGATGACATTCACCGCTTCGGACATGACTTCCAGTACTTTCAGTGAGCCAAGGCTGGTCATCATCTGAAAGGCGCGGGTGTAAATAAAATCACCGACCAGCACACTGGCTGCATTACCAAACGCAGCGTTAGCGGTGGCTTTGCCGCGGCGCATATCTGATTCATCCACAACATCGTCATGGAGAAGCGTCGCAGTGTGGATAAATTCGATTAATGCGGCGATGGTGACATGCGCATTGCCTTCGTAGCCAACGGCACGCGCAGCCAGAACGGCAATCATCGGACGGATACGTTTACCGCCGCCGCTAACAATGTAATAACCCAACTGGTTGATTAGCTGAACATCAGAGTTGAGCTGTTGCAGGATTGTCGCATTAACACCCGCCATATCTTGCGCGGTTAACTCATTGATTTTTTCTAAATTCATCGCAAAAGCCGGGCTTTCAGTCCTGTTTACCACATATCAAAATGGGATAACGAAGGGTTACGGGTTAGAATAGTATTGTTGATTGTACTGAAAAAACGCGCCAGATAAACGTTGCCCTACGCATTGTGTTTTTTTTCTGCATGGATTGACGATCGCACTTGTCAAAGGCTCGCGTTTTGCGTAATATTCGCGCCCTATTGTGAATATTTATAGCGCACTCTGAATCACACGATGATGTGCGCGGAAGCGGAGTTTTTTATGTACGCGGTTTTCCAAAGTGGTGGTAAACAACACCGAGTAAGCGAAGGTCAGACCGTTCGCCTGGAAAAGCTGGACATCGCAACTGGCGAATCTGTTGAATTCGCTGAAGTTCTGATGATCGCAAACGGTGAAGAAGTCAAAATCGGCGTTCCTTTCGTTGATGGCGGCGTAATCAAAGCTGAAGTTGTTGCTCACGGTCGTGGCGAGAAAGTTAAAATCGTTAAGTTTCGTCGTCGTAAACACTATCGTAAGCAACAGGGCCATCGTCAGTGGTTCACTGATGTGAAAATCACTGGCATCAGCGCCTAAGACCTGAGGAGTAGATTTAAATGGCACATAAAAAGGCTGGCGGCTCAACTCGTAACGGTCGCGATTCAGAAGCTAAACGCCTGGGCGTTAAGCGTTTCGGTGGCGAATCCGTTCTGGCGGGTAGCATCATCGTTCGTCAGCGTGGCACCAAATTCCACGCTGGTACTAACGTAGGTTGCGGTCGTGACCACACTCTGTTTGCTAAAGCAGACGGTAAAGTGAAATTTGAAGTTAAAGGCCCGAATAACCGTAAATACATCAGCATCGTTGCTGAGTAAGTTTTTCGTGGTCCGGTAACGGATGAAAGCCCCGCAACACGTTGCGGGGCTTTTTACATTAGAAGTCCGGAAAACTTTCTGTAGGGAAAACGGGCATGAAGCAGCAGGCTGGCATTGGTATTCTTTTGGCGCTCACTACCGCAATGTGCTGGGGAGCACTGCCAATTGCAATGAAACAGGTGCTGACGGTAATGGAACCCCCGACAGTGGTGTTTTATCGTTTTTTAATGGCGGCAATCGGCCTTGGTACGATTCTGGCCTGTAAACGTAAACTCCCTTCGCTGCGCCAGTTTCGCAAGCCGAAATGGCTGGTGTTGCTCGCCATTGCGACCGGTGGGCTATTCGGTAATTTCGTGCTCTTTAGTTCCTCCCTGCAGTATTTAAGCCCGACTGCGTCGCAGGTGATTGGGCAACTGTCGCCGGTTGGTATGATGGTCGCCAGCGTCTTTATCCTGAAAGAGAAGATGCGCGGGACGCAGGTGATTGGCGCAATCATGTTGCTTTGCGGTCTGGTTATGTTTTTCAACACCAGCCTGATTGAGATTTTTACCAAACTGACCGACTACACCTGGGGCGTCATTTTCGGCGTCGGGGCGGCAACGGTTTGGGTCAGTTATGGTGTCGCGCAAAAAGTATTATTGAGGCGTCTGGCTTCACAACAGATCCTCTTTTTGCTGTACACTTTATGTACGATAGCGTTACTGCCTTTGGCCCGGCCAGGCGTGATTTCCCAGCTCAGTAACTGGCAACTTGCGTGCCTGTTTTTCTGTGGCCTGAATACGCTGGTCGGCTATGGCGCGCTGGCGGAAGCAATGGCTCGCTGGCAGGCTGCGCAGGTCAGCGCGCTCATCACCCTGACGCCGCTGTTTACGTTGTTGTTTTCAGATTTATTATCAATGGCCTGGCCCGATGTTTTCGCCAGACCGATGTTAAACCTTATCGGTTATCTCGGTGCGTTTGTCGTGGTTGCGGGAGCAATGTATTCCGCCATTGGCCATCGTCTTTGGGGACGCTGGCGCAAGCGTGAAGTGGTTGTCACTTTGCCCCGCTCAGGCGAATGAGTTACGGAGAGTAAAATGAAGTTTGTTGATGAAGCGGTCATCCTGGTCGTGGCGGGTGACGGCGGTAACGGTTGTGTGAGCTTCCGTCGCGAAAAATACATTCCCAACGGTGGACCGGATGGCGGCGACGGTGGTGATGGCGGCGACGTCTGGCTGGAAGCAGATGAGAACCTGAACACCTTAATTGACTACCGCTTTGAAAAATCATTCCGCGCTGAACGTGGTCAGAACGGTCAAAGCCGTGACTGCACGGGTAAGCGCGGTAAAGATGTGACGGTGAAAGTGCCGGTAGGTACTCGTGTGATTGACCAGGGCACAGGCGAAACCATGGGCGATATGACCAAACACGGTCAGCGTCTGATGGTGGCGAAAGGCGGCTGGCATGGTCTGGGCAATACCCGTTTCAAATCATCCGTTAACCGTACACCGCGTCAGAAGACGATGGGGACGCCGGGTGATAAACGCGACCTCATGCTGGAGCTGATGCTGCTGGCGGATGTGGGGATGTTGGGTATGCCGAATGCGGGCAAATCTACTTTCATCCGCGCCGTCTCTGCGGCAAAACCTAAAGTGGCTGACTATCCGTTTACCACGCTGGTTCCAAGCCTCGGCGTCGTGCGTATGGATAACGAAAAAAGCTTCGTGGTAGCGGACATCCCAGGGCTGATTGAAGGGGCATCTGAGGGCGCAGGTCTTGGTATTCGCTTCCTCAAACATCTTGAGCGCTGCCGCGTATTGCTGCATCTGATCGATATCGATCCGATTGACGGTTCCGATCCGGTTGATAATGCGCGGATCATCATTGGCGAGCTGGAAAAATACAGCGAAAAACTGGCGGCTAAACCGCGTTGGCTGGTCTTCAATAAAATTGACCTGATGGACAAAGCTACAGCAGAAGCCAAAGCCAAAGAGATCGCCGAAGCATTGGGCTGGGAAGATAAGTATTACCTTATCTCTGCGGCCAGCCAGCAAGGTGTTAAGGACCTCTGTTGGGATGTGATGACCTTTATCATCGAAAACCCGATCGCTCAGGCGCAGGAAGAGAAACAGCCAGAGAAGGTCGAGTTTATGTGGGACGATTATCACCGTCAGCAGCTTGAAGAAGCCGAAGAAGACGACCTGGACGATGATGACTGGGACGAAGATGACGAAGACGGCGTTGAGTTCATCTACAAACACTGATTCTGCTATTCCCCCACGGACGAACGTCTGAGGGGGGATTACAGACACTCTGAGCCGGGAAAGCGTTAACGCTACCCGGCTTTTTTATTAATTGTTCTGGTAGATGTCTTTGTACAGGCGGCTTTCAAAGCGAACCAGTGGGATACGTCGGTTACGCTGATCGGCGGGTTCTACCGCATAACCCGACAAATATTGTACGAAGGCCATTCGCTGCCCGCTTGCGGTAGTGATAAAGCCAGCCAGGTTATAAACGCCTTGCAGCGAACCTGTTTTGGCAGATACCTTGCCGTCCACGCCAGCCTCATGCAGACCCGCCCGGTACTGTAATGAGCCATCATAACCCGCAAGCGGCAGCATAGAGATGTAATTGAGCTCGTTGTCATGCTGGGCAATGTACTGGAGTACCTGCATCATGGTGGCAGGCGCAATCAGATTGTGGCGCGACAGACCCGAGCCATCCGCAATGATCGTGTTTCCGATATCCACGCCAGCTTGCTGACGCAGAATCTGACGAACTGCATCAGAACCGGCGCGCCAGGTGCCCGGTACGCCAAAGCGGGCATGACCAATCATGCGGAAAACGGTATCGGCAATCATGTTGTCCGACTTTTTCAGCATGATTTTCAGCAAATCATGCAACGGGGCCGATTGTGTGCTGGCGATAACTGTGCCGGGCTCGTTGACTTGTGTCTGGCGCAACAGGGTTCCCGTATAGGTAATGCCTGCATCTTTGAGTTCTGCCTTGATTATAGCGCCGGCATAACTGGCGCCATCCTGAATGGCAAAAGCCAGCGGTAGCGGATCAGTACGCTGTGGCAGGCAGCCGGTCAGCGTGAAGCGGTTTAAATCGCCTGGAACAACATCCAGTTCGCAGTATTGCCCTTCGGATGAGCCGCGCGCCAGCGTACGGACCTGGCTGAACATGTTTACCGGGTAGTATGATGCGACGCGGATATACGCAAGGTCTCCGGGTTTCTGCGCGCTGTATAACGAAACAGAAAAACAGTTGCGGTCGATAATGGCTGCTGCGGGTGGGGCGCTAAAGCACTGGGTCATGTCGTTCCATGGCCAGCCGGGGGCTTTGTCATGGCTGGCAAAAATCGATGTATCGATAAGGACATTTCCCTCGATTTTTTGCACTCCAGATTTTTTCAGGGTCGCGACCATATTGCGGATATTCTGACGTTTTAACGTCGGATCGCCGCCAAATCTTGCGACTAAGTCACCTTTTAATACGCCATTGTCAACCGTACCTTTACTCTCCAGCGTCGTGGTGAAGCGGAAATCAGGGCCAAGCTGTAATAAAGCAGCCAGCGCGGTAATGACTTTTTGCGTACTCGCCGGTAAAGCCATTTGCTTGCCGTGATAATCGATATCCGGTTCCTGTGCTCCCACCTTTTGCACTATGAGGGCGAGATTCGCGCCGTCCGGTAACTGGTTTATGTACTCGTCGACATTCGCGGCCTGAACATTCAGGGCTATACTTGTTGTCAATCCGATGAAAAATCTGGGAAATCGCATAATCTCGCGCTAACAACCTGGAAACAAGCCGTCATACTACGGCGCATCGACCCGGAAAGTAAACGATGACCCATAGTGAACTTCCGGGTAAAATACGTATCAAATTGAAAAATTGTTGCTGACCTGGGGCTTTGTCTCCGGGTCAGTTTTCTTTTGCTTCTGGTCGGGGGTTATGCACCTGAATCCGGGCAGACATAGCAGCCGGGGCGGGAGACTGCTCCATACAGGAAAGTTTAAGAGGTATAACAAATGCAAGCTATTCCGATGACCTTACGTGGTGCCGAAAAACTGCGCGAAGAGCTGGATTTTTTGAAATCAGTGCGCCGTCCTGAAATTATTGCCGCGATCGCGGAAGCGCGCGAGCATGGTGACCTGAAAGAAAATGCGGAATACCATGCAGCCCGCGAACAGCAAGGCTTTTGTGAAGGTCGTATCAAAGATATCGAAGCAAAACTGTCCAATGCGCAGGTTATCGATATCTCTAAAATGCCGAACAATGGTCGTGTAATTTTTGGTAGTACGGTCAGTGTGCTCAATCTGGATACTGAGGAAGAGCAGACTTACCGTATTGTGGGTGACGACGAAGCTGACTTTAAGCAAAATCTGATCTCCGTAAATTCACCGATCGCGCGTGGTCTGATCGGTAAAGAACAAGACGATGTCGTTGTCATTCGTACCCCGGGCGGCGATGTCGAATTCGAAATTATCAAAGTGGAATATCTCTGAATAATTTCGTTAACCGCACTTGTTGACGTATTGTAAAGAAAAGAAAAAGGCCGCACTGCGGCCTTTTAACAACTCAATGAGCATGGCATTTTGCTCGTCTGTTAGCGAAAACCCCTCGTTTTACACAGATTTTGTGTTCAATTAAGGATATTCTTAGCGCGGCAGCGAGATTTTGCGCTCTTTAGCAGGACGATAAAGTACCAGCGTTTTACCGATGACCTGTACGTTACAGGCGCCGGTTTCGCGTACAATAGCTTCCACGATCAAGGTCTTAGTCTCGCGGTCTTCGGTAGCGATTTTAACCTTGATAAGCTCATGGTGCTCTAACGCTTGTTCGATCTCGGCCAGTACCCCTTCGGTCAAACCATTATTGCCAAGCATAACTACCGGCTTGAGCGGATGTGCCAGACCTTTCAGGTGCTGTTTTTGTTTAGTACTCAGATTCATCGTATATTTTGCTTACGTTGGGATTGAAAACGGGTCATTCTACCGCCATCTCCCATATATCACCAAATCGCCGCGTGTAATTTTACGTTGCTGTATACGATGAACCCAGACGGAATGTGAAATGACAGGTAAAAAGCGTTCTGCCAGCTCGAGTCGCTGGCTTCAGGAACACTTTAGCGATAAATATGTTCAACAGGCGCAGAAAAAGGGGTTACGTTCCCGTGCCTGGTTTAAACTTGATGAAATACAGCAAAGTGACAAACTTTTTAAGCCGGGAATGACAGTTGTCGATCTCGGTGCCGCTCCTGGTGGCTGGTCGCAATATGCGGTCACGCAGATCGGGGGCACAGGCCGAATCATCGCGTGTGATCTTTTACCTATGGATCCAATCGTTGGTGTGGACTTTCTTCAGGGTGACTTTCGTGATGAATTAGTCCTGAAAGCATTACTGGATAGAGTCGGGGACAGTAAAGTACAAGTTGTCATGTCAGATATGGCACCAAACATGAGCGGAACCCCAGCAGTTGATATTCCCCGCTCTATGTACCTGGTGGAACTGGCGCTACAGATGTGCCGGGATGTGTTAGCGCCTGGTGGTGGTTTTGTTGTGAAAGTCTTTCAGGGCGAAGGTTTCGATGAGTACCTTAGGGAAATTCGCTCTCTGTTTACGAAAGTGAAAGTTCGTAAGCCGGACTCTTCCCGTGCCCGTTCACGAGAAGTGTACATTGTAGCGACCGGGCGAAAACTATAGTAACCTGACGCTGTTTTTAACACAGTTGTAATATGAGGTTAATCCCTTGAGTGACATGGCGAAAAACCTAATACTCTGGCTGGTCATTGCCGTTGTGCTGATGTCAGTATTCCAGAGCTTTGGGCCCAGCGAGTCTAATGGCCGTAAGGTGGATTATTCTACCTTCCTGCAGGAGGTCAACCAGGACCAGGTTCGCGAAGCGCGTATCAACGGACGTGAGATCAACGTTACCAAGAAAGATAGTAACCGTTACACGACTTACATCCCGGTGAACGATCCGAAACTGCTTGATAACCTGCTGACTAAAAATGTCAAAGTGGTTGGCGAGCCGCCGGAAGAACCTAGCCTGCTGGCTTCAATCTTTATTTCCTGGTTCCCGATGCTGTTGCTGATTGGGGTCTGGATATTCTTTATGCGCCAAATGCAGGGCGGCGGTGGCAAAGGTGCCATGTCGTTCGGCAAGAGCAAGGCGCGTATGCTCACCGAAGACCAAATTAAAACGACTTTTGCGGATGTTGCGGGTTGCGACGAAGCGAAAGAAGAAGTGGGTGAACTGGTTGAATACCTGCGCGAACCGAGCCGCTTCCAGAAGCTGGGGGGGAAAATCCCGAAAGGCGTCCTGATGGTCGGCCCTCCGGGTACCGGTAAAACGCTGCTCGCGAAAGCGATCGCGGGTGAAGCGAAGGTGCCATTCTTTACCATTTCTGGTTCTGACTTTGTGGAAATGTTCGTTGGTGTCGGTGCATCACGTGTGCGTGACATGTTCGAACAAGCCAAAAAAGCGGCACCGTGTATTATCTTCATTGATGAAATCGATGCCGTCGGTCGCCAGCGTGGTGCCGGCCTGGGCGGCGGTCATGATGAACGTGAGCAGACGCTGAACCAGATGCTGGTTGAGATGGATGGTTTCGAAGGTAACGAAGGTATCATCGTTATTGCTGCGACTAACCGTCCAGACGTTCTTGACCCTGCACTGTTACGTCCGGGCCGCTTTGACCGTCAGGTTGTTGTGGGCCTGCCGGATGTGCGCGGTCGTGAGCAAATCCTGAAAGTGCATATGCGTCGCGTACCGCTTTCTCCGGATATTGATGCGGCAATTATCGCTCGCGGTACGCCTGGTTTCTCCGGTGCGGATCTGGCAAACCTGGTGAACGAAGCAGCGCTGTTTGCTGCACGCGGCAACAAGCGCGTCGTTTCGATGGTTGAGTTCGAAAAAGCGAAAGACAAAATCATGATGGGTGCGGAACGTCGCTCCATGGTGATGACGGAAGCGCAGAAAGAATCGACTGCTTATCATGAAGCAGGCCATGCAATTATTGGTCGTCTGGTACCGGCACACGATCCGGTACACAAAGTCACTATTATTCCGCGTGGTCGCGCACTGGGCGTGACGTTCTTCCTGCCGGAAGGGGACGCGATCAGCGCCAGCCGTCAGAAGCTGGAAAGCCAGATCTCTACACTGTATGGCGGTCGCCTCGCAGAAGAGATCATCTACGGTGCTGAGCAAGTTTCTACCGGTGCGTCGAACGACATCAAAGTGGCGACAAACCTGGCGCGTAACATGGTGACCCAGTGGGGTTATTCAGACAAACTCGGTCCATTGCTCTACGCTGAAGAAGAAGGCGAAGTGTTCCTTGGTCGTAGCGTAGCGAAAGCGAAACACATGTCTGATGAAACCGCACGGATTATCGATCAGGAAGTGAAAGCATTGATTGAGCGCAACTACAATCGTGCACGCCAGATCCTGAACGAAAATATGGATATCCTGCATGCGATGAAAGACGCGTTGATGAAATATGAAACCATCGATGCGCCGCAAATCGATGACCTGATGGCCCGTCGCGACGTGCGTCCGCCAGCTGGCTGGGAAGATCCTGGCACCAACAATTCTGACAGCAATGGCACCCCGCGTGCGCCGCGTCCGGTAGACGAACCGCGTACGCCGAACCCGGGTAACACGATGTCTGAACAGTTGGGCGACAAGTAAGTTTTCTCTTGCCGATGATGTGTTCTTTTGCTGAAACCCTGGGGCTTGCTCCGGGGTTTTTCTTTTTTGCACAACCAAATATTCAAAAAGGTTTTACGTCATGAAATTGCATGCTCAGGGTACCACCCTCGATCTTTCTCATCCGCATGTGATGGGGATCCTCAATGTGACGCCGGATTCTTTTTCAGATGGCGGAACGCATAACACGTTGGTCGAGGCGGTCAGGCATGCCAATCTGATGATTAATGCCGGCGCAACGATTGTGGATGTCGGTGGCGAATCTACCCGCCCTGGTGCTGCAGAGGTCAGCGTGGAGGAAGAGCTGGAGCGCGTGATTCCGGTGGTGGAAGCGATAGCGCAGCGTTTTGAAGTATGGATTTCTGTCGACACCTCTAAGCCCGAAGTGATCCGTAAATCGGCCAGGGTTGGGGCGCACATTATTAATGACATCCGTTCGCTGACTGAACCTGGCGCACTGGAGGCCGCGGCGGAAACGGGGCTCCCTGTCTGTCTGATGCATATGCAGGGGCAGCCTAAGACCATGCAAGAAGCGCCAAAATATGATGATGTCTTTGCCGATGTGAATCGTTTCTTTATTGACCACATTGCACGCTGTGTGCGGGCTGGTATCTCAAAAGAGAAATTGTTACTCGACCCCGGATTTGGTTTCGGTAAGAATCTCACACACAACTACGCGCTCCTCGCCCGCCTGGCGGAGTTTCATCATTTTAACCTGCCTCTGTTGGTAGGAATGTCGCGTAAATCGATGGTTGGCCAGCTACTGAACGTTGGTCCGAACGAAAGATTGAGTGGTAGCCTGGCATGTGCGGTGATTGCCGCCATGCAAGGTGCGCACATTATTCGTGTCCACGATGTAAAAGAAACGGTTGAAGCCATGCGGGTGGTGGAAGCCACACTGTCAGCGTCAGCGAAGGAAAACAAACGCTATGAGTAATCGTAAATATTTTGGCACCGATGGTATCCGTGGTCGCGTTGGTGATGCGCCAATTACCCCTGACTTTGTGCTTAAACTGGGCTGGGCGGCCGGTAAGGTACTGGCGCGTCATGGCTCACGCAAAATTATCATTGGCAAAGATACCCGCATTTCCGGCTATATGCTGGAATCTGCACTCGAAGCTGGTCTCGCCGCTGCGGGTTTGTCTGCCTCTTTTACCGGGCCGATGCCTACTCCCGCAGTGGCATATCTTACCCGTACGTTTCGTGCGGAAGCGGGGATTGTCATCTCAGCATCGCATAACCCTTTCTATGACAACGGCATTAAATTCTTTTCTATTGACGGTACCAAGCTGCCGGACGCGGTAGAAGAAGCCATCGAAGCTGAGATGGAAAAAGAACTGACCTGCGTGGATTCAGCCGAGCTGGGTAAAGCCAGCCGTATCGTGGATGCCGCTGGTCGTTATATCGAATTTTGCAAAGCGACATTCCCGAACGAGCTCAGCCTGAATACGCTTAAAATTGTTGTGGACTGCGCGAATGGCGCTACTTACCACATTGCTCCGAGTGTTTTCCGAGAACTGGGTGCGAAGGTTATCGCAATGGGATGCGAGCCTGATGGCGTCAACATCAATGAAAACTGCGGCGCAACGGATGTCAGGGCATTGCAGCAACGTGTCCTGAGTGAAAAAGCGGATTTAGGTATTGCTTTTGATGGCGATGGTGATCGCGTGATCATGGTCGACCATGAAGGCAACAAGGTCGATGGCGACCAAATTCTCTACATCATCGCGCGCGAAGCCTTGCGTCAGGGGCAATTACGCGGCGGCGCTGTAGGGACGCTGATGAGTAACATGGGACTGGAACTGGCGTTAAAACAGCTTGGCATTCCATTTGCGCGCGCGAAAGTGGGTGACCGCTACGTCCTCGAAAAATTGCAGGAAAAAGGCTGGCGCCTTGGCGCAGAGAACTCCGGCCACGTCATTCTGCTGGACAAAACGACAACCGGCGATGGGATTGTAGCAGGCCTGCAAGTTGTGGCGGCAATGGTGCGTAATCACATGAGCCTGCATGATTTATGCAGCGGGATGACCATGTTCCCCCAGATACTGGTGAATGTGCGCTATACCTCCAGCGACATTGATCCGCTCGAAGATGAGCAGGTTAAAAGCGTGACCGCTGAGGTTGAAGCGGCGTTGGGCAATCGTGGCCGCGTACTGTTGCGTAAATCCGGAACTGAACCATTGATTCGCGTCATGGTGGAAGGCGAGGTTGAAGAGCACGTAGTTGCGTTTGCCAACCGTATCGCAGATGCGGTTAAAGCAGTTTAATGGCCATTAAGTGTCTAAAAAGGCGGCGTTTGCTGCCTTTTTAATGCGAGATGTCTCCGTTTTTGCTGTTTTTTTCCTCACTTGATAAAATGCGCTTAAAATGCCCTTGCGAAGGTGATTCGCTTTGGTTAGTATTCACACCCGCTTCAGTGGGAAACATTAACAACCCCACTTTTATTGGTTTGAAGCATTGGCATGCGGCAACCCCGCAAGGAACAGGTTGATTATGTACGAAGCTCTTTTAGTTGTTTTCCTTATTGTGGCAATTGGCCTTGTTGGTTTAATCATGCTGCAGCAAGGTAAAGGCGCTGATATGGGAGCCTCATTTGGCGCAGGCGCTTCTGCAACGTTGTTCGGTTCAAGTGGTTCTGGTAACTTCATGACCCGTATGACCGCTGTGTTGGCGACACTGTTCTTCATCATCAGTCTGGTGCTGGGTAACATCAATACCAACAAAACCAATAAAGGAAGTGAATGGGAAAGACTGAGTGCTCCGGCTCATACTGAGCAGACTCAGCCAGCAGCTCCGGCGCAGCCGAGCAGCGATATCCCGAAATAAGCAGTCGTCGTACCGAGGTGGTGGAATTGGTAGACACGCTACCTTGAGGTGGTAGTGCCCTAACGGGCTTGTGGGTTCGAGTCCCATCCTCGGTACCAATATTCCGGAAAAAAGACGCTAAAAAGCGTCTTTTTTTTCGCCTGCAGAAAAGCCCGTTCTCCAGAAGCTACATGGCGCGCCTGGGCTGATGGCGTTTCGCTGCGGCAGATGTTATTACATAGACGTTATCGCATAAAAAAAGCCGCTTTCGCGGCTTTTCTCATTTCTGTCGGTGCTTATTTGGCTTTGTTTTCCAGGTTTTCAACCTGCGGCAGACCCGTCGCAGAGGAGGCGGAAAGCAGGCCAGATTGTGCATAACCAAACAGTTTTTCACGTGTATCGGTGATGTCCAGATTGCGCATGGTCAACTGGCCAATACGATCATCCGGAGAGAAGACGGAATCGCCTTTCTCCATGGTCAAACGCTCTGGCTTATAAGTCAGGTTGTCAGACACAGTATTCAGGATGGAGTAATCGTTACCACGACGCAGTTCCAGCGTGACTTCACCCGTAATCTGGCTTGCTACCCAGCGTTGCAGACCATCACGCAGCATTAATGCCTGAGAATCGAACCAGCGGCCCTGATAGAGTAAACGACCCAACTGGCGCCCATGAGCATGATATTGCTCGATAGTATCTTCGTTGTGAATGCCCGTCAGCAGGCGCTCGTACGCAATATGCAGCAGCGCCATACCTGGTGCTTCATAAATACCGCGGCTCTTCGCTTCAATGATACGGTTTTCAATCTGGTCGCTCATGCCCAGACCGTGACGACCACCGATCCGGTTGGCTTCCAGCATTAGCTCGACATCATCGCTAAATGTTTTGCCATTAAGGGCAACCGGATGGCCTTGTTCAAAGCGTACGGTTACTTCTTCCGCCGGGATTTTGACATTTTCGTCCCAGAACTTCACGCCCATGATTGGGTTAACGATTTTCACGCTGGAATTGAGGAATTCAAGATCCTTCGCTTCATGTGTTGCACCGAGCATGTTCGAGTCAGTGGAGTACGCTTTTTCCACGGACATTTTGTAGTCGAAACCACAGGCGATCATGAATTCGGACATTTCCTGACGACCACCCAGCTCATCAATAAAGTCGGTGTCCAGCCAGGGCTTATAAATTTTCAGCTCGGCATTGGTCAACAGGCCATAACGATAGAAGCGCTCAATATCATTACCTTTATAGGTACTGCCATCGCCCCAGATGTTAACGCCATCTTCTTTCATTGCTGCCACGAGCATTGTACCGGTCACCGCGCGACCGAGCGGGGTTGTGTTGAAGTAGGTCAATCCGCCCGTTGTATTATGAAACGCGCCGCACTGAATCGCAGCAATGCCTTCGGCAACCAGTTGTTTGCGGCAGTCGATCAGGCGGGCATTCTCCGCGCCATATTCCTTCGCACGACGAGGAATTGCGTCATAGTCGTCCTCGTCCGGTTGACCCAGATTCGCAGTGTATGCATAAGGAACGGCACCTTTTTTGCGCATCCACAGCAATGCCGCGCTGGTATCCAGGCCTCCGGAGAAGGCGATACCAATACGTTGACCAACCGGAAGATGCTTGAGAATCGTCGTCATAAAATAAATCCCTGCTTTATATACCTATGGTGAGAGACTTAACAGCCACGCCATGATGTTTAATACCATTCTCAGTTGTTGCGATAGTGAATGGTTATGCAAAATAAATGAGTTTTCATTTAAACATCTTTTGGCGATGACAGGAAGAGAAGAGTGCAATTTTCATCGCAATAATGACGGGGAATGCCCTCTGAAAATGCATCCACCCTTGCGCATGATAATACAAGTCAGGGCGCATAAAATGCAAACTTCTCAGGGTTGACAGATAGTTATGTTTATCAATATAATGGATGCAGATTATACGTCCCGTCTTCGGTACCAAATCCCAGCATTATTTGCAAATCTTCTGCTAACCGAGTAGAATTTGCCACGTTTCAGGCGCGGGGTGGAGCAGCCTGGTAGCTCGTCGGGCTCATAACCCGAAGGTCGTCGGTTCAAATCCGGCCCCCGCAACCACTTTCCCGAAGTGTTCTTTTTCAAATATACTATGAAGACTTAACGCCTTCGTCGCTGGATTTGAAAAAAATACTCCCGGAAGGTTCTCCAGGCCGCAGTTGCGGCTATAGGGTTCAGTTATTTAAAGCCCCGATTTATCGGGGTTTTTTGTTATCTGACTACGGAATAACTGGGCTTTACGCCCTTTTTTTATGTCTTGGGGGTGGGCTTGTCCACATTAGAGCAAAAATTAACAGAGATGATCACAGCACCGGTTGAAGCGCTGGGCTACGAGCTGGTTGGTATTGAATTTGTGCGTGGTCGCACATCTACACTGCGCATCTATATTGATAGTGAAGATGGCATCAATGTTGATGATTGTGCCGATGTCAGCCATCAGGTCAGCGCGGTGATGGATGTTGAAGATCCTATTACCGTCGCTTATAACCTGGAAGTGTCCTCACCAGGCCTTGATCGTCCCTTATTTACAGCGGAACACTACGCGCGTTTTACGGGTGAAGAGGTGTCGCTGGTCTTGCGCATGGCGGTACAGAACCGTCGCAAATGGCAAGGTGTTATCAAAGGTGTCGATGGCGAGATGATCACCGTTACGGTCGAAGGTAAAGATGAAGTGTTCGCATTGAGCAACATTCAGAAAGCGAACCTGGTCCCCCACTTTTAACAGTCTGGATTGAGGTGAAAGGCCCCCGATGAATAAAGAAATTTTGGCTGTTGTTGAAGCTGTTTCTAACGAAAAAGCGCTGCCGCGTGAAAAAATCTTCGAAGCGCTGGAAAGTGCTCTGGCTACAGCAACCAAGAAAAAATATGAGCAAGAGATCGATGTCCGTGTAGAGATCGATCGTAAAAGCGGTGATTTCGATACGTTCCGCCGTTGGGTTGTGGTTGAAGAAGTTACCCAGCCGACGCGCGAAATTACGCTGGAAGCGGCTCGCTTCGAAGACGAAAGCATGAATGTGGGTGATTTTGTTGAAGACCAGATCGAATCTGTCACCTTTGACCGTATTACCACCCAGACGGCAAAACAGGTTATCGTGCAGAAAGTTCGCGAAGCTGAACGTGCGATGGTTGTTGACCAGTTCCGTGAGCATGAAGGCGAAATCATCACCGGCGTGGTGAAGAAAGTGAACCGCGATAACATCACGCTTGATCTGGGTAGCAATGCCGAAGCGGTCATTCTGCGTGAAGACATGTTGCCGCGTGAAAACTTCCGTCCGGGCGACCGTATTCGCGGTGTGCTCTACGCTGTACGTCCCGAAGCGCGTGGTGCCCAGCTGTTCGTGACGCGTTCCAAACCTGAGATGCTGATCGAACTGTTCCGCATTGAAGTACCGGAAATCGGCGAAGAAGTTATTGAAATCAAAGCAGCGGCTCGCGATCCTGGTTCTCGTGCAAAAATTGCTGTGAAAACCAACGACAAGCGTATCGATCCGGTCGGTGCGTGCGTGGGGATGCGTGGCGCGCGTGTTCAGGCGGTATCAACCGAACTGGGCGGCGAGCGAATCGATATTGTCCTGTGGGATGATAACCCGGCGCAGTTCGTTATTAACGCCATGGCACCTGCTGATGTTGCTTCTATCGTTGTCGATGAAGACAAGCACACCATGGATATCGCTGTTGAAGCCGGTAACCTGGCTCAGGCGATTGGCCGTAATGGCCAGAACGTTCGTCTGGCTTCGCAACTGAGCGGCTGGGAACTCAACGTAATGACCGTTGAAGACCTGCAGGCGAAGCATCAGGCAGAAGCCCATGCGGCGATCGACACCTTCACTCGCCACCTCGACATTGACGAAGACTTCGCCACTGTTCTGGTTGAAGAAGGTTTCTCTACGCTGGAAGAACTGGCATATGTGCCAATGAAAGAGCTGCTGGAAATCGACGGTCTTGATGAAGATACCGTTGAAGCCCTGCGCGAACGCGCGAAAAATGCCCTGACCACTCTGGCCCTGGCGCAGGAAGAAAGCATCGGTAATAAAGAACCGGCTGAAGACCTGCTGAACCTGGAAGGTTTGGATCGTGCGTTGGCGTTTAAACTGGCAGCCCGCGGTGTTTGTACGCTGGAAGATCTCGCCGATCAGGGCGTAGATGACCTGAGCGATATCGAAGGTTTAACCGACGAGAAAGCCGGGGAGCTCATCATGGCCGCACGTAATATTTGCTGGTTTGGTGGCGAAGCGTAATAAACTGTAGCAGGAAGGAACAGCATGACAGATGTAACCGTAAAAACGCTGGCCGCTGAGATTCAGACCTCTGTGGACCGCCTGGTACAGCAATTTGCTGATGCAGGGATCCGCAAGTCCGCTGAAGACTCAGTGACAGCACAAGAAAAGCAGACGCTGTTAGCGCATCTGAACCGTGAACATGGCTCAGGTCCTGACAAGCTGACGTTGCAGCGCAAGACGCGCAGTACATTAAGCATTCAGGGCACCGGTGGGAAAAGTAAATCGGTGCAGATCGAAGTCCGTAAAAAACGCACCTTTGTAAAACGCGATCCACAAGAGGCGGAACGTCTCGCAGCGGAAGAAGAGGCGAAGCGTGAAGCGGAGGAGAAGGCCCGTCGTGAAGCAGAGGAAGCTGCTAAGCGCGAAGCCGAGGAACAAGCCAAACGTGATGCCGAAGAAAGAGCGAAGCGTGAAGCGGATGAAAAAGCCAAACGCGAATCTGCTGATAAAGCAAAACGTGAAGCTGCGGAAAATAGCAAAGTGAGCAACCAACAATCTGACGAAATGACCAGGACAGCCCAGGGTGAAAAAGCCCGCCGTGAAGCTGAAGCGCTAGATCTTAAGCGCAAAGCGGAAGAGGAGGCTCGTCGTAAGCTGGAAGAAAATGCGCGTCGCGTAGCGGAAGAAGCTCGTCGCATGGCTGAGGAAAACGAATCCCGTTGGAATGCCAGCAGCGATAAAGAAGAAGAAAGCAGCGACTATCATGTAACCACTTCTCGCCATGCACGCCAGGCTGAGGACGACAGCGACCGAGAAGTTGAAGGTGGTCGTGGTCGTGGTCGTAACGCGAAAGCGGCACGCCCAGCGAAAAAAGGCAACAAGCATGCCGAAAGCAAAGCCGATCGTGAAGAAGCCCGTGCGGCCATTCGCGGTGGTAAAGGCGGCAAACAGCGTAAAGGTTCTGCGCTGCAACAGAGCTTCCAGAAGCCTGTGCAGGCGGTTAACCGTGACGTTGTGATTGGTGAAACGCTGACAGTTGGCGAGCTGGCTAACAAAATGGCGGTGAAAGGTTCTCAGGTCATCAAAGCGATGATGAAACTGGGTGCAATGGCCACCATTAACCAGGTCATCGACCAGGAAACCGCGCAGCTTGTAGCCGAAGAGATGGGCCACAAAGTTATCCTCCGTCGTGAAAACGAACTGGAAGAAGCGGTAATGAGCGACCGTGATACGGGTGCTGCGGCAGAACCGCGTGCGCCGGTCGTGACCATCATGGGTCACGTTGACCACGGTAAAACCTCTCTGCTGGACTACATTCGTTCAACGAAAGTAGCCTCAGGCGAGGCGGGTGGTATTACTCAGCACATCGGTGCTTACCACGTTGAAACCGAAAACGGCATGATCACCTTCCTGGATACCCCGGGCCACGCCGCGTTTACCGCGATGCGTGCACGTGGTGCGCAGGCAACGGATATCGTGGTTCTGGTTGTGGCTGCTGACGATGGCGTGATGCCGCAAACAATCGAAGCTATCCAGCACGCAAAAGCGGCGCAGGTACCGGTTGTTGTTGCGGTCAACAAAATCGATAAGCCAGAAGCGGATCCGGATCGCGTTAAGAATGAATTGTCCCAGTACGGCATTATGCCGGAAGAGTGGGGCGGCGAAAGCCAGTTCGTTCACGTCTCAGCAAAAGCGGGCACTGGTATCGACGAGCTGCTTGACGCTATCCTGCTGCAGGCTGAAGTTCTTGAGCTGAAAGCTATCCGTACCGGTATGGCGAGCGGTGTTGTGATCGAATCCTTCCTGGATAAAGGTCGTGGCCCGGTTGCGTCTGTTCTGGTACGCGAAGGTACCCTTCATAAAGGCGATATCGTTCTGTGTGGCTTTGAATATGGCCGCGTACGTGCGATGCGTGATGAGCTTGGTCGTGAAGTTAGCGAAGCAGGTCCGTCTATTCCGGTTGAAATCCTCGGCTTGTCTGGTGTTCCGGCGGCGGGTGATGAAGCGACTGTTGTTCGCGACGAGAAGAAAGCGCGTGAAGTTGCACTGTATCGTCAGGGCAAATTCCGCGAAGTCAAACTGGCGCGTCAGCAGAAATCCAAACTGGAAAATATGTTCGCCAACATGACCGAAGGCGAAGTTCACGAAGTGAACGTCGTTCTGAAGGCGGACGTTCAGGGCTCTGTCGAAGCGATCACCGATTCTCTGCTGAAACTGTCTACCGACGAAGTGAAAGTGAAGATCGTAGGTTCTGGTGTCGGTGGTATTACCGAAACCGATGCAACGCTGGCCACCGCTTCGAACGCCATTCTGGTTGGCTTTAACGTTCGTGCTGACGCCTCTGCGCGTCGTGTGATCGAAGCCGAAGGTCTGGATCTGCGTTACTACTCCGTCATCTATAACCTGATCGACGAAGTGAAAGCGGCGATGAGCGGCATGCTGTCTCCGGAACTGAAACAGCAGATCATTGGCCTGGCAGAAGTTCGTGACGTGTTCAAATCACCGAAATTCGGTGCGATCGCGGGCTGTATGGTTACCGAAGGCACGATTAAACGTCATAACCCAATCCGCGTCCTGCGTGACAACGTGGTTATCTATGAAGGCGAGCTGGAATCCCTGCGCCGCTTCAAAGATGACGTTAACGAAGTCCGTAACGGCATGGAATGTGGTATCGGCGTGAAGAACTACAACGACGTTCGCGTTGGCGATATGATCGAAGTGTTCGAAATCATCGAGATCCAACGCAGCATCGACTAATCCCGTTGGGATAAGTCCATATGCAGGCCGGGATCGCCTCGCGCCACCCGGCAGTAATCTTAAAAAGGGGCTTTAGCCCCTTTTTTGTCTGGAGAATTTATTATGGCGAAAGAATTTGGTCGCCCACAGCGCGTAGCCCAGGAGATGCAGAAAGAAATCGCCATCATCCTGCAGCGCGAAATTAAAGACCCGCGTGTTGGTATGATGACCACTGTATCGGGCGTTGAAGTCTCTCGCGACCTGGCCTATGCCAAAGTGTTCGTTACTTTCCTGAACGACAAAGATGAAGCCGCCGTTAAAGCGGGCATCAAAGCGCTGCAGGAAGCATCCGGTTTCATCCGTACGCTGCTTGGCAAAGCTATGCGCCTGCGTATCGTGCCGGAACTGACCTTCTTTTATGACAACTCACTGGTGGAAGGGATGCGCATGTCCAACCTCGTTACCAGCGTGGTGAAACATGACGAAGAGCGTCGTGTGAACCCGGACGACAGCAAGGAGGACTAATGAGTCGTCCTCGTCGTCGCGGTCGCGATGTGCACGGCGTGCTGTTGCTGGATAAACCGCAAGGCGCCTCCAGCAACGATGTACTGCAAAAAGTTAAACGTCTTTTTAATGCCAATCGCGCCGGGCACACCGGTGCATTGGATCCTCTGGCCACGGGGATGTTACCGGTGTGTTTGGGTGAGGCGACAAAGTTCTCTCAGTATCTTCTCGATTCAGACAAACGTTACCGCGTGATCGCGAAGCTGGGCCAGCGCACAGATACGTCCGATGCCGATGGCCAGGTGGTTGAAGAACGTCCGGTCGATTTTAATGCTGAGCAACTGGCTGCCGCCCTGGATACCTTCCGTGGCGATATCGAACAAATACCCTCCATGTATTCGGCGCTGAAATATCAGGGCAAAAAGCTCTATGAATACGCACGTCAGGGTATCGAGGTCCCGCGTGAAGCCCGGCCTATCACGGTGTATGAGCTACAGTTTATCCGTCACGAAGGCGATGAACTGGAGCTGGAAGTACACTGTTCGAAAGGCACTTACATCCGCACAATTATTGATGATCTGGGCGAGAAACTGGGCTGCGGCGCCCACGTGATATATCTGCGTCGCCTGGCGGTGAGTAAATATCCTGCCGAGCGAATGGTTACGCTGGAACAACTGCATGACCTGGTTGCGCAGGCCGAGCAGCGCGGTATCCCGGCGGCTCAACTCCTTGATCCGTTATTAATGCCAATGGATAGCCCGGCAGCTGACTATCCGGTTGTTAACCTCCCGTTGACCTCATCAGTGTACTTTCGCAACGGTAATCCTGTGCGAACCACTGGTACGCCCTATGAGGGGCTGGTGCGTGTCACCGAAGGTGAAGAGGCTAAATTTATCGGTATGGGTGAAATCGATGACGAAGGGCGTGTTGCTCCGCGTCGTCTGGTGGTTGAGTACCCGCCAGCCTAAGCCTCATCTTGCGATAACCAGCCACTGAGAGTAGAATATTGGCGCTTAATGCCGGGTCAATTGTTTAACAATATCTGGTATTAATTCCGGGGTTGCTGAATTAGAGATCGGCACCCTTTCATTTTTTTATCACTGGAGTACAAAATGTCTCTAAGCGTTGAAGCTAAAGCAAAAATCGTTTCTGAGTTTGGTCGTGGCGAAAACGACAGCGGTTCTACCGAAGTTCAGGTTGCACTGCTGACTGCACAGATCAACCACCTGCAGGGCCACTTTGCAGAGCACAAAAAAGATCACCACAGCCGTCGTGGTCTGCTGCGTATGGTTTCTCAGCGTCGTAAACTGCTCGACTACCTGAAACGTAAAGATGTTGCACGCTACACCGCGCTGATCGAGCGTCTGGGTCTGCGTCGCTAATTCTTGCGAGTTTCAAGAAAGGGGCCGTAAGGCCCCTTTTTTCAACCAGACGGCAGTAATTAACAGTACAATAATGTATTGTTGCTATGAATGATCTTCGTTGCAGAGGTTCGCGCGGCTAATGAGAGGCTTTACCCACAAGAGCGGGGTTAGGGTTGTCATTAGTCGCGAGGATGCAGGAAGATCGGGTTTAAACGACAGCATTCCTGGGGTTTGCTGTCATTCATCAAGATTAAGAAAGGATAATATTTTGCTTAATCCGATCGTTCGTAAATTCCAGTACGGCCAACACACCGTGACACTGGAAACCGGCATGATGGCGCGTCAGGCGACAGCCGCTGTTATGGTTAGCATGGATGACACTGCGGTATTCGTTACCGTTGTGGGTGCTAAAAAAGCTAAACCGGGCCAGGATTTCTTCCCTTTAACGGTTAACTATCAAGAGCGTACCTACGCTGCGGGTAAAATTCCGGGTGGCTTCTTCCGTCGCGAAGGCCGTCCAAGCGAAGGCGAAACCCTGATTGCGCGTCTGATTGACCGCCCGGTTCGTCCGCTGTTCCCGGAAGGTTTTGTTAACGAAGTTCAGGTTATTGCAACCGTGGTTTCCGTTAATCCGCAGGTTAACCCTGATATCGTTTCTATGATTGGTGCTTCCGCGGCACTGTCTCTGTCAGGTATTCCGTTCAACGGCCCGATTGGCGCAGCGCGCGTGGGTTACATTAACGATCAATACGTACTGAACCCGACCCAGGAAGAACTGAAAACCAGCAAGCTGGACCTGGTTGTTGCGGGTACCGAAGGTGCGGTACTGATGGTTGAATCCGAAGCTGAATTGCTGAGCGAAGACCAGATGCTGGGCGCAGTCGTATTTGGCCACGAACAGCAGCAGGTTGTTATCCAGGCCATCAATGATCTGGTAAAAGAAGCGGGCAAACCGCGTTGGGACTGGCAGCCGGAAGCCGTCAACGAAGCGCTGAACGCGCGTGTTGCTGCTCTGGCAGAAGCGCGTCTGAGCGATGCTTACCGCATCACTGACAAACAAGAGCGTTATGCTCAGGTTGATGTCATTAAATCTGATGTTGTTGCTGCGCTGGTTGCAGAAGATGAAACGCTGGATGCTAACGAGCTGGGCGACATCCTGCACGCTATCGAGAAAAATGTTGTTCGTAGCCGCGTACTGGCTGGCGAACCACGTATCGATGGTCGCGAAAAAGACATGATCCGTGGTCTGGATGTGCGTACTGGCGTACTGCCGCGTACTCACGGTTCCGCGCTGTTTACCCGTGGTGAAACTCAGGCTCTGGTGACTGCAACGCTGGGCACTGCCCGCGATGCGCAGATCATTGATGAACTGATGGGTGAGCGTACTGATACCTTCCTGTTCCACTATAACTTCCCTCCGTATTCTGTAGGGGAAACCGGTATGGTCGGCTCGCCGAAACGTCGTGAAATTGGTCACGGTCGTCTGGCGAAACGCGGCGTGCTGGCTGTTATGCCTGAAATGGAAAAATTCCCGTATACCGTTCGCGTGGTATCTGAAATCACCGAATCCAACGGTTCTTCTTCCATGGCTTCCGTGTGCGGTGCCTCTCTGGCGCTGATGGACGCTGGCGTGCCAATCAAAGCGGCCGTTGCGGGTATCGCGATGGGCCTGGTGAAAGAAGGCGACAACTTTGTTGTTCTTTCTGACATCCTGGGCGATGAAGATCACTTAGGCGATATGGACTTCAAAGTAGCGGGTTCCCGCGACGGTATCTCTGCACTGCAGATGGATATCAAAATTGAAGGCATCACCAAAGAGATCATGCAGGTTGCGCTGAACCAGGCTAAAGGTGCTCGTCTGCACATCCTGAGCGTGATGGAACAGGCGATCAACGCGCCGCGTGGCGACATTTCTGAATTCGCACCGCGTATCCACACCATCAAGATCAACCCGGACAAAATTAAAGACGTCATCGGTAAAGGTGGCTCTGTTATCCGTGCGCTGACCGAAGAGACCGGCACCACCATCGAAATCGAAGATGACGGTACCGTTAAAATCGCAGCGACCGACGGCGATAAAGCGAAACATGCTATCCGTCGCATCGAAGAGATCACTGCGGAAATCGAAGTCGGCCGTATCTACAACGGTAAAGTGACCCGTATCGTTGACTTTGGCGCATTCGTTGCCATTGGCGGCGGTAAAGAAGGTCTGGTTCACATCTCTCAGATTGCTGACAAGCGCGTTGAGAAAGTGACCGACTACCTGCAGATGGGCCAGGAAGTACCGGTGAAAGTTCTGGAAGTTGATCGCCAGGGCCGTATCCGTCTGAGCATTAAAGAAGCCACTGAACAAACTCAGCCTGAAGCCGCGCCGGAAGCGCCGCAAGCAGAGCAGGGCGAGTAAAATGGTGTTTGCCCTCCGCGTAAGCGGGGGGCTATTTAACTGGCAGGACGCCGTGTTTGCAGCCGGGGGACAGGACGTTCATCCAATTGTTGTCTTCGGGAGTGGGAAATGAAGCCTTTTTTGCGCTGGTGTTTCGTTGCGACAGCTTTAACGCTGGCAGGATGCAGCAACTCTGCCTGGCGTAAGAGCGAAGTCCTCGCGGTGCCATTGCAACCGACTTTGCAGCAAGAAGTGATTCTGGCGCGCATGGAACAAATTCTTGCCAGTCGGGCTTTATCCGATGATGAACGCGCACAGCTTTTATATGAGCGCGGAGTATTGTATGATAGTCTCGGTCTGAGGGCACTGGCGCGAAATGATTTTTCACAAGCGCTGGCTATCCGACCGGATATGCCTGAAGTATTCAATTACTTAGGCATTTATTTAACGCAGGCAGGCAATTTTGATGCTGCCTATGAAGCGTTTGATTCTGTACTTGAGCTTGATCCAACTTACAACTACGCGCACTTGAATCGCGGTATCGCATTATATTACGGCGGTCGCAATAAGTTAGCGCAAGATGATCTGCTGGCGTTTTATCAAGACGATCCCAATGACCCTTTCCGGAGTCTGTGGCTTTACATCGTTGAGCGGAAGCTTGATGAGAAGCAGGCTAAAGAAGCGCTGAAACAACGCTTCGAAAAATCGGGCAAAGAGCAATGGGGATGGAACATTGTCGAGTTCTACCTTGGCGATATTAGCGAACAAGAGCTAATGAACCGCCTGAAGGCAGACGCAACGGATAACACCTCGCTCGCTGAGCATCTCAGTGAAACCAACTTCTATTTAGGTAAGTACTACCTAAGTCTGGGGGAAAAGGACAGCGCTGCGGCTCTGTTCAAATTAGCGGTGGCTAACAACGTTCACAATTTTGTTGAGCACCGTTATGCATTGTTGGAATTAGCGCTCTTGGGCCAGGAGCAAGATGACCTGGCAGAATCGGACCAGCAATAGCTGACGTACACATCAGCCCGTAATCATTATCTTGATTGCCATCACCTTCGCGGGTGAGGGCGTTGTTGTTCGTTAATACACCTACTTTGAGCCGGTTCACACTTTTAATGAAAATTACCGAAAATTTTCACGATGAGTTATGTAGACTGGCCGCCATTAATATCGAGGCACACGTACTACATGGCTGAATTCGAAACCACTTTTGCAGATCTGGGCCTGAAGGCTCCTATCCTTGAAGCCCTTAACGATCTGGGTTACGAAAAACCATCTCCAATTCAGGCAGAGTGCATTCCGCATCTGCTGGGCGGTCGCGACGTTCTGGGTATGGCCCAGACGGGTAGCGGCAAAACCGCAGCGTTTTCATTACCGCTGCTGAACAATCTTGATCCTGAGCTGAAAGCACCGCAAATCCTGGTGCTGGCGCCGACCCGCGAACTGGCGGTTCAGGTTGCCGAAGCCATGACAGATTTCTCTAAACATATGCGCGGCGTGAACGTGGTTGCCCTTTATGGCGGCCAGCGTTATGACGTGCAGTTACGCGCACTGCGCCAGGGGCCGCAGATTGTTGTCGGTACCCCGGGTCGTCTGCTTGACCACCTGAAACGCGGTACGCTGGACCTCTCTAAACTGAGCGGTCTGGTGCTGGACGAAGCCGATGAAATGCTGCGTATGGGCTTCATCGAAGACGTTGAAACCATCATGGCAGAGATCCCGGACGGTCATCAAACCGCGCTGTTCTCTGCAACCATGCCGGAAGCGATTCGCCGCATCACCCGCCGCTTTATGAAAGAGCCGCAGGAAGTGCGCATTCAGTCCAGCGTGACCACGCGCCCGGATATCAGCCAGAGCTACTGGACTGTGTACGGCATGCGTAAAAACGAAGCGCTTGTACGTTTCCTGGAAGCAGAAGATTTTGATGCGGCGATCATCTTCGTTCGTACCAAAAATGCGACCCTGGAAGTGGCGGAAGCGCTGGAGCGTAGCGGTTATAACAGCGCTGCGCTGAACGGCGACATGAACCAGGCGCTGCGTGAGCAGACGCTGGAGCGTCTGAAAGACGGTCGTCTGGATATCCTGATTGCAACCGACGTGGCAGCACGTGGTCTGGACGTTGAGCGTATCAGCCTGGTTGTTAACTATGACATCCCGATGGATTCCGAGTCTTACGTTCACCGTATCGGCCGTACCGGTCGTGCAGGTCGTGCTGGTCGTGCGCTGCTGTTCGTTGAGAACCGCGAACGTCGTCTGCTGCGTAACATCGAACGCACCATGAAGCTGACCATTCCGGAAGTTGAACTGCCGAATGCTGAGTTGCTGGGCAAACGCCGTCTGGAAAAATTCGCCGCGAAAGTACAGCAGCAGCTGGAAAGCAGCGATTTGGATCAGTACCGCGCTCTGCTGGCTAAAATGCAGCCGGAAGAAGAGCTGGATATCGAAACTCTGGCCGCAGCACTGCTGAAAATGGCACAGGGCGAGCGTCCACTGATTCTGCCGCCGGATCCGGTTATTGAACGCCGTCCGCGTCGTGAATTCCGCGACCGTGATGAGCGCTTCGAGCGCCGTGGCGACCGCAACGATCGTGCTCCGCGTGGCGATCGTAACGGTGAAGATCGTCCGCGTCGTGAACGTCGTGATGCGGGCGAAATGGAGCTGTACCGTATTGAAGTTGGCCGTGATGATGGTGTTGAAGTTCGTCATATCGTTGGCGCGATCGCTAACGAAGGCGACATCAGCAGCCGTTATATCGGTAACATCAAGCTGTTCGGGACCCACTCTACCATTGAGCTGCCGAAAGGCATGCCGGGCGAAGTACTGCAGCACTTTACTCGCACCCGCATCCTGAACAAGCCGATGAACATGCAACTGCTGGGTGATGCACAGCCGCGTCCTGAGCGTGGTGGTGAGCGCCGTGGTAACGGTGAGCGTCGTGAAGGTGGCCGCAGCTTCGGTGGTGGCGAACGTCGTGAAGGTGGTCGCAGCTTCGGTGGTGAGCGTCGTGAAGGCGGTCGTGGTGAAGGCCGTAGCTTCAGTGGTGAACGTCGCGCGCCGCGTCGTGACCGCGAAGAAGGCACCAGCCGTCGTCGTTTCGGTGACGCATAATCGCTCAGTAAGTCAGCTTTACACTTCGTAAAGTAATTAATACAACCCCGGTGCAAAACATCGGGGTTTCTTTTATCTGTTATGTACTCTTGTACTGGTACAATGCAGCGGCATTTTACCTTACTGGAGAAGAAACATGGCAACACTGACAACCACACAAGCTACCCCTTCATTGCTTGCTGGTGTGGTGATTATTGGCGGTACGGTTATTGGCGCGGGGATGTTTTCACTGCCAGTGGTCATGTCAGGCGCGTGGTTCTGTTGGTCGATAGCGGCGCTGGTGTTTACCTGGTTCTGTATGCTGCATTCCGGGCTCATGATTCTGGAAGCGAACCTCAATTACCGCATTGGTGCCAGCTTCGACACCATTACCAAAGATTTGCTGGGCAACGGCTGGAATGTGATCAACGGGCTGTCCATCGCGTTTGTGCTCTATATTCTGACCTACGCCTATATTTCGGCGAGTGGTTCCATTCTGCATCACACCTTTGCTGAGCTGTCGTTAAATGTCCCGCCTCGTGTCGCAGGCCTTGGGTTTGCGCTGCTGGTCGCGTTTATCGTCTGGCTATCAACCCGTGCAGTGAGCCGGATGACGGCGATTGTGCTGGGGGCGAAAGTCATCACCTTCTTCCTGACCTTCGGCAGTTTGCTGGGGCATGTTCAGCCTGCGACCTTATTCAACGTGGCGGAAAGCAACGCATCTTATACCCCGTATTTGCTGATGACCCTGCCGTTTTGTCTGGCATCGTTTGGCTACCATGGCAATGTGCCAAGCCTGATGAAGTTCTATGGTAAAGATCCGCGCACTATTGCGCGTTGCCTGGTATACGGCACGCTGCTGGCGTTGGTTCTGTATATGGTATGGCTGTTGGGCACGATGGGGAATATTCCGCGCCCGGCGTTTATCGATATTGCCCGGAAGGGAGGCAACATTGATGTGCTGGTGCAGGCATTAAGCGGCGTACTGAACAGCCGTAGCCTGGATCTGTTGCTAGTGGTCTTCTCCAACTTTGCGGTGGCGAGTTCTTTCCTCGGCGTAACGCTGGGCCTGTTTGATTATCTCGCCGATCTGTTCGGTTTTGATGATTCGGCGCTGGGGCGTTTTAAAACCGCGCTGCTGACGTTTCTGCCACCGATTATCGGTGGTTTGTTGTGGCCGAATGGCTTTCTCTATGCGATCGGCTATGCGGGGCTGGCGGCGACCATCTGGGCGGCCATTGTGCCGGCTTTACTGGCCCGCGCATCGCGTAAACGTTTTGGCAGCCCACGTTTTCGCGTCTGGGGCGGCAAGCCAATGATTGCGCTGATCCTGGTGTTTGGCGTGGGCAATGCGCTGGTACATGTCCTGTCGAGCTTCAACCTGCTGCCTGTGTATCAATAAACATAAAGCCCGGTGGCGCGCTACGCTTACCGGGCCTACAGGGATCGCGTAGGCCGGATAAGGCGAAGCCGCCATCCGGCAAAAAACTACCCCACCAACTCCTCTTTCACCTGCATCGCTAAATCAAACGAATACAAACGCGCCTGGTGATCAAAGATTTGCCCGTTAACCATAATCTCATCGGCCTGCGTTTCGCGCAGTACAGACTCCAGCCCGTGACGCACTTTCGCCTTATCGCCCACCAGAGACATCCCCAGCGCCTGCTGTACGCCGTATTGCTCGGATGGCGACCAGAACTGATCCATATTTTGGATCGGTGGTGGCAACTGGCCGGTTTCTCCACGGCGCAATTTCACGAAAGCCTGCTGCATGGAGGTAAACAGGAATTCCGCATCGCGGTTACTGTCCGCCACAACGATATTGATACACACCATGGCATACGGTTTTTCCAGCCGTGCGGAAGGCTTGAACTGGGTGCGATACAGATGCAACGCCTGGAACAACATGTCCGGTGCAAAGTGCGAGGCAAACGCAAACGGCAGGCCGAGCTGTGCCGCCAGTTGGGCGCTATAAAGGCTCGAACCGAGCAGCCACACCGGAATTTTCTCGCCATAACCCGGAACCGGGCGAACGTGCGGATTCGGGTCATTGGCATCAAACCAGTCCACCAGTTCGGCAACATCGCGCGGGAAATTATCCACATCGCCGCTCATATGGCGACGCAATGCCCGCATCGTCGGTTGATCGCTGCCTGGCGCGCGTCCAAGCCCCAGATCGATACGACCCGGATAGAGCGTATTGAGTGTTCCGAACTGTTCGGCAATCACCAGCGGAGCATGGTTTGGCAGCATGACACCGCCGGATCCCAGATGCAGAGAGGTGGTATTGGCCGCCAGATAACCAATCAGAACAGACGTCGCCGCACTGGCGATACCCACCATATTATGGTGCTCAGCCAGCCAGAAGCGGTGATATCCGCGCTTTTCAGCAAGCCTGGCGAGATCAAGGGAATGGGCGAAGGCATCTTTGGCAGAAGCGCCCTGTGGGATCGGTGCCAGGTCCAGCACCGAGAAGGCAATCGTTTTGTCAGTCATAACGGCTCACTTTGCTACAGCATAGTCATCAGATTGAAGGTCTTCTTCCAGCCTGGCGCATCCAGGATGCGTCGGCCAGAAAAGCTGCATCTTTAATAGTGCATTAAAATCTGATTACCGTTGTTAACAAAGTGAGCGGTTTCTCAGGCCTGGAGCTCCAGGCCCGGCAGGCGACGCCAGTAGCCATTACAGTCACTGTTTGCGGTCAGCGGCAATGGGGCTTGTCCATGTTCGTTAGCGCGGAAGGCGTCGAGCATGGCGAACGTATCCTCGCCCATGGGTGACAAACGTACCATGTCCACGATACCCGCCATCGACTTGAGCTCATTGCCCAGGTTGTAAACGTAACCACTCATGGTCTGGATGCCATTAAGCACAAACACCTGCTGGTTTTCCTGCGACAGCATGCGGCGTCCATTGGGGTACTTAATACAGCAGGTTTCGCACTCATCTTTTGGTCTGTCTTCCGAGCGTGCGGTAAAGCAGCGCGCAGAATACGCCAATGGCAGGTGTCCGTAACTCAGCACTTCCACTTCAAACCGATCGCGGATACCCAGCGTTTCACACTGATCGAGCAAGTTGATGAGCCAGTCGCGGGAGAGTTCTACCGGCATACACCAGCGCATCATGCCTTGTTTAAGCAGAAGACGCAGCGTAACGGCGTTGTAGCAGTTAAGCGCATGTCCCGCGACGAAGGGCAGTTTGCGCTCGGCGCACAGGTTCACCACGCCGAGGTCGCTGGCCTCCAGCAGGAAATCACCGTTATCGACATAGCGTTTGAGTTCGTTAAGCTCAGACGAGGCCTGCACCAGCGCGAGAGTCGAGAGCACGACCTGTTTGCCGCTGTCGGCCAGTTGTTTCGCCATATCCAGCCAGTCGCCTGCTTTGGTGGCGCGACGCTTGCTGCACACCGCTTCGCCAAGGTAAATCACGTCCGCGCTGCTGGTTGCGGCTTGCTGGTAAAACGCCTCTAACGTCTCTTTCGACCAGTACCAGAGCACCGGTCCAAGTGAATATTTCATCGTATTTCCTACTGCCATTTGCGATGGTAAGCGCCAAGTGTAGTCTGCGTGCCTTCTGACATTGCGCCCAGTGTGTTCATCCAGGCGGATTGCGGTACGAAGTTCTGCGGATCGGCAATGCAGCGGTCGATGGCCTGTCGCCAGACTTTGGCCACCTGGCTCACATAGGCCGGACTGCGTTGACGCCCCTCGATTTTTACCGAGGCAATATTGGCGGCCAGCAGTTCAGGCAATAATTCCAGCGTATTGAGGCTGGTGGGCTCTTCCAGCGCGTGATAGCGCTCACCATCGACCATATAGCGGCCTTTGCACAGCGTCGGATAGCCTGCGTTTTCACCATCCTGGTAGCGGTCAATCAACACTTCATTGAGGCGCGATTCCAGCCCCTGCGGGGTTTGCTGCCAGCGCACAAAACGTGCCGGAGAGCAGGCGCCCACGGTATTTGGTGACTCCCCCGTCAGGTAAGAGGAGAGGTAGCAGCGACCTTCTGCCATGATGCACAGGCTGCCAAAGGCAAAGACTTCCAGCGGCACAGGGGTGGTGCGGGCTAATTGTTTAACCTGATGAATAGACAAGACGCGGGGCAGGACAACGCGGGCAACGTCAAAATGGCGATGATAGAAGCGAATGGCCTCTTCATTGGTCGCCGATGCCTGCACAGAAACGTGGCGTTCGATATGGGGATAACGAGCGGCAGCATATTCCAGCATCGCAAGGTCGGCGAGAATCAACGCATCCGCCCCGATTTGCGCCGCCATATCCACCGCGCGCTCCCAGCGTTGATAGCCATCCGGGTGCGCGAAGGTATTAATTGCGATATGCAATTTACGTCGGTGCTGATGCACAAAACTGACCGCTTCCTGCAGTTTCTTTTCTGTAAAATTGAGACCGGCAAAGTGGCGGGCGTTGGTATCATCTTTCAGGCCGATATAGACGGCATCGGCACCGTTTTCGATGGCAGCTTTGAGTGCCGGAAGATTTCCGGCAGGGCAGAGCAACTCCATAATTTATCCTGAAATCAGGGGCTGTATTGGCCCTGGCAGCCCACGAGGGGCGCTAAATTGTTAACGAACTGGGATTTTAGTTAACCTGGTAGCGACAATTTTTGATTTGAGGCAGTTAATTGTGTATTGGTGACATCAATAATCGAGGCATTCTTCTTACGTAATTGTTGATTTACGCCGCTATGTCGTTTATCTGATATGGCAAAATAGAAGGAATTTTCATTTCAGGGAGTAACGCTCGTGTTGGAAAAACTGCGCTCACGTCTTGTGCACTCAGGCCCGTCTTTGTTGAGCGTGCCGGTTAAGCTGACGCCTTTCGCCATTAAACGGCAGGTTCTTGAGCAGGTCTTATGTTGGCAGTTCCAGCAGGCGCTGGCGGACGGGGAGCTGGAGTTTCTTGAAGGCCGCTGGTTAAGTATTCAGGTACGCGATATTGGCCTGACGTGGTATACCTCGGTTGAAAATTCACGATTAATCGTGCGAGAGTCTGCCGTAGCTGATGTCAGTTTCAGCGCGGATGCCAGCGATCTGCTGATGATTGCTGCACGTAAACAGGATCCGGATACGCTGTTCTTTCAACGCCGACTGGTCATTGAAGGCGACACGGAACTGGGGTTGTATGTGAAAAACCTGATGGACGCCATTGAGCTGGAGCAGATGCCAAAAGCACTTCGCGTCATGCTGCTGCAACTGGCGGATTTTGTTGAAGCCGGCCTGCAAACGCCGACCTCAACGCCACAACCTTCTGTAGGTGAACCATGCTGATTCGAGTAGAAATTGGGATTGATGCACCGGGAATCGACGCGCTGTTGCGCCGCACTTTTGCGGATGAGCGCGAAGCAACTCTGGTGCACGATCTGCGCGAAGACGGCTTAATTACGCTTGGACTTGTCGCAACGGATGATGAAGGGCAGGTCATCGGTTATGTCGCATTCAGTCCGGTTGCCGTGCAGGGCGAAGATTTACAGTGGGTCGGCCTTGCGCCGTTGGCCGTCGATGAGGCTTATCGCAGCCAGGGCCTTGCGCGCCAGTTGGTATATGAAGGGCTGGATTCACTGAATGAGTTTGGCTATGCCGCCGTGGTGACGCTGGGTAACCCAGATTTCTTCGGTCATTTAGGTTTTGAGCCTGCGGCGAAGTTCGGTTTGCATTGTCGTTGGCCAGATACCGAAAGCGCTTTCCAGCTTCACCCGCTGGCAGACGATGCGTTAAGTCACGTCAAAGGGCTGGTGGAATATCACGAGCACTTTAATCGCTTTTAATTGGCTGCGATACCAGGCTTTCTAGCAGCGCTTCAAAGATGCCGCCTTCGGCGACGAGGCGCTCCTTCTGACGTTTTGTCAGTTGCTTAATGCGATATTCCATACGCAGCGCCAGCGAGCGCTCTCCTACTGGCGCGGAAAATACCAGTATAAGTTCGCCTTTTCCCCGCAGTGCTTTTGCCCCTTTGCCGCTCTGATGCTGCATAAAACGACGCGCCACATCGGTGGTAATACCGGTATAGAGACGGTTGTCCGCGGTGCGGATGAGATAAAGAGACCAGAGCGTCATAACGTCATTCATTGTGCTAATGTGAAAGAAAAATAACACGAGGATGAAGAGAAATGGAAACTCTTGCGGCCATTAGTCGCTGGCTGGCGAAGCAGCATGTTGTGACCTGGTGTGTGGCCAACAGGGGGGAATTGTGGTGTGCCAATGCCTTTTATATCTATGATCCGCAGAAGGTCGCATTTTATCTTCTGAGTGAGGATCATACGCGTCATTCGCAAATGACCGGCCTCCAGGCGAACATCGCCGGAACTGTGAATGGGCAACCGAAGACGGTCGCACTCATTCGCGGCGTGCAGTTTACCGGAGAGATACGTCGTCTTGAGGAGACGGAAAGCGCCGGCCCGCGTGCGCAGTACAACCGACGCTTTCCCGTTGCCCGCGTATTATCGGCGCCGATGTGGGAAATTCGCCTCACCGAGCTGAAATTCACCGATAACACACTGGGCTTTGGTAAAAAGCTTCACTGGATCCGTGACTCAGGCACCCAGCAGCCGTAACGCTTCGCGGTTAAACGCGGGGAGATCGTCCGGAGTACGGCTGGTGACCAGTTGGTTATTATCAACCACCACTTCCTGGTCGTAGAATTCGCCCCCCGCGTTTTTTACATCTACCACGATCGGTTTCACCGCCGTTAATTTTCTGCCGCGCAGGGCGTCGGCGCTGATTAACAGTTGCGGCCCGTGGCAGATGGCAAAGACAGGTTTCCCACTGTTGATAAAATCGCGGGTAAAAGTGACGAAACGATTGTCGCCGCGCAGAGAATCTGGCGAATGTCCGCCAGGCAGAAGCAGGGCATCAAAATCGGCGGGTTGGACATCATCAATCGCTTTGTCAATGGTGACGCTGGCATCACCTTGCTTACCTTTCACTGTCTTGCCCGCCTGCTTCTCTATGGTGACCACTTCGTGGCCTGCTTTACGAAACTCCTCTGCCGGAGACGTAAATTCTGAATCTTCAAACTCGTCGGTGATCAAGACTGCAATTTTCTTGCTCATGTATCCTCCGTTATTCAGCTCAGGCTGGTCATTTTCAACAATAATGACTATCAGGACTACTAAGCCTGGTTCAGGGCGATGACATTGCAAGACAGACTATTCTGCAAAAGGAGAGGGTATGAGTCGGGTATTGATAACGGGCGCGACCGGATTGGTTGGCGGGATCTTATTACGGATGCTGGTGAATGACGCCCGCGTTAATGCCATTACCGCCCCTACGCGTCGGTCATTAGAACCGATCTCTGGCGTGTTCAACCCTTATGACCCGCAGTTAAGTGATGCGCTCTCGATGGTCACGGAGCCCATTGATACCGTTTTTTGCTGCCTGGGAACGACACGACGTGAAGCGGGTAGCAAAGAGGCCTTTATACATGCCGATTTCACCCTGGTGGTCGATACGGCGTTAACAGGGTTACGTCTCGGGGCGCGGCATATGTTGGTGGTCAGTTCGCTGGGGGCAAATGCACGTTCGCCTTTTTTCTATAATCGGGTGAAAGGTGAGATGGAAAATGCGCTGATGAAGCAAGAATGGGAGCGTTTGACCCTTGTGCGTCCGTCGATGCTGGTGGGGGAGCGCGAAAAACGTCGTATTAACGAATCACTGTTGGCACCGTTGTTTCGCATCATGCCGGGGAACTGGAAATCCATTGATGCGCAGGATGTTGCCAGTGCGATGCTGAAAGCGGCCTTTTCCCCTTCCCCGGAGCGCGTGGAGATTCTCTCCTCTGCCCGGTTGCGCGCCATGGCAGGTGATTAATCATTTTCAAATAAATAGCGCAGGAGTACTATTCGCCGGATATCTAAATCCGCTTTTCCCCCGGAGAAATGTATGACTGGTCAGTCTTCATCTCGGGCGGCGTCACCTGTGCAATGGTGGAAACCCGCTCTCTTTTTTCTCGTCGTGATCGTGGGGCTCTGGTATGTGAAATGGCAGCCTTATTATGGCAAGGCCTTCACTGCCGCAGAAACCCACAGCATTGGTAAATCTATTCTCGCTCAGGCCGATGCCAGCCCATTCCAGGCGGCTCTCGACTATGCCATGGTCTACTTTCTTGCCGTCTGGAAAGCGGCGGTGCTGGGGGTGTTGCTGGGTTCGTTAATTCAGGTGCTTATTCCGCGAAACTGGCTGATTCGTACCCTTGGGCAAAAGCGACTGAGCGGGACGCTGTTCGGTACGTTGTTTTCCCTGCCGGGCATGATGTGCTCCTGTTGTGCAGCGCCCGTTGCGGCGGGAATGCGTCGTCAGCAGGTATCGATGGGGGGCGCGCTGGCATTCTGGATGGGCAACCCGTTGCTTAACCCGGCAACCCTGGTTTTTATGGGGTTTGTGCTGGGCTGGCATTTTGTCGCGATGCGGCTTATTGCCGGGTTAGTGATAGTGATTGGCGTGGCGACGCTGGTGCAGTATCTGGTCAAAGATGATGTTCAGCAGACGGCGCCGGTCGATCTTTCGTTGCCGGAGCCGGAAGGGCACTTTTTTGCCCGCTGGGGAAAGGCGCTGTGGGCGCTATTCTGGAGCACCATTCCGGTTTATATTCTGGCCGTTCTGGTACTTGGCGCGGCGCGCGTCTGGCTGTTTCCGCATGCCGATGGTGCGATTGATAATTCGCTGATGTGGGTGATAGCGATGGCGATAGCGGGTTGCCTGTTCGTGATCCCAACGGCGGCGGAGATTCCGATTGTGCAAACAATGATGCTGGCGGGAATGGGGGCAGCCCCGGCAATGGCGCTACTGATGACGCTTCCTGCGGTCAGTCTGCCGTCGCTGATTATGCTGCGCAAATCCTTTCCGGCAAAAGCGTTGTGGCTAACGGGGGGGCTGGTGGCATTCGGTGGCGTGATTACCGGAACACTGGCGCTGTTTTAACTGCGGCTCAGCGTTAACTGATTCTCCCCGGCGTGTATCTGCCGGGGAGAAGAATCAACGCTATTTAATCATCGTAAACGCGGTGGTGACATGTTTCACACCGCTGACGCGACTGGCGATATCCGCAGCGGCTCTACCTTCACGGTCGGTCACCAGACCCAGCAAGAATACTTCGCCATTCTCAGTGGTGACTTTCACATTAGACGATTTCACCTGGTCGCTACTCAGCAACTGTGTACGTACTTTGGAGGTGATCCAGGTGTCACTGGCAGCCGTTCCCATACCAATGGGCTGGCCCTGGCGGATTTCGTTATAGACCTCCGTTGCACCGTCGACACCCATAGCGATTTGCTTAGCACGTGACGCCAGCTCTGTGGTGGGGGCCTGACCCACCAGCAGGACTTTCCCCTGATAGGCGGTGACGTTTATGCGAGCCTGCTTTTTAATTTGTTCATCTTTGGACAGCGCGCTATTTACGCGTAACTCAAGAGTACCGTCATCCACCTGAGTGCCGACCGTACGTGGATCGGTTGCCGCTTTGGTGCCGACAGCAGCTGAACCGACCACCACTGCGCCTACACAGCCTTGTAGCAGCAGTGCGGAAATAAGGACTGCGAGGGGCGTAAATGCCTTCATATGTACTCCTTAATCATCCTGGTGAGGGAAAAGCGTGTTATCTATCAGGTCGCACAAACAATTTACCGTCAGCATATGCATCTCCTGTATGCGCGCGCTGCGGTGGGAAGGAATACGTATTTCGACATCCTGCGGTCCCAACAAACCGGCCAGTTCGCCACCGTCATACCCGGTAAGCGCTACGATACTCATATCGCGCGTTACTGCGGCTTCAACGGCTTTGACAATATCGCGGCTGTTCCCACGGGTGGAAATCGCCAGCAATATATCGCCTGCATGACCAAGAGCCCGGACCTGCTTGGCATAAATTTCGTCATGCAGACGATCGTTTGCGATGGCTGTTAAGACCACATTATCGGTATTAAGTGCAATGGCAGGTAAACTTGGACGTTCCGTTTCAAAACGATTAATCATACTGGCAGCAAAATGCTGTGCATTGGCGGCGGAAGTCCCATTGCCACAACAGAGGATTTTGTTGCCATTAAGCAGGGAATGGACCATGGTCATGGCGGCGCGTGAAATTGCGTCTGGCAGCGCTTCTGCCGCCGCAATCTGAGTTTGAATGCTTTCTGTAAAGCAAACTTTAATTCTATCGAGCACGGGTGATCCCTATCATTCAGTCATTATGAGTGGTCGTTAAAGGCGTTTTGTATCCACTCAACTTCATTTTCGGTGAAGGCTACCACATCGAACCGGCAATCCACAGTATCAAAACTCCCATTGTGCCGGGCCAGCCACACACGAGCGGCATGCAGTAATTTACGTTGCTTGCTGGCGGTGACACTCGCTGCGGCACCGCCGAAAAATGACGATTTGCGATAGCGCACTTCCACAAACACCGTTGTCGACTTGTCCTGCATAATCAAGTCTATCTCACCGCCGCGCTCGCGCACATTAGCGGCAAGAAAGCGCATTCCCTTGCGCTCAAGCCAGCGACGCGCCTGTAACTCCCAGGCATCACCGGTCTGCTTACGGGTCAACTGGCGGGGACGATTTGCCCCTGCTGGTATTTGAGCCATGACAACTTCCTGTTAATCACGCATTCCTGAGTGGCGGTCAAATCGCCCGTGTTACCATTAATTTCAAATCCTGGCACCTGACGCATTTGCGAGAAGTGGTTTGCCAGCGTCCAGGCATCTGCGCCCATCGCATACAGACGCGCCAGTGAATAGTCGTTATTGGTGTGCATCAAAGCCTGTTGCATCAGCGCCGGATTGCTACCTGCAAGCATTGGGATTTCGCTGAACTGCAAGCCTTCCATCTCCAGACGGAAGTCCGGGCCCGAACCGCCCTGAGCGCTACGGGAGCTGGCATACAGCACGATACCGCTCTGGCTGCCGGTACGCATAGCGATCATCGGCTTGATCAGGGCGATTTCATCCTGGGTCGCGACGATATAGACCGCATCAATATTGCCGCCGCCGATGATCTGCGCTTCGGTTGGCGGAGCCGGAATATTCAACCCTCCGATGGTCACGCCCTGCTGCTGCGGCAGGCTTGCCGTGACAGGACTCCCCGTCATCGCAATACCGGAACCGCTGTTAATGCCCATGCGTAATTCTGTCGTCGAGCCGAATTTTTGCTGCAGCACAATACTGCCGCCCAGTTTTTGCCACTCCTGGGCGAAAGCATTGGCGACGCGGTCGCCAAGTGAACTACGCGGCAGCAGAAGCAGCGGCGTATGACGGCCTTGCTGGTGAATATGGCGTGCCGCATCGCGGGCTTCATCTTCCGGGGAGAGGGCGAAGTAACAGATATTAGGACGATTTTCGACTTTCTCTGGCTGGTTCAACGCCAGCACGTTCAGAGGCGTCTGGCTACGCATCAGCTCTTCGACGTGATTTTTCAGCAGCGGTCCGACAACAATGCTCGCGCCATCTTTCTGAACCTGGCTCAGAACCTGGTCAAGCGGCTGTGAGCTGGTGTCATACACTTTCAGCACCGCGCTCGGATTGGCCGGGGTGCTGGCAACGGCTGGGGTATTCACCGGTTGCCCTGCCGGAGCGGCCGGATCGGTTTGTTCTGTGGGCGACTGTGAGGGTTGCACCGCAGGCGGCGTTTGTTGCGTCTGGTCTGCCTGTGCCTGTGCCTGTGCCTGTGCCTGTGCCTGTGCCGGCGCCGTTACCGGTGATGTGCCAGCCGCAGGCGCTGGCTGCGGCGTAGTCAGATCGCTAACATTGGTCTGCGCAGGGCTGACAACATCCGCTGTGGTCGCCATCGTCGCGGCCTGTGCTACCTGGACAGGCACTGCCGGGCCAGAAACGGTGGTGGTGCCGTTTTTCGCTGCTTCAAAACCCTGCTGGATCGCGCGGCTAAAGACAGCAGCCTGGCCATTTAACGGCAGCAACAATGCGATTTGATTGACCGACGCCGGGCGGAAATTCTGTACATTCGCCAGTTGGCTCGGTAACAGAACCGCGCCAGGATTTTGCGGGAAGCGTTTCTGCCAGTCGGCAATACCCGCTTTTAGCATGTTCGGATCGTTGCGGTTATTGGACCACACGCGGTGTAAATCCAGCCATCCTTGCAGCACCGTTTCGTCCTGGCTCACCTGAATGGCGTTGGCCTGATCGGGCGTCAGGGAAGAGAGCGCTTGCCAGGTTGCATCAATATTCTTTTGTTTGTCCGGCGCGGCAGTCAGCAGCGGTTGCTGTGCGATAAGGGCACGCAGCAGTGTCGGCGACGGTTTGTTCTGGCTTGCGGTGATCACATCCTGCCAGTAACGGGCTTGCTGATTCTGACTAAACCCTTTCAGATCGACCTTGCTCAGCAGTGCCTGCGCACCGGCGTAGTCTTGTTGCGTGAGTTTAAGCTCAGCACTCAGCAAGGTTTGCTCAGCGCGCTGCTCGTCATTCAACTCTTGAGGTAATTGGGCCAACAATTCACTGGCCTGCTGGGTTCTGCCTTCTTTAAGCAGTGCACGAATGGCGAGTAATTGCCAGTTGGTCTTGCTATCATCTGAGCTTTGCTGCATCTGGTGCAGATAAAAACCCGAATCAGCCTGAGCTTTACCCTCCAGGTGCCCGGTGCTTTGATCGACCGGGTGTGTGCCGCAGCCTGCGAACAGCAGAGCGGCCAGCACGACAGGCAGGCAGCGCATGGCTTTTGAACGTAGAAATGTTGACGGTAGCATACTGTATCCAGTGATATTTTTTACGCAATGCTCAATATTAAATCGGCAATACGGATAGAACAATGAAACAACACGAATCTGCGGACAATTATCAGGGGCAGCTCTACATTGTCCCTACGCCCATCGGCAATTTGGGTGATATTACCCAGCGTGCGCTCACCGTATTGCAGGATGTCGATCTTATCGCTGCCGAGGACACGCGCCACACCGGGCTGCTGCTTTCTCATTTTGCCATTAATGCCCGTCTGTTTGCCCTGCACGACCATAATGAGCAACAAAAGGCCGACACGCTGGTGGCGAAGCTAAAAGAAGGGCAAAACATCGCGCTGGTCTCCGATGCCGGCACACCGCTGATCAACGACCCTGGCTACCACCTTGTCCGCACCTGCCGCGAAGCAGGTATCCGGGTGGTTCCACTGCCCGGTCCGTGTGCCGCCATAGCAGCATTAAGTGCGGCGGGGTTACCGTCCGATCGTTTTTGTTACGAGGGGTTTCTGCCCGCCAAATCGAAAGGGCGTCGCGATACCTTAAAATCGCTGGAGACAGAACCGCGTACGCTGATTTTTTATGAATCAACGCATCGCCTGCTGGAAAGCCTGGAGGATATCGTTGCGGTGCTGGGCGAAGCACGTTACGTGGTGCTGGCCCGTGAGCTGACCAAAACCTGGGAGTCGATTTATGGCGCGCCGGTAGGGGAATTGCTGGCGTGGGTGAAAGAGGATGAGAACCGCCGCAAGGGCGAGATGGTGCTGATCGTCGAAGGCCATAAGGCGCAGGAAGATGCCTTACCTGCCGATGCGCTGCGTACGCTGGCGCTGTTGCAGGCTGAACTCCCCCTGAAAAAAGCCGCTGCGTTGGCTGCGGAAATCCACGGTGTGAAGAAAAACGCACTCTATAAATATGCGCTGGAGCAGCAGGGCGAGTAATGCCGCAAAAGCGCATTGTGTTCATGATGCTGCCATTATTCAGCCTGGTTCAAAAAAACAGGGCATCGCGAGATGCCCTGTTTGTTTCTATTAATATTCTCCGGCATTGTAAGCACAGGTCACGTGCTGATGAAGCCATAAAAACGAGGCCGGGAGCCGAGTGGTAATTTTTCTGCTCATCAATTGCATGAATGGTTTCGCTTTCCCTGACCCTGCGACCAGCAAAAGGATTTCCCTCGCCGAAAGAATTTCTTTTAATCCCAGAGTAACGCCTTGTTTTACGGGATGAGAAGCTTCTTTAAGCATCTGATGACTAAGGGTTCGTTCATCAAGTTGTGCAATGTGCGTTAACGGTTCGAGTTCATCAGCGGGTTCATTCAGCCCCAGATGACCGTTTTTCCCCAGTCCGAGCAGGCATACATCCAGCCCGCCTCGCTCAGTGATTTTTCTTTCTACCTGTTCGCTTGCCTCTGTTGGATCCCTGTGTGTTTCAAAGGCGATGTACTGTGTGTCGGCGATCTTTAACGGTTCCAGAAGATGCTGGCGTAAAAAGGTCTCGCAGGTTCCCGGTTCGTCCAGCGGTATCCCCATCCATTCATCGAGTTTAACGAAGGTGGCGCGGCTGACATCCAGTTTGTGACGGCACACCTTCTCGACAAAGAGTGAATAAGCCAGTTTCGGTGTTTCCCCTGTCGCCAGGCAGATGGTTGCCGTGGGCTTCGCCGTAATCACTTCAAACAGGTATTGACTGGCATACTCGCTAAGCTCTTGATAATTTTCACATCCTTTGAAAATCATGTCGGCCATTTATAGCACCCCCAATGCTGAACCCAGAATAGACAGCACGAAGGTGACGCCAATCAATACCACCGGATGCGCTTTTTTCACCCGCAGCAGGTAATACATCAGCAGGGTATAGGCCATCGGCAGAATATTTGGGAATACTTTGTCGAAGAAGTCTTTTTGCAACGCCACGCTGTGCGTATCGTCAATGGCGAATGTGGTCGCCACGTTGATATGGACATAGGAGGCGATAAGCCCTCCAATCACAGTGATCCCCAGGATTGTGGCGGAGCGCGCAATCATCTGCGAGTTTTCCCGCACCTTGTCTATCGCTTTAACACCCACGGAGTAACCGACATGCGTCCAGCCGACGCGCAGGAAGAAAATGGCGAGATAGACGGCGAAAAAGAGAATCGGCCCAAGCAGGTTCCCCTGGCTTGCAAACGAGGAGCAAATCCCGGCCATAATCGGCAGCAGGGTAAACCAGAAAATGGCATCGCCGATCCCTGCGATTGGCCCGAAAAGCGCGACTTTGAGCCCTTTTATCGTGTTGCGGTCCTCGCCTTTTTCCTCCATAGAAATCAGCAACCCCATCAAGAAACCGACAAGGTTAGGGTGGGTGTTGATAAACTCCAGATGGTCCTTCATGGCGGCGCTGAGGCCGGCTTTATCGTCCTTATAAATTTTTTTTAGCAGCGGCAGCATGGCCCAGGTAAAACCGCCAGCCTGCATCCTTTCATAGTTGAAACTGGCCTGCAAAACCGAAGAACGAAACCCTAAGCGGGTAATATCCTTTTTACTGATTTCAGATGCCATTGCTGTAATCCTCTTTGTCATTATTGTTCACTTGCGGCTGAGGTTGACTCTGGTTTTTTGCTTTCGCATTGAAGAATTCATACACCGCGAAACCCGCGCCCAACACGGCCACTGGCAGGAGATTGTTAACCTGGATGTAGCAAACGAACAGGAAGCCAGCGATCAGATAAGGAATGTATTGCGCCTTAAACATCACACGTAGCAACAACCCGAAACCAACGGCAGGCAGGATACCCCCGGCGACTTCGAAGCCATGCGTCAGCCAGGCTGGCATGGATTTCACCAGTGACTGCATCGCGCCCTGTGCCAGGTAGGTACACAGAAAAGCAATAATTGCGTAGGCGCAGGCGACGATCAGGGTCGTAAGCAGATTCATTCTGGCGAAACCGCCCGTGTCCGCTTCTCTGGCACACTTGTCCGCCCTGGTCATAAAGAGGGAGAAGGCGGAATAGAAGAACAAAATTACATATTGCATCAACAGACTAAACGGCAGGCCAAGTCCAATCGCCGTTTTTGCGTCCACGCCAGTTGACCAGGCAATGACGGTGGTCATGACGCCAGCCATGATCGGATTGGGGGGCTGAACCCCGCCTGCAGGCGTTAACCCGGCGAAGGCGAGTTCTGTTAAACCGCCGGTGATTAAGCCAATATGAATATCGCCGAGAATTGCCCCGGTTAACGTACAGACGATTATTGGGCGAAATAAAAAAAGGGCTTCTAACCAAAAATCGATACCAAGGAAAAACACTAATGCGGCAAGCGATATTCCCTGGATAAGCGTAATTTCATGCATTTTTAAGCTCCTTAAGGATCATTGGATCGTCAGAGACGAGACACATCAATTCGGAATGGCCTCTTTGCTATCTCCGGGCACGTCCTGAATAAAAACATTGACCCCCTGGTCGCGAATAAATCGGAGATCGCTAATGTCTTTTTCGTCGACATAGACTTTGCTACTGATCTGTTTTTTTCCTTCGGAAAAATGCATATTTCCGACGTTAACGTCTTTTAATGGTACGCCGCCTTCAAGCAGTTTTCTGACGGTATCCGGCGTGCGGCAGATAAGAAAAATTTTCTGATGCGGTGCAGCCTTAGCAATTACGTTAATTGTTTTTTCAATAGTGAAATAGCGAATGCCAAAACCATAAGTTTCAGCTGTGATACCCATTAATTTTTGTTGGATTTCGTCGCCAGCCACCACGTCGTCAACAACGACAACAAGGTTTGCACCAATTGTTGATGTCCAGGTTACACCGACTTGTCCGTGTACCAGCCGATTATCAATGCGTGTTAAAAGAATATTTGGAGTGTTCATTGTTGCCTGCCATTATTTTGAGATGATAATTTCATTATCATAACTCTATGTTGTCCGGCTATATTTCTGAGGGTACAGAAATACGCGTTACGATATCATTTCCTTATCAAGTACGATGCGGTTCTCTGCGCCACAAACGGTGATCTTATTTCTGACTACATCTTTCATGGCATTCATTCCCACACGCATGTAATAACGAGGATCGTTACCCTGAGGATTATCATGGAACCATTTTCTGATGGCGCTGGCGAAAGCGATTTTCAATTCCGTCGCCACGTTGACTTTACAAACTCCCAATGAAATGGCTCGGCGTACATATTCATCAGGCACATCGCTGGCACCATGTAAAACCAGGGGAACATCGACCACCTGACGTATTTCTTCCAGACGCTGAAAATCTATTTTCGGCGTTTTGGCATACAGACCATGTGCGGTGCCGATAGCGACAGCCAGACTATCAACATCCGTCAGCTCAACGAAGCGGCGAGCTTCCTGTGGTGAGGTAAGGAATGCGCTTTCCGCATCGACATTAATATCATCTTCTACACCGCCCAGGCGTCCCAGTTCCGCCTCCACGCTGCAGTCATGGCGATGGCAAAAATCGACTACCGATTGCACCAGCGCCACATTTTCATTAAATGAAAAATGACTACCGTCGATCATGGCGCTTCGCACACCTGCATGTACTTTATGACTGATATCTTCCAGTGATTCATGATGATCAAGATGTAGCGCCAGCGGCATGTTATAGCTCGTGGAATAGGCCTGACATAAGGCGAAAATCTCCTCAAAAGAGATATGTTTAAAGGTGCCCGGCGTGCCCGCCAAAATCACCGGAGAACACATCTCCCGACAGACCTCCAGGATCGCCTGGATGGTTTCCGCGTTATGGATATTAAAGGCCGGTACCGCATAACCTTTTGCCTGAGCATCCTGCAGCAAATATTTCGTCGAAATAATGCCCATCTTATGCTTCCTCCGGTTGCCATGGATGAATGTAGACGCCCTGTACGACGCGGTTAACCGTACCGCTTACCGATGGGCTGTCCGGCGTTATACCCGCCTTGATGGATTCGCTAAGTGCGAACATTTGCGCATACATCAGGAAACAGAAGACTTGCTCAATGTCGATAAACTTCCGGGCTGGCGGGAGTGTGATATGCAAGTCGCCGTCTGGCGCGGGTTCATTCGTCGCGGAAATGGCAACGACACGCATTGCCTGTTTGTCACGGCGCAATTCGGCAATCAAGTCCATGTCATATTGACGTGTGTAGGGGTGGCTTGAGACGAATACAACAACCAGCGTTTCGTTGTCGATAAGCGATTTCGGGCCGTGGCGGAAACCGGTTGACGAGTCATAAAAGGCCACCAGTTTACCGCCTGTCAGTTCCAGCACTTTTAATGCGGATTCGCGCGCTACGCTTTGTAACCCGCCGCTGCCAAGATAGACGATGCGGCGCACAGGGAGATCGCCAAATACAGGTTTCGTAAAATCAGGTTGACCATCAATAATTTGCTGACAGCGATCGGCAACATCGCCAAACGTGGTGCTATTGATAATCTTCGGGGCGAAGACTGCCAGGCAACTGACCATCATCGTAGTGATACTGCTGGTCATCGCGAAACCACGATCATGCGTTTCTGCGGGCATCAAGAGCGCATAGGCGTTCTTACTGGCGATGGCGTTTTGGTACAGACTGCCCTCTTCGTTACAGGTAATCACCAGGTGAAAGCATTTTTTTACGTACTGATCGACAAGCGCTACGGCCGCGACGCTTTCTGGGCTGTTGCCTGAGCGGGCAAAAGAGATCAATAGCGTCGTCTGTTCAGGCTGTAAATAATCCATTGGATTCGTCACCAGATCGGTGGTGGGAATGGCGACAATGTTTTCCCCGGTCTGGCGCGAGAGCCATGGCGAAATAATGTCGCCAATAAAAGCCGATGTTCCTGCGCCAGTCAGGATAATTTTCACGTTCTTTTCCGCGAGGATCGTAGCGAGAAAAGCATCAATCTTGTCTCTTTGTTCGTTAATGAACGCCAGCGAACGGCGCCAACTGTTGGGCTGCTGACGAATTTCTTGTTCTGTCCAGGTTTTGGTCCCGGTCATAGGGGACGGCCTCGCGTCGATCATTTCTTTATCCTTAGTCAGTCTGGGTGAACGAAAGGAGAGTGTTCTTCTTCTTTCGTTTTGTTTCTCTTTAAGGGATTTTCCTTTTCTTGAAATCTACTGATAAGAAATCGAAAGATCAACTGAGATAAATTAATAAATCGAAAATTGTGACACAATAAACAAAAAGGTAACGTAACGATAAGCAACAGGCTTACACGTTGTCATGTCAGTTTTCGAAATGAAACGAAAGATTATGCGTCAGACAGCCGGGAGGAAAAACAGGATGAGGCGGCCTGTGAATGGATGACCGCCAGGATACGCCATTAATACGCTAAATGCCCTCATCGCTCTCTACGGTGGCAGGGCTTCGCGACAATTCGTCTGCCAGGCTGGTTAAGCCCCGATGACCACATTCCAGCGCTCTCAGGCGAAAGGTTTCGCTATCAAGATCATCACGCTCCATCATCATTTCCAGTAATAATTGCAAATTGGTGCCAGTAATGACCTCCCAACCCGTCTGCTGTAGGGCCAGTGTTGAAGCCACGCGAAATGGCGTACCGCCTAATAAATCTGTTAAAAAGACGATGCTTTCGCATTCACGGAGCGTCGCCAGCGCCGCTTCCAGTTGCGTGGTTAATAAGGCCGTGGTTGAATCCTCTGGAAAATCGACAGCGACCATGTGTTCCTGCTCGCCGAGGATCTGTTTCATTGCTTTTTCAAGGCCTGTAGCAAAGCCTCCATGCCCGGTTAATACGATGCCCAGCATTACGTGTTCTCCCTTTTTGATAATCATTGCGTGTGATGGGTTGGTAATGTCACTCTGCGATGCCGCCGACAGGCGGCGTGATACTGACGCAGAATATCCTGAATATGGTCGATAACCAGCGCATGAGGCGTTGCAGCAATGGCGCCTTCACGCAGGCGATTGTATTGCAGAGGTAAATACTGGCTAATCAGTGGTAATGGAAGCGGTATGGCCGCCAGGTTTTTTAACAGGTGTTCCATTGCACAGTCGACCTCTTTATCCGGCCAGTAGTAACGTACTCGATCGGAATAGCTAAAGCTGCGCGCCAGGTGACGGGATTGATGGTTTCCCTGGTAATGGCTTTGCCAGAAGTCAGGTCTGTCGAGCATGACATTTTCCATTACGTTGCGCAGCCCGGAGCGTTTATGGGCGGGTAGAAGTTCCTCTTCAATTGCCGCAAGGGCGAACAATGCTTCCCGCATGGCAAAGGTTAAGGCCGGACCTACCTTCAAAATGGCGAAATGATCGCGCACAAGTTGCTGTAATGCTTGCGGTGTCTGGTAATCCGTCGAGTGCGCTTCAAAAACCAGCGAATCAATTCCCTCGACCATTCTGCTCAACGCCTTCGCTTTTTCGGGAACATAGTCAATGACATGCGTATGATCGAACTCCACGCCTGGCTGAACGACAAGTGCGATAACTCGCGGCCATATATCGCCGATCCCCTGTTTTTCAAAAGCATGAATGTGCGCATGCAATGTCTGTTGTGCCGCATGTGGTGATGTCACAGCAAGTTCCATGAGGGTTTCGTGCGCGCCGCCCGGTACAGGAACTTCGGTGCCAATCACATACATTAAATCACGCACCCCAAAAGTCTTCTGGCAGGTTTCTTCTGCCACCTGCGCCAGTCTTGCCGCTCGTGACGAGACAATGTCGTCGCTCAATGGCACAGGATCTCCGGCACAAGGCATGCTGCAATCGAGGTGGATTTTTTTAAACCCTGCGGCAACATAATGGGTAATCAGTTCGCAGGCATTGTCCATCGCTTCTGCGGCGGGCTGATCTTGCCAGCGATTGGGGCCAAGATGATCGCCACCCAGAATGAGCTGGTTATGGGGAAAATTCAGTCGGGAAGCCATCTGGAGTACGAAGTGGCGAAAATCCTTCGGCGTCATTCCCGTATAGCCGCCGAATTGATCAACCTGATTGGAGGTCGCTTCAATCAGCAGAAGATGGTGATGAGCAAGGGCATAACGTAAGGCGGCTTCCAGCACCATGGGGTGTGCAGAGCACACCGAATATATACCTTCCATACTGCCTTGCTTATGCGCCCTTACAATCTCAAGAATATTTTTCACTTTCTTCTCCATAATGATGTATTACACTTTTAATCTTTCATTTCGTTTCTTTTACTGTGTTTTGTTTTTTGTTTAAAGGAAAATGAAAGATCTGTAAAGCACGATCTGCCTCACAAAAGAAATGGATCGAAACAAATAAAACGGAAGATGTCGCAACAGCAAGATCCAGCCCTTGCATTCTATTTAGAGAAAAGAGTTAATAAGTGAATCGAAATGAAACGAAAGGTTTTCACAGGAATTTCTGATGATGAGTACAGATTCTTTAGCGGGAAAGCGCACGGGCGGCACCAGCGGCAGACGTGAGCAAATTATTCAGCAATTGCGTGAGCAGGGAAGTGTGCAGGTTAACGATCTTTCAGAGCAGTTTGGCGTCTCTACGGTCACTATCCGTAATGATCTCGCTTTCTTAGAAAAACAGGGCATTGCGGTTCGTGCCTATGGTGGAGCGCTGATCTGCGATGGCAATGCTCCACCCGTCGCGGAACCAACGCTGGAAGACAAAAGTACGCTCAACATTTCCCTCAAGCGTAGCATTGCGCAGTCTGCCGTGGCACTGATTAAGCCTGGACATCGCATCATCCTCGACTCCGGCACAACTACCTTTGAGATTGCGCGATTACTGCGACAGCATACCGACGTTATTGTGATGACAAACGGAATGAACGTGGCTAATGCGTTGCTTGAAGCGCAAGGCGTGGAGTTACTCTTAACGGGGGGGCATCTGCGTCGCCAGTCACTCTCCTTCTATGGGGATCGCGCTGAACAGTCTTTGCAGAATTACCATTTTGATATGCTCTTTCTTGGCGTCGATGCCATCGATCTTGAACGGGGAGTGAGTACCCATAACGAAGATGAGGCGCGATTAAATCGACGTATGTGCGAAGTGGCTGAACGAATCGTTGTGGTCACTGACTCAAGCAAATTTAACCGCTCCAGTTTGCATAAAATCATCGATACCCAACGTATTGATACCGTTATCACTGATGAAAATATCCCACCAGAAAGCCTGAGCGGGTTACGGAAGTTAGGGATAGAGGTATTACTGATTCAGGAATAAAAAAAAGCATGGCCGAAGCCATGCTAATAATACGATGAGATTTTTATAATGATGAATCACGTCACCGGAGCCGGGTTGAACACAGCCAGTTGGTTGTGCAGACCCCATTGATCCGAGAAGGTTTTCTTACGGCCGCTGGCGACATCAAGGATAAAGTGGAACAGCTTCCAGCCCACCTCCTCGATAGTCTCGTCTCCCGTTGCGATAGTCCCTGCGTTGATATCCATCAGGTCGAACCAACGGTTTGCCAGCTCGGTACGGGTTGCCATCTTGATAACCGGCACGGCCATCAGACCGTACGGTGTACCGCGACCGGTGGTGAAGACCTGAACGGTGATACCGGAAGCCACCTGTTGCGTACCGCAGACGAAGTCACTGGCTGGGGTGGCTGCGTAAATCAGACCACGTTTGGTCGGACGCTGGCCCGGAGAGAGCACTTCAACAATGGCGCTTTTACCGGATTTAGCGATAGAGCCGAGGGCTTTTTCTACCACGTTCGCCAGGCCGCCTTTTTTGTTACCCGGCGACGGGTTGGCGCTGCGGTCAGTTTTACCCATGTCCAGGTAGTTATCGTACCAGGCCATCTCTTCAAGCAGGCGTTTGCCCACTTCTTCGGTTTCTGCACGCGGTGTCAGCAGATGGATAGCATCTCGCACTTCGGTCACTTCGGAGAACATGACGGTCGCGCCACAGCGTACAAACAGGTCAGATGCATAGCCGACCGCCGGGTTCGCGGTCACGCCGGAGAACGCATCGCTACCACCACACTGGGTGCCAACAACCAGCTCAGACGCCGGGCAGGTTTCACGTTTACGTTCGTTCAGTTTTGCCAGGTGACGTTCAGCCACTTGCAGAATGTCGTCGACCATTGAGCGGAAGCCAACATGGTGCTCGTCCTGCAGACGGACGATACTCGCACTGTCTACCGGAATGGCTTTCACATCTTCGGTACCCTGCAGCAGACGCTCAGGCTGCAGTTTTTCACAGCCCAGACCGATCACCATCACTTCACCGCCAAAGTTCGGGTTCAGCGAAATGTTATGGATGGTACGGATAGGCACCACGGCTGCCGGTGCGTTAATCGCCACGCCACAGCCGTACAGGTGGTTCAGACCGACCACGCCATCCACATTCGGATATTTCGGCAGCAGGTCGCGTTCAATAATTTTCACCACATAGTCGACGACCCCCGCCACACAATGCACGCTGGTCGTGATGCCGAGAAGATTCTTGGTGCCGACGCTGCCATCGGCATTGCGATAGCCTTCAAAGGTGTAACCTTCCAGCGGCGGCAGCGGTTCCGGTACTTTCGTCGCCAGCGGCAGTGTGTTCAATGGCGGTGCTTTCGGTAATTCAACGGTGGATTCGTCAATCCAGCTGCCGCGCGCAATATCACGCACTGCATAACCGATAACTTCACCGTAACGGATGATTTCCCCGTGATGAGGAATATCTACCAGCGCAACTTTATGGCCTTGCGGGATATGCTCGATTAATTCGAGACCATCCGGAAAACGGGTGCCCGCTTTTAATCCATTGTCATTAACGATGATAGCGACATTATCGGTGTCGTGTACTTTAATATAAAACGCCGTAGGCGACTGCTGTCTAATTTCAATGTCGGCCATTATCAAGTAATCTCCAGCTAACGATACGATGCATTACTCAAAAAAAGAAAGAGGGGATGTTCTGTAATTATCAGAAGTTAAAACCTCGTTTGATGAAATAAGAATGTCAGGAGTCTCAATATTAAAATGTGATCTAAATCACTTATTTTCGTGATTACCCGGCCTGCAAGGATGAGAATTACCAGATCTGTGCATTAGCGCCCAGCCATGTGTGCATATGCTCAAAATAATCTTAATGGGTTACGTTAAAATTGAGCAAACCACCAGTGCGTGACTGCCTGACGGTGATTATACTGTGCGGTAATAAAATACAAACATGCTATTACCTGATATTACGTTTCGTGAGTTTATCTTTATATATCGGGTAAATTACATATCAAGAAAATTATATTTTTTAAATTAAGCGGCACCAGGGGAAACCATATGTCTGTGCAAAGTTCAGTTGAGATAAAAAGGGGAATACCAACTCGCTATTTAATTCTGCTTATTATATTTATTGTTACAGCAGTTAACTATGCGGACCGCGCCACGCTCTCTATTGCGGGGACCGATGTCGCAAAAGAGTTGCATCTTGACTCGCTATCAATGGGTTACATTTTTTCTGCGTTTGGCTGGGCGTACCTGCTGATGCAGATCCCCGGCGGCTGGTTACTTGACCGCTACGGTTCGAAAAAGGTGTATACCTGGAGCCTGTTCTTTTGGTCGCTCTTTACCTTCTTGCAAGGCTTTGTCGACGTCTTCCCGCTCGCATGGGCCGGGGTCTCGATGTTTATCATGCGCTTTATGCTGGGCTTCTCCGAGGCCCCTTCTTTTCCGGCAAACGCCCGTATTGTGGCGGCCTGGTTCCCGGCGAAAGAGCGCGGTACCGCTTCGGCGATTTTTAACGCGGCGCAATATTTTTCGCTCGCGCTGTTCTCTCCGCTGCTGGGGTGGTTGACCTTCGCATGGGGCTGGGAACATGTCTTCACCGTGATGGGCGTGATCGGCTTTGTGCTGACGGCGGCCTGGGTTAAGTACATTCATAACCCAACCGACCATCCGCGTATGACTCGCGAAGAGCTGGATTATATTTCTGCTAACGGCGCGGTGGTCGATATGGACCACAAAAAAACCGACAGTGATAAGCAATCCGGCCCAAAACTGGATTACATCAAGCAGTTGTTATCCAGCCGTATGATGCTTGGCGTGTTCTTTGGTCAGTACTTCCTGAACACGATCACATGGTTTTTCCTGACCTGGTTTCCGATTTACCTGGTACAGGATAAGGGCATGTCAATTTTGAAAGTGGGGTTTGTCGCGTCCATTCCGGCCCTGTGTGGTTTTGGGGGCGGTGTGCTGGGCGGTCTGTTCTCTGACTACCTGATTAAACGTGGTTGCACTTTGACCATGGCGCGTAAATTCCCCATCGTTGTTGGGATGTTGTTGGCTTCCAGCATCATTCTGTGTAACTACACCGACAACACCGTGCTGGTTATCGCATTGATGGCGCTGGCGTTCTTCGGCAAAGGTTTTGGCGCGTTGGGCTGGCCGGTTATTTCCGATATCGCACCGAAAGAAATTGTCGGTCTGTGCGGCGGCGTGTTTAACGTGTTCGGTAATGTGGCATCGATTGTGACCCCGCTGGTGATTGGGTACATGGTCAAAGAGTTGCATTCGTTCAACGGGGCGCTGATTTTTGTCGGCTGCTCGGCCCTGATGATGATGGTTTGCTACCTGTTTGTGGTAGGCGACATCAAACGTATGGAATTGAAAAAGTAAGCAACGGCTTAAAAAATTAAGGTGCAAAAGATGAGTAACGATATCTTCCCGAACAAATTTAAAGCTGCGCTGGCGGCAAATCAGGTTCAGATCGGTTGTTGGTCGGCGCTGGGTAGTCATATCAGCACTGAGGTTCTGGGCCTGGCAGGTTTTGACTGGCTGCTGTTGGACGGTGAACACGCCCCGAATGACGTGCTCTCTTTTGTACCGCAGTTGATGGCACTCAAAGGCAGTGTCAGCGCACCGGTGGTACGTATCCCGACGAACGATCCGGTAGTGATCAAACGTCTGCTGGATATCGGTTTCTACAATTTCCTCGTCCCGTTCGTTGAAACGGCAGCAGAAGCCGCCAACGCCGTGGCGGCAACCCGTTATCCGCCAGAAGGTATCCGCGGCGTGTCTGTTTCTCACCGCGCCAATATGTTCGGTACCGTACCGGATTACTTCGCGCAGTCGAACAAAAACATCACGATCATTGTGCAGATCGAAAGTCAGGAGGGCGTGGATAACCTCGACGCTATCCTCCAGACCGACGGGGTTGACGGCGTATTTGTTGGCCCGAGCGACCTCGCGGCAACCCTGGGTTACATCGGCAATGCCGGGCACCCGGAAGTACAGCGCACCATCCAGCATATTTTTGCGCGTGCAAAAGCACACGGCAAACCGAGCGGTATCCTGGCGCCTGTTGAAGCGGATGCCCGCCGCTATCTGGAATGGGGAGCGACCATCGTTGCTGTTGGCAGCGACCTGGGGGTGTTCCGTGCGGGTACGCAGAAGCTGGCTGATTCCTTTAAAAAATAATCAAACCACCACTGAATAAAGAGAGAGACGCAATTATGACGATGAAAGTTGGTTTCATTGGCCTGGGCATCATGGGTAAACCAATGAGTAAAAACCTCATTAAAGCAGGTTACTCACTGGTGGTCTCCGACCGCAATAGCGATGTGGTCGCTGAACTGATCGCCGCAGGCGCAGAAGCCGCCAGCAGCGCTAAAGCCATTGCAGAACAGTGTGATGTGATCATCACCATGCTGCCGAACTCCCCGCACGTGAAAGACGTTGCGCTGGGTGAAGGCGGCATTATTGAAGGCGCTAAACCGGGTACTGTTCTGATCGATATGAGCTCCATCGCCCCGCTGGCCAGCCGTGAAATCAGCGAAGGCCTGAAAGCAAAAGGCATTGATATGCTGGACGCGCCGGTAAGTGGCGGTGAACCGAAAGCTATCGACGGCACCCTGTCGGTAATGGTTGGCGGTGATAAAGCGCTGTTCGACAAATACTACGATCTGCTGAAAGCCATGGCGGGTTCCGTTGTTCACACCGGCGATATCGGCGCGGGTAATGTGACCAAGCTGGCTAACCAGGTCATCGTGGCGCTGAACATTGCGGCAATGTCTGAAGCGCTGTCTCTGGCAACGAAAGCGGGCGTTAATCCGGAGCTGGTGTTCCAGGCAATCCGTGGCGGCCTGGCTGGCAGCACCGTGCTGGAAGCCAAAGCGCCGATGGTGCTGAACCGCAACTTTAAACCGGGCTTCCGTATCGACCTGCATATCAAAGACCTGTCCAACGCGCTGGATACCTCTCATGGCGTAGGCGCGCAGTTGCCGCTGACAGCAGCAGTCATGGAAATGATGCAGGCATTGCGTGCCGATGGTCATGGTAGCGACGACCACAGCGCGCTCGCGTGCTACTACGAAAAACTGGCGAAGGTAGAAATCTCTCGCTAATAAGAAGGGCGCGGGAGCGCGCCCTGAATTTCTTAAGCATCAACACCTTGCAGGGCGGACATCGCGGTGACGTGAATGGCCCGCGAGGTGAAAGAATGCCTTGCGCGGCAATGTCAGGCTAATCAACTATGAAAATCGTAATCGCCCCAGACTCTTATAAAGAAAGCCTTTCTGCTACCGAAGTAGCGCAGGCGATAGAAAAAGGATTTCGGGAAATTTTCCCGAATGCTCAATACGTTTCAGTCCCGGTCGCAGATGGCGGTGAGGGAACGGTTGAAGCCATGATTGCCGCAACAAAAGGTTCTGTGCACACGGCGCGCGTCACCGGTCCTTTAGGTGAAAATGTCGATGCGCGTTGGGGAATGTCCGGCGACGGTAAAACTGCTTTTATAGAAATGGCCGCCGCCAGCGGGCTGGCACTTGTGCCCCCTGAATTACGAAACCCTCTGATCACCACTTCGCGCGGCACCGGGGAACTTATTTTGCACGCGCTGGATCATGGGGCAAAAAATATCATTATCGGTATCGGCGGCAGCGCAACGAATGACGGCGGTGCGGGTATGGTTCAGGCGCTTGGCGCGAAGCTGTGCGATGCCAATGGTACCGACATCGGTAACGGCGGCGGTAGCCTGATAAGCCTGAATGCTATTGACGTTTCCGGGCTCGATCCGCGTCTTGGTGGCTGCACTATTCGTGTTGCCTGTGATGTGACGAATCCGCTCACCGGCGAAAAAGGCGCATCGCGTATCTTTGGACCACAAAAAGGCGCGACGGAGGAGCTGATTGTTGAGCTGGACCGTAACCTTGCTCATTACGCCGATGTGATTAAAAAATCGCTGCATATTGATGTGAAAAACGTGCCAGGGGCCGGTGCGGCGGGCGGTATGGGTGCCGCATTGATGGCATTCCTCGGCGCGGAGCTACGTAGCGGCATCGAAATCGTAACCCAGGCGTTGAATCTGGAAGAACATATCCACGACTGCACCCTGGTGGTCACCGGTGAAGGCCGTATCGACAGCCAGAGTATCCACGGCAAAGTGCCGGTGGGCGTGGCAAGCGTGGCAAAAAAATACCACAAACCGGTTATCGGTATTGCCGGGAGCCTGACGCGTGATGTTGGCATTGTGCATCAGTATGGTATTGACGCAGTATTCAGCGTTCTGACGAGTATTGGTACGCTTGAAGAGGCGTTCCGTGGCGCGTTTGACAATATTTATCGTGCATCCCGCAACATTGCGGCCACCTTACAGGTCGGCATGTCTGCTGAGGGGTGACATCGGCGCGCAAACCCTCTATACTGCGCGCCGAAGCTGACCAGACAGTCGCCGCTTCGTCGTTGTCCTCCTTCGGGGGAGACAGGCGGAGGGGAGGAAAGTCCGGGCTCCATAGGGCAGGGTGCCAGGTAACGCCTGGGGGGTGTAACAGCCTACGACCAGTGCAACAGAGAGCAAACCGCCGATGGCCCACGCAAGTGGGATCAGGTAAGGGTGAAAGGGTGCGGTAAGAGCGCACCGCGCGGCTGGTAACAGTTCGCGGCACGGTAAACTCCACCCGGAGCAAGGCCAAATAGGGGTTCATAAGGTACGGCCCGTACTGAACCCGGGTAGGCTGCTTGAGCCAGTGAGCGATTGCTGGCCTAGATGAATGACTGTCCACGACAGAACCCGGCTTATCGGTCAGTTTCGATCTTTTCAGGTAAAAACCCGCTTCGGCGGGTTTTTGCTTTTCCGTGGTTTCAAATTTCTGCACGATCTTCCCCCTGGCTCCAGTGGGGTGTGGGGAAGCCTGAACATTCCCCGGTGGCACTGCGTTTACCGGGCTACGGTCTCGCCATACTCCTATTTCCGGTAGCTATCTGCGTCTCGCCGTTACATCTTCCGCTGACAATGTTCTACTGAGTACCGGAACATACTCACAGGACGCATCTAACATGAGCGCACACCCAATACGGAAAATCATCGAAGCCTGCGACAAGGCGATATCAGCAAAAGATTACGATACTTTGATGACGTTTTATGCGGACGATGCCGCGCTGGTCATAAAGCCGGGAATGATTGCCAAAGGAAAAGACAATATTCGCAACGCTTTTATGGCCATCGCTGACTATTTCCAGGGGAATCTGGTGGTAGAACAAGGGGAGATGCAGGTCATTGAAGGCGCCGATAACGCGCTGGTCATCATGGAAACCCTGCTGCGTTACCCGGACGGCAAAGGCGGCTCTGTCGAGACAATCCGTCGCGCGACTTATGTTTTTCGCCACAGTGCTGAGCTGGGCTGGTTATGCACCGTCGATAATTCTTACGGCACCGATTTGCTCGATAGCGAGTTGCCGTCAGGCTAATTTTTCCGTAAGCGCCACAAAAAAGCCCCGGTTTTTAGACCAGGGCTTCTGTTACGCTGCTTCGTCTTCTTGCGCCAGCCGCTGCTCTGCATCGGCGACGATAGCTTCCAGTTCGCTCAGCATATCGTCGTAATCAAAAGATTGCGGCGATTCGGCCGGGCTAGTTTGCTGTGTGGGCATGTGCGTTGACGTTCTGTATTGAACACTCTTTTTTTTCACCGTCGTACTCCGTAAAACTCTCGCGCTTACACGGGTAAATCTATCAGTAAAGCGCGCAACGGCGTATCAGCGACTAACGTTATGTTAGCCTCATCACGAATAAAAGCGCCGTCACCACAGGTGAGCGCTTCCCGTGATTCGCACGGCGTGACTGCGTGTACCGTACCGTGAATCGACTGCAGGTAGGCGCGCGGCCCATGCAGTTGAAACGTAAGTTCTTCACCTTTTTCCAGCTCGATATGGTGTAACCACACCTGCTGACGTAATTGCAGACTGTCCTGGCTACCATCCGGGGAGGCAAGCAACTGGTGAGCCTGATCGGCAATCATCACTTTTTGCACCGTCGGATTTTCACGTTCCGGGCAGGCATCCAGCCACAACTGCATACGCGTCAGCGGCTTATCTTTACTCAGGTTATGTTCGCTATAGCTGATGCCCGGCTGAGTCGCAATGAGCAATGCTTCGCCCGTTTTGGCCTGAATATGGTTACCTTCGCTGTCGCGATACTCGGCTTCGCCTTCCAGAATCAGGTTCAGAATATCCACTTTCGGGTAGGTGCGCGGCTGGAATGATGCGCCAGGCGCCAGCACTTCCTGGTTCAGTACGCGCAGGGAGGCGTAGCCCAAAAGCTTCGGGTCAAAGTAATGTCCAAAGGAAAAGGTGTAGCGGGCCTGCAGCCAGCCGAAGTCCGCTTGTCCACATTGTTTGGCTGTTCTGGTAGTAATCATAATTCTTGACCTCTCTTTACACTAAAACAATGGTAAAGGTATGGACGCTGCATTGTTAGCCAGATATTCTGCCCGGTATGTTCAAATTTCCTGAATGAGAACAAAAATGGCGAAAGATAGGGCACTTACGCTGGAAGCGTTACGCGTCATGGACGCAATTGACCGTCGCGGCAGCTTTGCCGCTGCAGCAGATGAACTGGGGCGAGTCCCCTCTGCACTCAGCTACACGATGCAGAAACTGGAAGAAGAGCTGGACGTTGTTCTGTTTGACCGCTCCGGCCATAGAACAAAGTTTACCAACGTGGGTCGCATGTTGCTGGAACGCGGGCGTGTTTTGCTCGAAGCGGCTGACAAACTCACTACCGATGCCGAAGCGCTGGCACGCGGCTGGGAAACACATTTGACGCTGGTCACCGAAGCACTGGTGCCGACGCACGAACTGTTCCCGCTTGTTGATAAACTGGCGGCGAAAGCCAACACACAACTCTCGATCATTACCGAAGTGCTCGCGGGCGCATGGGAACGGCTGGAGCAGGGGCGCGCGGATATTGTGATTGCGCCGGATATGCATTTCCGCTCTTCGTCAGAAATCAACTCTCGCAAGCTGTATAAAGTCCTCAACGTCTATGTCGCGGCGCCGGATCATCCGATTCACCACGAACCGGAACCGCTGTCTGAGGTGACGCGAGTGAAATATCGCGGTGTGGCGGTCGCGGATACCGCGCGTGAGCGTCCGGTTCTGACGGTGCAATTACTGGACAAACAGCCGCGTCTGACGGTCAGTACGATCGAAGACAAGCGTCAGGCATTACTGGCGGGATTGGGGGTGGCGACAATGCCTTATCCGCTGGTTGAGCAGGACATTGCAGAAGGGCGTCTGCGCGTTGTCAGCCCGGAATATACCAGCGAAGTCGACATTATCATGGCCTGGCGGCGTGACAGCATGGGCGAAGCGAAAGCCTGGTGTCTGCGCGAGATTCCTAAACTTTTCTCCGGTAAGTAATCCTCCCGGCAGCACCCTTAAGGAAACGCTTTTGGCTCCGGCCCGAAGCGGTTTTCTTCGGGGGTGCCGTGCTGACTCCAGAAGGCCAGCAGCATCAGCCAACCCAGCACCGGAAAACACCACAACCACAACCATTTGGCGGTGCGATCGGTATCGTGCAAGCGACGCGACTGAACGGCAAGGGAAGGCAGGAAAACCAGCAAAGCGTAGATCAGGCTTAACAGGCCAACGCTACCCGCGCGCCAGCCCGAAATGTTATCCACCACGACAAGCACACCTGCGAGAATGATGTTGACCAGCATAAACGTCCAGAACTCACGGCGATGCGCACGGCCACGAAAGAGGACATAGTTGCTCAGCACTTTGAAATACCAGTCCATTCTCTACCTCGGAATACGCTCAATGCATTGTTTTCTCAGCGATCACTGTAAGAATAGACGGGGAAAAAAGGATACGTGAAATATATTCGGGCGCAGTGACTGCACCCGAAAATATTAAGCGAAACGGACGTCCCGACCGTGGGGTTCGTTAAGATCCTGCCATGGGCCGATGGAGATAATTCCCGTCGGATTGATGGTTTTATGACTGCGGTAGTAGTGGGTACGGATGTGGTCAAAATTGACCGTTTCCGCAATGCCCGGCATCTGATAGATATCCCGCAGGAACCCATAAAGGTTGAGATAGTCGCTGATGCGATGCTTATCGCACTTAAAGTGGGTCACATAGACCGGATCGAAACGGATTAGCGTTGTCCACAGGCGGATGTCCGCCTCGGTTAGGCGATCGCCTGTCAGGTAACGGTGTTGCCCAAGGATTTGTTCCAGCCTGGCAAGGGATTCGAAGACCTTGTTGACGGCTTCATCATAAGCCTCCTGGCTGGTAGCGAAACCGGCTTTATAGACGCCGTTATTGACGTTGTCATAGATCCAGCTATTCAGCTCGTCAATTTGCGCCCGCAAGTCTGACGGGTAGTAGTCGCCGGCACGCGCGCCCTGCGCATCGAAAGCGGTATTGAACATGCGAATGATTTCAGCCGATTCATTGCTGACAATAGTGTGATTCTTTTTGTCCCACAGCACCGGGACCGTTACGCGTCCGGTGTATTGCGGGTCGGCATGAAGGTAAAGCTGATAAAGAAATTCATGCTGATAGAGCGAATCGCCGGTCGCCGCCGGGAAGGTATCGTCAAACGTCCAGCCGTTTTCCAGCATCAGCGGATTCACTACGGAAACCGGTAAAAAGTCTTCCAGGCCTTTTAACGTACGCATGATTAGCGTGCGGTGGGCCCAGGGACAGGCGAGAGAAACATACAGGTGATATCTGTCTTTTTCCGCCGCAAAGCCGCCTTCGCCAGACGGGCCAGGCGCGCCATCGGTGGTGAGCCAGTTACGAAATGCTGACACTGAGCGCTGGAATCGTCCACCGGTCGAGCTGGTATCATACCAGGTATCATGCCAGACGCCGTCGATGAGTTGTCCCATGATGCATCCTCCTTATAGATGGCAAAAGCGAGGAGATGTCCCCTCGCTTCATGTCTCTTTATCAGTATAGAGCGCTTACCATTTTTTATTCAGTACGCGGTCGATGCTGAATGCGCCCGGCCCGGTGATACCCAGCAGCAGGAAGCCGCCAGCGATGGTCAGGTTTTTCATAAACATCAGGGAGTTCATACCTTCCGCAAAATTACTGTGGAAGATAAACGCAGTCAGCAGGGTAAAGCCTGCGGTGAACAGCGCAGTGGTGCGTGTCAGAAAACCGAACAGAATAGCCAGACCGCCGCCGAACTCAAGCAGGATAACCAGCGGCAGCATAAAGCCCGGGACACCCATGGCTTCCATATACTGCTGAGTGCCAGCATAACCGGTGATTTTGCCCCAGCCTGCGGTAATGAACAGGATTGGCATCAGAATACGCGCTACCAGTACACCAACATCTTCTAATTTTTTCATCTTTCTCTCCAGGGAACCACAGTGTCTTCTTAAGTAAAAAGTCCGGCAATCATCGGCGCTGGCCGCATGCTTGCTGTCGATGGAGAGGATATTAAACGGGGCGGGAAAAGATTGTTAGCAAGGAAAACTGTCGAAATTTTTCAAAGATACTGAATGAGTTGCCACGAAACAGGTGGCTGCCCCGGTCAGCACATTGCCGCCGGGGAAGGGATTAACGTTGTTGATCAAGCGTGGATTTTACCAGCCGCCAGACGCTCCACAGACCAAGTCCGCGCTTCGCCCAGCGCATCAGCATGTTTGGGTGGCGCACAGACCACACAGCCATGAAGCTGCTGCCAACCAGCGCCCAGGAACGTAGGCTCAGGAAGGTGTTCCAGCCGCGGTCATAACCACCGGTGGCGTCCAGCCAGTCACGGCGAGCAGCGGTCAAATCCAGCCGTTGCTGCTGAATTTGACTGAGCAGCAGGGCTTTACGCTTGAGACGCTCGGCCTGGTGACTCATGGTTTTTCCTCTTCCAGTAACTGACGGTCATTGGCCAGTTCCTGGCGCGTGTGGCGCAAGATTGTGGATTCGCGGGCTTTACGTAGGGTCCAGATGCCGCCAATCAACGCCAGTACCAGGAGCACCACCGTTGTGGCGATCATGGCGTTGAGCCGGTATTGCGGGTCGATGGCCCAGATAATCAGCACCATCAGACTCATCAGGCCGAACGCAGCGAAAAGCATGGTCAACCCTACCATCAGGAGCAACTGGAAAAGGTTAGCTTTTTCCTCTTCCAGTTCGACCACAGCCAGGCGGAGCCGCGTTTCCACCATTTCAACCATAATGGAAACAATGCGCTGCCCGATACCCAGGACGCTTTTGCCCGGTCCTTGCGTGTGTCGTGAATCCGCCATAATCAGCGACGCGTCAGGAGCACGCCCAGCACGACGCCAATCGCCGCGCCAATGCCCACGCTGGCCCATGGGTTTTCACGTACATATTCGTCGGTTCTTGCAGCGGCCTCCCGGGTCTGGCGGGCAATAGCATCACCCGTTTCGCCCAGGCGATAGCGACTTTCCTGCAAGGCTTTTTCGGCTTTGCTGCGCAGTTTGCTCAACTCTTCTTTTGATTTGTCCCCGGAGGTGCTCAGTACTTCCTCAAGGGTATCCGCCAGGGATTTCAACTCAGCGCGCAGATGTTCTGTATTTGCCTCTTTAGACATAATTCTCTCCAGGTGAGTGAGTGTTAACTTCCATCAAAATCAGTAGTCACGGGCTTCCAGCGCCTTAAGTTCTGTCTCGGCCTCTTTCAGCTTGTGCTCGCGTTTGCTTATTTTGTCCGCATCGCCTTTTTGTTTCGCTTTGGCGAGATCGTCGCGACGTTCGGCAACCTCGTCTTTCTGTCTGGCAATTTTGCGCTGATGCTCCGCACGCAATTTACTGTCGGAACAGGTGGTGCGAACCTCGTGCAGTGCCTTATTCAACCCATCAATCCGACTCTGATTGTTGTGCTTTTCGGCATAGCTGATTTCACGCGCAATCTCCTGCTCCTTCTCCTGACAGGGGGAGGATGCCTGAGACATCGCGCTTACAGATATTAGGATTAGCGCCAGTGCGATGCGGTATTTCATAGTCGAAACCTTCCATTGTTGGCTGGCGAAACAAGGCTCGCCAGCATCCAGTGACATAACGTGGACTTTGGTTCCATTAACTCAAGCATAGAACGTTAACGGCTAAAGCACCAAAGTAGGTGAAAAGATTCAGAATCCTGGAGGATCAGCCGAATCGATGGGTGGTATCGCGTAAACGCGAAAGCCAGGCAGAGGTCTGGCTGTCGTCATCCTGTAACGCGACGATGTAGCCGTGAGGGAGTGTTCTGTCCAGCACTTCCTTTGCTGCAGCACTCTGGGCGCTGGACTCAAATTTGATTAACAGCGTGTCGTTTAACGGCGTAATGCTCTTGAAATGGATGCCGTTTGCATCCAGATGATGCCAAATGGAAAAACCATCCGGCACACTTGTGTTTTGCGCGATTGGGCGTATCGCCAGCGTAGATTCACGGTTCTGCACTGTCACCCACCCTAAAAAGAGTACGCTGAACAGCGCCATCGCGGCGATGCCCATCAATAACCAGCGCAGGAAGGGACGTTGCGATTCCATTATTGACCCCGATTACCGTATTTTTTCTTCCACAACACCACCAGTGTGCCAACCAGGCCAATCACCAGCAGAACAATGGGAAGCAGCATCAAACAAGACATCAATGCGTCTTCATATTTACGAAACACCGGCGTTATACCCAATAAATACCCCAGTGTCGTCAGAATCAGCACCCATAACAAACCGCTCATCCAGTTGAAAAACTGGAAGCGAGCGCTACTAAGACCCGAGATTCCGGCAATAGTTGGTAACAGGGTGCGAACAAATGCAATAAAACGTCCAATCAGCAACGCTGAAAGACCGTGTTTATGAAAAAGATGATGCGCACGTTGATGATAATGCGCCGGAAGATGCGACAACCAATTTTGTACGGTTCGCGTGTTCCCCAGCCATCGGCCCTGGATATAGCTCAGCCAACATCCCAGACTGGCGGCCGTCGTTAATAACAAAATGGTCTGCGGATAGCCCATTGCCCCTTTTGCAATCAAAACACCGACCAGCACCAACAGACTGTCGCCAGGGAGGAAAGCGGCCGGAAGCAGGCCATTCTCGAGAAATAAGATGACAAATAACACAAAGTAGAGCATGCCGATCATGGATGGATTTGCCAGCGTTTCGAAATCCTGGCTCCAGAGGGCATGCAGTAATTGGCTTAAAAGTTCCATTCAATGTTCCTGGTACATCGGTTTACGGCACGTCGGATACCTGTAAAACAGCACGGCGACATTATTGATAGTGACATTATGGTCGCTCGTGGCGCATTCAGCAGCCTGGCTATTTCGGTAACAACGCTGTGAGCAAGCGCTAACTCACGCAGTGGCAAAGTGCGTCCAATTGTAACAAATGCCATAGTTCTGCGGCAGAGAAATTACGCTTTGTCAGAAAATGATTTTGCTTGTCGAAAGGAGGGGTGGCGAGGGTATTTACAAAGGCTGACACTCTATACTTTTTACTGACCCTTAAGTGGCCAGGCGCAGCGATGCTGTGCGCCTGACAGAGAAAAGCATTATTTTACGCCACTTGCTACGGTATCAAGGTGAACAACGGGGTTTTCCGCAAACAAATAGCGGTCAGCATTGAACTCGAAGTCATCGCTGGTTTCGTTAAATAACATCTGTTTGGTATTTTCCAGATGCTGCCACATCGCGACTTTAGCCGCATGCGGATCCTTGCGAATCAATGCTTTGAGAATTTGATCATGATCGTCACACCAGTTATCCACGGTGCGCAGGTCAATATGGTCGTGCAGTTTTTTCCAGTACGGGTTGTGAACACGCTGGGTCCACATTTTTTCGACAATGGCCGCCAGCGCGCTGTTTTGTGTCGCCAGGGCCACCTGCACATGAAACTGTAAATCCCATTCAGAATCGCGGAAGCACTTCTCTTTGCGCGCGTTTTCCTGAATTTCCATCAGTTTCATGATGTCTTGCTTGGTAACCTGGGTTGCGGCAAATTCCGCAATATTGCTTTCAATCAGCTGACGCGCCTGCAGAAGCTCGAACGGACCGTAGTTGGCAAATTCCAGCGATTCGTCAGGGGCCTGAGTATGACGAGGCTGATTGGAAATAACATGAATGCCGGAACCTTTACGGACTTCAACGTAGCCTTCGACTTCCAGCATGATAATCGCTTCACGAACCACGGTCCGGCTGACGCTTTTTTCGTCTGCGATAAAGCGCTCGGCGGGAAGTTTGTCACCCACAAGATAGACACCCTGCTCGATCCGGCTTTTCAGCTCGGCGGCAAGTTGCTGGTACAAACGACGTGATTCAGTGATTTCCATATGCGCTCCAGGCAAGATAAGGCATTAGTAGATTTGTTATACCACTTTTACGTCATTCTCACCACAACCCGGCAAGAAAAAGCCGCCCGAAACGGTGGGCGGCTTTTGGACAAACAGCAGTACAAATAAGTGCGTGTTCTAGCTTTGCGTTGCGGTACCGCCGACCGCATTTTCCTGCTCTAATTCACTGGCGGATTTACTTTTCAGCACCGTCCAGATAACCACCGCACCGAGCAGGTCGAACAACGCCAGCACAGCGAACAGCGGGCTAAAGCCGATGGTATCAGCCAGCGCACCAACCACCAGAGCAAACATGGTACTTGCCGTCCATGCCGCCATCCCGGTCAGACCGTTTGCGGTTGCTACTTCATTACGACCGAACACGTCAGAAGAGAGCGTAATCAGCGCGCCGGACAGAGACTGGTGAGCAAAACCACCAATACACAGCAGGCCGATTGCTACATACGGGCTGGTGAACAGACCGATCATGCCTGGGCCGATCATCAGCAGCGCACCCATGGTCACAACCATTTTACGGGAAACAATCAGGTTCACACCGAACCAGCGCTGGAACAGCGGCGGCAGGTAACCACCAACGATACAGCCCAGGTCAGCGAACAGCATTGGCATCCAGGCGAACATGGCGATTTCTTTCAGGTTAAAGCCGTAGACTTTGAACATGAACAGCGGGATCCAGGCGTTGAACGTACCCCATGCCGGCTCTGCCAGGAAACGCGGCAGCGCGATACCCCAGAACTGACGGGTGCCCAGAATCTGCAGGACGGACATTTTTTTGCCGTTAAAGGTCTGGTGTTGCGCTTCCTGACCGCCAATGATGTATTCGCGTTCTTCTTCAGTCAGTTTTTTCTGATCGCGCGGGTGTTTGTAGAAAATCAACCATGCCATTGCCCAGGCGAAGCTCAGTACGCCAGAGATAATGAACGCCAGCTGCCAGCTGTGCATGACGATTGCCCACACGACCAGCGGCGGTGCAATCATCGCACCAATAGAAGAACCGACGTTGAAATAGCCCACTGCGATAGAACGTTCTTTCGCCGGGAACCACTCAGAAGCCGCTTTCAGGCCTGCCGGAATCATTGCCGCCTCTGCTGCACCAACGGCACCGCGCGCCAGTGCCAGACCGCCCCAGCTACCTGCCAGCGCTGTTGCGCCACAGAAGATGGCCCAGGTCACGGCGAAAACGGCGTAGCCGATCTTGGTACCGAGGATGTCCAGTACGTAACCTGCGACCGGCTGCATGATGGTATAAGCAGCCGAGTAGGCCGCAATAATATAGGAGTATTGCTGTGTGGAGATATTTAGCTCTTGCATCAGCGTAGGCGCTGCCGCAGCAATCGTGTTACGCGTCAAGTAACCCAGCACGGTGCCGATCGTCACCAGCGCTATCATGTACCAACGTAACCCTTTAATTTTACGCATGTAAACCTCATCGTTATGTTAATTCCGCTAGCGCGGTCACCTGCCGGTTGCGGTCGGGAGGTGAAAACGGAGGGCGTAACCGGTAAACACCGGAACGACCCGAACCTTGCTATTCAACGTGCTCAATTCGGTATCCGTACCGTAAAGACCGATGATTAATCATCGGCAATGCATTCCGTCGGCTGATGTATTCGACGGCAGAAAGATAACTTGTCATACAACTTCAAAAGGTGAGTGACATCACAAAAGTGTTTTTCTTTGTGTGGTTTTTAGCTTTGCGGTACCAGACCAGTACTGGCGCGGGCTGGCGGTGATTTTGATGCGCAATCTTGTAAATATTTGTCATCGTTTATTGATCTAACTCACGAAAAAGTCTTCGGCCACTGGAAATTGGTGTGATAACTTTGTCAGCATTAAGGTAAGCATCAGACGCACTCGTTTAGAGGAAGACGATAATGACCCCGTTTATGACCGAAGATTTTCTGTTAGATACCGAATTTGCGCGCCGCCTGTACCATGACTACGCGAAAGATCAGCCGATTTTTGACTTTCATTGCCACCTGCCGCCGCAGCAGATCGCGGATAACTACCGCTTCAAAAACCTGTATGACATCTGGTTGAAAGGTGATCACTACAAATGGCGTGCAATGCGCACCAATGGTGTGCCGGAGCGCCTGTGTACCGGTGATGCCAGCGATCGTGAGAAGTTTGACGCCTGGGCCGCAACCGTACCGCATACGATCGGCAACCCGTTATACCACTGGACCCATTTAGAACTTCGTCGCCCATTTGGTATTACAGGTAAGCTGCTTTCGCCGTCTACGGCGGATGAAATCTGGAATCTGGGCAATGAATTACTGGCGCAGGATAAATTTACTGCTCGCGGTATCATGCAGCAGATGAATGTGAAGATGGTCGGCACCACCGACGATCCGATCGACTCTCTGGAGCACCACGCTGCCGTTGCCAAAGACACCACCTTCACCATCAAAGTGCTGCCAAGCTGGCGTCCGGATAAAGCCTTCAACATTGAACTGGCCACGTTTAACGACTACATGAGCAAGCTGGGTGAAGTGTCTGACACCGACATCCGTCGCTTTGCCGATCTGCAAACCGCGCTGACTAAACGTCTGGATCACTTTGAAGCACATGGTTGTAAAGTGTCAGACCACGCGCTTGACGTCGTACTCTTCGCCGAAGCAAGCGATGCGGAACTGGATAGCATCCTCGCTCGCCGCCTGGCGGGTGAAAGCTTAAGCCAGCATGAAGTCGCGCAGTTCAAAACTGCCGTTCTGGTGTTCCTCGGTGCGGAATATGCCCGTCGCGGCTGGGTACAGCAGTATCACATCGGTGCGCTGCGTAATAACAACCTGCGTCAGTTCAAATTGCTGGGGCCGGATGTGGGCTTCGACTCCATCAATGACCGTCCGCTGGCGGAAGAGTTGTCGAAATTACTCAGCAAGCAGAATGAAGAAAACCTGCTGCCGAAAACTATCCTGTACTGCCTGAACCCGCGTGATAACGAAGTGCTGGGCACCATGATCGGTAACTTCCAGGGTGAAGGTATGCCAGGCAAGATGCAGTTTGGTTCCGGCTGGTGGTTCAACGACCAGAAAGACGGTATGGAACGTCAGATGACCCAACTGGCACAGCTCGGTCTGCTGAGCCGTTTCGTGGGGATGCTGACCGACAGCCGTAGCTTCCTGTCTTATACCCGTCACGAATATTTCCGTCGCATTCTGTGCCAGATGATTGGCCGCTGGGTGCACGCGGGTGAAGCCCCGGCTGATATCCAGTTGCTGGGCGAGATGGTGAAAAATATCTGCTTTAACAATGCGCGTGACTACTTCGCGATTGAACTGAACTAAGGCCGTTTGAGGTTGATATGCAATACATCAAGATCCACTCGCTGGATAATGTCGCGGTAGCGCTGGCGGATCTCGCCGAAGGCACAGAAGTTGTTGTTGACGGTCATGAGATTTTGCTTCGTCAGGCGGTGGTACGTGGACATAAATTTGCCCTGCAGGCCATCCCGACGGGTGAGAATGTGGTGAAGTATGGTCTTCCTATCGGCCATGCCACAACAGATATTGCCGCAGGTGAACACATCCATTCTCACAATGTGCGTACCAATCTAAGCGATTTGGATGAGTATAGCTATCAACCTGATCTCATTGATGAAAATGCACCGGCGGCCGATCGTGATGTGCAGATCTACCGCCGTGCAAACGGGGAGGTTGGGGTTCGCAACGAACTGTGGATCCTGCCGACGGTGGGCTGTGTTAACGGCATTGCTCGTCAAATCCAGACCCGTTTTCTGAAAGAGATGCACAACGCCGAAGATATCGATGGCGTGCACCTGTTTAGCCACACCTACGGTTGCTCACAGTTGGGCGATGACCATATTAACACCCGTACTATGCTGCAAAATATGGTACGTCACCCGAATGCGGGGGCGGTGCTGGTCATTGGTCTGGGCTGTGAAAACAACCAGGTCGATGCGTTTCGCGAAACGCTGGGTGAATACGATCCGTCCCGCGTCCACTTTATGATCTGCCAACACCAGGACGACGAAGTGGAAGCGGGCATTGAGCATTTGTACGAATTGTATGAAGCCATGCGCCATGACAAGCGCGAGCCCGGCAAACTGGGCGAGCTGAAATTTGGTCTGGAGTGTGGGGGATCAGACGGACTTTCCGGGATCACTGCGAACCCGATGCTGGGACGTTTTTCTGACTACATTATCGGTAACGGCGGTACCACGGTATTAACCGAAGTGCCGGAAATGTTCGGTGCAGAACAGATTCTGATGAGCCATTGCCGCGACGAAGAGACCTTCGAGAAGACCGTCACCATGGTGAACGACTTCAAACAGTACTTTATCGCGCATAACCAGCCGATCTACGAAAACCCATCGCCGGGTAATAAAGCCGGTGGAATCACGACGTTGGAAGAAAAATCGCTTGGCTGTACCCAAAAAGCGGGCGCCAGCCAGGTGGTCGACGTGCTGCGTTACGGTGAACGCCTGAAAACCCACGGTCTCAACCTGTTGAGCGCGCCGGGCAACGATGCGGTTGCCACCAGCGCACTGGCGGGGGCGGGTTGCCACATGGTGCTGTTCAGCACCGGTCGCGGCACCCCTTACGGCGGCTTTGTGCCGACAGTAAAAATCGCGACTAACAGCGAACTGGCGGCGAAGAAGAAACACTGGATCGATTTCGACGCGGGTCAGCTTATTCACGGAAAAACCATGCCGCAACTGCTGAGCGAGTTCGTGGATGCGATCGTGGATTTTGCCAACGGTAAGCAGACCTGTAATGAACGCAATGAGTTCCGCGAGCTGGCTATCTTCAAGAGCGGCGTAACGTTATAAGTTACCCTTCATCTCTCGCGCTACAGCGGTGTTGGCTACGTCCGCTCACCCCGGTCACTTACGTATGTAAGCTTCCGGGGATTCCTGGACTTGCCGCCTGGCTGTAGCACGACATCTTTTGGGTAACACAGCAGTAGAATTTAAAAACGACGTTTCATATTATGAAGCGTCGTTTCTTTTTGCGTTATTAACAAGGATCTTCCATGAGCGCGTATTGGTTAGCCCAGGGCGTTGGTGTACTGGCGTTTATCATCGGTATCACCACGTTCATTAACCGCGACGAAAAGCGTTTCAAGCTCCAGCTTTCCCTCTACAGCGCCACGATCGGCGCGCATTTCTTTCTGATGGGCGCACTGCCTGCTGGCATGAGCGCAGAACTCAACGCCGTACGTACTATTATCTCCATGCATACCCGCAAGCTGTGGGTCATGGCCGTGTTTATTGTACTGACGCTGTTTTTTGGTTTGATCAAATTACACCACCCGGTCGAACTGCTGCCGATTATTGGTACGGTTGCCAGTACCTGGGCGCTGTTTCGCTGCAAAGGACTTTCCGTGCGCTGCATCATGTGGTGTTCAACCGCCTGCTGGGTCACGCATAACCTGTGGCTGGGATCGATTGGCGGCACTTTGATAGAAGGCAGCTTCCTTGTGGTGAACGGCCTGAACATTATCCGTTTCTGGCGAATGCAAAAACGCGGCATCGACCCGTTTAAAGTCGAAACCGCGCTGCAAAAAGAGAGTACTTCTCCGCGTTAATTGCGCAGAGGCATTAACGACGCGCGCTCGCTGTCTGCCTGGCAGGCGGCCGCGGTAAACAGCACATCGGTTGAGGAGTTGATGGCGGTCTCGCAGGAGTCCTGCACGACGCCAATAATGAAGCCGACGGCGACGACCTGCATGGCAACATCGGCTGAAATGCCGAACAAGTTACAGGCCAGCGGAATAAGCAGCAGCGAGCCGCCCGCTACCCCGGATGCGCCACAGGCGCAGAGCGAAGCCACGATGCTTAAGAGCACGGCTGTCGGGATATCCACGGCCACGCCCAATGTATGTACTGCCGCCAGCGAGAGCACGGTGATGGTGATGGCCGCGCCGGCCATATTGACTGTCGCCCCCAGAGGGATCGATACGGAATAGGTGTCTTTATCAAGCCCGAGTTTTTCGCACAGCGCCATATTTACCGGGATATTCGCCGCCGAGCTACGGGTGAAAAAAGCGGTTACACCGCTTTCACGTAAACAGAGAAGCACCAGCGGATAAGGGTTGCGGCGGATTTTCACCCAGACCAGCAGCGGGTTAATCACCAGCGCAACCAGCAACATACAACCGACCAGCACAAGCAGCAGTTGCGCGTAGCTCCAGAGCGCGCCAAAGCCCGTTGTCGCCAGGGTGGAGGCCACAAGCCCCAAAATACCCAGCGGTGCAAAGCGAATCACTAACGTAACCATAAACGCCACCGCACTGGACATGTCGTTAAGCAAGCTTTTGCTGGCATCGCTACTGTGGCGCAAGGCAAAGCCGAGACCAATGGCCCAGGCCAGGATCCCGATGTAATTTCCTTTGATCAGCGCATCGACCGGGTTTGCGACGATATTCATCAGCAGCCCTTCCAGCACGCCAATAATACCGGAAGGCGCAACGATATCGGTCGCGCCTGCTACCAGATGCAGAGTGGAAGGGAACAGAAAACTGACCATCACCGCAGTCAATGCGGCGGAGAAGGTGCCGATTAAATAAAGCAGCAGGATAGGGCGAATGCTGATTTTTTGCCCCTGCCGATGATTAGCCACCGAGGCCATCACCAGAAACAATACCAGAACCGGAGCCACGGCTTTTAGCGCGCCGACAAACAGTGTGCCCAGCATGCCAGCGGCGAGAGCGGTATCAGGCGAAAGCCAGCTCAACAAGATGCCCAGTACCAGTCCGGCGAGAATTTGCTTGACGATATTGCCGCGCATCATGCGTTGCAACCATGTCGTAGTGAGTTGTGTGTGCATACCTTTTCCTTGGTTTTATTGGTGTTCCATCGGTGCTGCGCCAGCAGGCGCAACGGATTGAGTATAAAGAATTCGCTGCTCGGAGGGCTGTTTCAGATACTGGCGGGGGGAAAAATCAGAAAAACGCCCTCTCCGGAAAGAGGGCGTACCAGGGACGTTGTTAACTTAGCGCCTTAGAACTGCTTATTCAGCAAGCTCACGCTTATCGTTGCGGTGGTTAACCCATGCGTTAATCAGCAAAGTCACCACCAGAATGCCGCCCACGATGCCAAGCGAGATAGCAATCGGGATATGGAAGAAATCGACAATCAGCATCTTGATACCGATAAACACCAGGATCACCGACAGGCCATATTTCAGCATCGAGAAGCGTTCTGCCACCCCTGCCAGCAGGAAGTACATCGCACGCAGGCCCAGGATTGCAAACAGGTTAGACGTCAGTACGATAAACGGGTCGGTAGTGACAGCAAAAATTGCCGGAATACTGTCGACCGCAAATATCACATCGCTCAGTTCAACCAGAATCAGCACCAGCAGCAATGGCGTGGCAAACAGCAAGCCATTCTTACGCACAAAGAAGTGCTCGTTTTCGATTTTATCCGTCATGCGCAGATGGCTGCGTAACCAGCGAACCAGAGGCTTGTCGCCAATGCCGCCTTCATCTTCTTTTGCCAGCGCCATTTTCACACCGGTGAAAAGCAGGAATGCGCCGAAGACATACAGCAGCCATTCAAACTGGGAGATAAGCCAACTGCCGGCGAAGATCATGATGGTACGCAGGACGATCGCGCCGAGCACACCGTAGATCAACACGCGACGTTGCAGCGCAGCCGGTACCGAGAAGTAGCTGAACAGCATCAGCCAGACAAAGACGTTATCCACCGCCAGCGCTTTTTCAATCAGATAACCGGTCAGGAACGCCAGCGCCTGGGTGTCGGCAACGGCGCGGCCCTCGTTTTGTACCAGATACCACCAGAATGCAGCGTTAAATAAGAGAGAAAGGCTAACCCAGACCAGAGACCAGACGGCCGCCTGTTTCATGGACATCGTGTGCGCGCCACGACGCCCCTGAAGCAGGAGGTCGATAGCCAGCATGATAACGACAACAACGGCGAAGCCGCCCCAGAGTAGCGGTGTACCGACAGTATTCATGTGAGGTTCCTCAGCACCTTACACGTCATCTTTGATGATGGCGTGTATAAACAAAAACGGCTAACGTCGAAAGACGTCAGCCGCATGCTTTAGGTGCAATTGGGTCCTCGCCTTTCGGCAAGGTCTCACTTACGTCACATTAATGACGCCCGGCGACCGGATGCTTATACCCATCATATTTCGAACCGCAGGTGCGTTGGCTACATTCGTTCATCCGACTCACTTACTTTGTAAGCTCATCGCGACTCTCTTACTTGCCGCCTTCCTGCAACGCGAAATCTTTAAGGTAGAGGCATCGTAATGACGACCCACCGGCAACGAAGTTACTCCCCTTTGCTCGTAACAAAATATGACAGGGGATTCATCCCGTCAATGATCTGTAACATATGTTTTACATACCTTTACGCAGGCAGTTCCACGCTCACATCATCTGCCGGGAAAACTACCCCCGTTTGACGGCGGATTTCCGTCGACAGCTTCGCGGTGATACGGCTAACTGCCAGGCCTGCATGGTTTACTTCATTCTGCTCGACCAGGCTGGCGAACGTTTCCGCTTCGTACAGCATGGTGTTGATATGCTGAGGCTGCGTCAGCTCTTGCGCTTTGCCGCCGCGCGGCACGAAAGAGAGCTTCTGGCATTCGGAGATCTTTTCGATGACCAGCGAACCGGCTTCGCCCTGAATTTCGCTTGGCAGTACCGAGTCGCTCACTTTGGAATGTTGCAGCGTGACGCTGAAATCGCCGTAGTCGAGTACGACCACGCCGTGAGCATCTACGCCGCTTTCCAGCAGGCTGGCGGTGGCCTGCACGCCCTTCGGTTCGCCCCAGAGCGCAACAGAGGCGGCCAGGACATAAAAACCGATATCCATAATCGAGCCGTTAGAGAAGGCCGGATTAAACGTGTTCGGGTTTTCGCCATCGAGGTAACGCTGGTAGCGCGAGGAGTACTGGCAATAGTTGAGAAACGCTTTGCGCAGTTTACCTGCTTTCGCAAGAGACTGTTTCAGTAGCACAAAATTGGGCAGGCTGGCGGTTTTAAAGGCTTCGAACAGGACTACCTGATTCTCTCTGGCACAGGCAATAGCCTCTTCCACTTCTTGCAGGTTCGACGCCAGCGGCTTTTCGCAAATGACATGTTTTTTATGGCTGAGAAAGAGTCGGGTTTGCGGAAAATGCAGCGAGTTGGGGCTGGCAATATAAACTGCATCAATCTCATCGCTTTGCGCCATGGCCTCCAGCGAGGTAAAAAGATGTTCGACAGGATAATCCCGGGAGAAATCCTGCGCCTGTTCGAGGCTGCGGGAGTACACTGCCGTGAGTTTATATTTGCCCGTTTCATGGGCGGCATCGACAAACTGGCGGGTGATCCAGTTTGTGCCAATGACAGCAAAACGTATCATTAAGCGAGTTCCTTTAACTGAGCACTGTCTGGCAATGTAGCATGATGCGCACAGAGGAAAAAAGGTTGATCTCCCGGTTATGGAAGACGTCTCGCATGTCACTCTTTTTGTTAAAAAAGATTAAGCCCGACAATGCGATCCAACGCACTTTGCAACGCTTCATCTCCCGCCGTCAGGCTAATGCGAATAAAACCTTCCCCACCTTGCCCAAAACCTGTGCCAGGCGCGACCAGCACATGCGCCTCGTGCAACAACAAGTGGGCAAATTGCTGCGAGTTAAACGCAGGCGGTACCGTAAGCCAGAGGAAAAAAGTCCCTTGCGTTTCGCGTACCGGCCAGCGTAGCGCCGCCAGGCGCTGTAACACGCGTTCGCGACGCTGGTGGTAGACAGATACCAGTTGCGCTAAACGTTCAGAGGGGAGGGCGAGCGCCGTGACCGCCGCATCCTGAATCGCGCCAAACACAGTACTGTAGCTGTGCGTGTGCAATTTTTTAAATGCCCGGATGATCGAGGCGTTGCCGACCGCAAAGCCAAAACGCCAGCCCGCCATATTAAAGGTCTTCGAGAACGTATACGTTTCCACTCCCCACGCTTTCGCGTCGGATTGCGAGAAGAGGCTCAGCGGAGTGTCTGCGGTATCGCTGCCAATGGCGGCATAGGCAAAATCATGCAGGATCGGCACGTGATAACGCCGTGCGAAGCGCAACGCGCTGGCGAACAGTTCCGGTGTGGCCAGCGCACCCGTCGGGTTATGTGGATAGTTGAGTACCACCAGTCCGGCCTTGTCCGCAACGTTACCCGGTACCTCGTTGAAATCAGGCAGGAATTGATTTTCAGCACGAAGTGGCAGGCCGTAAAAACAGGCCTGAGACTGCAATGCCGCCGAGCGGTAAATGGGATAGCAGGGGTCGGTAGAAATCAGATATTGCCCTGGGCTGAGGACCGCGCGAGGGATCCCGCTCACCCCGATATGTGACCCCTGGAATACCGCCACTTCGCTGTCGGGATCGAGTGCCACGCCGTAATGGCGCAGATAAAAATCGGCAATGGCCTGGCGGATCTGCGGCTTGCCCCAGAATGAGGGATACCCGTGGTTCTCACTTCTCGCAATCGCTGCCTGCAACGAGGCGACCACTTCCGGCGGCGTGGGTTGATCCGGGCTGCCGCTCGAGAGATCGATCAGCGGTAAATCGGGCGTGTTCACCTGGGCTGCCAGTTTTTCCAGTACACTGAATAAATTCTCTTCCAGCGCATCGACCAGCGGTGAGGCGTTAAAATCAGGCATGGGGTTCTCGGATTTATTTATTAATATGTTTCCATCTTTAATTTATTTTTCTGCATTGTCTAAGCAACAAAATTATCTATTGATTTCTGATTTTTAGATATGGATTTCCTGATTATATTTATGCGAAAAAAGCAAAATGAAATCCGGTAATGTGACTTACAACGCACAGTCGGCTGTGATTTAATCGATTTTACTTGCACACCAACAGGGAAAATGCGTTATGAACAAGCCAGTAGTATTAGGTTTTGTCTTTGCTTTATTGTCATCATCTTCATTTCTGGCTGCGGCGCAGGATAATATTATTCGTGTCGGTTTTAATCCCGGGCCTTATAAAGAACAATTTGAAAAGGGTGTCGCACCTTTTCTGATTAAGAAAGGCTATAAAGTCGAATATAAAGATTTCAGCGATGGTATTCAGGTAAACGATGCGGTTGCCCGTGGCAACATTGAAGCCAATATCATGCAGCACCCGGTATATTTGAAATCGGTGAATGAACGTCTGGGTATCGACAACATTGGTATCGTGCAGGTGCCGACACCGCCAATGGGACTGTATGGCGGCAAAATCAAAACGCTGAAAACCCCGGCGGCAGGCACCGTAATTTCTGTTCCTAATCAGCCACCTAATGAATATCGGGCTCTGTTAGTACTCCAAAGCCTCGGCTGGGTAAAACTCAAGCCAGACAGCGATCCTGCCACCTTCTCACAGCGCAACATCCTCGAAAATCCGTACAAAATTGTCCTCAAAGAGATGGATAACGCGCAGCAGGTCCGTGCGCTGCCGGATGTGGATTACGGTTTGATTCAGGGCAACTTTGCCGTATCCAGCGGTCTGAAGCTCAATTCGGCATTACAGCTTGAAACCCCGGTAAGCCAGTTTATTAACGTCGTGACCATTGCCGGTAAAAATAAAGACGCGCAGTTTGCTAAAGATATTGTTGCCGGATACCACTCAGCTGATTTCAAAAATTATATTTTGACTCACGAGCAATATAACGGTTACTTGCAGCCTGATTATTTGAAATGAGCAATGCAATGATTGAGCTTCGCCATGTCAGCAAAACATTCTCCCGTAATGGAAACCCGGTTCTGGCATTAAAGGACATTAACCTTAGTATTGCTAAGGGCGATATTTTCGGGATTATTGGTTATAGCGGTGCAGGGAAAAGTACCTTGCTACGTTTAATCAATCGTCTCGAATCGCCAGGCCAGGGAGAGGTGGTGATTAATGGCGAAGTACTGCAGGAATTTAGCGGTAAACGTCTGCGTGCGATCAAGAAAGATATTGGCATGATCTTTCAGAACTTTAATTTGCTGAATTCGAAAACGGTTTTCCATAACGTCGCCATTCCGCTCATTTTGCAGGGGCGTGATAAGGCATTTATTCAGGCACGGGTGACGGAGTTGCTGGAGTTTGTCAATCTCAGCGACAAGCTGCATAGCTTCCCGAACGAATTATCGGGCGGGCAAAAACAGCGTGTCGGTATTGCTCGCGCGCTGGCGACCAATCCATCCGTTTTATTGTGTGATGAAGCGACATCGGCGCTGGATCCCCATACCACGGTGCAGATCTTACTGTTGTTGCAGGAGATCAACCGCCGCTATGGCATCACCATCGTGCTGATCACGCACGAAATGTCGGTTATTCAGAAGATCTGTAACAAGGTTGCGGTAATGCAGAACGGCAGCATTGTGGAGCAGGGAGAGGTCTTTAACTTGTTTGCCCAGCCGCAACATCCGGTCACCGCCAGCTTCGTGCAGTCGGTGATTCATGACAAGCTGCCGGAGCGCGTCTCCTCTGTGCTGCAACGGGATAACGGCGCGCAGGCTCTGCGCCTTGAGTTTGTTGGCGCAACGGCGCAGCAGCCCATCATCAACCGCATCATCAAGGACTATGCCATTGAGGTGAATATTCTCTTTGCCAGCATGTCCGACGTTCAGGGGCGAATTCTGGGGTTCATGATCGTGCAGATTCTCGGTGAGGCAGAGCAAACCGACAACGCCATTGCCCACCTTCGCGACGCAGGAGTGAAAATCACCCATGTTTGAGTTTATTGACACAGCCGTCACCGGCGATCAATTCCTGCTGGCATTGCACGACACCCTGGTGATGATCGCCGTTTCGCTGGGTTTCGGTTCACTGCTCGGCATCCCGCTGGGCATTGTGCTGGTCGTTTGCCGTCCTGGCGGCATTCTGCCCAACCGGTTTGTGCACCAGGTGCTGAACCCGATAATCAATGTTGTCCGCTCGCTGCCGTTTATCATTTTGCTGATCACCATTCTGCCTTTTACCCGTCTGGTGGTGGGTACCACCATCGGTACGGCAGGGGCGATTGTGCCGCTGATTGTTTTTATTGCGCCCTATATTTCCCGGCTGGTCGAAAGCTCGCTGCTGGAAGTGGATGAGGGGATCCTTGAGGCCGCCGATGCCATGGGCGCCACCGCCTTACAGACCATCTGGCACTTTATGTTGCCGGAAGCAGCATCATCTCTGATTTTGGCCCTTACTACCGCCACCATTGGCCTGCTGGGCGCGACCGCCATGGCCGGAACCGTGGGCGGCGGCGGGATCGGCGATTTAGCCATTACCTATGGTTACCAGCGCTTTGATGCTTTCGCCACGCTGGTCACCGCGCTGGTGCTGATTGTCATCGTTCAGCTTATCCAGACCCTCGGAACCCGCGTTGCTCGCCGTATTCGCCGCGAGTGAGGCTGCTATTTCATCTATTCAGGAGAGCAATATGCCAGTTGTAGAGAGCTTTACCCTCGACCATACCAAAGTCAAAGCCCCGTATGTCCGCGTAGCCGGTTATGAGCGTCACCGGCTTGGCAGTGTGGTGCAGAAGTTTGATTTACGTTTCCTGCAACCCAATACGGATGCCATTCCCACCGCCGCGCTACACACTCTGGAACACCTGCTGGCGTTTGGTCTGCGTGAAGAACTGGAAGGCGTTATCGATATTTCACCGATGGGTTGCCGTACCGGTTTCTATCTGATCCTGTGGGATGAGCACGATCCGAAACACATCGCAGCGGCGCTGACACGGGTCTTGCAGCGTGTGCTTACCGCAACAGATGTGCCTGCGGTCACGCCGCTTGCCTGCGGTAACTATCGCGATCACTCACTGTTCTCGGCCCAGGAATACGCGAAGCTGGTGCTGGATGCCGGTATCAGCGACGACCCGTTTCGGGAATAAGCGATGATTGCCCTCGATTTTCGCGGCCAGACTGCCGTCGTGACCGGCGGCCTGCAGGGGATTGGTAAAGCCATTGCAGAACTGCTGCATCGCGGCGGCGCAAATGTAGTGGTAGGCGATATCGCCGCCAGAGCGCGGGAGCAGACACTGCGCCAGCTAGTGCTACGTACCGATGTTTCCTCTCGCGAACAGGCCCATCAGCTCATTGGCGCCGCGGTGGAGACTTTCGGCGGCGTGGACATCCTGGTCAATAGCTGCGGTGTCTCGGCAATGAGTACGGTAACGCAGATGAGCGATGCCGACTGGCAGCGCATTCTGGACGTTAACGTCAAAAGCATTGGTTACCTGGCGGAGGCGGCCATACCGCTAATGAAAGCCAAAAGCGGTGGCCGCATCATCAATATCGCCTCACAGGCGGGAAAAAATGACTATCGGCTAATGGGGCAGTATGTGGCGTCTAAACATGCGGTCCTCGGCCTGACTAAAGTGATGGCCATTGAGCTCGCCCGTGACAATATCCTGGTGAACGCGGTGTGCCCCGGCATTGTCGAGACGGAGATGAAGTGGCGCGAACGTCGCGAAGGTGCGGAACTGCGCGGCATGACGCCGGAAGCCATCTACGCCGAAGACTGTTCCCAGGTTCTGCTGGGACGCACGGCGCAACCAGAAGATGTGGCTGGCGTGGTGGCGTTTCTTGCCAGCCCGCTGGCGGCCTATATGACCGGGCAGGCGATTAATGTGACCGGTGGGATGACGATGCATTAAAACCTGCCCATCAGGCTATTTTATTTGCCATTTTGGACCTGGGCAGTGCTCACAATCCTCACGTACTACGTGTACGCTCCGGTTGTTGCGCGCTGTCCGTGTCCAGACTGCCTGCAACAATAACGCCTGATAGGCAGGTTTCATTTCTGAGGTATCACAATGAAACCTGATCAACTTGCGGTAATGCACTGGGGAACCTACCGGGTCACCACCGATAACGGCAAACTGACCGTTGTCAGCCCGGTTGCCTGGGACAGCAACCCGTCGCGCATTGGGCAATCGCTGCCGGGTGCGGTGCAGGGGACATCACGCGTTCGTCGTCCGGCGGTGCGGGAAGGGTTTCTCAAAGGGGGGGCGGCGTCGCGGGAAGGGCGCGGGCGCGAACCTTTTGTCGAAGTGAGCTGGGAGCAGGCGTTGACGCTGGTGGCCGATGAACTCACCAGGGTGAAATGCGAGCAGGGTAATGCAGCGATTTATGGCGGCTCTTATGGTTGGTCGAGCGCCGGACGCTTTCATCACGCGCAAAGCCAGCTGCACCGTTTTCTCCATTTCTTTGGTGGCTATACCGGCAGCACCAATACCTACAGTATCGCCGCCGGAGAGCGCATTTTGCCGCATATTCTCGGCGATCTCGACACCCTGCAACGCCAGCATACCCACTGGCCGGTGCTGGCGGAGCACTGCGAGTTATTTGTCGCCATTGGCGGCTTGCCGCTGCGTAATGCGCAGGTGAACGGCGGCGGGGCCAACGATCATGCCCTGCAACACTGGTTGCAGACCTTGCGCCGTAACGGCACCCGCTTTATCAATATCAGTCCGGTAAAAAACGATCTCTCTGCCGTACCGGATGCCGACTGGCTGGCCGTTATCCCGGGGAGCGACACTGCGCTACTGCTGGCGCTCTGCCAGGTGCTGATTGCCGACGGGTTATACGACCGGGCGTTTGTTGACAGCCACACGGTGGGGTTCGCACCGTACCGGGATTATCTCTTTGGCCGGGATGACGGCGTGGTGAAAAGCCCGGAATGGGCTGAGTCCAGAACCGGGCTTGCCGCCGGGGCGATCCGTCATCTGGCCCATGAGATGGCACGGCATCGCACGATGATTAACATAGCCTGGTCGGTTCAGCGTGCCCGTCAGGGAGAACAGACCTTCTGGGCGACGGTGGCGTTGACCGCGCTGCTGGGGCAGATTGGCACGCCCGGCGGTGGACTGGGATTTGGCTACGCTTCGACCAACCTGGCGGGAGCCGACCGGCGCGTCTTTTCCGGCCCGCGTTTGCCCCAGGGGCGCAATCCGGTTGCAGGCAAAATTCCGGTCGCCCGTTTCGCCGACATGCTGCTGCATCCCGGCGAACCCTATGAATTTGACGGGCAGACCCACTTTTACCCGGACATTCGCTTTGTCTACTGGGCGGGCGGCAATGTCTTTCATCACCATCAGGATCTCAACAGGCTGGTGCGCGCCTGGCGGCGTCCGGAAACCATTGTGGTCCACGAGCAGTACTGGACGGCGCAGGCGAAATTCGCCGACATTGTGCTGCCTGCCACCACCTCGCTTGAGCGAGAGGACATCGGGAGCGCCAGCAACGACGGCTTTATGATCGCCATGCGCCAGCACATTGCGCCGTTTGCCGATGCCCGCGATGACTATGTTATTTTCAGCGGGCTGGCTGCCCGTCTCGGGTTTCGCGAGGCTTACACAGAAGGACGGGACGTCAGGGCCTGGCTACAGGTTATGTATGAGCAGTCGCGCCCGCGCGCCGAGGCCGAAGGGATCGCACTCCCGGCGTTCGATGATTTCTGGCAACAGGGCGTGCTGGAATTTATGCGTCCTGAAGAGCCGCAAATCCTGCTTAAGGATTTTCGTGACGATCCGCTTAACGCCCCGCTTGCCACACGTTCCGGCAAGATAGAGCTTTTTTCGCAGACGATTGCCGATTTTGGCTACGAAGAGTGTCCGGGGCATCCGTACTGGCACGAGCCGGAGGCGCAATATCAGCAGTCTGTCGCCCGGGAATGGCCGCTGCATTTGCTCTCCAGCCAGCCGCGTACCCGGCTGCACAGTCAGTACGACCACGGCAGCGTAAGCCGGGAAACCAAAATTTCCGGGCGAGAGCCGCTGTGGATCCATCCGCATGATGCTGCCGCGCGCGGTATTCGCGACGGCGACGTGGTGAAAGTGTTCAATACGCGAGGCGCATTACTGGCCGGGGTGAAATTGAGTGAGGCTATACGGCCCGGCGTGGTGCAGATGTCCACCGGCGCCTGGTATGACCCGGAAAATACCGCCGACGCCCAGCCGCTGGATAAACACGGTAATCCCAATGTGTTAACCGAAGATCGCGGCAGTTCGCGTCTGGGACAGGGCTGTAGCGCGCAGAGTTGCCGGGTGGAGATTGCGAAATTTGAGGGGAGTTTGCCAGCGGTAACGGCCTGGGAACCGCCTGTTTTTGTCACGCTCGGGCAACAAAAACAGGCGTGATACCTTACTGCACGGCGGCGAAGGCTGAGGCTACGCGCGCGATATTGCTGTGGTTAAGGCCCGCCACGCAGACACGGCCGCTGGCAATCAGGTAGACCCCAAAGGCTTCACGCAGTTTATCCACCTGTTCGGCGCTGAACCCGGTGTAGCTGAACATGCCACGCTGGGTCAGCAGGTAGGTAAAATCGTGATCCGGCAGAGCGTCTTTAAGCACATCCACCAGCGCCTGGCGCATTTCGCTGATGCGGGTGCGCATGGCGTCCACTTCGGCACGCCACAGGGCGTTCAGCTCTGGATCGTTGAGCACCATGGAAACCACCTGCGCGCCAAAGTTCGGCGGGCTGGAGTAGTTGCGACGTACGGTGGCTTTTAACTGGCCCAGCACGCGCCCGGCGGCGTCGGCGTCTTCACACACCACGGACAACCCGCCCACGCGCTCGCCGTACAGCGAGAAAATCTTGGAGAACGAGTTGCTGACCAGCGCAGGCAGGCCGGTGCTGGCAATCGCGCGAATGGCGTAGGCGTCATCTTCCAGACCCGCGCCAAATCCCTGATAGGCGATGTCGAGGAACGGGATCAGATCGCGGGAAATCAGCACTTCAATCACTTCATCCCACTGCGCATTCGTCAGATCCGCACCCGTCGGGTTATGACAGCACGGGTGCAGCAGCACGATACTGCGCGGCGGTAGCTGTTTTAAGGTGCTGAGCATGCCGCTGAAATCGACACCACGCGTGGCGTTATCGAAGTACGGGTAGGTGTGTACGTTAAATCCGGCACCGGCAAAAATAGCGATGTGGTTTTCCCAGGTCGGATCGCTGACCCATACGTCGGAGTCCGGGAAGTAGCGTTTCAGGAAATCGGCGCCCACTTTCAGCGCACCGGAGCCGCCCAGCGTCTGGATAGTGGCGATACGCCCGGCGTTCAGCGCTGGATGGTTGTTGCCAAACAGCAGTGTCTGAATGGCGCTGCGATAAGGGGCAAAACCTTCCATCGGCAGATAAAGGCTGGCTTTGTGTGGCTGACTCTGCAGGCGGGTCTCAGCTTCCTGAACGGCTTTAAGGCAAGGAATGATGGCCTGCTCGTCATAATACAGCCCGATGCTGAGATTCACTTTGTCAGCACGTTTGTCCTGATGGAAAGTCTCCATCAACGACAGGATAGGGTCGCCCGCGTAGGCGTCAACATTCTGGAACACAGTCACTACTCCTGAAATTACAGTCAGAGGTCAATCCATTACACCGCGTAGCGTCCCGGGCGGTGGTTCATGGCAATAATGGAATTCAGAATCACGGCACCCACAATAGAGGCCGCGAGCATCGGCAGGCTCACGAAGAACAGCGATGCGGTCACGATGCAGGCATCAACCACCATCTGGAATTTACCGGCGCGGATGCCGCTTTTATCCTGCAGATAGAGCGCCAGAATATTTACGCCGCCGAGGCTCGCTTTATGGCGGAACAGCACCACAAAGCCGATGCCGACCATGATATTGCCAAAGAGTGTGGCGTAGTAGGGATTAAGCTGATCGAAATGGATAAAGCGCCCGTGCAGATCGGAGAACAGCGACACCAGCGCCACGGCGCAGAACGTTTTCAGCGTGAACTGCATCCCCATCCGGCGAACAGAGAGCCAGTAAAACGGCAGGTTGATCAAAAAGAACGCCACGCCAAACGGCAAATGGGTTGCGTAGTGGATCAGAAAAGCGATACCCGCCGTACCGCCAGTGAGCGCGCCCGCCTGGCGGAACATAATCACGCCAAAAGAGATCATCAGCGTACCGAACAGTAGCGCCAGCGCATCTTCCAGCCAGGTATGAGCAAGTTTATTGGGAGTCAGGACGTTATCCATAAGAAAGTACGATTCAACGATTGCCAGAGATAAGAAATATCCTGCAAAAACCACACCAGATCCGCTTTACGGCATAACTGAATGGGGAAAAAACAGGCGGCCATATCCCTAACATATTGATATGGCGAAAAGAGAGGGGTGCGTGTTTTGTGCGTTTACATGCCGATATTCGGGTGATGTGTGTGATTTTTTCTCATTCTATACATTAATCAACCGGTTGGTTGCACCAAAATAAGGCGCACTGCCCTGTATCAGGGCAGCAAACCGCTGTCAGGCATCAACTGACCATTTTCTTTCAGGCGGTTAAGGACAACGGAGGTCTTCAAATGCGCAACCCCTTTGTTTTGCGCCAGAATATGGCTGATTAAATGACTCAGGCCTGGCAAATCCGGCACGGCAACCCGGAGCAGGTAATCGGCGTCACCGGTGGTTTTCCAGGCATCGAGAATCGCGTCCACTTCGCTTATCATCTGGTGGAAACTTTCCACATACTCCTGCGTGTGGTTTAAAAGACGCACTTCAATCAGCCCCAGCATTTCACGCCCGGCGGCGTCCGGCGCGAGCCGCGCATGATAACCGAGAATCAATTGTGCCTGCTCCAGTGCGATACGACGCCGTGAACATTGGGAAGCAGAAAGGCCGATGAGATCGCTCAGTTCCTGGTTGGTCAAACGGCCATTGGCCTGCAGCAGGGTGAGGATTTTCAGATCAAAGTCGTCGATGTTATACATGTGCGCCAATACCGGAACGAAAGAGTGACTACCAGACTAACAGCTTTTTTGATGGCGGGAAGCCTGACGGCGCTGCGCTTTTTTCCATTGCACTAAAACGGTTCGTTTTCATGCATGCGAAAGTTACTTTTCTCATAAGTCGTGCGTGATTGGCGTCGTTAATGCGCGAAACTGCTGAACATTCAACCGGTGCTCACAAAATGTGAATCTGCGTGAAAATTTATATTGTTCGCTTATTCAGTGAGTTAGCCTGCGATTGTCGTTCTCTCCCCGCTGGCTGGCCTGAAAGTTGCTCAGGCCGGTGGTGACTTTTACAGACAGGGGAGAGGTCAGAGATGGCAGCACAACACGATAACGAATTAAAACGGGGGTTAAAAAACCGCCACATCCAGTTGATTGCGCTTGGTGGGGCCGTAGGCACCGGGCTGTTTTTGGGCATTGCACAGACGATTCGCATGGCCGGGCCGTCCGTACTATTGGGGTATGCGATTGCCGGACTGATTGCTTTTTTCATCATGCGCCAGCTCGGCGAAATGGTGGTAGAGGAGCCGGTGGCGGGGTCTTTCAGCCATTTTGCCAATCGCTACTGGGGACCTTCTGCCGGGTTTATGTCCGGCTGGAATTACTGGGTGCTGTATGTGCTGGTGAGTATGGCAGAGCTGACGGCGGTTGGGATTTATATTCAGTACTGGTGGCCGGACGTGCCAACGTGGGTGTCGGCGGCCATTTTCTTTGTGGCGATCAACGCTATCAACCTGACGAACGTCAAAGTGTACGGCGAGATGGAGTTCTGGTTCTCCATTATTAAAGTCGCTGCCATCATCAGTATGATTGTTTTTGGCGGTTATCTGCTGTTTAGCGGCAATGGTGGTCCGGACGCATCGGTGGCGAATCTATGGCAGGATGGCGGATTCTTCCCGAACGGCATCAGTGGTCTGGTCATGGCAATGGCGGTGATCATGTTCTCCTTTGGCGGTCTGGAGCTGGTGGGGATCACCGCAGCAGAAGCCGACGATCCGCAAAAAAGCATTCCCAAAGCCACCAATCAGGTTATTTACCGCATCCTGTTGTTTTATGTGGGGTCGCTGGCCGTTTTACTGTCGCTCTACCCGTGGAAAAATGTGGTGGAAGGCGGCAGCCCGTTCGTGCTGATTTTCCATGCACTGGACAGCAATATCGTCGCCAACGCCCTCAATCTGGTGGTGCTCTCCGCCGCGCTGTCGGTTTATAACAGCTGTGTTTACTGCAATAGCCGCATGCTGTTTGGCCTGGCGCAGCAGGGTAACGCCCCGCGTTCGCTGCTTAAGGTAAACCGCCGGGGGATCCCGCTGACCGCGCTGGGCGTTTCCGCTGTGGCTACGGCGCTGTGTGTGCTGATCAACTATGTGATGCCGGGCAAAGCCTTTGAATTGCTGATGGCATTAGTGGTTGCCGCATTGGTGATCAACTGGGCGATGATCTGTATCACCCACCTGAAATTCCGTCTCGCCATGCAGAAAGCCGGGAAAACCACCGCCTTTCAAAGCCTGGGTTACCCGCTGACTAACGTTATTTGTCTGCTGTTTCTGGCGGCGATTCTGGTGGTGATGTTTATGACGCCGGGGATCCGCATCTCCGTATGTCTGATCCCGGCATGGCTGCTGGTGCTGGGGGCGGGCTATATGTGGAAGAAAAAACGCGCCGCCGCAACGGCGCTGGTGGCGGGTGTTAATCAGGGCTAAAGATGGGCGCCGGGGTACAGCTCCGGCGTTTACAAAGCTTTGTGTAAGTGGATAACCGTGCGGGCGTTCGAGGCACTTGTTGCCAGCACGTCAATCACGCCGGTACGCAGTGCGCCGAGGATCGCGGTGGCTTTGGTGCTCTCAGAGGCAATGGCAATCACGCACGGAATAGCACGCAATTGTTCAAGGCTGAGGCCGATAACCCGGTTGTTCATTACCGTATCCACCGGTGTGCCCTGAATATTGAAAAAGCTGTAGCCCGCCAGATCGCCCACCACGCCTTGCTCCTGGCGTGCGGTGATGATCTCCTGCGGCGTAAACCATCCCAGTTGCACCATAAAGCTGTTTTCGTTCATATCCCCAAGACCGATGATTGCCACATCCGCTTTACTGGCCTGCTCAAGCGTGGCTTTGATCAACCTGTTCTGGATAAACGCTTCGCGCAGCGCCGGGGTTTCAACATAGGCCGGGGCATACAGCGTTTCGCTATGACCGTTAAACTTACGCGCCAGGTTACGACTGATATGGTCTGCGTCAATAAGCTGGCCATCACGGGTGGTACCGCCAATGCCACAGATAAAACGGCAGTTGCGTTCCGGGAAGATGCCCACATGGTTGGCCACCGCCGCGACATTGCGCCCCTGGCCGACCGCGACCGTCATGTCGTTTTTCAGGATCGTGGCGAGATAGTTACTCACCAGCGCGGCAACCTGCTGACGTTGTTCATCTTCATCGTGGTGATCGAGGGCAATCAGCACCCGCTTCATATCAAAATTTTGAATGAACTGTTGTTCAATCTGAGAACTAAAGACCGGATGATACTTGACGTTGATTTCAACTATTCCCTCGTGGCGGGCCTTTTTTAACAGTCGGCCCACCTTGATACGCGAGATCCCAAATCGTTGGGCAATTTCTTCCTGAGTCTGCTCCTGCTCGTAATAGGCTACGGCTATTTCCGTCAGGAGTTCGTAATCTGAGTCTTGTTCAGCCATCGCGTTGTTTTTCCATTCCCGATACCTCCCTAATACTACTGTGCTTTTGTTATAAAATCCTGCACTACACGCTGAACAATTGCGCAATACCCTGCGGCATCCCACGCTGAGCGACCGATAAATAAACCGTCAATATTCTCCTGCGAAGCCAGTTCTGCGCAGTTTTGCAGATTCACGCTTCCACCATACAGCAGGCCGATCTGTTGCCCGGCGTCATGACCATAAAGCGCGCAAAGCGCTGCTCGCAGTGCCTGATGGATTTCAGCGGCCTGTTCCGGCGTGGCCGGAGTACCGTGCTCGCCAATGGCCCAGATAGGCTCATAGGCGATAAGGGTTTGCTTCGCCTGTTCAGCGCTCAAACCGAAAAGGGCGATTTTCATCTGCCGCACCACGGTTTCTACCGACACCCCCCAACGCTTTTCATCGGCGCTGTCGCCAATGCACACCAGCGGGCGCAGGCCATGGCGCAAGGCGGTATGGACTTTGGTATTGATCGCCGCATCGGTTTCATTGAACGCACCACGGCGCTCTGAATGGCCCATCTCGACCAGGGTCGCACCGGTTTCGGCAATCATGCTGGCAGAGATTTCACCTGTCCACGCGCCCGCATCCTGCTGATGCATATTCTGCGCCCCGGTCAGGTAGGGAAGTTTGTGCTGGCGGAAAAAGTTATTCACCGGGTGAATCGCGGTGAAAGGGGGAATAAAAAAGGGCTGAATGTTCGGGTGTAAAACGGCAGGAAGTTGTGCTGCCAGCGCATTGCAGTAGGCCATGGCTTCCGACAGGGGTTTGTTCATCTTCCAGCTGGTACCAATCATCAGGTGTTTCATCAGTTTTCTCCAGATCCTTGCTAATCAATCCTCTACAAACCATTTTATGCATCAATAATGGCTGATTGAACATTTATTCAGTGGTTGAACATATGTTAGATCACATTTTTGCGATCGAAAAATGTGGGTAATTTTTTTCTGTGATCTTCGTCACTTCTCATCGGCAATACATCAGATAGCCTAGTGTTCATATGATTTAGTAGTGAACACATGAACAAAACAGCGTTCCATAACCGAGAGGTCCGACGATGTCTGTAGATAAAAAACCCGTTGTAGCAGTCACTATTGGCGATCCTGCCGGGATTGGCCCGGAAATTACCGTTGCCACCCTGATGGACAAAGGCTTATACGACGAGTGCAAACCCTTCCTCATTGGCTCCGTGCCTATTATTGAACGGGCGATGAAAATTCAGGGATGCGACTTCCCGATCAATAAAATCACCCACCCGGAACAGGCGAAGTTCACCTGGGGCACGCTGGACGTACTGGAAACTGGCGAGTATGACTACGACAGCATTGTTTGGGGCAAGGTCCAGAAGCTGGCGGGCCAGATGTCACTGGACTATGTGATGAAGTCCATTGAGCTGGGTAAAGCGGGCCTGATCGATGTGGTCTCTACCGCGCCAATCCATAAAGAAGCCATCAAACTGGCTGGCTGCAAGCTGCCGGGCCACACCGAAATCTATCAGGTAGAAACCCATTCTGATTACGGCCTGACCATGTTCCACGTGCACAATCTGCGCGTCTTCTTCGTGAGCCGCCACATGGCGCTGAAAGATGCCTGCGATTACGCCAATAAAGAACGCGTACTGGCCTGCGTTCAGCAGATTCACCACGAATTTACTGCGCTGAATATCCAGAACCCACGCATTGCGGTGGCTGCACTGAACCCACACGGTTCTGACAATGGTCTGTTTGGTCATGAAGAGGCTGATAACCTCATTCCGGCAGTGAAAGCCGCACAGGAACTGGGCATCAATGCCATTGGGCCGGTACCGGCGGATTCCGTCTTCCACCTCGGTAAGCTGGGTAAATACGACGCCATTCTGTCGCTGTACCACGACCAGGGCCACATCGCCTGTAAAACCCTCGATTTCGAACGCTCCATCACCATCACCTTCGGCCTGCCGTTTATGCGCAGCTCCGTCGATCACGGTACGGCGTTTGATATTGCCGGGACAGGCAAAGCAGGCACGGTCAGCATGCTGGAATCCACGGTGGTTGCCGCGCGCTACTGGAAAATGAAACAGCACTAAGGCGTTGTAAATACTGAGGGGCAGAGAATGGAAAAGCATCTGTTAATTGGTAAAGGAAGTAAAGGCTGGGGCGGACCGTTAAAGGTCACGCTCGGCCAGCCGAAAAAAATCGCCTATATCACGGGGGGCATTCGCCCTCCCGTTGTCGACCGCCTGTGTGAACTCACAGGCTGGCCGTCCGTGGATGTGTTCAAAAACGGCGAACCGGCGGAAAACGAGATTGGTGTAATGGTTATCGACTGCGGCGGCACACTGCGCTGCGGTCTGTACCCGAAACGCGGTATTCCGACTATCAACCTGCATCACACCGGCAAAAGCGGCCCACTGGCGGAGTATATCCACGAGGATATTTACGTCTCTGGCGTTACCCCGGCCTGCATTGAGATGGTCTATCCCGAAGGGGAAGGCGGCAAGCTGGGTATTGTGGCGGATGACCTGACGGGTGCCACTACCGTGGGCGTACTGCTGGCGCGCAGCGGCCTGAAAACGGCGGCTTTCTTCGATACCGATTCGTTCGCCCGTAATGAAGTGGAATACCCGGCGATGGTGGTGAGCAGCGACAGCCGCCCGTTACCGAAAGCCGAAGCGCAGCAGCGGGTGAGCGCCGCCGTGCAGCAGCTTAAATCCCGTGGGGCACACTACTTCACCAAACGTATCGACACCACGCTGCGTGGCGGTATCGGTTATGAAATTGACGCCATGCTGGCGCTGTTGCCGCAAGAGACCGTGGCGGTGGTGGTCCCGTCGATGCCGCAGTCCCGCCGTATTCTGGTGGGTGGCTATTCGGTGATTGATTCCGTGGCACTTTCTTGTACCGACGTGGCGCGTGATGTGCGTACCCCGGTCACCGAGTCCTGGGTGCCGGGCTTACTGGCGAATCAGACGCAGCACCACGTTGGACATATTGCGCTGTCGCACGTCATGCAAGGTGAGGTGGTGATTCAGCAACAGTTGCAGGCGCGCCAGCAGGATGGTTCGCGGGTGATTGTGGTGGATGCGATCACGCTGGATGACGTGAATGCGATTGCTCGTGCGGTGGTCGATCTGAACTGGAACGTGCTGGCGGTGGATCCGGGTCCGTTTACCGAACGTCTGGCGATTCATCGTGGGTTGATGCGCGAAGAAAAACGTCTGGAACAGCAGCCGTTGCCGCGTAGCGCGCAGAAGGGGTCAGTAGTCATTGTTGCCGGAAGCGCGACGCCCGTGACCAGGAAGCAGCTCAACCATTTGATTGCGCATGACGATCGCGTGTGCCATATCCCGGTGGATGCGGAGCTGCTGGTGGATCGTAAAAACGCTGCGGAGATCGAAATCAGCCGCATCGTGCGTCAGGCGCACAAATGCGTTACCGAGCATAAAAATGCGCTCTTTGTCTTTGAATCGGCCCTGACCGGCAGACTGCTGGATCTGCACGAAGAAGAGCAGCGTTTCAATCTCGATCACGGCCAGGCGGCAGAAAACATCAATAAAGGTCTCGGCAGCATCGTTAAAGAGATGCTGAACTGCGCCCCGGAAGAAATTAAAGGCCTGTATATGACCGGCGGCGACACTATGGTCAATGTGCTCAAAGAGTTGGGAGCAACCGGTATTGAAATGATTGACTATGTTATTCCACAAACCGATATGGTCAGAATTATCGGGGGGGAATATGCCGGATTAGTCTGCGTGGGCAAAGGCGGATTAACCGGACCGGAAGATATTATTAGCACCATTGTGGAACATATTTATAAAGAATCACTGCAATAAATTACCCGTAATACTTTACGTTGCAAGTGCGTTGGCTTTCTCGCTCACCCCAGTCACTTACTGGAGTAAGCTCCTGAGGATTCACTGCGTCGCCGCCTTCCTGCAACGCAAATTATTTAGGGTAAATAATAATATGCGACGCGAACAATTGTTCGGGCAGTGCGTTGTGAATAATTCACTTATGTATCCGTATGCGAGTTATCCTATGAAGATTAACATATTTGATAAAATGAATAAGGTGCCAGGCGGTCTCATAATTATTCCGTTGCTGGTGGCGATTCTTCTTAATACTTTTGTACCCCAGGCTCTGACGATTGGTGGACCAACGACGGCATTATTTAAAGTCGGATCCAGCGCCATGATGGGGATATTTCTGCTGATTTGCGGTACCTCAATTAATATTCGCCAGGCGGGGCTGCCTTTATACAAAGGGGCGGTATTGCTGACTCTGAAATGTATCGCTGGTGCCCTGGCCGTGTGGGTTGTCGGAACGATGTTTGGTCCGGTCGGGTTCCTTGGTATTTCGACGCTGGCGTTCGTGGCCTGCCTGACCAGCTCTAACAGCTCACTCTATATTGCCCTGTGCAGTAACTATGGTGACGCCAGTGATGCAGGCGCGATCTCGGTGTTCTGTATCAAAGACGGTCCGTTTGTCACCATGATGGTGCTGGGGGTGAGCGGCCTGGCAAACATCCCGTTTGCGGCCCTGTTATCAATGCTTATTCCGCTGCTTATCGGCATGCTGTGGGGCAACCTCGACGATCGCTTTAAGCAGTTGTGTGCCTCGGCTCAACCGCTGATCATTATCATCATGTCGTTTGCCATCGGCGCGAACTCCAGTATCAACACCGTGTTTACCGCCGGGCTGTCCGGGATTGTATTGGGGATTATCTCTGCCATTACCGGCATCATGTTCTACTTCCTGTATAACCTGTTCCTGAAGAAGAAAACGGCGCTGGGTGCGGCACTGGGGACGACGGCGGCAAGCTCGGCACTAACGCCAGCGATGGTGGCTCAGGCGGATCCTTCCCTGGTGGTCTACGTAGACGCCGCCACGGCTCAGCTCGCCACCGCCAGTATTATCACCATGTTAACCGCACCGGTGCTGGTGGCCTGGTTTGATAAACGACTGAAAGCGCGTGCACCTGTTGTGGAAGAAGTTGCGGTGGTGGAAGAGAAACCGATGCCGTTGTCATCACAGGTCAGTAAAGGAAACAAATAAGATGTCTTCGCCGTTGTACCATCTGGAAATAACCTATGTGGGTGAGTTTGTCGCGGAATATTTACAACAGGATAAATTAATATTATTTGCTGAACCTGTTCCGCCAGATATCGCCGACTATTGCGCCATACATCGGCCAGGGGATTTTACCATTGTGTTATTACCAGGCCAGCGAGTAAAAATAAATAATGCTACATACCGAATTACCGCTGTGGGTGATGTGGCAACGGCGAATTTAAAACAGCTCGGACATATTACGTTAAGTTTTGATGGCGCCATTGACGCTGAATTACCTGGCACAGTCCACCTCTGTGGGCCAACGCCACAAAAGATTCTCCCAGGGGATCAGATTTCAATTTTCTGTGAATAATTTGAGGACATTGCTATGAAAACAATCGCCATTGGTGCGGATGATGCCGCCTACGCGTTTCGCGATGCTATTACCAGTTATCTGGCTCAGCAGGGAATCACTGTTGTTGATTACAGCAGCGATAAACGCCCGGACGCGAATTATTATCCTGACGTTGCCCATGAAGTTGCGATGGCTATTAAGCAGGGAGAGCATGACCGCGGCATTTTAATTTGCGGTACCGGTATTGGAATGAGCATTGTGGCCAATAAAGTGCCAGGCGTTCGTGCTGCACAGTGCCACGACACTTTCTCAGCCGAGCGTGCGCGTAAAAGCAACAATGCGCAGATCGTGACCTTAGGTGCGCGTGTGATAGCACCTGAGCTGGGCAAACTGATTATTCAGGCCTGGCTGGATTCGGAATATGAAGGGGGCGGTTCTGCGGCAAAAGTAGAACGCATTGATTATTACCAGAATCAGCACGCCAGAGACTAAACGCCACGGCGCGTAAGGAGACCAGGATGAACCAGTTAGAAGCCTTAAAAGCCGTTACCGTGGTGGTTGCAGACACCGGTGATATTGATTCGATTAAAAAATTTGCCCCGCAGGACGCCACGACCAACCCGTCACTGGTACTGAAAGCGGCACAGCTTCCGCAGTATCGGGCGCTGATTGCCGATGCGATCGGCAAGGCCCGCTCTCAGGGCGGCAGTGCGGAAACCCAGCTTATCAATGCCTGCGATCAGGTGGCGGTGGATCTTGGCACCGAAGTTCTGCGCCACGTGCCGGGACGTATTTCGACCGAAGTGGACGCCCGCTTCGCCTGGGATCGCGGTATGTGCGTTTCCCGTGCCCGCAAACTCATTCAGCTGTATCAGCAAAATGGCATTGATCCGTCGCGCATTCTGATCAAACTGGCGGCGACCTGGGAGGGGATCCGCGCGGCTGAAGAGCTGGAGCAAAGCGGTATCAACTGTAACCTGACGCTGCTGTTCTCCTTCGCCCAGGCCCGTGCCTGCGCCGAAGCCGGGGTGTTCCTGATTTCGCCATTTGTCGGACGTATTTATGACTGGTACCAGAAAAATGCCCCGCAGGCGACCTACGTTGCGCAGAACGATCCGGGCGTGAAATCGGTGCGCGAGATTTATCAGTATTACAAAGCCCACGGTTACGAAACGGTGGTGATGGGCGCAAGTTTCCGCCGTATTGAGCAAATCCAGGCGCTGGCTGGCTGCGACCGTCTGACCATCTCTCCGGCGCTGCTCGATGAACTGGCAGCCTGCGATGCACCGATGACCCGTCAGTTGAATCCGGGCTGCGTGAGCGAAAATCGCCCGAGCCCGATGAGCCAGGCCGAGTTCCTCTGGCAGCATCACCAGGATCCGATGGCAGTTGAAAAACTGGCTGAGGGGATCCGCCTGTTTGCCGTCGACCAGCTCAAACTGGAAAACATGATCCGCGATATGCTTTGAACCGCCCGCAAGGATAAAAGATGAACACAGCAAAATTACAGCGCCGTGAGTGCGCCAATGCCCTGCGCGCACTCTCAATGGACGCGGTACAGAAAGCCAAATCCGGTCACCCGGGTGCCCCGATGGGTATGGCTGACATCGCCGAAGTCCTGTG
>OIFF01000028.1_pt1 | contig 172621 bp, 162 predicted proteins | sample 1581981 | NCBI WGS metagenome assembly OIFF01 (sample SAMN07501067, study PRJEB24779) | human gut metagenome | isolation source: stool | host: human infant | place: USA: Pittsburgh, PA
CGGGCGTAGGAAATTTGAGAGGATCTGCTCCTAGTACGAGAGGACCAGAGTGGACTTACCGCTGGTGTACCAGTTGTCTTGCCAAAGGCATCGCTGGGTAGCTATGTAGGGAAGGGATAAACGCTGAAAGCATCTAAGTGTGAAACCCACCTCAAGATGAGATTTCCCATGATTTTATATCAGTAAGAGCCCTGAGAGATGATCAGGTAGATAGGTTAGAAGTGGAAGTGTGGTGACACATGTAGCGGACTAATACTAATAGCTCGAGGACTTATCCAAAGTAACTGAGAATATGAAAGCGAACGGTTTTCTTGGTTTGAATAGATATTCAATTTTGAGTAGGTATTACTCAGAGTTAAGTGACGATAGCCTAGGAGATACACCTGTACCCATGCCGAACACAGAAGTTAAGCCCTAGAACGCCGGAAGTAGTTGGGGGTTGCCCCCTGTGAGATATGGAAGTCGCTTAGCTTTAATCCGCCATAGCTCAGTTGGTAGTAGCGCATGACTGTTAATCATGATGTCGTAGGTTCGAGTCCTACTGGCGGAGTAGTTAAGAAAAAGAGGTTTAGGCCTCTTTTTTGTTATGTAATTTATAATCTATCTCGTGTCATTAGACTTCCGCAATCAGGACAAGATGGGGCCTCACAATTTAGTTTAGCAATGATTTCTTTGTGGGTATCTATATTAACAACATCCATAATTTGCATATTAGGGTCTTTAATGTCTAGTAGTTTTGTGATAAAATGTAATTGTTCCATATGAATCTTTCTAATGAGTTGTTTGGTCACTTTTCATTATAGATCTTATGGGACTTTTTTTCTACAACAAAATCGGGTCCATAATATCTATAGGGGATTTTCCCACTACAAATATTATAGAGCCTTTTTGCCGAGTAAAGTTTCAGAGCCCTCCGTTTTCGAGTAATGTACCACAGTTTTAAGGAGATCTTTTTAGTACTTTAATCGAGGATAGCGAAGAGGCTAAACGTTGCGGACTGTAAATACGCTCCTTCGAGGGATTCGAATCCTTCCGCTTCCATTATCTTAATTTTTGAAATTTAGGTAGTAGATTTCTCCTTATTCTGTCAACTTTTCCTAATTGTTATCTTTTTGAGGTTGGTATTTGAGCAATTCAGGATTTTATAATAACTGTTTATAATTTTTTGTTAGAATAAGCTTATAAAAAGTAAAGGAGTGTATGCTTATGTTACAAAAAATTTATGAGCAGATGGCGGATTTTTATAGAAATATTGAAGAAGAGTATGGTACGTTCTTCGGAGATCATTTTGATTGGGAACATTTTCATTTTAAATTTTTGATTTACTATCTTTTCCGATATAGCATTGGGACTCATCGGAATTTTATTGTTTACCATTATCGTGTTGCTTATCGTTTGTATCTTGAAAAATTGATAATGAATCGGGGATTTATTTCGTGTTGAGATGTTTTTAGTAGATTTCCGAATAAATTTAACTTTTTGTGGGAAAATAATGATAAATAGCCGGAATTTTTTCTAAAAATTTCTTTAATAGTTGGAAATAGCAAATCTTTCTATTGTTTCTTCTTGATAAAAAGGCGATTTTTTCTTATAATAAATTGTAAGATATAATTGCAGGTGAGAGTCCTGCCATGTATGTGAGAAAGGAAGAGCCTGAGGGCTCAGACAAGATTATGACTTCAGTTGTTGTTGTAGGTACCCAGTGGGGTGATGAAGGTAAAGGGAAGATTACAGATTTCCTTTCAGCGAATGCAGAAGTGATTGCACGTTACCAAGGCGGTGATAATGCAGGTCACACGATTGTGATTGATGGTAAGAAATTTAAGTTGCACTTGATTCCATCTGGAATTTTCTTCCCTGAAAAAATCTCTGTTATTGGGAATGGTATGGTTGTAAATCCTAAATCTCTTGTGAAAGAGTTGAGCTATCTTCATGAGGAAGGTGTTACAACTGATAACTTGCGTATTTCTGATCGCGCGCATGTCATTTTGCCTTATCATATCGAGTTGGATCGCTTGCAAGAAGAAGCTAAGGGCGACAATAAGATTGGTACTACAATTAAAGGAATTGGTCCAGCTTATATGGACAAGGCTGCTCGTGTTGGGATTCGTATTGCAGATCTTTTAGATAAAGATATTTTCCGTGAGCGTTTAGAACGTAACCTTACTGAAAAGAATCGTCTTTTTGAAAAATTGTATGACAGTAAAGCGATTGCTTTCGATAATATTTTTGAAGAGTATTACGAATATGGCCAACAAATCAAGAAATATGTGACAGACACATCTGTTATTTTGAATGATGCGCTTGATAACGGTAAACGTGTTCTTTTTGAAGGTGCACAAGGTGTTATGCTAGATATCGACCAAGGTACGTATCCATTTGTTACGTCATCAAACCCTGTTGCTGGTGGTGTGACCATTGGTTCAGGTGTTGGTCCAAGTAAGATTGACAAGGTTGTTGGTGTATGTAAAGCCTATACGAGTCGTGTAGGAGACGGTCCTTTCCCAACTGAGTTGTTTGATGAAGTGGGAGAACGTATCCGTGAAGTCGGTCATGAATATGGTACAACAACTGGTCGTCCACGTCGTGTGGGATGGTTTGATTCAGTTGTGATGCGCCATAGCCGTCGCGTTTCTGGTATTACTAACCTTTCATTGAACTCTATCGATGTTTTGAGTGGTTTAGATACTGTGAAAATCTGTGTGGCCTATGATCTTGATGGTCAACGTATTGACTACTATCCAGCTAGTCTTGAGCAATTGAAACGTTGCAAGCCTATCTATGAAGAGTTGCCAGGTTGGTCAGAAGATATTACTGGAGTTCGTAATTTGGAAGATCTTCCTGAGAATGCGCGTAACTATGTTCGTCGTGTGAGTGAATTGGTTGGAGTTCGTATTTCTACTTTCTCAGTAGGTCCTGGTCGTGAACAAACAAATATTTTAGAAAGTGTTTGGTCCTAAGAGATTTTTAAGATTTATTTAAGATAGGTCGGATATACTATAGACAGTTACAAGAAGACCTCCTAACTTGTTGTAACAAATATCCTAAACTTTTCTTTTTCATAATAATCTCCCTATAAAGTCACCGCATTCGGTGGCTTTTTTTGTCTTGGGATTCATGATATAATAATAAAATCGATAAGTAGGAAAAGGGAAATTGATGAATTATACAGTTGAAGAAAAAGAAGTCTTTATGAGAGAGGCATTGAAAGAGGCTGAGATTGCTCTTGAACACGATGAAATTCCAATTGGTTGTGTGATTGTCAAGGACGGAGAAATCATTGGTCGCGGGCATAATGCGCGTGAGGAGTTGCAACGAGCAGTTATGCATGCGGAAATTATGGCCATAGAGAATGCGAACCTGAGTGAGGAGAGCTGGCGCTTGCTGGATTGCACGCTTTTTGTGACTATTGAGCCGTGTGTCATGTGTAGTGGTGCGATTGGACTCGCCCGTATTCCAAACGTGGTCTATGGGGCTAAAAACCAGAAATTTGGCGCTGCTGGGAGTTTGTACGATATCTTGACAGATGAGCGTCTCAACCATCGTGTGGAGGTTGAAACGGGAATTTTGGAAGATGAATGCGCAGCTATTATGCAGGACTTTTTTAGAAATAGACGGAAAAAATAATTTTGCTTTTAAAATGAATAGGAATGTGATATAATAAATAGTGGAGCAACAGTTCTGCGTGAAGCGGGTCAGGGGAGGAATCCAGCAGCCCTAAGCGATTTGAATTGTGTGCTCTTTTTTTCGTGCTTTTTCCGAATAAATAAGATAGAATAATCTAGAATAAATGATAATAGAAAAGAGAAGATGATGAAAATTCGTGGTTTTGAATTGGTTTCTAGTTTTACAGATGAAAATTTATTGCCCAAGCGTGAGACGGCGCATGCGGCTGGTTACGACTTAAAGGTTGCTGTGCGCACAGTTATCGCTCCAGGAGAGATTGTATTGGTTCCGACAGGGGTTAAGGCTTATATGCAGCCGACTGAGGTTCTCTACCTCTATGATCGCTCTTCAAATCCTCGTAAGAAGGGCTTGGTCTTGATTAACTCTGTGGGTGTCATTGATGGGGATTATTATGGAAATCCTGGGAATGAAGGGCATATTTTTGCTCAGATGAAGAATATTACAGATCAAGAAGTTGTTCTTGAAGTAGGGGAACGTGTGGTCCAGGCTGTCTTTGCTCCTTTCTTAATTGTAGATGGAGATGCGGCAGACGGCGTGCGGACTGGTGGATTTGGATCGACAGGGCACTAGGATGAAGATTATCTTTGTACGTCACGGGGAGCCAGATTACCGTGAGTTAGAGGAGCGTTCTTATACGGGATTTGGGATAGATTTGGCACCCTTGTCTGAGAAGGGACGGCAGCAAGCCCATAAATCGAGTACCAATCCTTTACTCTCTTCAGCTGAAATAATCATATCTTCTGCAGTTACAAGAGCTTTAGAAACGGCTTCTTATGTGGTCTGTGCTACGGGACTTCCTTTAAGAGTAGAACCTTTATTACATGAATGGCAGGTTTATGAAAGTGGCACAGATAATTTTGAAAAAGCTCGTACTATGTTTCTAGAAAATAAGGGGGAGTTACTTCCTAATAGTCCTATTCGATATGAGACATCTGCGGAGATGAAGTCTCGGTTTCTAGAATGTATGTCTAAGTATCGAGACTACCAGACCGTGATTGTGGTAACTCACAACATGCTTATGCGCCAGTTTGTGCCAAATGAGAAGATTGATTTTTGCCAAGTGATTGAGTGTGAGTTAGAGATATAGAAAGAGGTTTATCATCGCAAAGAAAAAAGCGACATTTGTATGTCAAAATTGTGGGTATAATTCCCCTAAATATCTGGGACGTTGTCCCAACTGTGGGTCTTGGTCTTCTTTTGTAGAAGAGGTTGAGGTTGCCGAGATCAAGAATGCGCGTGTGTCCTTGACAGGTGAGAAAACCAAGCCCATGAAACTGGCTGAGGTGACTTCAATCAATGTCAATCGAACCAAGACGGAAATGGAGGAATTCAACCGTGTACTTGGAGGCGGAGTGGTACCAGGAAGTCTTGTCCTTATCGGTGGGGATCCTGGAATTGGGAAATCAACCCTTCTCTTACAAGTTTCGACTCAGCTGTCTCAAGTGGGGACAGTTCTCTATGTCAGTGGGGAGGAGTCTGCCCAGCAGATTAAGCTACGAGCAGAGCGCTTGGGAGATATTGATAGCGAGTTTTATCTCTATGCAGAGACCAATATGCAGAGTGTTCGAGCTGAGGTAGAGCGCATCCAGCCAGACTTTCTCATTATTGACTCAATTCAAACCATTATGTCTCCTGAGATTTCAGGGGTGCAGGGATCTGTTTCTCAGGTGCGTGAGGTGACGGCTGAACTTATGCAGCTGGCTAAAACCAATAACATTGCCATCTTTATCGTAGGTCATGTGACCAAGGAAGGAACATTAGCTGGGCCTCGTATGTTGGAGCATATGGTGGATACGGTGCTTTACTTTGAAGGGGAGCGTCACCATACCTTTCGTATCTTGAGGGCGGTCAAAAACCGTTTTGGCTCCACTAATGAGATTGGGATTTTTGAGATGCAGTCGGGCGGTTTGGTTGAGGTCCTCAATCCGAGTCAAGTTTTCTTAGAAGAGCGTTTGGATGGGGCGACTGGTTCCTCCATCGTTGTGACTATGGAAGGGACGCGTCCGATTTTGGCGGAGGTTCAGGCTTTGGTAACACCGACCATGTTTGGAAATGCCAAGCGTACGACGACAGGCCTTGATTTTAACCGTGCTAGCTTGATTATGGCTGTTTTGGAAAAACGGGCAGGTCTTCTCTTACAAAATCAGGATGCTTATCTCAAATCTGCTGGTGGTGTCAAATTGGATGAACCTGCGATTGACTTAGCTGTTGCAGTTGCCATTGCTTCGAGCTACAAGGACAAGCCAACCAATCCTCAGGAATGTTTTGTTGGAGAGTTAGGCTTGACTGGAGAGATTCGGCGCGTTAATCGTATTGAGCAACGTATTAATGAAGCTGCTAAACTTGGGTTTACTAAGATTTATGTACCTAAGAATTCCTTGACAGGAATCACTCCGCCCAAGGAAATTCAGGTCATTGGGGTGACAACGATTCAGGAAGTTTTGAAAAAGGTCTTTGCATAATCCGTGACAAATCCTCTTAAAAATGATAAGATAGGAGAAATATTTGACTATCAAATTTTCAAGGAGGGAATCGTGTCGTATTTTGAACAGTTTATGCAAGCCAATCAGGCTTATGTTGCCCTACATGGGCAGTTAAATCTGCCACTTAAACCCAAAACTAGAGTAGCCATTGTGACCTGTATGGACTCACGTTTGCACGTTGCGCAAGCTCTGGGATTGGCACTTGGGGATGCTCATATCTTGCGGAATGCAGGTGGTCGAGTGACTGAGGACATGATTCGTTCGCTAGTTATTTCCCAGCAACAAATGGGGACAAGAGAGATTGTGGTGTTACACCATACAGACTGTGGTGCTCAGACCTTTGAAAATGGCCCTTTTAAGGAGTATCTGAAAGAGGAACTAGGTGTCGATGTGTCAGACCAGGACTTCTTGCCCTTCCAAGATATAGAGGAGAGTGTACGTGAGGACATGCAACTCCTTATCAAGTCCCCCCTAATACCAGACGATGTTATTATCTCTGGTGCTATTTACGATGTGGATACAGGAAGTATGACAGTCGTAGAATTATAAATACTTCATTTAGAAAGAAAGTGTATGAAGAAAAACAGCAATTTATTTATTTTTATCTTATTGCTATGTATTGGTTTGCAGTATGAAACTATCTACTATACGGATGGTTCGATGTCAGGTGCGGAATATGGTCTAATGGGAGTTTCTATCTTTCTAGCTCTCTTTTACATGATTCCGGCTCTTTATTTCCTTTTCCGTATTGGAAAAAAATGGGAATTGCCAAAGAAGGCCTTGATCTTGTCTTTATTGGGTGGGATGTTCCTTTCAGGCTGGTTGTCTAGCTTTGCTAATACCTATATCCATGATTTACTGGGTGTGCTTTTCCCAGATAGTGCATTTTTAAATGCCTTTGAAAGTGCGATTGTGGCTCCTTTGGTAGAAGAGCCGCTTAAATTATTGCCACTTGCCTTTGTTTTAGCTTTAATTCCTTTGAGAAAATTAAAATCATTGTTTTTACTAGGCATTGCTTCTGGTTTGGGATTCCAAATGATTGAGGATATTGGCTACATTCGTACGGATTTGCCAGAGGGATTTGACTTTACTATTTCGAGAATTTTAGAGCGTATCATCTCAGGAATTGCCTCTCACTGGACTTTTTCAGGTTTGGCGGTAGTAGGTGTTTACTTGCTTTACAGAGCCTATAAAGGACAAAAGGTTGGTAAGAAACAGGGGCTTATTTTCCTAGGTTTAGCCTTGGGAACTCATTTCTTGTTTAACTCTCCTTTTGTGGAGTTGGAGACAGAGTTGCCCTTAGCGATTCCAGTGGTTACGGCTATTACTCTCTATGGTTTTTATCAGGCTTATCGTTTTGTTGAGAAGCACAATGAGTTGATGAACTAGAATATTTTTTAAAAGAATGATGCAAGGGTACAAATATGGTGCCCTTCTTTTATTTTTGATTGAAAAATAGTGCAAAAAGCGCTACAATGGTAGATGGAAAAATCTTGTGAAAAGCACAAGCGATACATATATACCGGAGGAAATCATGTCTTTTTCTGATTTAAAGCTGTTTGCCCTTTCTTCTAATCAAGAATTGGCAAAACGTGTAGCGCAGGAGATTGGGATAGAGTTGGGGAAATCAAGTGTCCGCCAATTTTCAGATGGAGAGATTCAGGTCAACATCGAAGAATCAATCCGTGGGAAACACGTCTTTATCCTACAATCAACTAGCTCGCCTGTAAATGACAATCTGCTTGAAATTTTGATTATGGTAGATGCTTTGAAGCGTGCGAGTGCAGAATCTGTCAATGTTGTCATGCCTTACTATGGGTATGCACGTCAGGATAGAAAGGCGAGAGCGCGTGAGCCAATCACTTCAAAACTTGTTGCAAATATGCTTGAAGTAGCTGGAGTGGATCGTTTGTTGACAATCGACTTGCATGCTGCGCAGATTCAAGGATTCTTTGATATTCCTGTGGATCATTTGATGGGAGCTCCTCTGATTGCGGATTATTTTGAGCGTCGTGGCATGGTTGGTTCTGACTATGTGGTTGTCAGCCCAGACCATGGAGGGGTGACTCGTGCTCGTAAGTTGGCAGAATTTTTGAAAACATCTATTGCTATCATTGACAAACGTCGTAGTGTTGATAAGATGAATACTAGTGAAGTCATGAACATCATCGGTAAGGTCGAAGGCAAGACTTGTATCTTGATTGATGATATGATTGATACAGCTGGAACGATTTGTCACGCAGCAGATGCCCTTGCAGAAGCTGGTGCTGTTGAAGTCTATGCGAGCTGTACGCACCCAGTTCTTTCTGGTCCTGCTATGGACAATATCCAAAAATCAGCTATTAAGAAATTGGTTGTTTTGGATACCATCTATCTCCCAGAAGAGCGTTTGATCGATAAGATTGAACAGATTTCAATCGCTCATCTCCTAGGGGATGCTATTGTACGTATCCATGAAAAACGCCCACTTTCTCCACTTTTCAGTATTGAGAAAAAGATTTAATGACCAAGCCTGAGATGATTCTCAGGTTTTTTTCATCTCTTTTCCGAATAAATAGATAGAGTCAGTGAATCTAGTAAAACTAGATTTAATACTCTTCGAAAATCAAATTCAAACCACGTTAACGTCGCCTTGCCGTACTCAAGTACAGCCTGCGGCTAGTTTCCTAGTTTGCTCTTTGATTTTCATTGAGTATAAGACTGTGGTATAATAAAAGGAGGAAAAGGATGATTCTCAGACATCCGGGCATCAGCCCAACCAATGACTTGGTTGCTAAGAAAATCTTTAGCAATTCAGAAATTACTTGTCAATTTATTCGCGATATGCTGGATTTACCAGCAAAAAATGTGACCATTTTGGAGGGAAGCAATATTCACGTCTTGCCTTCCATACCTTACTCGGCGCAGGATTTCTATACCAGTATAGATGTTTTGGCGGAGTTGGACAATGGCACGCAAGTAATCATTGAAATTCAGGTGCATCATCAGAATTTTTTCATTAATCGTTTGTGGGCTTACCTGTGCAGTCAGGTCAATCAAAATCTCGAAAAAATTCGTCAACGAGAAGGTGATACATATCAGAGTTACAAACACATCGCACCTGTTTATGCTATTGCTATCGTAGATAGTAATTACTTCCAAGATGATTTAGCCTTTCATAGCTTTAGTATGCGCGAGGACACGACAGGTGAGGTTTTAACCATAACCAATAATGGACAAGAAAACCATCTAGTCAAGATGGCGTTCTTGGAACTAAAAAAATACAGAGAAACCAGCAAAGACGAGGTTCGCAAACCGTGGTTGGAGTTTTTTGGGAATAAACCCTTTACCCAAGAACCAGAGCGAGCTATCAGCCAAGCAGACCAACTGCTAGACTACAAAAGCTGGTCCGAGGAGGACAGGAAAATGTTTAGTCAACTACGTATGCGAGAAGAACAAGCCTTGTTAGCACAGGACTATGCCTTGGAACAAGCCGAAGAAAAAGGCTTAGAGCGTGGTATTGAACGTGGTCGAGCTGAGGGAATCAAAGAGGGATTAAAAGTAGGTTTAGTAAATCTAGTTCATCAAGGTCTTCTGACTTCGAAGGTAGCTAGCGAGCAATTAGGTATGACGGTCTCTGAATTTGAGGCACTCTTATAAGACCATCACTAGTAATAGCGTTCTTGGAATTAAAAAAATACAGAGAAACCAGCAAAGATAAGGTTCGCAAACCGTGGTTGGAGTTTTTCGGGAACAAACCCTTTACCCAAGAACCCGAGCGAGCCATTAGCCAGGCAGACCAACTGCTGGACTATAAGAGCTGGTCCGAGGAGGACAGGAAAATGTTTAGTCAACTACGTATGCGAGAAGAACAAGCCTTGTTAGCACAGGACTATGCCTTGGAAACCGCTAGAGCCGAAGGTATTGAACAAGGTTTAGAACGTGGTCTTGAACGTGGTCGCGCAGAGGGCATTGAACAGGGACTGGAGCGTGGGAAAGTTGAAGGAAGTTTGTCTATGCTACTAAATCTCGTTCGCCAAGGTCTTCTGACACCTGAGGTTGCCAGCCAGCAATTAGGTATGACGGTCGCAGAGTTTGAGGACTTGCTATAAGGTCACATTTTAAATAGTAGAAAGTTTATAAAATGGCAAGTTCTTATCAAAAAACTTGTCATTTTTGCTTGACATTTCGAAGGGGTTATAGGATAATACTACAGAAGTGAGTTCTGTCCGACTGTCTATGTGGATTAGATATGAATGATTTTAATCAAGGATTAAAAGTTTGTGAGATTTTCACTTGAATATAGGATATTTTAAGCGTATTCACTCTCACAAAGTTGTTTTTTTCACCTTTTTTTCTAAAAATAGGTAAAAACTTTAAAAACTCGAAGAAAACCCTTGACAAATTCTGCAAATATTTATATACTGTATGGTAGTAAGATAGTCTTACGAAAAATATTATAAGAAAAATGAAGGAGATAAAACGATGAAAAAAGTTTTATTGACAAGTGCAGCAGTTGTAGCTGCTGCAGCAGCTCTTAACGCAGCTCCAGTACATGCATATGGAAACTGGACAGGATGGAACAATGGTGGTGCTGGTTCAACAGGATCAGCAAATCATGGAGATCAAGTCAACGTTAAAGATCACAAAGATCCATATTCATTGGATTACAGCCGTGACTCTCGTAACCCAATGGTGAAATATGGTTTCATTAAGTATGACCGTACAGAAAAAGAAGGATTTACAAAACACCTTCGTGTAACTGTTGTTGATGGTGGTGGACGTCCAGTTCCTAACGCTTTGATTGATGTTCAAATCATTCCAAATGCAGCAAGTGTATATCCTGGAACTAGAACTGCACGTACTGGTGAATCTAAACAATACGAATCATTCACAGTGAAAACAAATCAATCAGGTGATGCTGATTTTACTGATTTCCCAATTTTAAGCGGAGATGGTAACGTATTGAAAGATGAAAACGGTCAAGAAGTTCGTGGTTCAGTTCTTTTCAAAGTTGGGGAACTTGTGAAATACCGTGTAGCTACTACTGCTACAGACTTTAAAGAAGCTACTGAACTTGTTGGTCAAATCGAAATTACAAATGATATGTACACAAACGGTGAAATCAAAGTTCCATACAAACTTGATGACCGTGCTGCACAAATTGGTAATGCAACTACAGCTGCTCAATACGGTTGGGCTCAAACAGCTGAAGGTTGGAAATACTTCGAAAATGCTGCAGCTGTTACAGGTTGGAAACAAGTTGACGGCAACTGGTACTACCTAAACGATAAAGGTGTAATGCAAACTGGTTGGGTAAACGTTAACGGAACTTGGTACTTCCTAAATAAATCAGGTGCTATGCAAACTGGTTGGTTGAAAGATGGTAACACTTGGTACTTCCTTGAATCAACAGGTGCTATGAAAGCTAGCCAATGGTTTGAAGTAGCTGGTAAATGGTACCATGTGAACGGTTCAGGTGCTCTTTCAGTAAACACAACTGTTGACGGTTACAACGTAAACGCAAACGGTGAGTGGGTATAATCCTAGTAACTAGAATATAAAACAGGGGAGAAATCTCCTGTTTTTTCTTGCATTTATTTTGTATAAGTATTATAATGGGTAAAAATAATAGGAGGTTTCCAATGAAATCAAAAGTGTTGAAAATTTTATTAGGTGCAACCTTGGCAGGCACTGCCCTTGTTGGAGCAAGAGTAACTGAAGTGAAAGCTTCGGAAACGAATGTTTATAAGACAGTTGTTTGGGTCACAAAACAGGAAGATGGTAAGGAAAAGGTCTTAAGAGAAGCTCAAACTTATGATTCATCAAAACCTGAAACATCTTCTCCAGGTAATTTTTCGGGTTATAAATTTGATAACTCCTTAATTGATGGAACGGTATTAAAGCATTACTTTAAGCCAGCAGTGACAGTTACAGGAGATAAAGTAGATGGCCTTTCTGTGAAGCCTGATATTGTAAAACCATTTAAAGATACAGTAAAAGGGACTTCTTGGTTGGTCATGGAATCAGATGGAACTAGTAGAGAATTAAAATCTTTTCTTCCTGCTAATGCTGTAAAAAAAGCTGAAGAGGTTGAACCTGGTACATTTAAAGGTTATCGTTTTGTAGAGACAAAGATTGACCAAGATGTTCGGAAACATTGGTTTAAAAAAGACGATAGCGTTACTGGCGTTGAGAAGGTGGAAGAGAAACTTACAGGTTGGCAATATATCTCTAGTAAGTGGTATTTCTTTGATCAAGAGGGTGTGAAGAAAACTGGCTGGGTGAGTGATGGTAGCTGGTATTATCTAGCGGCAGATGGTAGTATGCAAACTGGTTGGAAGTTTATCTCTGGTAAATGGTACTATCTCAATAGTGCTGGTTCTATGCAGACGGGATGGTTAAACCAAGGTGGTAAGTGGTACTATCTCTACTCCGACGGTGCAATGGCTACTGGTTGGGCAAAAGTAGATGGTGTTTGGTACTATCTAAATACTTCTGGTGCTCTTGTGACTGGTTGGTTCCAAGCAGGTGGCAAGTGGTATTATGCCTATAGTTCAGGTGCTCTTGCAGTAAATACAACGATTAACGGCTACACTCTAAATGCCAATGGTGAGTGGGTGTAACATTATATACGGAATAAGTGATAAAGAGGTAAAAGATGAAAGCAAAACATATTTTAGCAGTGGGAGCTGCAGGGGTAACATTACTTAGTGCTAGTACTTTATTAGCTTTAGTTAGCAATCATAGTGTGGTGTACGCGGATCAAGCACCAGATGGCCAGTTTACTAATGGGACGGTCATGAAATATTTGAATGGTAAATATGGATATGCAGATTATAACTTTCAAAATGGCTATGTTGCAACTCCAGGTAGTATACCTGGCTATACCTATGTAAGAAGTGGTAGGGATGGCCATAATTGGGTTCATTACTTTATTTCCAATTCTGATGCAGCTGCAATGAATGATAGTGCTAACTCAGGAACTCAAGGTAATAGTTCAGCTAATACAAGTAGTAACAACACTTCAAGTTCTAACAATACTTCAAGTTCTAACAACACTTCAAGTTCTAACAACACTTCATCAACTAGTAATAATGAGTACAAATGGTTGCTTGTTAACGGAAAATATCAACTTTATATTAATAATAGTTTAGTTAAGGGTTGGCAAACTATTGAAGGTAAGACTTATTACTTAGATGAAGATGGTTTTATGAAGACTGGGATCCTAGAACTCAAAGACAAACGTTATTACTTTGATGAAAATGGCCTTATGAAATCTGGTTGGGTCAATGAAGGTGGTAAGGATTACTATATTACTGATGATGGTTCTAAACCAACTACTATCATTGCAAAAGGTGAGAAGATTTACTACGTTAAAGAGGGGATTCAACAAACAGGTCTTCAACAGATTGATAAGAAGTGGTATTATTTATTGGCAGACGGTAGCCGTAAAACAGGTCTCGTTCAAGATACAAATAAGAAATGGTACTATATTACAAATGATGGAGAACGTAAAGTTGGTCTCGTAAAAGATAGTGATGGTGCTTATCATTACCTTACTCCAGAAGGTGAACGTAAAACAGGTTCTATCACTATTGACGGCGTGACTTATCGTTTAGCGGATCGTGCAAGTAGCAAGCCAGGATGGAATAAAATTGATGGTAAGTGGTACTATTATGATGCGGAAGATAACATGAAGACAGGTTGGGTTAAAGATGGCTCATGGTACTACTTGGATGCTTCTGGTGTCATGCAAACAGGTTGGCAAAAAATTGATGGGGTATGGTATTATCTCAATGGTTCAGGTGCTATGCAGACAGGTTGGTTGAACCAAGATGGCACATGGTACTACCTCAACAGCTCAGGTGCTATGCAAACAGGTTGGGTCAACCAAGGTGGTACATGGTATTATCTTGCTGGCTCAGGCGCTATGAAGACAGGTTGGTACCAAGTTAGCGGTAAATGGTATTACTCATATTCATCAGGTGCTTTGGCTGTGAACACAACTATCGATGGTTACACAGTAAATGCCAATGGTGAGTGGGTGTAATACGAATCATGCAGAAAGTAAGAGGAATTTCCTCTTACTTTTTTATTGATAGAAGTTCTATTTCTTGATTTTTTCGAAAGAAAATGGTACAATGACAGCAAAAAGATATTAAAGGTGGTAAATACTTTATGGATAAGAAAAAACTTCTTACTGCTAGCTTGGCTAGTGTCGCAGTTCTTGGAGCAGGTTTCCTTGCTTCTCACCCGTCAGTTGTGAAGGCTGAAGAAGCAGCTTCAACTGCTGTAACTAAAGAAGATGTAGCTGAGTACTTCACTGATTTAGAAAAAAAAGCTGAAGAAGCTATTAATAAAAATGATAAAATTGCTAACAAAGAAGTAGCAATTTTGGAAGCTAAGGCAGCTATTGGTAAAGAAGATTTATTAAAAGCTATTGATGAAAAACAAATCACACCTGAAGATGTATTGAAAGATTTAGCAGAAGCTAGCAAGACTGAATCAGATGAAGCAGAAGCAGGAAAATATGGTGAAAACTATGCACCTCAAGAAGTAAAAGATGCAAAACCTGCCCCAGGTGCTGAATTAGTTCGTAACGAATCTGGTGAAGTTACAGAAGTTAAACCAATCGATGGTAGAAGTGAAATTGATGCTGATGCTCAAGATAAAATCAACAAACGTTTAGACGAAGAAAAAACAGATGTTAAAGATGCTGAAGAAAGACTAGCTGCAGCTAATCATGATGAAAAAGAAGCTGAATCTAACAGAGAAGAAGCTAAGGTAGCTGTAGAATCAGCTAAAGAAAATGTTAAAGCAGCTCAAGATGAATTAGTAGCTGCAAAAGAAGCTAAAGCAAAATTTGAAAAAGAATTAGCAAGCTATGAAGATGCTGACGGTGAACAAGCTGATCAATATAGAGAAGCAGCAAGAGCTGATTTAGAAAAAGCTGAAGTAGCATTAAAAGAAGCAGAAGAAACATTAAAACAAGCAGAAAAAGAAGCAGAAGAAGCTAAAGCTGCATTAGAACAAGCAGATGAAGATTATTATTCATATGTAGCAGACCGTGAAGCTGAAGAAGTTCGTGTATTACGTCGTCAAATTGCAAAAGATAAAGCTGCTGGAAAAGATACTACAGCATTAGAAGAAGAACTTGATATTGCTTTAAATGGTGTAAAACCAGCGGTAAATAATGTTGACTCATACTCTCCAGTTACAGGATTCTTTGATGAATCAGGTGAAAATTCTATTGCTGTTGGTGAACTAGGTTCGCTTGCACCTAAAGATATTCCTGGATATACTTATACAGGAAAATCATATACAGAAGATGGTATTTTAAAACACATCTATAAGGCAAACGGTTCTAGTTCAGATTATCGAACTGGTTTTAATGGTGTTCCTGCTGATAATAGCAATCCAGGTCACCAAGGTGATGGTGAACCAAGACAAGGCAATCGTCCTACATCAAGTGCAACAACACCATCTACACCAGCTTCTGAAACTCCTGCAACACCAGCTGCACCAGCTCCTGGAACAGATGCTCCAGCTGCAACACCAGCAACTCCTGCAGTTGCACCAACTGTAGCAGGTACTAGCCAAGATAATACTTATCAGGCTCCAGCTGCAAAAGCAGAAGATAAACAAGAACTTCCAAACACTGGTGGTAAAGATAATGCTGCAGTTGCATCATTAGGATTCCTTGGATTGCTCCTAGGTGCCCTTCCATTTGTGAAACGCAAAAACTAATTAGTTGAAGATATAAAAGAGAAGGATTATGACCTTCTCTTTTTGTGATATGGACTATGGTGAGAGTTCTATTGAAAGAAGAAAAAAGTGAACAAAACGATGTTTCAGTTTTGTTCACTTTTATGTTATTCTATAAACTTACAATAGCGCCTCAAATTCAGCGACGGTCATGCCCAACTGCTGGCTGGCAACCTCGGAAGTCAGGAGACCTTGACGAACCATGTCTAAGAAAGCAAAGACTCTTCCTTCAACTTTCCCACGTTCAAGTCCCTCGGTTCTAGCAGTTTCCAAGGCATAGTCATGCGCTAACAAGGCTTGTTCTTCACGCCTGCGTTGTTCACTAAACATCTTCCTGTCCTCCTCGGACCAGCTCTTGTAGTCCAGCAGTTGGTCTGCTTGGCTGATAGCTCGCTCAGGTTGTTGGGTAAAGGGTTTGTTGCCGAAAAACTCCAACCAGGGCTTGCGAACCTTGTCTTTGCTGGTTTCTCTGTATTTTTTTAGTTCCAAGAATGCCATCTTGACTAGATGGTTTTCTTGTCCATTATTAGTGATGGTTAAGACCTCACCTGTTGAATCCTCGCGCATACTAAAGCTATGGAAAGCCAAGTCATCTTGGAAATAATTGCTGTCCACAATAGCGATAGCATATACTGGTGCGATGTGTTTGTAACTCTGGTGGGTATCACCTTCACGTTGACGAATTTTTTCAAGGTTTTGATTGACCTGACTGCACAGGTAAGCCCACAAACGATTAATGAAAAAATTCTGATGATGAACTTGGATTTCGATAATAACCTGCGTGCCATTGTCCAACTCTGCCAAGACGTCTATACTGGTATAGAAATCCTGGGCTGAGTAAGGCACGGAAGGCAAGACATGAATATTGCTTCCCTCCAAAATGGTCACATTTTTGGCTGGCAAGTCCAGCATATCGCGAATAAATTGACAAGTGATTTCTGGGTTGCTAAAGATTTTCTTAGCAACCAAGTCATTGGTTGGGCTGATGCCCGGATGTCTGAGAATCATTCTTTCTCTCCTTTCATTATAGCACATTTTTAAATCTAGGTTTACTAGATTCACTGCTACTATCTATTTATTCGGAAAAAGTGTGAAAAATATTGGGTATGGCTCTTCCCAATGGTATTTTTTGATGCTTTCCTTTATAATGGGTGTATGGATAAGAAAAAATTATTATTGATTGATGGGTCTTCTGTTGCTTTTCGGGCGTTTTTTGCGCTCTATCAGCAGTTGGACCGTTTTAAGAATGCGGCTGGCTTGCATACCAATGCGATTTATGGCTTTCAGTTGATGTTGAGCCATTTGTTGGAGCGGGTTGAGCCGAGTCATATTTTGGTGGCTTTTGATGCGGGAAAGACGACCTTCCGTACAGAGATGTATGCGGACTATAAGGGTGGTCGAGCTAAGACTCCTGATGAGTTTCGTGAGCAATTTCCTTTTATTCGTGAGTTGCTGGATCATATGGGGATTCGTCACTATGAGTTGGCTCAGTATGAGGCGGATGACATTATTGGGACACTGGATAAACTAGCAGAGCAGGATGGTTTTGATATTACCATTGTCAGTGGGGACAAGGATTTGATTCAACTGACGGATGAGCATACGGTGGTTGAGATTTCCAAGAAAGGTGTGGCTGAGTTTGAGGCCTTTACGCCAGAATATCTCATGGAAAAGATGGGCATCACACCGACTCAGTTTATCGATCTCAAGGCGCTCATGGGTGATAAGTCGGATAATATCCCTGGGGTGACCAAAATTGGTGAAAAGACGGGTATCAAGCTCTTGCTGGAGCATGGTTCTCTTGAGGAGATTTATGAGAATATCGATGGGATGAAGGCTTCTAAGATGAAGGAGAATCTCATCCATGATAAGGAACAGGCTTTTTTGTCGAAAACACTGGCGACTATTGATACCAAGGCACCGATTGCGATTGGTTTGGAGGATTTGGTCTATAGTGGTCCAGATGTGGAAAATCTTGGGAAATTCTACGATGAGATGGGCTTCAAACAGCTCAAGCAGGCTTTAAATGTGTCGTCAGCTGATGTTGCTGAAAGTTTGGACTTTACTATCGTTGAGCAAGTCAGTCAAGATATGCTGAGTGAAGAAGCTATCTTTCACTTTGAGCTTTTTGGTGAGAATTACCATACGGATGATTTGGTTGGTTTTGCTTGGTCTTGTGGGGATAAGATCTATGCTACAGACAAGCTTGAACTTTTGCAAGAGCCTATTTTCAAAGATTTTCTAGAAAAAACACCTTTGAGGGTGTATGACTTTAAGAAAGCTAAAGTTCTCTTGCATCGTTTGGGTGTGGATTTGCAGGCGCCTGCTTTTGACAGTCGTTTGGCTAAATATCTCCTTTCGACTGTGGAGGACAATGAAATTGCGACCATCGCTAGTCTTTATGGTCAGACTTATTTGGTTGATGATGAGACTTTCTATGGTAAGGGAGTCAAGAAGGCCATTCCTGAACGCGAGAAATTCTTAGAACATTTGGCACGTAAACTTGCCGTTTTGGTCGAAACAGAACCTATTTTGCTTGAAAAACTCAGTGAAAATGGACAATTAGAGCTTCTTTATGATATGGAGCAACCTCTGGCTTTTGTCCTTGCCAAGATGGAAATTGCTGGAATTACGGTTAAGAAAGAGACCTTGCTTGAGATGCAGGCAGAAAATGACCTTGTTATTGAAAAACTAACTCAGGAGATTTATGAGCTGGCTGGTGAGGAGTTTAATATCAACTCGCCTAAGCAGTTGGGGGCACTTCTTTTTGAAAAATTGGGACTTCCTCTAGAATACACTAAGAAAACCAAGACTGGATACTCGACAGCGGTGGATGTCTTGGAGCGCCTTGCTCCGATTGCTCCGATTGTTAAGAAAATCCTCGACTACCGTCAGATTGCTAAGATTCAGTCTACTTATGTGATTGGCTTGCAGGATTGGATTTTAGCTGATGGAAAGATTCATACTCGCTATGTGCAGGATTTGACCCAGACTGGGCGTTTGTCTAGTGTGGATCCAAACTTGCAAAATATTCCTGTGCGTTTGGAGCAGGGGCGTCTCATTCGGAAGGCTTTTGTACCCGAGTGGGAGGATAGTGTGTTGCTCAGTTCGGATTATTCACAGATTGAATTGCGCGTTTTGGCGCATATCTCTAAGGATGAGCACTTGATTAATGCCTTCCAAGAGGGGGCAGATATCCATACTTCGACAGCCATGCGGGTCTTTGGCATTGAACGTCCTGAGGATGTGACTGCAAACGACCGTCGCAATGCCAAGGCAGTTAACTTTGGGGTGGTTTATGGAATCTCAGACTTTGGCTTGTCTAATAATTTGGGCATTAGCCGTAAGGAGGCCAAAGCCTATATTGATACCTACTTTGAACGTTTCCCAGGTATTAAAAACTACATGGATGAAGTGGTACGTGAGGCGCGTGATAAGGGCTATGTAGAGACCCTCTTCAAGCGTCGTCGTGAGTTGCCAGATATCAATTCGCGCAACTTTAATATTCGTGGTTTTGCGGAGCGGACAGCTATCAACTCTCCTATTCAGGGTTCGGCAGCAGATATTCTCAAGATTGCCATGATTCAGCTGGATAAAGCCTTGGTTGCAGGTAGTTATCAGACTAAGATGCTGTTACAAGTGCACGATGAAATCGTACTTGAAGTTCCTAAATCTGAATTGGCAGAGATGAAAAAATTGGTCAAACAAACCATGGAAGAAGCCATTCAACTCAGTGTTCCCCTTATCGCAGATGAAAATGAAGGGGTAACCTGGTACGAGGCTAAATAAAAAGGGGGCTAGTCCTCCTTTTTTGTAGTAGAATTATGCAAGCCTTTTCAAAATGTGCTATACTGATGAAAAAGGAGGATTTCTATGAGTCAAGAATTTATCAATCCAAGTGATGGCGTGATTCGTCAGTATCTCACAACGAGTAAAACCCTTGCTGTGGTGGGCTTGTCAGACCGTGAAGAAACAACTAGCAATCGAGTGACCAAGGAAATGCAGGCTCGGGGTTATAAAATTATCCCAGTCAATCCCAAGGCGGCAGGTGGTGAAATCTTGGGTGAAAAAGCTTATGCTAGTCTAGCTGAGATTCCTTTTCCTGTAGATATTGTCAATGTTTACCGTCGCAGTGAGTTTTTGCCAGATGTGGCGCGTGATTTTCTCAAGGCTGATGCTAAGATTTTTTGGGCACAGCTAGGACTTGAAAGTCTAGAAGCGGAAGAAATCTTGCGTGCTGGTGGATGTAATGATATCGTGATGAATCGTTGCATCAAGAGAGAGCATACACGCTTGATTGAGGAAGCATAAGAAAAAGGTAGCTGGAGGGCTACCTTTTGTGTTAGAAAATACCAATCAATGCTTGCATACCAAGACTAGTGAGGATGATGGCAATCCAGCAAAGGGCTCCAAGAAGAATGGATTTACCACTGGATCTGACCATGGCTACTAGATTGGTTTTAAGCCCGATAGCACTCATGGCCATGATAATGAGAAATTTGGAGAGTTGTTTGAGAGGGGTAAAGAAACTACTGGACACACCGAGAGAGGTCAGTAGGGTGGTTAGGAGAGATGCGAGGATAAAGTAAAGGATAAAAAGTGGGAAGACTTTTTTCAGTTGCAAGCCTTGCTTATTTTTTTGTTCACGACTTTGCCAATAGGAGAGAAAGAGAGTGATGGGGATGATAGCCAGAGTACGTGTGAGTTTGACAATGGTTGCGGATTCGAGGGTATTGGTCTGGTAGAGACTGTCCCAGGCGCTGGCTGTGGCGGTTACAGAGGAAGTATCATTGACCGCAGTTCCTGCAAAGAGGGCGAAGCCTTCATTGGATAGATGAAGCCAGATGCCGAGGGTTGGAAAGATGAGTGCAGCCAAGACATTGAAGAAAAAGATAACGGAGATGGCTTGGGCTACTTCCTTTTCCTTGGCATGGATAACGGGCGCTGTCGCCGCAATGGCAGAACCACCACAGATAGAAGAACCCACTCCAATCAAGGTAGCCAGTTTTGTGTCCAGTGCAAAGAAGCGCTGGAAGAGGTAGGCAACAATCAAGGCTATTGAGATGGTGGACAGGATGACAGGGAGTGAAGATTGTCCGACTGCGAAGACTTGCGAGATATTGAGACCAAAACCAAGCAAGATAACAGCATACTGGAGCAATTTTTTAGAACTAAAGGTCAATCCAGCATCCAGTTGTTTATAGGGCGAGAGAAAGGGATGGAGAAGCATGCCTATGAAAATTGCAAAGACAGGCGCGCCAATAACAGGGAAGAATCCTCCTAAGTACCAAGATACGATTGAAATCAGAAGACAGGCCAATATACCTGCTCCATTTTTTGATAGAAATGACATAAAAACCTCCAAATAGAATCTGTTACCATTATAGACCTGTAAACAGGAAAAGTAAAATAGAAAGTGGAAAGCTATTCTCTAATGTATTTTTGCGGTCGGGGGGCTTTTGTAGTATAATAGAGATACGTTTTGAAAGTAGGAGGTATCTATGGACTTAACTAAGCGCTTTAATAAACAGTTAGATAAGATTCAAGTTTCGTTGATTCGTCAGTTTGACCAGGCTATTTCGGAGATTCCTGGGGTTTTGCGTTTGACCTTGGGGGAGCCTGATTTTACAACGCCAGATCATATCAAGGAGGCGGCCAAGCGAGCGATTGATCAGAACCAATCCTACTATACAGGGATGAGTGGTCTGCTGACTCTACGTAAGGCGGCCAGTGACTTTGTTAAGGAAAAGTACCAACTGGACTATGATCCTGAAAATGAAATCTTGGTTACAATTGGGGCGACAGAGGCTTTATCTGCTACTTTGACGGCTATTTTGGAAGAGGGAGACAAGGTACTTTTGCCAGCTCCTGCCTATCCAGGTTATGAACCGATTGTCAATCTAGTTGGGGCAGAGATTGTCGAGATTGACACAACTGAAAATGGCTTTGTCTTGACTCCTGAAATGTTGGAGAAGGCCATTTTGGAGCAGGGTGACAAGCTCAAGGCGGTTATTCTCAACTATCCAGCCAATCCGACAGGAATTACCTACAGTCGGGAGCAGTTGGAGGCCTTGGCAGCTGTTTTACGCAAGTACGAAATTTTTGTTGTCTGTGATGAGGTTTACTCAGAATTGACCTACACAGGGGAAGCCCATGTGTCTCTAGGAACCATGCTGAGAGATCAGGCTATTATTATCAATGGTTTGTCTAAATCGCATGCCATGACAGGTTGGCGTTTAGGTCTGATTTTCGCTCCTGCGGCCTTCACAGCCCAGTTAATCAAGAGTCACCAGTACTTGGTTACTGCCGCAAATACCATGGCTCAACATGCTGCGGTGGAAGCCTTGACGGCTGGTAAAAACGATGCGGAACCTATGAAGAAGGAATACATCAAGCGTCGGGACTATATTATCGAGAAAATGACTGCTCTTGGTTTTGAGATTATCAAACCAGACGGTGCCTTCTATATCTTTGCTAAGATTCCAGCGGGTTACAATCAAGACTCCTTTGCCTTTCTGAAGGATTTTGCTCATAAGAAGGCCGTTGCCTTTATCCCTGGTGCTGCCTTTGGGCGTTATGGAGAAGGTTATGTTCGTCTGTCTTATGCGGCTAGCATGGAGACTATCAAAGAAGCTATGAAACGACTTGAGGAGTACATGAGAGAAGCATGATTCAGTCTATCACGAGTCAAGGCTTGGTGCTCTACAATCGCAATTTTCGTGAGGATGACAAGTTAGTCAAGATTTTTACCGAGCAGGCTGGCAAACGCATGTTTTTCGTTAAACATGCTGGCCAGTCTAAGCTGGCCCCTGTTATTCAGCCTTTGGTGCTGGCTCGATTTCTCTTACGAATCAATGATGACGGGCTTAGCTACATTGAGGACTATCATGAGGTGATGACTTTTCCCAAGATTAATAGCGATCTCTTTGTCATGGCTTATGCGACCTACGTGGCAGCTCTTGCCGATGCTAGTTTGCAGGACAATCAGCAAGATGCTCCCTTGTTTGCTTTTTTGCAAAAGACTTTGGAGTTGATGGAAGCTGGCTTGGATTATCAGGTTTTGACTAATATTTTTGAAATTCAAATCTTGACTCGATTTGGGATCAGCCTCAATTTTAATGAGTGTGTCTTCTGCCATCGGGTTGGTCAGGCTTTTGACTTTTCTTTCAAATATGGCGCCTGCCTCTGTCCAGAGCATTATCATGAGGATGAGAGGCGTTGCCATCTAAATCCCAATATTCCCTATCTGCTCAATCAGTTTCAAGCCATTGATTTTGAAACCTTGGAGACCATTTCGCTCAAGCCTGAAATCAAGCAAGAGCTACGCCAATTTATGGATCAACTCTACGAAGAGTACGTTGGGATTCACCTAAAATCAAAGAAATTTATTGATTCCCTATCCGACTGGGGACAATTACTAAAAGAGGAAAAGAAATGAAAAAAATCGCAGTAGATGCCATGGGGGGCGATTACGCACCTCAGGCCATCGTTGAGGGTGTCAATCAAGCCCTAGCTGACTTTTCAGATATCGAGGTTCAACTCTACGGAGATGAAGCTAAAATCAAGCAATATCTGATAGCGACAGAGCGCGTCAGCATTATCCATACGGATGAGAAGATTGATTCAGACGATGAACCTACAAGAGCTATTCGGAAGAAGAAAAATGCCAGTATGGTATTGGCAGCCAAGGCTGTCAAAGAAGGCGAAGCAGATGCTGTACTCTCGGCTGGGAATACAGGTGCTTTACTAGCAGCAGGATTCTTCATCGTGGGTCGTATCAAGAACATCGACCGTCCTGGGCTTATGTCAACATTGCCGACTGTAGATGGGAGAGGTTTTGACATGCTGGACCTCGGTGCTAATGCAGAAAATACAGCCCAGCACCTCCATCAATACGCGGTTCTAGGTTCTTTCTATGCTAAAAATGTCCGTGGCATTGCGCAACCACGTGTTGGTTTACTTAACAATGGAACAGAGAGTAGCAAGGGTGACCCGCTTCGTAAGGAAACTTACGAATTACTAGCAGCTGATGAAAGTTTAAACTTTATCGGAAACGTGGAAGCACGTGATTTGATGAATGGCGTTGCGGATGTTGTTGTGGCAGATGGTTTCACGGGAAACGCTGTGCTCAAATCCATTGAAGGGACAGCCATGGGAATTATGGGCTTGCTCAAGACAGCTATTACAGGTGGTGGTCTTCGAGCGAAATTAGGCGCCCTCCTTCTCAAGGATAGCCTCAGAGGTTTGAAAAAACAGCTCAACTATTCAGATGTTGGTGGAGCGGTCTTGTTTGGTGTCAAGGCACCGGTTGTCAAGACTCATGGCTCAAGCGATGCCAAGGCTGTTTATAGTACAATCCGCCAGATTCGTACCATGTTAGAAACAGACGTAGTTGCCCAGACTGCGCGTGAATTTTCAGGAGAATAAAAGAGATGACAGAAAAAGAAATTTTTGACCGTATTGTGACCATTATCCAAGAGCGACAGGGAGAGGACTTTGTCGTAACAGAATCTTTGAGTCTGAAAGACGATTTGGATGCTGACTCAGTTGATTTGATGGAGTTTATCTTGACACTGGAAGATGAATTTAATATCGAAATCAGTGATGAGGAAATTGACCAACTCCAAAGTGTAGGAGATGTGGTTAAAATCATTCAAGCAAAATAAAGATAAGAAGTTCCAAGGCATTTGCTTTGGAATTTTTTATTTGGCTTAATACTCTTCGAAAATCTCTTCAAACCACGTCAGCGTCGCCTTACCGTACTCAAGTACAGCCTGCGGCTAGCTTCCTAGTTTGCTCTTTGATTTTCATTGAGTATAAGTGACCGTTTAGGAACAGATTTAGTCTTTCTAGGGACAGTAGAAATCTGAGGAGACATAAGGGATATAATAGAGTCAGAAAAAATCAATCTCCAAAAAGGAGAAAAAAGAAAGGATTTTCACGATGAAAAAATATCTTTATTCTAGTTTGTTAGTTCTTGCAGGAGGCGTTCTCCTAGCAAATACTACGGTAGCCTATGCTGATTCCCCATCAGCAAGTGAGAAAGAAGCGATTGCTCAATTAGTTAATCAAGGCAAGATAAAAGCTGAAGAAGCTGATCAAGTAAAATTGATTGGTTTTGAAGATAAAGAAACCCAAGCAGAGGGAAATCAAGAGAAGAAAGCTTTCAATCAATATCGTGATCCGAAAGGAACATGGATGCAGACCAATGGTAAATGGTGGTTTAAATACGGTTCAGGTGGTTATGCTAAAAATTGGGAACAATTAGATGGCAAGTGGTACTATTTTGATGACCAAGGATGGATGAAAGAAAATACTTGGATTCAACCTGATGGTAATTATTACTACTTATCTGCTAGTGGTGCTATGGTCACTGGTTATCAACGTGTGAATGGTACACCATACTTCTTTAGAGCCAGTGGTGTATGGGTAGAAAATCGTGGACAGGCACTTGGTGAATATGCCGAGACATTTGTAGGGAAAATCCCATATGTTTGGGGTGGGGCAGATTTGAATAGTGGCGTAGATTGCTCAGGATTTACGATGGCTATTCATGCTAAGTTCGATATTAGTATTCCTAGAGTGACCTATGGTCAAGCAACAGGAGGAAGTTATGTAAGTAATGGTTCTCAACAAGCTGGAGATTTGATTTTGTATAATAGTGAAGAGACAAATGACCATGTAGGTATTTATGTTGGTGGTGGAAAGGTAGTTCATGCTCCATATCCAGGTCAATATGTTTCTTATATGGATCAATACGGTATTACTCAAAATACAATTCGTAGATATTGGTAATATTGTCTAATCTTTCACAATATTATTGACTTTGATTATGAAAAGTATTAGAATATAGCTAAATAAAGAGGGGAAACCCTCCTATAGTTATTCAATAAAGGAGGAAATGGCTATGAAAAAATCTAAACTACTCACTCTTGGTCTGCTTGTAGGTGCTGGTCTGCTTTTGTCTATCAACCAAGCACAGGCTGCAGATACTTGGGTTAAAAATGGTGCTGACTGGAATCTTTCACAAGATGGCAGTCTAGCTAAGGATAAATGGGTACAAAATGCTGGCTCATGGTATCACTTTGACAGCACTGGTAAAATGCAGACAGGCTGGCTCAAAGACGGCAATACTTGGTATTCTCTAGCAGATAGTGGTGCTATGCGCACAGGCTGGTACAAGGAAGGTAACACATGGTACTCACTAGCTAATAGTGGTGCCATGCGTACAGGTTGGTACAAAGAAGGATCTACTTGGTACTATCTCAAAGACAGTGGCGCTATGGCAACAGGATGGGCGACTCCAAATGGTAAATGGTCTTACTTTGAAAAATCAGGTGCTATGGTCGCAGATAGAGCTGTTCCAGCCAGTGATGGGGAAAGTTATGTTATTGGTAAGGATGGTTATCTAGCAAATAGAAAAGATGCTGGATACAGTATTCATGATATTGTCAAACTTGGAGATGGGCAAGAATATTTGCTAAATGCTAAAGGTGACGATGTTATTATTGAAAAAAATGCTTGGTATATCAGACCAGAGTTCAAGAAGTTTTCTAATAAATATGGGGATGAGGTTGCAAATACTACCTTAGCTCTAGTGGATAATAAAGAAGAAGGACAAGAAATTGATCCTAAGGCAGTTGTACAGAACTTCCAAAACTTACCAAATCGCTACTACTTTGATGAAAATGGACATCGTGTGGTTAATATCCCAGCAATGACAACCTATTCAGAGATTAAAAAAGTTGGTAATGATGTCTATTTAGAAAATCCAGGTGCACGACTTCGTCTTGGAGCTACCCACTTTACAATCAATAACAATAAACTATACTATTTAGAAAATGAGCAAGGTAAGCTCAAAACAGGTTACTTTGTATTAATTGATGATGGTATGGCTACAACCCACTATCACTTCCTAGCCTATGCGGATCAATCTGGTGAAATTCTTAAGATGAAACGCTTGCCATCAGGAGTTTCAGATTATCTTGATAAAGAAATTGATGGTTTATATGGTGAAAAAATTAAGATTGAATCTCCACACTCAAACGAATATTATAAAGTGGTCGTGGTTAAATAAAAATAACATCTTCACAACTAATTGTTAACACTCTAACCAATATACCATTTTCAGGAGGCTTTAGATTTCTTGTATTTTAAAAGGAAACTAAAGCCTTTTGTAGATGGAACAGGGGATAGAGTTATCTATGAAATAATGAAAAGGAGTCTGTCATGGAAATGAAAAATACATTTGTAGAATTAGAACAATTTGAAGAGTTAACTCCAGAGGTTTTGGAGGAAGTGAATGGTGGAGGGATTTTTGAAGATATTTACCATTGGCTACATCTACGCCCAGAGCCAAGATAGTATTTTGATTAAAATGTGTTAACTAAACAGATTTATGATTATATTTCTTGAATTTTTATGTTTCATATTGATTTTAATCAATATACTAGCTCCTCCGATTTATCTGGGTGGTCAACTATCTAAATCATTTTATGACAAACGTTCTATATTTCTTTTGGTAGTTTTACATCTAGCTGCTACCTTCGTTTTTCCGAGTTTCTCTCATATTGCTAATTTATTATTCTTTTATATAATATTTTTGATTGTGTTAAAGAAAAAGAAGAAGGAAGCTCTCTTTCTTGCCCTCTATCTATTTGTGTTTTATCAAAGTATTCGATATTTGATTTTGACATTTATAATACGATTGATATTTGACTACTCTGAACTATCTGATTTTTTACACAGTGGATTTAATTCTGTATTTAGTTTGATTTCGTTGTTTTTGTCTGTTGTCATTTTAAGACGATGGGGAATTGATTTCAATATATTATTTTTAGATAAATTTCAATCGTTAGTGATGAAAAGTATGTGGATTTTATTCTTATTGTTTGGTTTCAGACTGTTTTCATCCATCATGTCTGGGGGATGTAATCCTTTCTACGTTCGTTTTGACACGACCATTTCTCTCCTGATTTTCATTCTCTTTTTCTCTTGGCTCTTTTATATCAAGCATTTAGAGCAGGTTTATCGTGATGAGCAGACCATTCAGAGACAGGAAGATGAAAATCGTTCCTTGCAAGGGATGGTGGACAAGCTGGGTCATCTCTATGATGAGGTTCGAGGTTTCCGTCATGATTTTGCGGGAATTGTCGCCAGCATGGAGCCTGCTATAGCTAATCAAGACATGGCTGAGGTCTCTACCATTTATCAAGATGTCTTTCTAAAGACCAATGAAAAGCTGAGAAAGGCGGACTACACGGCCTTTAATCTTCATAATATCCATGACATAGCCATTCGTAATACCTTGGCAAAAGCCATGATTGTGGCCGATAATCAAGGAATTCATTTTAGTTTGGAGACGGTGGGGGTTGTCGAAGAGCTGGCATTGCCGATGTTGGAGGCTATCCGTATCCTCTCTATCCTCACGACAAATGCCTTAGAAGCAGCCAGTGAGTCTGAAAATCCGCAGATTCGGGTTGCTTTGTTGGCAGGTGATAGGAGTGTCCGTTTTATCATTGAAAACACTCGTAAGAAAGAAGAACTGAATCCTAGCATTCTCAGTCAAAAGGGTTATTCGACCAAGGGTAACCACAGTGGACTGGGCTTAGCGACCTTGGAGGATATGGTTTTTCATTATGATTTAAACTTAGATACTCAGCTAGGAGAGACGACTTTTAGACAAGATTTAGAATTGCCATTTAAGGATGAGAAACGAGGGGGAGAGAAATGAGAATTTTAGTTTTGGAAGATGATAGAGTCCAGCAAGGACGGATAGAGCAGACTTTACTAGATATCGGTCGCTCTCGCAATTTAAGATTGGAAATTGATATTGCTAAAAGCTATGGAGATGTTGAAAAGTATTCTCAGTATTTTGACCATTACCAACTCTATTTATTGGATTTAGAGATTGATGGAGAGCGTGAACGGGGCTTTCAAGTTGCTCAACAGGTTCGGGAGCGAGATCCCTTTACAAGCATTGTCTTTGTGTCCACGCACTCGGAGGCCTTGCCTCTAGCTTTTCGTTACCACTTGTCTGCCTTGGATTTTATTTCCAAGGATCAGCCTGAGGAGGATTACCGTCATCAGCTGGAGCGCTGTCTGGACTATGTACTGGCAGTGGACAAGAGGGAAAATATGCGCCTCTTTACTTATAGTTTTGAGGGAAGACGGGGATTCACTCTGCCCTACCATGAGATTTTAGCCTTTGAAACCTCAGTAGAATCCCACCGTATCAAGGTCTATTATGCCAATCATTCTATCAAGACCATTTATGGTAGTCTCAAGGATATCGCTACTAAGGCTGAAAAAGATTACTTTGTCTATGCCAATCGCAATACTTTAGTCAGTTTACAAGCAATTGAAGAGATGACTGCCACAGAAGTGACCTTGTTAGAAGGCTTGCACTTCCCCGTATCACGAACAGCCAGAAGAACACTTAAAAAACATCTCAATGTCTAATATCTGTTAGACTTGGATGAGTTTATCAATAAGAATGTCGGAAAATTTTCTGATATTCTTATTTTTTTGACTTTTTTTCGAATAGATAAGTAAGAGGAAAAGGAAAGGAGCCTAGTTCATGTTTATATCAATGTTCTACCCATGGTTCACTGAGTTATTTTTTAAATAAATTTAATTTAGTTGTACATTTTCGAAATTTTTTTCGAATAGATAAGTAAGAGGAAAAGGAAAGGAGCCTAGTTCATGTATCTACCAATTTTCTATTCATGGTACATTAAATTATTTTTCAAATAAATTTAATTTAGTTGTACATTTTCGAAATTTTTTTCGAATAGATAAGCAAGAGGAAACAGAAAGGAGTCTGGTTTATGTATCTACCAATCTTGTATCCGTGGTTCATTAAATTATTTTTTAAATAAAATTTAATTTAGTTGTACATTTTCGAAATTTTTTTCGAATAGATAAGTAAGAGGAAAAGGAAGGAGACTACGCGATGTATTTACCAATCTTATTGCCATGGTTTATCAAATGGTATTTAAAATAAATGAAATCTACCTGTTCATTTTAAATCACTTCTCAAATAGATAAGTGAGACGAAAAGGAATTCAGTAATTTATCTATTCTGGTTTTTAAAATGGTTTAAGAGCCAGAAATCGTAAACTAAAAAATAGAAATAAAGGAGAAAAAAGATGACAAATTTTGACAAAATGGAACAGAACTTTGTAGCTCTTACAGAAGAAGAGTTGATGAATGTAGATGGGGGAATTGCACCACTAGTAGTTGCGTTTGGAGTAGCGGCGTTTAAAGGTTTTTCTGTAACAGGAGGGGCTATTATACTGGGAGCAGGTCTCTATCAAGTTGGTAAAAATCTGAAATAAGACTTTGAGTAAGTTTTATGAATAGAATATTAAAAAAAATATATATAGGATCTGCTTTAATATCTTACAGCATATTATTAATTTATTCTCTACTTAATTTAGAGAAGGTATCGTTGGGGATCTGTATTTTGTTAGTAGCATTGACATACTATATTAATAAAAAAGAAATATTTAAAGCAAAAGTGAATAAGAGCAAGGAGAACTTAAAATGAATATTTTAGTAAATGATAATCAGTTTACAGAAATGACAGAAAAAGAACTAGCAACAGTTGATGGAGGAGTACTTCCTGCAGCGGTAGTAGCAGTTCCAGTAGGAATCAAGGTTGCGGGGTATGTTGTCGGCAGCTTATCTGCTGCAGGGCTAGTTGCATGGGGTTACTTTAGATAAGACACTTTGGAGAAATCAATGAATTTTTCAAACGAATTTGCGGCTGTTATTATATCAGCTTCAGGGATAGTGGGTTTATTAGTAGGAGTCACTATTGGCTTGGCTAGTATTATTTAAAGAGGGATATAACATGCAAAATTTGAATCAATTTGAAATCGTAGAGCAAAGTGAATAAGTTGGAGCAGGTTTATTAATTGTTATCAAAGGATCATTACTTCCTGTAGGTGGAGCAGCTTTGGGGTATTATGCGAATAGACCATAATCTGATTGTAGTCAGAGAGGCATTTCTATGTTTTTAAAAAAAGAAGTGATATTACTAGGGGTATTGTTATCGATACGTATTATTTTTACTATCGTTCAAATTTTAATTGACTATAAAATATTATCTGGACAGTATAGTGTAAATTTTATGGATATTTCAGAAGTATTTACTTACCCAATACTCATTTTACTCATTTACATAGCAATAAAATATAATACAAAGGAGTAATGAAGAACATGAATCAAAAGGATTTTGTGTATATGAATGGTAGCGTTTTTCCGCCATTCTTGTCAGGTAATTAGGGGTTTCTTATGAAAACATTTTTATTAGGCTTTGCTGAAGGGTATTTTATCGTATCGCTCATAATCTACATCGCAACGTATTTGATTTTGAAAAATCCAATCAATACCCTATTTTATCCAGAAATTTACCCCGTTTTATTTGGGCTCTTTTATCTAGGATATAAGATCAATAAAAAGCGAGTAGAGTAAACAGTTAAGAATGACTTGTTAGTCTGCGCTGAAAATAGCTAGGCTAGAATCTAAGAATGCATCACATCGGAGTTTAATATGAAATTTGTTAAATCAATACTGAAAGTTTGGCCTGAAATCATGGTATTACTTAGTTCAATGTCTTATACCATCATCAGATTAGTAGCTGATATGAATAAAGTATCTTTACCTACTTGGTTTGATAGTTTCAATATACCAACGATTGCATTATTTATGATGGTCTTCATTATTTTATACAGAAGTAAAAAAAAAGAATGGATAAATTTGAAGTAGTAGACTCTTTATAGGGAATAGGTGTCTTATAGTAACGAATCAAAAAAAGGAGTAACTATGAATCGTAATTTAGAACGGTGTTACCTATTCTGACTATGAATAGATCATGCCAGAGGTGGCTTAGAAATAGTAGGGACATTAGAAATTGAAGTAACTTTAAATAGGATGTCGTAAAGGTTACTATCAATGATTTATTTGTTCCAAGCTTGCCTAGGGTGACAGTAAAAAATCAATTTCCTTTCATACCATATTTTTAGTAGGTAGGACGTTTGTTCTGCCTATTTTTTGCCAAAAAAAGTGCAGTTGAGGTGTTTATTTAGAGTTTTACATATATTTTTGATAAAATAGTTATAGAAATTAGGAGAGTTGAAGAAAAGAAATGAAGAAGGTTTTAAGATATTTTTTAGTATTTGTTTTTCTGTTTTTGATGAATATTTTCATCTTTAAGATACTAGCAACTCTGGGATTTCAGCTGACAATGAGTGAAAAGAGTTATATTGTACCACCGCTGTTTTCGATTATCGTTTTGTACATGATTGACAAAAGAATTAGGAAGAAAAAGAAATAAATATATATATTTTAGGTAGGACGTTTGTTTTGCCTATTTTTTTATCCTAAAAGTGCAGTTGGGAGGGAGATAGGGGCATTTGGGGAGGAAGTCCAGTTTTTGTTTGGGGATTGGGGTAAGATAGTTGTTATCAGATGAGTTTATACTCTTCGAAAATCAAATTCAAACCACGTCAACGTCGCCTTGCTGTATATATGTGACTGACTTCGTCAGTCCTATCTGCAACCTCAAAACAGTGTTTTGAGCAACCTGCGGCTAGTTTCCTAGTTTGCTCTTTGATTTTCATTGAGTATTAGGAAAAAGGAGATGAATATGAAATTTGGGAAACGTCACTATCGTCCGCAGGTGGATCAGATGGACTGCGGTGTAGCTTCATTAGCCATGGTTTTTGGCTACTATGGTAGTTATTATTCTTTGGCTCACTTACGAGAATTGGCCAAGACGACCATGGATGGGACGACGGCTTTGGGCTTGGTCAAGGTGGCAGAGGAGATTGGCTTTGAGACGCGAGCGATCAAGGCGGATATGACGCTCTTTGACTTGCCGGATTTGACTTTTCCTTTTGTTGCCCATGTGCTTAAGGAAGGGAAATTGCTCCACTACTATGTGGTGACTGGGCAGGATAAGGACAGCATTCATATTGCCGATCCAGATCCTGGGGTAAAATTGACCAAGCTGCCACGTGAACGTTTTGCGGAAGAATGGACAGGAGTGACTCTGTTTATGGCACCTAGTCCAGACTACAAGCCTCATAAGGATCAAAAGAATGGCCTGCTATCTTTTATCCCGATATTAGTGAAGCAGCGTGGTTTGATTGCCAATATCGTTATGGCAACACTCTTGGTCACCTTGATTAACATTGTGGGTTCTTATTATCTGCAGTCTATCATTGATACCTATGTGCCAGATCAGATGCGTTCGACGCTTGGGATTATTTCTATTGGGTTGGTCATCGTCTATATCCTCCAGCAGATTTTGTCTTACGCTCAGGAGTATCTCTTACTTGTTTTGGGGCAACGTTTGTCGATTGACGTGATTTTGTCCTATATCAAGCATGTTTTTCACCTGCCTATGTCCTTTTTTGCGACACGCAGGACAGGGGAAATCGTGTCTCGCTTTACAGATGCTAACAGTATCATTGATGCGCTGGCTTCGACCATTCTTTCGATTTTTCTAGATGTGTCAACGGTTGTCATTATTTCTCTTGTTTTATTTTCACAAAATACTAATCTCTTTTTCATGACCTTATTGGCACTTCCTATCTACACAGTGATTATCTTTGCCTTTATGAAGCCTTTTGAAAAGATGAATCGGGACACCATGGAAGCCAATGCGGTTCTGTCTTCTTCTATCATTGAGGACATCAATGGTATTGAGACTATCAAGTCTTTGACCAGTGAAAGTTCACGCTACCAAAAGATTGACAAGGAATTTGTGGATTATCTGAAAAAATCCTTTACCTATAGTCGGGCAGAGAGTCAGCAAAAGGCTCTGAAAAAAGTTGCCCATCTCTTGCTCAATGTCGGCATTCTCTGGATGGGGGCTGTTCTGGTCATGGATGGCAAGATGAGTTTGGGGCAGTTGATTACCTATAATACCTTGCTGGTTTACTTTACCAATCCTTTGGAAAATATCATCAATCTGCAAACTAAGCTTCAGACAGCGCAGGTTGCCAATAACCGTCTGAATGAAGTTTATCTGGTAGCTTCTGAGTTTGAGGAGAAGAAAACAGTTGAGGATCTGAGCTTGATGAAGGGAGATATGACTTTCAAGCAGGTTTCCTACAAGTATGGCTATGGTCGAGATGTCTTGACAGATATCAATTTGACCATTCCCCAAGGCTCTAAGGTGGCTTTTGTGGGAATTTCAGGGTCAGGTAAGACGACCTTGGCCAAGATGATGGTTAATTTTTATGATCCAAGTCAGGGAGAGATTAGTCTGGGTGGTGTCAATCTCAATCAGATTGATAAAAAGGCCCTGCGTCAGTATATCAACTATCTGCCTCAACAGCCCTATGTCTTTAACGGAACGATTTTGGAGAATCTTCTTTTGGGAGCCAAGGAGGGGACGACTCAAGAGGATATCTTACGGGCGGTCGAGTTGGCAGAGATTCGGGAGGACATTGAGCGCATGCCACTGAATTACCAGACAGAATTGACTTCGGATGGGGCAGGGATCTCAGGTGGTCAACGTCAGAGAATTGCTCTGGCGCGTGCTCTCTTGACAGATGCGCCGGTCTTGATTTTGGATGAGGCAACTAGCAGTCTGGATATCTTGACTGAGAAGCGAATTGTCGATAATCTCATGGCTTTAGACAAGACCTTGATTTTCATTGCTCACCGCTTGACCATTGCTGAGCGGACAGAGAAGGTTGTTGTCTTGGATCAGGGCAAGATTGTTGAAGAAGGAAAGCATGCTGATTTGCTTGCACAGGGTGGCTTTTACGCCCATTTGGTGAATAGCTAGAAAGAGGAGAGGATGAAACCAGAATTTTTAGAAAGTGCGGAGTTTTATAATCGTCGTTACCATAATTTTTCCAGTCGGGTGATTGTACCCATGTCCCTTCTGCTTGTGTTTTTACTTGGCTTTGCAACTGTTGCAGAGAAGGAGATGAGTTTGTATACTAGAGCTACTATCGAGCCTAGTCGAATCCTTGCAAATATCCAGTCAACTAGCAACAATCGCATTCTTGTCAATCATTTGGAAGAAAATAAGCTGGTTAAAAAGGGAGAACTGTTGGTTCAATATCAAGAAGGGGCAGAGGGTGTCCAAGCGGAGGCCTATGCTAGTCAGTTGGACATGCTCAAGGATCAAAAAAAGCAATTGGAGTATTTGCAAAAGAGCCTGCAAGAAGGGGAGAACCACTTTCCAGAGGAGGATAAGTTTGGCTACCAAGCCACCTTTCGCGACTACCTCAACCAAGCAGGCAGTCTTAGGGCTAGTACATCGCAACAAAATGAGACCATCGCGTCCCAGAATGCAGCAGCTAGTCAAACCCAAGCCGAAATCGGCACCCTCATCAGTCAAACAGAGGCTAAAATTCGCGATTACCAGACAGCTAAGTCAGCTATTGAAACAGGTGCTTCCTTGGCCAGTCAGAATCTAGCCTACTCTCTCTACCAGTCCTACAAGTCTCAGGGCGAGGAAAATCCGCAATCTAAGGCACAAGCAGTTGCGCAGGTTGAAGCACAGCTCTCTCAGTTAGAATCTAGTCTTGCTACTTACCGTGTCCAGTATGCAGGTTCAGGTACCCAGCAAGCCTATGCGTCAGGTTTAAGCAGTCAATTGGAGTCTCTCAAATCACAACACTTGGCTAAGGTTGGTCAGGAATTGACCCTTCTAGACCAGAAAATTTTGGAGGCAGAATCGGGTAGGAAGGTACAGGGAAATCTTTTAGACAAGGGGAAAATTACGGCGAGTGAGGATGGGGTGCTTCATCTTAATCCTGAGACCAGTGATTCTACCATGGTAGCAGAAGGCGCCTTACTAGCCCAACTCTATCCGTCTTTGGAAAAAGAAGAGACAGCCAAACTCACAGCTTATCTAAGTTCAAAAGATGTAGCAAGAATCAAGGTTGGTGATTCTGTTCGCTATACGACGACTCATGATGCCAAGAATCAACTTTTCCTAGATTCTACTATTACAAGTATTGATGCGACAGCTACCAAGACTGAAAAAGGGAATTTCTTTAAAATCGAGGCAGAGACTAATCTAACTTCTGAGCAAGCTGAAAAACTTCGATATGGTGTGGAAGGTCGTCTGCAGATGATTACAGGTAAGAAAAGTTACCTGCGTTATTATTTGGATCATTTTTTGAACAAAGAGTAATGTTCGTGTTTTTAGAGTTAAATGATTTTAAAACTGTGAGAAAGATTCTTCTTGCGGTTTTTTCTTTATGATTTTTGAGGTTACTACGTTATTTATTCGGTTAAATTCTTGTAATTTTAGGCTTTTTATGGTAGAATGTGCTCAAGTAATACGAAAGGCGAACTTTAAAATGTCAAAACAATTGATCTATTCGGGAAAAGCTAAAGATATCTATACAACTGAGGATGAAAATCTTATTATTTCAACTTACAAGGACCAGGCGACTGCTTTCAATGGTGTCAAGAAGGAGCAGATTGCAGGTAAGGGAGTGTTGAATAATCAGATTTCATCTTTTATTTTTGAGAAATTAAATGCGGCTGGTGTGGCGACTCACTTTGTGGAGAAACTTTCAGACACGGAACAACTCAATAAAAAGGTTAAGATTATTCCTTTGGAAGTCGTGCTCCGCAACTATACTGCTGGTTCCTTTTCAAAACGTTTTGGTGTAGACGAAGGAATCGCATTTGAGACTCCGATTGTCGAATTTTACTACAAAAATGATGATTTGGATGATCCATTCATCAATGATGAGCATGTGAAATTCCTACAGATTGCGGATGACCAGCAGATTGCCTACTTGAAGGAAGAAACCCGTCGTATCAATGAACTTTTGAAAGTCTGGTTTGCTGAGATTGGCCTCAAGTTGATTGACTTTAAGCTAGAGTTCGGTTTTGACAAGGATGGCAAGATTATCTTAGCAGATGAATTTTCACCAGATAACTGCCGTTTGTGGGATGCGGATGGCAACCACATGGATAAGGATGTTTTCCGTAGGGGATTAGGAGAGCTAACAGACGTTTACGAAGTTGTCTGGGAGAAGCTGCAAGGTTTGAAATAATCTGTTTGCAATGGAAAACCTTCGTCTCTCAACTAAAAGGACTCAGGCTGAAAAGGTCCCCCAGACCTTTTCACTCCGTAGGGGATTGGGAGAACTAACAGACGTTTACGAGATTGTCTGGGAAAAGTTGCAAGAATTGAAATAACAACCTCAAGGTCGTTGGAACATTGTAAGAGCTGAAATAAAGGAATAAGGATTGATGGATAAACGTATTTTTGTTGAGAAAAAGGCTGATTTTCAGGTCAAGTCAGAGAGTTTGGTTAGAGAACTCCAGCATAACTTGGGATTGTCAACTTTGAAAAGTATTCGTATCGTGCAGGTTTATGATGTATTTGACTTGGCTGAGGACCTGTTTGCACCTGCAGAGAAACACATTTTCTCTGAGCAGGTGACAGACCATGTTTTGGACGAAGCGGCTGTGCAGGCGGATCTTACCAACTATGCTTTCTTTGCTACTGAAAGCCTGCCAGGGCAGTTTGACCAGCGTGCAGCTTCTTCGCAAGAAGCCTTGCTTTTGTTGGGAAGTTCGAGTGACGTGACAGTCAACACAGCCCAACTGTACTTAGTCAATAAAGATATTGATGCGACTGAGTTGGAAGCGGTCAAGAACTACCTGCTCAATCCAGTTGATTCTCGTTTCAAAGACATCACGACAGGGATTGCCAAGCAGGAATTTTCAGAGTCAGATAAGACCATTCCAAAATTGACTTTCTTTGAAAGCTATACAGCAGAAGACTTTGCTCGCTACAAGGCTGAGCAAGGGATGGCCATGGAAGTGGATGATTTGCTCTTTATCCAAGACTATTTCAAGTCAATCGAGCGCGTGCCGACGGAAACAGAACTCAAGGTTTTGGACACTTACTGGTCTGACCACTGCCGTCACACAACTTTTGAGACAGAGTTGAAACACATTGACTTCTCCGCATCGAAATTCCAAAAGCAATTGCAGGCGACCTATGACAAATATATTGCCATGCGTGAGGATTTGGGGCGTTCTGAAAAACCGCAAACCTTGATGGATATGGCGACTATTTTCGGTCGTTATGAGCGGGCTAATGGACGTTTGGACGATATGGAAGTGTCAGACGAAATCAATGCTTGCTCGGTCGAAATCGAAGTGGATGTCAATGGTGTGAAAGAACCATGGCTTCTCATGTTCAAGAACGAAACCCACAACCACCCAACAGAAATCGAACCATTTGGTGGGGCTGCTACCTGTATCGGTGGAGCCATTCGTGATCCATTGTCAGGTCGTTCCTACGTTTATCAAGCTATGCGTATCTCGGGTGCTGGTGATATTACAGCACCGATTTCGGAAACTCGTGCTGGAAAATTACCACAACAAGTCATTTCTAAGACAGCGGCTCATGGTTATTCTTCTTACGGGAATCAGATTGGGCTTGCGACGACCTACGTTCGTGAATACTTCCACCCAGGCTTTGTAGCTAAACGCATGGAGCTAGGTGCTGTTGTTGGTGCGGCTCCTAAGTGCAACGTTGTCCGAGAAAAACCGGAAGCTGGTGATGTCATTATTCTCCTTGGTGGCAAGACAGGACGTGATGGTGTCGGTGGTGCGACAGGTTCTTCCAAGGTTCAAACAGTTGAGTCTGTAGAGACTGCTGGAGCTGAGGTTCAAAAAGGAAATGCTATCGAAGAACGTAAGATTCAACGTCTTTTCCGTAATGGTGAAGTGACACGTCTGATCAAAAAATCAAATGACTTTGGTGCTGGTGGTGTCTGTGTAGCTATTGGTGAATTAGCAGACGGTCTTGAAATCGACCTCAACAAGGTGCCTCTTAAATACCAGGGCTTGAATGGTACCGAAATTGCCATCTCTGAATCTCAAGAACGGATGGCAGTCGTGGTTCGTCCTGAGGATGTAGATGCATTCGTTGTTGAATGTAACAAAGAAAATATTGATGCTGTTGTGGTTGCGACAGTGACGGAAAAACCAAATCTAGTCATGCACTGGAATGGTGAAACAATTGTCGACTTAGAACGTCGTTTCCTTGATACCAATGGTGTGCGCGTGGTCGTTGATGCAAAGGTGGTGGACAAGGATGTCAAGCTTCCAGAAGAACGTCAAACATCTGCTGACACACTTGAAGCAGATACCCTTACGGTTCTATCTGACCTCAACCATGCGAGTCAAAAAGGATTACAGACTATCTTTGACTGCTCTGTTGGACGCTCAACGGTCAATCACCCACTTGGTGGTCGTCACCAACTCACACCAACTGAGGCATCTGTGCAGAAATTACCAGTTCAACACGGTGTGACTCATACTGCGTCAGTCATGGCTCAAGGATTCAACCCATATGTAGCTGAATGGTCTCCATACCACGGTGCTGCCTATGCGGTGATCGAAGCAACTGCTCGTTTGGTTGCTGCTGGTGCAAACTGGTCTAAGGCTCGTTTCTCTTACCAAGAGTATTTCGAGCGCATGGATAAACAAGCTGAGCGTTTTGGTCAGCCAGTAGCAGCTCTCCTAGGCTCTATCGAAGCTCAGATTCAGCTTGGCTTGCCATCTATCGGTGGTAAGGACTCCATGTCTGGTACCTTTGAAGAATTGACGGTGCCACCAACCTTGGTTGCCTTTGGTGTGACAACAGCAGATAGCCGTAAGGTGCTTTCTCCCGAGTTCAAGACTGCTGGGGAAAATATTTATTACATTCCAGGTCAAGCTCTTGCTACAGAGATTGATTTTGACTTGATTAAGAAAAACTTTACTTGGTTTGAAGCCATCCAAGCTGAACACAAAGTAACATCTGCATCAGCTGTCAAATACGGCGGTGTGCTTGAAAGCTTGGCTCTTGCTACTTTTGGGAATCATATCGGTGCAGAGGTGACCTTGCCTGAACTTGAAACGGCTTTGACAGCTCAATTAGGCGGATTTGTCTTCACATCTCCTGAAGAAATTGCTGGAGTAGAGAAAATCGGTCAAACAAGTGCAGACTTTACACTTCTTGTCAACGGTGTGAAGCTAGATGGACACAAACTTGACAGTGCCTTCCAAGGCAAATTGGAAGAAGTTTACCCAACTGAATTTGCTCAAGCTAAAGAACTGGACGAAGTTCCAGCTATCGCTTCTGACGCAGTCGTCCAAGCCAAGGAAACTATTGAAAAACCGGTGGTTTACATCCCAGTCTTCCCGGGCACCAACTCGGAATATGATTCAGCTAAGGCATTTGAAAAAGAAGGCGCAGAGGTCAACTTGGTGCCATTTGTGACCTTGAATGAAGAGGCTATTGTCAAGTCAGTTGAAACTATGGTTGACAACATCGGCAAGGCTAACATTCTCTTCTTTGCAGGTGGTTTCTCAGCTGCGGACGAGCCAGATGGTTCAGCTAAGTTTATTGTCAATATCCTGCTCAATGAAAAAGTGCGTGCAGCTATTGATAGCTTTATCGCCCGTGGTGGCTTGATTATTGGTATCTGTAATGGATTCCAGGCCTTGGTCAAATCAGGTCTTCTTCCATACGGGAACTTCGAAGATGCCAGCAGTACTAGTCCAACCCTCTTCTACAATGATGCCAACCAGCACGTGGCCAAGATGGTGGAAACTCGGATTGCCAATACCAACTCGCCATGGTTGGCTGGAGTAGAAGTGGGCGATATCCACGCTATTCCTGTTTCGCACGGTGAAGGGAAGTTTGTCGTGACGGCTGAGGAATTTGCGGAGCTCCGTGACAATGGTCAAATCTTTAGCCAATACGTTGACTTTGACGGCAAACCAAGTATGGACTCTAAGTACAATCCGAATGGTTCTGTCCATGCCATCGAAGGAATTACCAGCAAGAATGGTCAAATCATCGGTAAGATGGGCCACTCAGAACGTTATGAGGAAGGTCTTTTCCAAAATATCCCAGGAAATAAAGACCAGCACCTGTTCGCGTCAGCGGTTAAATACTTTACTGGAAAATAAGACTTACAGATTTTCTAATAGATAGTATCAGTAATGTAAAAGTCATGTAGATTTAGCTCTTGGTGCTACACAAATAAAAATTAGGTATATAAAATGACATACGAAGTAAAATCTCTTAATGAAGAATGTGGTGTTTTCGGTATCTGGGGACATCCAGATGCTGCTAAATTGACCTATTTTGGTCTCCATAGTCTTCAGCACCGTGGTCAGGAGGGGGCAGGAATCCTCTCCAACGATCAGGGACAATTGAAGCGCCATCGTGACATGGGACTTTTATCAGAAGTCTTCAGAAATCCTGCTAATTTGGATAAATTGACGGGAACTGGTGCGATTGGGCATGTGCGTTACGCGACTGCTGGCGAAGCTTCTGTAGATAATATCCAGCCCTTCCTCTTCCGTTTTCATGATATGCAGTTTGGTTTGGCTCATAATGGAAATCTGACCAATGCAGCCTCTCTCAAGAAAGAATTGGAACAAAGAGGAGCAATTTTCAGCGCGACTTCGGACTCGGAAATCTTGGCTCATCTCATTCGTCGTAGTCACAATCCGAACTTAATGGGAAAAATCAAGGAGGCGCTCAGCCTTGTCAAAGGTGGTTTTGCCTATATCTTGCTGTTTGAGGACAAGTTGATTGCGGCTCTTGACCCCAATGGTTTCCGTCCGCTTTCTATCGGGAAAATGGCCAACGGAGCGGTGGTTGTTTCATCTGAAACCTGTGCTTTTGAGGTTATTGGTGCTGAATGGATTCGTGATTTGAAGCCAGGTGAGATTGTGATTATTGATGACAAGGGAATCCAGTATGATAGCTATACGGATGATACTCAGCTCGCGATTTGCTCTATGGAGTATATCTATTTTGCCCGCCCTGATTCTAATATCCACGGTGTCAATGTCCATACGGCTCGCAAACGTATGGGTGCCCAATTGGCGCGTGAATTCAAGCACGAGGCGGATATCGTGGTCGGTGTGCCCAATTCTTCCCTCAGCGCGGCTATGGGATTTGCGGAAGAATCAGGTTTACCAAACGAAATGGGCCTCATCAAGAACCAATACACCCAACGTACCTTTATCCAACCGACTCAAGAATTGCGGGAGCAAGGGGTGCGGATGAAACTATCTGCTGTTTCAGGTGTTGTCAAAGGCAAGCGTGTGGTTATGATTGATGACTCTATTGTACGTGGGACGACCTCTCGTCGTATCGTTCAGCTCTTGAAAGAAGCGGGTGCAACTGAGGTTCACGTTGCTATTGGTAGTCCAGCGCTAGCTTATCCATGCTTCTACGGGATTGATATCCAGACTCGTCAGGAGCTGATTGCGGCCAATCATACGGTCGAAGAAACGCGTCAAATCATTGGGGCGGATAGCCTGACCTATCTTTCTGTTGAAGGATTGATTGAGTCGATTGGGATTGAAACAGATGCGCCAAATGGTGGTCTCTGTGTCGCTTACTTTGACGGTGACTACCCAACACCTCTCTACGACTACGAAGAAGACTATCGTCGAAGTTTGGAAGAAAAGACTAGTTTTTACAAATAGACGAAAAATCCTCCATTAAAGAAAAGGAATAAATAAATGACAAAAAATGCTTATGCCCCACGTCTCACTACTGACTAAAAGCTAAAGCATTTGTCAGTAGACGCTTTCTCCTATGGGACCAAAGCTAGAGACCTGACTAGTATTTTTAGATAAAATAATTGTTTATCTAAAAATATGTCGCAGTCTTTCCCAAAAAAAGAAAAGGAAAAATAAAATGGCAAATAAAAATGCGTACGCTCAATCTGGTGTGGATGTTGAAGCGGGTTATGAAGTTGTTGAACGAATCAAAAAGCACGTGGCTCGTACGGAGCGTGCAGGTGTCATGGGAGCTCTGGGTGGCTTTGGTGGTATGTTTGACCTTTCAAAGACTGGGGTTAAAGAACCCGTTTTGATTTCAGGGACTGATGGTGTCGGAACCAAGCTCATGCTGGCTATCAAGTACGACAAGCACGATACTATTGGTCAGGACTGTGTGGCCATGTGTGTCAATGATATCATTGCTGCAGGTGCGGAGCCCCTCTATTTCCTTGACTACGTCGCAACTGGCAAGAATGAACCAGCTAAGCTAGAACAAGTGGTTGCTGGTGTGGCAGAAGGTTGTGTGCAGGCAGGCGCTGCCCTCATCGGTGGGGAAACAGCTGAAATGCCTGGTATGTATGGTGAAGATGACTACGACTTGGCTGGTTTTGCAGTCGGCGTAGCTGAAAAATCTCAAATCATAGACGGTTCAAAAGTAGCTGAAGGTGATGTCCTTCTCGGGCTTGCTTCGAGTGGTATTCACTCAAATGGTTTCTCACTCGTGCGTCGTGTTTTTACCGACTACACAGGTGAGGAAGTCTTGCCAGAATTGGAAGGCAAGCAACTCAAGGAAGTTCTTCTTGAGCCGACTCGTATCTATGTCAAGGCTGTTTTGCCACTCATCAAGGAAGAGTTAGTCAACGGTATTGCCCACATCACTGGTGGTGGCTTTATCGAAAATGTCCCTCGTATGTTTGCAGCTGACTTGGCTGCTGAGATTGAAGAAGACAAGGTTCCCGTGCTTCCAATTTTCAAAGCCCTTGAAAAATACGGTCAGATCAAACATGAGGAAATGTTTGAAATCTTCAATATGGGTGTGGGGCTTATGCTGGCAGTTAGCCCTGAAAATGTAAGTCGTGTCAAGGAATTGTTGGATGAACCAGTCTATGAAATTGGTCGTATCGTCAAGAAAGAAAACGAAAGTGTCATCATCAAATGAAAAAAATAGCGGTTTTTGCCTCTGGTAATGGCTCAAATTTTCAGGTGATTGCTGAAGAATTTCCAGTAGAGTTTGTCTTTTCAGACCATCGTGACGCCTATGTGCTCGAACGTGCAGACAAACTCGGTGTTCTGTCCTATGCTTTTGAACTCAAGGAGTTTGAGAGTAAGGCAGACTACGAAGCAGCACTTGTGGAGCTCTTGGAAGAACATCAGATTGACTTGGTTTGTCTAGCAGGCTACATGAAAATCGTTGGGCCAACCTTATTGGCGGCTTATGAAGGTCGGATTGTCAACATTCATCCAGCCTACCTGCCAGAATTTCCAGGAGCTCATGGGATTGAGGATGCTTGGAATGCTGGCGTTGCTGAGAGCGGCGTGACCATTCATTGGGTGGATTCAGGTGTGGATACAGGAAAGGTTATCAAACAAGTGCGTGTGCCACGACTAGCTGATGATACGATTGACAGTTTTGAAACTCGGATTCATGAGGCAGAGTACAAGTTGTATCCAGAGGTTCTGGATAGCTTGGGAGTTGCACGAAAATAACATCGAAGTCAAGTTTTGATTGCGCAATCTTGCTAGGAGAAAAAATGATTGAACTGAAATTAGTAGATGAGAGCAGTTTTCAGGCAGTGCTGGATTTGAAAATATCTGAAGCTGATGAACGAGCACGTTTTGTAGCTCCAAATGTGCGTTCTTTAGCTGACGCATGGCTCTACCGGAAAAATGACGATGTGTTTCCGATGGCGATCTATTGGGATAAGCAAGTGGTTGGCTTTCTCCTGCTGGAAATAGACAAGGATGAAGCGGAATACTTTATCTGGCGGATAATGATTGGCCAACAGTACCAAGGGAGAGGTTATGGACGAAAAGCTGTGGAAGTTCTGATCAAAAAGGCTCAGATGGATAGCACTTGCAATCATATTATCGCAGATTATGTGGTTGGAAATGAAAAAATGAAGCACCTGTTGACTAGTTTGGGTTTTCAGGAAACAGGATTTATAGAAGAAAATAACGAAGTCGCTATGCGCTTGGACCTAAAGAAAGAGGAATAGAATGACGAAAAAAGCTTTAATCAGCGTCTCAGATAAAGCGGGCATTGTTGAATTTGCCCAAGAACTCAAAAAACTTGGTTGGGAGATTATCTCGACAGGTGGGACCAAGGTTGCCCTTGATAATGCTGGGGTGAAGACCATTGCCATCGATGATGTGACTGGTTTTCCAGAGATGATGGATGGCCGTGTCAAGACCCTTCATCCAAATATCCACGGGGGACTTTTGGCTCGTCGTGACTTGGATAGTCACTTGGAAGCAGCTAAGGAGAACCAGATTGAGCTCATTGATCTTGTTGTGGTAAACCTTTACCCATTTAAGGAAACCATCCTCAAACCAGACGTGATTTACGCTGATGCGGTGGAGAATATCGATATCGGCGGGCCATCTATGCTTCGTTCAGCAGCGAAAAATCATGCCAGTGTTACAGTTGTGGTAGATCCTGCTGACTACGCTGTGGTTTTGGACGAGTTGTTAGCCAATGGTGAAACGACTTATGAAACTCGCCAACGTTTGGCAGCCAAGGTTTTCCGTCATACAGCGGCTTATGACGCCTTGATTGCAGAGTATTTCACAGCTCAAGTGGGGGAAAGCAAACCTGAAAAGCTCACTTTGACCTATGACCTCAAACAAGCTATGCGTTACGGTGAGAACCCTCAACAAGACGCGGACTTCTACCAAAAAGCCTTGCCGACTGACTACTCGATTGCTTCAGCGAAACAGCTCAACGGGAAAGAATTGTCATTTAATAATATCCGTGACGCTGATGCGGCCATTCGTATCATCCGTGATTTTAAAGACCGTCCAACCGTTGTGGCTCTCAAACACATGAACCCATGTGGAATTGGTCAAGCTGATGATATCGAAACAGCTTGGGACTACGCTTATGAGTCTGACCCAGTTTCTATCTTTGGTGGTATCGTCGTTCTCAACCGTGAGGTGGATGCTGCGACAGCTGAGAAGATGCACGGCGTTTTCCTTGAAATCATTATCGCACCAAGCTATACCGATGAGGCGCTAGCCATTTTGACCAATAAAAAGAAAAACTTGCGTATCCTTTCCTTGCCATTTGATGCTCAAGAGGCTAGCGAAGTGGAAGCAGAATACACAGGCGTAGTAGGTGGACTTCTGGTGCAAAACCAAGACGTGGTCAAGGAAAGCCCAGCTGACTGGCAAGTGGTGACCAAACGCCAACCAACTGAGACAGAAGCGACAGCTCTTGAGTTTGCTTGGAAGGCTATCAAGTATGTCAAATCAAACGGTATCATCGTGACCAACGACCATATGACACTTGGTGTTGGCCCAGGTCAAACCAATCGTGTGGCTTCAGTCCGTATTGCCATTGACCAAGCCAAAGACCGTCTGGACGGCGCTGTGCTTGCTTCTGATGCCTTCTTCCCATTTGCGGATAACGTGGAAGAAATCGCCAAAGCAGGTATCAAGGCCATCATCCAGCCAGGTGGGTCTGTCCGTGATCAGGAATCAATTGAAGCTGCTGACAAATACGGCTTGACTATGGTCTTCACAGGAGTGAGACATTTTAGACATTAAGAACGTTAAAGGGAAGAAAACAGTTTCTTTCCTTTTTTGCGTAAAAATGCGGAGTGAAACAAGATTAAAACGAACGTTTGTGGTATAATATTAGTAAATAATTCGCAAAAGAGGTTGAGGAATGAAGCTGTTAGTTGTCGGTTCGGGTGGTCGTGAACATGCGATTGCTAAGAAATTGCTTGAGTCAAAAGAAGTAGAAAAGGTTTTTGTTGCTCCTGGGAATGATGGGATGACTCTGGATGGTTTGGAATTGGTAAATATCTCTATTTCCGAACATTCTAAATTGATTGAGTTTGCAAAAGCCAATGATATCGCTTGGTCCTTTATCGGGCCAGATGACGCTCTTGCGGCTGGGATTGTGGATGATTTTAACAAAGCTGGGCTCAAAGCCTTTGGTCCGACAAGATTGGCAGCAGAGCTGGAGTGGTCCAAGGATTTTGCCAAGGAAATCATGGTCAAATACGACGTTCCGACAGCAGCCTACGGCACATTTTCAGATTTTGAGGAAGCCAAGGCTTATATCGAGGAGAAAGACGCTCCTATCGTCGTTAAGGCAGATGGTTTGGCACTTGGGAAGGGTGTCGTCGTTGCCGAGACGGTTGAGCAAGCAGTAGAAGCCGCTCACGAGATGCTCTTAGACAATAAATTCGGGGACTCAGGTGCGCGTGTGGTTATCGAGGAATTCCTCGACGGTGAGGAGTTCTCACTCTTTGCCTTTGTCAATGGCGACAAGTTCTACATCATGCCAACGGCTCAGGATCACAAGCGTGCCTACGATGGCGACAAAGGTCCTAACACTGGTGGGATGGGTGCATATGCGCCAGTTCCACACTTACCACATAGTGTAGCTGATATAGCGGTCGACACCATTGTCAAGCCAGTCCTCGAAGGGATGATTAAAGAAAGTCGCCCTTATCTGGGTGTCCTTTATGCGGGGCTTATCTTGACAGCTGATGGACCTAAGGTCATCGAGTTTAACGCTCGCTTTGGAGATCCTGAAACTCAGATTATTCTACCTCGATTAACCTCTGATTTTGCGCAAAATATCACGGATATTCTCGATGGTAAGGATCCGAAGATTATGTGGACGGACAAGGGTGTGACGCTGGGTGTGGTTGTCGCATCCAATGGTTATCCGCTAGACTATGAAAAAGGTGTCAAGTTGCCAGCCAAGACAGAAGGCGACATTATCACCTATTATGCAGGGGCTAAGTTTGCGGAAAATAGCAGAGCACTGCTATCAAACGGTGGACGTGTTTATATGCTAGTTACCACAGCAGACACCGTCAAAGAAGCCCAAAACACCATCTACAGCCAACTCGACAAACAAAACACAGAAGGGCTCTTCTACCGAACCGATATCGGAAGCAAGGCGATTAAGTAAAGATATAAGAATAACGCGACTGAGTCGCCAAACCCGATAATGGTTGCCGTGGTGAAAAGACCAGAACAGTATCTGTTCTGGTCGGGGAAACTTTGAGACCTTAGGCTCAAAGTTTAGGAATGAAACCGAAGGTTTGCTTCCGTCCCCACCACCTAAGACCATTATCAAAAAAGAAGAAAAAAGGAAAAATTATGACTAAACCAATTATTTCCATCATCATGGGCTCAAAATCCGACTGGACAACCATGCAAAAAACAGCCGAAGTCCTAGACCGCTTCGGTGTAGCCTACGAAAAGAAGGTTGTCTCTGCCCATCGCACACCTGACATTATGTTCAAGCATGCCGAAGAAGCGCGTAGTCGTGGTATCAAGGTCATCATCGCAGGTGCTGGTGGCGCAGCCCACTTGCCAGGAATGGTAGCTGCCAAAACAACTCTTCCAGTCATCGGCGTGCCAGTCAAATCTCGTGCCCTTAGTGGCGTGGATTCACTCTATTCCATCGTTCAGATGCCAGGTGGAGTACCAGTCGCAACTATGGCTATTGGTGAAGCAGGTGCGACAAATGCGGCTCTCTTTGCCCTTCGTCTCCTTTCAGTAGAGGATCAGGCTATCGCGACAGCATTGGCAGATTTTGCAGAAGAGCAAGGAAAAATCGCAGAGGAGTCTACAAATGAGCTCATCTAAAACAATCGGAATTATAGGTGGCGGCCAGCTGGGTCAGATGATGGCCATTTCTGCTATCTACATGGGGCACAAGGTTATCGCGCTGGATCCTGCGGCTGATTGCCCAGCTTCTCGCGTAGCGGAAATCATTGTGGCGCCTTATAATGACGTGGATGCTCTGAGTCAGTTGGCTGAGCGTTGCGATGTCTTAACCTATGAGTTTGAAAATGTCGATGCTGACGGTTTGGATGCTGTCATTAAGGATGGTCAGCTCCCTCAAGGAACAGATCTCCTTCGCATTTCTCAAAATCGGATTTTTGAGAAGGACTTCCTCTCAAACAAGGCTCAAGTCACTGTAGCACCTTACAAGGTTGTGACCTCAATCCAAGATTTGGCAGATATTGACCTTTCTAAAAACTATGTCCTCAAGACTGCAACAGGTGGCTACGATGGCCATGGACAAAAGGTCATTCGCTCGGAAGCAGACTTGGAAGAAGCCTATGCGTTAGCAAATTCAGCAGACTGTGTTTTGGAGGAATTTGTCAATTTTGACCTTGAAATTTCTGTCATCGTGTCAGGAAACGGCAAGGATGTGACGGTTTTCCCAGTTCAGGAAAATATCCACCGCAACAACATTCTCTCAAAAACCATTGTGCCTGCTCGCATTTCTGATCGTTTGGCTGAGAAAGCGAAGGCCATGGCAGTGCGAATCGCTGAACAATTGAACCTTTCTGGAACTCTTTGCGTGGAAATGTTTGCGACTGCTGACGACATCATTGTCAATGAAATTGCACCACGTCCACACAACTCAGGCCACTACTCGATTGAAGCCTGCGACTTCTCCCAGTTTGATACTCATATCTTGGGCGTTCTGGGAGCACCATTGCCAGCTATCAAACTACATGCGCCTGCCGTTATGCTCAATGTTCTCGGCCAGCATGTCGAGGCTGCTGAAACATATGTCACAGAAAATCCAAGCGCCCATCTCCACATGTATGGTAAAATAGAAGCGAAGCACAACCGAAAGATGGGACACGTGACTTTGTTTAGTGATGAACCAGATAAGGTTGAGGAGTTTGGGAAAGGGATTGATTTTTAAGTGAAAATAGCGATTCTAGGACTCGGAGTGATCGGGACCACTTATGCCTACGCCTTTCAAAAAGCAGGCCATCAAGTGGAACACGTACTGAGAGATAGTAAGAAAAACAATGCACCGAAGGAGTTGTCAGTTGATCTGCTAGATGGTCGCTATCATTCCAAAGGTGAGAACAAGCATGATACTTATGAGGTTCATGTGGCAGAAGCTCATTCGGAATATGATTTTATTTTTCTCAGTGTGCGTCATGGGCTTGTCAAAGAAGCTGTGGAAACCTTACGAAAAAATAATATCAAAGGCACCCTTGTTTTCTTCTGCAATTTCTGGGATACTCGAAAAGAGGTCCAAGAGTGGGCAGGAGATTATGACTATATTTTGGCATTTCCGACAGCGGGTGGTCACATGCAGGAGAACCATTTGGATGGTGTCTTGTTCGACCATTTAATGCTAGAAGGTGAGCAAAAAGCACACATTTCTAACTACGCTGATCTGACGGCTTTACTAGTTTCTGCAGATTTGAAGTGGGAAGTGCCTCATGATATGGTCGAGTGGATTTGGATTCACATGGCGATTAACGCAGGTGTCACTTCGACAGCTGCTCGCTCAGGAAATTTGGAAAATCCAGAAGAACTGGCTTTGAACTTGATGAATAGTTCATCGGAATTATCATTGGCCATCAAGGCCATTCGAGAAGCTTTGAAAGTCGTAGAAGCGCGTGGCGTGAATTTGAAGCTTTACCAAGCAGAACTATTGCCATACAAAATTCCCGCTTGGATAGCCGGCAAGGCCATGAAAGTCATGTTTGCGAAAAATGAGCTGACCCGAAAAATTATGACTTTGCACAATGATAAACAGGACATCTTCTATTGTTGTCAAAGTGTTTATCAGACCGGTCAGGTGTTAGGTATGAAGATGCCTATTCTGGAAGCAAATATGAAGGGCATTTCGATTTAGGAGTTTTTTATGATACAACTCATTGTCAACGCATTCGTCGAAAAAGAGAAGACTGGAGCAGTCGTCGAAGTCTTGTATGCTAGTAGTGATCACGAAAAGGTGAAAGCTAAGTATGAAGAGTTTCTTGCTCAATATCCTGAAAACTATTTAGCCATCTATGATCTACCGTTAGATACGGATTTGAATACACTCGATCACTATCCATCTGTGTGGATTGGGAAAGAAGAATTTGAATAAAGTGATTGCCGCTTGCTAACTGATGTGAAACATCAAAAGAAAGGAAAATATAACAATGATCGAACGTTACTCTCGCCCTGAGATGGCGAACATTTGGACTGAAGAAAATAAATACCGTGCTTGGCTTGAGGTGGAAATCTTGGCTGACGAAGCATGGGCTGAATTGGGAGAAATTCCTAAGGAAGATGTGGCTTTGATCCGTGAAAAAGCGGACTTTGACATCGACCGTATTTTGGAAATTGAGCAGGAGACTCGCCACGATGTGGTGGCTTTCACGCGTGCGGTTTCTGAAACGCTTGGCGAAGAGCGCAAGTGGGTCCATTACGGCTTGACATCAACTGACGTGGTGGATACGGCCTACGGTTACCTCTACAAGCAGGCCAACGACATTATCCGTCGTGACCTTGAAAATTTCACCAACATCATCGCTGATAAGGCTAAGGAGCACAAGTTCACCATCATGATGGGGCGTACCCACGGTGTGCACGCTGAGCCTACAACTTTTGGTCTTAAATTGGCGACTTGGTACAGCGAAATGAAGCGCAATATCGAGCGTTTCGAGCATGCGGCTGCTGGTGTGGAAGCTGGTAAGATCTCTGGTGCGGTTGGTAACTTTGCCAATATCCCGCCATTCGTTGAGCAATACGTCTGCGACAAATTGGGTATCCGTGCCCAAGAAATCTCTACACAGGTGCTTCCTCGTGACCTTCACGCTGAGTACTTTGCAGTTCTTGCTAGTATCGCAACTTCTATCGAGCGTATGGCAACGGAAATTCGTGGTCTACAAAAATCTGAGCAACGCGAAGTAGAAGAATTCTTTGCCAAAGGTCAAAAAGGATCTTCAGCAATGCCTCATAAACGCAACCCAATCGGTTCTGAGAACATGACGGGTCTTGCGCGTGTTATCCGTGGTCACATGATTACTGCCTATGAGAACGTAGCTCTCTGGCACGAACGTGATATCTCTCACTCATCAGCTGAGCGCATCATTACACCAGATACGACTATTTTGATTGACTACATGCTCAACCGTTTTGGAAATATTGTCAAGAATTTGACAGTCTTCCCAGAAAACATGATCCGCAACATGAACTCGACTTTTGGTTTGATTTTCAGTCAACGTGCTATGTTGACCTTGATTGAAAAAGGAATGACCCGTGAGCAAGCCTATGACTTGGTACAACCAAAAACAGCCTACTCTTGGGACAATCAAGTAGACTTTAAACCACTTCTTGAAGCAGATCCAGAGGTAACTTCTCGCCTCACTCAAGAAGAAATCGATGAAATCTTCAACCCTCTTTATTACACCAAACGAGTGGATGATATCTTTGACCGTCTTGGTTTAGGATAATTAGAATAAAAATCGAAGTTCTATTACTCTATTTATAGGAGTAGAAGAACTTCGATTTTTATTTTGTCTTCAAGTATTTTTGATAAAAATTACCTATATTTTAGTAAAATTTAAACAAATTTAGTCTATCTTAATTTACATATAGAAAATACATTTTTAATGTCATATAATAAGCATAGAAAAAGCCCAAGCGATTAGGCTTAGACTTTCTTCTTAGTGATCACGGTCACATGAAATGAATTTGATTTTGTAGTAATCTGCTCGTTTATATGTTTCGCTGTATGCGAGAACTTGACCAGTAGACTCTAGTTTAGTAGTCTTGGTTTGTAAAACGGTTGGGAATTGTTCATCGACTCCGAGGACCGAAGCCACATGTTCTGGAGTTGGAAATGCTATTTCATTGATTTCTTCAAAATGTTCATCATTCATGTGAATGTGGTAATCCAATTTGAAACGGTTATAGATAGAGCTATAATATTCAAGATTTGGATAATTTGCGTTGACGTATTGTTCTGGGATGTAAGATGTATGGTAGATGTACACAACACCACCTGTTTCGCGTACGCGTTCAATCTTGTAGTAGAACTGATCTCCGCGTAATCCAAGTTTTTCTAAGTAGCTTAGTTTGTTTCCACGCTCAATAGAAAGGACGGTAACTTTATCATCTTTAGTTTCAAAAACTTCTACATCTGAAAACTCTACGAGTTTGTGTTTACGTGCGCGTGAAACGAATGTACCCTTTCCTTGTTGACGGACAATATAGCCATCCTTGGCAAGGTCGTTTAAGGCGCGGACAACTGTGATAGAACTCACATCATACATTGCAATCAATTCAGCTTCAGTGTAGAATTTATCTCCACTGGCAAATTGACCAGAAATGATTTTGTTCTTTAATTCATCTTTAATATATTGATACTTTGGAATTGCCATATTTTCACCTCGATTTTCCTTCTCAGTTAAAGATTTTACCATAAAACTGGAAAGAATAGTAGCCTTTTGAATAAAAAAATTAGAATAATAGGCTATAAGGTTAATTTACATAGAAATTAATAGAATTTCTTACATCTTTATACATGTCAATTAAGATGATATTATTTCTTGAGATAGTAAGGTTTTATAAGTTTTTTTGTAAAAATTAGTAAAAATGAAAAAAATCGTGAAAACCTATTGACAAATGTAAGATATTGAGTTATATTTACTATATCAACAAATGAAAGCGTAAACTTTAGTTGTCAGAAGGTAAGAATATGACACGATTTGAGATACGGGATGATTTTTATCTCGATGGAAAATCATTTAAGATTTTATCTGGCGCCGTTCATTATTTTAGGGTTCCTCCAGAAGATTGGTATCATTCGCTCTATAATTTGAAGGCTCTTGGTTTTAATACTGTAGAGACTTATGTGGCCTGGAATTTACACGAGCCTCGTGAGGGTGAGTTTCACTTTGAAGGAGCTCTGGATTTGGAGCGATTTCTTCAGACAGCACAAGATTTGGGTCTCTATGCGATCGTTCGTCCGTCACCCTTCATCTGTGCAGAGTGGGAATTCGGTGGTTTACCAGCCTGGCTCTTAACAAAGAATATGAGGCTTCGTTCCTCAGATTCAGCCTATATTGAAGCTGTCGGTCGCTACTATGACCAGCTCTTGTCACGATTGGTTCCACATTTGTTGGACAATGGTGGCAACATCCTCATGATGCAAGTTGAAAATGAGTATGGTTCTTATGGAGAAGATAAGGCTTATCTGAGAGCCATTCGACAGTTGATGGAAGAGCGTGGCGTAACCTGTCCCCTCTTTACATCAGATGGTCCATGGCGAGCTACTCTGAAAGCTGGAACCTTGATTGAAGATGACCTCTTTGTAACAGGAAACTTTGGTTCTAAGGCACCTTATAACTTTTCACAGATGCAGGAATTCTTTGATGAGCATGGCAAGAAATGGCCGCTCATGTGTATGGAGTTCTGGGATGGTTGGTTCAATCGTTGGAAAGAACCGATTATCACACGTGATCCGAAAGAATTGGCAGATGCAGTTCGAGAGGTTTTGGAGCAAGGCTCTATCAATCTTTACATGTTCCACGGTGGTACAAACTTTGGTTTCATGAATGGTTGCTCGGCTCGAGGGACTTTGGACCTGCCACAAGTTACATCTTATGATTACGATGCCCTTCTGGATGAAGAAGGAAATCCAACTGCCAAATATCTGGCGGTCAAGAAGATGATGGCAACACATTTTCCAGAGTATCCCCAGTTAGAACCACTCTACAAAGAGAGTATGGAGTTGGATGCTATTCCACTAGTTGAAAAAGTTTCCTTGTTTGAAACCTTGGATAGCTTGTCTAGCCCTGTAGAAAGCCTTTATCCTAAAAAGATGGAGGAGTTGGGACAAAGTTATGGCTACCTACTCTATCGAACAGAAACAAGTTGGGATGCAGAAGAAGAAAGACTTCGTATCATTGACGGTCGAGATAGAGCTCAGCTTTATGTCGATGGTCAATGGGTCGAAACCCAATATCAGACAGAGATTGGGGAAGATATTTTTTATCAAGGTAAAAAGAAAGCGCTGTCTAGATTGGATATCTTGGTAGAAAATATGGGGCGTGTCAACTATGGACACAAGTTCTTAGCGGATACGCAACGTAAGGGAATTCGGACAGGGGTTTGTAAGGATTTGCACTTCTTACTAAACTGGAAACACTATCCACTCCCACTAGATAATCCTGAGAAAATTGATTTTTCAAAAGGATGGACAGAAGGACAACCAGCCTTTTACGCTTATGATTTTACAATCGAAGCGCCAAAAGATACTTATCTAGACTTGTCTGAGTTTGGTAAGGGAGTTGCCTTTGTCAATGGGCAGAACCTAGGACGTTTTTGGAACGTTGGCCCAACCCTCTCGCTTTATATCCCTCATAGCTATCTCAAGGAAGGTGCCAACCGCGTCATTATCTTTGAGACAGAGGGTGAATATAAAGAAGAGATTCATTTAACTCGTAAACCTACACTAAAACACATAAAGGGGGAAAACTTATGACAATTGTAGGATGCCGTATCGATGGACGTTTGATCCACGGACAAGTAGCCAATCTATGGGCTGGAAAACTAAATGTTTCACGTATTATGGTTGTAGATGACGAAGTTGTCAACAATGACGTTGAAAAGAGTGGTTTGAAACTTGCGACACCACCAGGTGTGAAATTGAGTATTTTGCCAATTGAAAAAGCGGCAGCCAATATTCTTGCTGGTAAATACGATAGCCAACGTCTCTTTATCGTGGCTCGTAAACCAGACCGCTTCCTTGGTTTGGTAGAAGCAGGTGTACCACTTGAAACCCTTAATGTTGGGAATATGTCTCAAACACCAGAAACTCGCCCCATCACACGTTCTATCAACGTAGTAGACAAGGATGTGGAAGACTTCCACAAATTGGCAGAAAAAGGTGTTAAACTTACTGCTCAAATGGTTCCAAATGATCCAATTTCAGACTTTTTGAGCTTATTAAAATAGGAAAAAATTTTTAGGAGGTCATTGTTATGATACAATGGTGGCAAATTTTACTTCTCACTTTGTACTCAGCTTATCAAATCTGTGATGAGTTGACGATCGTTTCATCTGCAGGTTCCCCTGTATTTGCTGGTTTCATTACTGGTTTAATCATGGGAGATGTGACTACTGGTCTGCTTATCGGTGGTAACTTGCAACTGTTCGTTCTTGGGGTTGGTACCTTCGGTGGTGCTTCTCGTATCGACGCAACTTCTGGTGCGGTTCTTGCGACAGCCTTCTCTGTTTCACAAGGAATTGATACAGCACTTGCGATTACAACAATTGCTGTGCCAGTAGCAGCTCTCTTGACATACTTCGACGTTCTTGGACGTATGACAACTACTTTCTTCGCTCACCGTGTGGATGCTGCAATCGAACGCTTTGACTACAAAGGTATCGAGCGCAACTACTTGCTTGGTGCGATTCCTTGGGCTCTATCTCGTGCCCTTCCAGTCTTCTTCGCGCTTGCTTTCGGTGGTGAATTTGTACAACACGTAGTAGATTTCGTTACAAAATACCAATGGGTTGCAGATGGTTTGACACTCGCAGGACGTATGCTTCCAGGTCTTGGATTTGCAATCTTGCTTCGTTACCTTCCAGTTAAACGTAACCTTCACTACCTTGCTATGGGATTTGGTTTGACAGCTATGTTGACTGTTCTTTACTCATATGTAACAGGTCTTGGTGGCGCTGTTGCTGGTATCGTAGGCACTCTACCGAAAGATGTTGCTGAAAAAATTGGTTTCGTGAACAACTTCAAAGGATTGTCTATGATTGGTATTTCTATCGTAGGTATCTTCCTTGCAGTGCTTCACTTCAAAAATAGCCAAAAAGTAGCTGTAGCAGCACCTTCTACACCATCAGAAAGTGGGGAAATCGAAGATGACGAATTCTAATTACAAACTTACAAAAGAAGATTTTAATCAAATCAACAAACGTAGCTTGTTTACTTTCCAATTAGGTTGGAACTACGAACGTATGCAAGCTTCTGGTTACCTTTACATGATTTTGCCACAATTGCGTAAAATGTATGGGGATGGAACTCCTGAATTGAAAGAAATGATGAAAGTTCATACTCAATTCTTCAATACTTCACCATTCTTCCACACCATTATCGCTGGTTTTGACCTTGCCATGGAAGAAAAAGATGGTGTAGGTTCAAAAGATGCGGTTAACGGTATCAAGACAGGTTTGATGGGGCCATTTGCTCCTCTTGGAGATACAATCTTTGGTTCGCTTGTACCTGCTATCATGGGGTCAGTCGCAGCAACTATGGCTATCGCTGGCCAACCTTGGGGTATCTTCCTTTGGATCGCAGTTGCAGTTGCTTATGACATCTTCCGTTGGAAACAGTTGGAATTTGCCTACAAAGAAGGGGTTAACCTTATCAACAACATGCAAAGTACATTGACAGCTTTGATTGACGCTGCATCTGTACTGGGTGTCTTCATGATGGGTGCTCTTGTAGCAACAATGATCAACTTTGAAATTTCTTACAAGTTGCCAATCGGTGAAAAGATGATTGATTTCCAAGACATCTTGAACCAAATCTTCCCACGTTTGCTTCCAGCAATCTTTACTGCCTTTATCTTCTGGTTGCTTGGTAAGAAAGGTATGACTTCTACTAAAGCTATCGGTATCATTATCGCTCTTGCAGTAGGTCTTTCTGCCTTTGGTAAATTTGTACTTGGAATGGGCGCATAATTTATGGCTAAATCATTAATTTTGGTGAGTCATGGTCGCTTCTGTGAAGAACTTAAAGGTAGCACTGAAATGATTATGGGTCCACAAGACAATATTCATGCAGTGGCTCTTCTTCCAGAAGATGGCCCAGAAGAATTTACTGCAAAATTTGAAGCTGCTATTGAAGGATTAGATGATTTCCTAGTCTTTGCGGATCTTCTCGGTGGAACACCATGTAACGTGGTAAGCCGTTTGATTATGGAAGGTCGTGACATCGAACTTTACGCAGGGATGAATCTTCCAATGGTGATTGAATTTATCAATGCGAGCCTTACAGGCGCAGATGCGGACTATAAGAACCGTGCTGCAGAAAGTATTGTGAAAGTTAATGACCTGTTAGCTGGCTTCGATGATGACGAAGATGAATAATACTCTTCGAAAATCTCTTTAAACCATACTAGTGTCGCCTTGCCGTAGGTATATGTTACTGACTTCGTCAGTTCTATCTACAACCTCAAAGCAGTGCTTTGAGCAGCCTGCGGCTAGTTTCCTAGTTTGCTCTTTGATTTTCATTGAGTATACGATGTGAAAACGTGAAAATCGTTAGAGCATTTTATATAGAATATACATGGGAATGGGGCTTACTCCCATTCCCATATTTAATAGAAAAAGAGGAATTCAATGCTACATTATACAAAAGAAGACTTGATCGAATTGGGTGCAGAAATCACTACACGTGAAATCTACCAACAGCCAGATGTATGGAAAGAAGCTTTTGAATCTTATCAAGCAAAACGTGAAGAAATTGCAGCATTCCTACAAGGGATTGCTGATAAACATGACTATATCAAGGTTATTTTGACAGGTGCTGGGACTTCTGCTTATGTGGGAGATACCTTGGTACCTTACTTTAAGGAAGTCTATGACGAACGCAAATGGAATTTCAATGCCATTGCGACCACAGATATTGTTGCCAATCCAGAAACTTATTTGAAAAAAGATGTGGCGACTGTCCTTGTATCTTTTGCTCGTAGTGGGAACTCGCCTGAAAGTGTGGCGACTGTTGATTTGGCTAAATCCTTGGTGGATGAGCTTTACCAAGTGACGATTACTTGTGCAGCAGATGGTAAATTGGCTCTTCAAGCTCATGGAGATGACCGCAATCTCTTGCTCTTGCAACCAGCTGCTTCCAATGATGCTGGATTTGCCATGACTTCTAGCTTTACGTCTATGATGTTGACAGCTCTCTTGGTCTTTGATCCTACAGAATTTGCTGTTAAAGCTGAACGTTTTGAAGTTGTATCTAGTCTTGCCCGTAAAGTTCTAGACAATGCAGAAGATGTCAAAGAACTTGTTGATTTAGACTTTAACCGTGTCATCTATCTAGGTGCTGGTCCTTTCTTTGGTCTTGCTCATGAAGCTCAGCTCAAGATTTTGGAACTAACTGCTGGTCAAGTTGCGACTATGTATGAAAGCCCAGTCGGCTTCCGTCACGGTCCAAAATCTCTTATCAACGAAGATACAGTTGTTTTGGTCTTTGGTACAACAACAGACTACACTCGCAAGTACGACTTGGACTTGGTTCGTGAAGTTGCTGGTGATCACATTGCTCGCCGTGTTGTGCTTTTGAGTGATCAAGCCTTTGGTCTTGAAAATGTCAAAGAAGTGGCCCTTGGTTGTGGCGGTGTCTTGAATGATATTTACCGTGTCTTCCCTTACATCGTTTATGCCCAACTCTTTGCCCTATTGACTTCACTCAAGGTAGAAAATAAACCAGATACACCGTCTCCTACAGGTACAGTAAACCGTGTGGTACAAGGTGTTATCATCCACGAATATCAAAAGTGATACTGCGTTTATAGATTCTTGATAAAGGGGTTTGTAAATCATACAAGTAAACCATAGATTGTCAATTCGCTTTCTATGGTTTGTTTGCTTGAGAGAAATAGAAAAAGGAGAAGAGAATGAAAGCATACACAGAGCGTGTGTTTGGAAATGTTGAGGGACAAGATGCTTTGGCCTATCGATTTGAGACGAACGGTGGCTACCAACTTGAGGTCATGACTTATGGTGCGACCATCTTGCGCTACGTCACACCTGATAAGGCTGGAAATTTTGCAAATATTATCTTGGGATTTGATGATTTTGAAAGCTATGTGGGAAATAGTCCCAAGCATGGAGCTAGCGTAGGCCCTGTTGCAGGTCGTATTGCTGGTGCGACATTTGAGCTTAATGGCAAGACCTATGACCTTGAAGTCAACAATGCTAGCAACTGTAACCACAGTGGTTCAACAGGTTGGGATTCGAGCTTGTTTGAACTAGTTGAGGTGAGCGATCATGGCTTGACCCTCTACACAGAGCGTACAGATGGGACAGGAGGATTTCCTGGAAATCTCAAGATTTGGATCAGTTACCACTTAGAAGAAACTGGTGCCTATGAAATCAGCTACAAGGTAACGACCGATCAGGATACGCTGGTCAATCCAACTAATCACAGCTACTTCAACTTGTCTGGTGATTTCACGCAGACGATTGACCGTCATGTCTTCCAACTAAACACAGAGGGCATTTATCCAATCGCTCCCGACGGTGTTCCTGTCAAAACTCCAGATGCTACTCGTGATGTGGTTAAACACATCTACAATGGAGCTTTGTTGAAGGATATCTTTGCAGAAGAAGATGAGCAAATCCAGCTGGTATCTGGCTTAGATCATCCATTTTCCCTTCCTGCAGGCCATGACAATGCTGGTTTCCTTTATGACCAAAACTCAGGTCGCTTCCTGCTTTTCAAGACAGAGGCTCCTTGCTTTGTGGTCTACACAGCAAACTTTGTGGATGAGAGTGTACTTGTGGCTGGCAAACCAATGATTCAGCACAATGGGATTGCTCTTGAAGCGCAAGCTTTACCAGATGCCATTCACAGTGACCTCAAAGACCAAGTCATTCTTAAAGCCGGTCAAACCTTTACAAGCAAGACACGTTATGAGCTTGTTGTGAAATAAAAGGATAGGAATTTCTACTTTTTGGGGAATAGTATTTACCTTATAACATTAGTAGAAATGGGCAAAGAATAGGAAAATATGATATAATTTAATATTGAAAATACCTGTCCTATCTAAAGGATAAAAGGAGAAAAAATGAAGAAAATTGTATTTGCTAGTGCCTTGGCTTTGACTTTAGGTGGAGCAGTTTTGACAAATGATGTTTTTGCAAATGACAGATTGGTGGCAACACAATCTGCTGATGGTAGAAATGAAAATGTCTTGAGCTCAGAAGTGCTAAATCCTTCTAATGGCAATGTTTTGGTTGGGATTAAGGGAGAATTTTTAACCCCAAATAAACAAACTATTTTGGATGCGATTAATAAGATTCGTAAGGAAGCAGCTGATGAAGGTTTGGTAGATAAGTATGTCCCTATCAAATGGTCTACTGATCTTGAGAAAACTGCTTTTGTACGAGCTACTGAGGTGTCAGTAACTCTGAAACCTGAGCGTCTTTCTACGAAAGAAATCTGGACTGCTTTTCCATCTAGTAATAGTATAAGAGGAGAAGCTTTAGATGTGAACTATGAAGGTTTTCTAAAAGCAATTGAAAACTGGCATGCTGAGAAGGCGAATTATGTAGCGAAAAAGAAGGGTGAAACATCTAAAGAATTTACAGGTTATTATGAGGCTTTGATCAATTCTAAATTTACATATGTGGGGCTCGCGGCCTTTAGAAATTCAGCTAGTTCTCAGAAAGTAGCAACGATTTCTCTAGCTTTAGGTGATGATGCTTCTTCAGAGGAATTGGCTGGTGGATATGGTCCTGCTATTCAGTATACAGAAGTGACCTCCTCAAACCTTTCAACAGTTAAAAGTAAAGCAGTCGTTGTAGAAAAAGCGCTGAAAGAATTTAGAACTTCTAGTTCAGACCAATCTGGTTGGGTGCAATCTAATGGAAAATGGTATTTCTATGAGTCTGGTGATCTGAAGACAGGCTGGGTGAAAACGGATGGTAAATGGTACTACTTGGATGACCTAGGTGTCATGCAAACTGGATTTGTAAAAGTAGATGGTAGCTGGTATTACTTGAGTAGCTCAGGTGCTATGTTTACAGGCTGGGGTACAGACGGAAATAGATGGTTCTACTTTGATGGCTCAGGAGCTATGAAGACAGGCTGGTACAAGGAAAATGGTACTTGGTATTATCTTGACGAAGCAGGTATCATGAAGACAGGTTGGTTTAAAGTTGGACCGCACTGGTACTATGCCTACGATTCTGGAGCTTTGGCTGTGAGCACAACAACACCAGACGGTTATAAAGTAAATGGAAATGGTGAATGGGTAAACTAGGCAACTAGTGAACAAATAGTCTGTTTCAATAGCTTTTTATAAGGAAGTTGTAAAATTATATAACCTTAAAATGGGGAAGGCTAGTTTGCCTTCTCTATTTTCTTGAAAGTTGTAAACAAAAAATCTTCAATGCCTACCTACGTAGCACAGATGATTTCAGAGAATCGATTTATAAACAATAAGAAAACTCCCCCAAGCTATCCTGTCTAATCCAGTCTATCTTGCAGATGGTCAGTCTTTGTGATAGAATAGCATAAAGTCCTTTTGAGGGGGAACTTGCTAGGAAATCCCCAAGCATTGTAACGGATGAACCACCCTCGCCTTTTTGTGAGGGTGGTTTTTCCTTTATAAGCAGAAAATAAGAGAGAAAGAGTCTACATCATGTCGAGAATTGTCACCATTCATCCAGCCAAGGAAATCCATGAGAGTACCCAAGTTTATCGATCCCTTCAAAGACCCCTCTCCTGTAACCATCTTTTATCCAGAGTATATCTACCGCATAGGAGGAGAAATCCGTTCTGAAGAGGACTTGTTGGTTAAGTTCCTATTCAGATGTGCAAAACAGACAGATCTCTTTATCCGTGACCAACAAATCGTTCCCAAACCCAGCCTCTGGCGTTACATGGAAAACACGGACAAAAATTACTATGAAGTCGTCCATGAAAATGTCATGCGAGACTTACGCCTCGCCAATCTGCGCAAGGCAAACAAATATCTAGTCGCCAGTGAAGTGTTGACTGATACTTTGGCGAAACAAGGGTATGACACCAAGTTTTTACCACCAATGTTTACAGAAAAATTAGGTCAGCTAAGAAAAATTGGACCTGTTTTGGACTATTGCCTAGTGGATCATATGGGAGAAGGAAAGAACGTTGAACTTGTCATTGAAGCCTTTATCGAACTCTACAAACGTGGCTCTAAGGCCCAGATTACCTTTTATGGCGGCTCAGAGGAACGTCTAGCAGAATTACAGAATCAATATGATATTCCGCCAACCATTCATTTCAAAGGATTGGTAGAGGAGGTTCCTTATCATCTCCACCAGTGCTACCTGTCAGCTAGTTATACAGAGTTATTTGCCAATGCCTGTGTTGAAGCCTTGAGTCAAGGTTTGTTAGCCTTATTATCAGATGTGGAGATAGCCCATCGTTTCTATGCTAGCCAGTCCAATGCCATCCGCCTCTTCCAGAATAAGGGACAATTGATCCAAATGATAGAAGAGATGGAAGAGCTTGATTTTTATCTATCGAATGAAAAAAATCTAGCCTTAGCCTCTCGCTATTCTCTGGAAAAAGTAGCTCAAATATATAGAGAACTATTAGATAGGAACTTCTAGGATGTTGTAAGTTGATCAATCTAGCTTTTCTTACTAGTCCAATACAATAGAAAACTAAAGGAAGACTATATGAAAGCAAAATCTAAACCCATAGCCGTCATTTTGATTCGTTCGGGTTCACGCGGCTTAGTGGATAAAAATATCAAACCGCTAGCAGGCAAACCCTTGGTTTTTTATACCATAGAAGTCGCTCTAGCCTCTAAGTTATTTAGTGAAATCTGGGTTTCCTCAGACTCACTAGGTTATCTAGAACTCTGTCGTCAAGCCTATCCAGAGATTCGTTGTGTCCATAGACCAAAAGAATTAGCCCTATCAACAACCTCTAGCTTAGAGACCTTACGAGACTTTTTACAGCCCTTCGAGGAAGAGCAGGTCTTCGTGAATTTGCAGGTGACCTCACCTCTGAGAGAAGTAGAGCACCTCATAGAGTCCTATCAGCTCTACTGTCAGTCTGGCGCCGACCATCTGATTTCCTGTGTCAAGGCAGATAAGAGTCGTAGTCTTTTCTTACAGATGGAGGAGTCAGCTTTTATCCGTCCGCCTCAGGTATCCAAGCACTATGCTCGGCAAAAAGAGCCTGTCTATTACTATCCCAACGGTAGTATCTGGATTTCTCGCAAGGACCGTTACCTACGAGATGAGACCTTTTACACAGACAAGACAGTAGCCTATGAAATGCCCAAACTCTATTCTTATGATATCGACGATGCCTTGGATTTTGAAGTCGTTGAGACCTTGCTGCACCATCACCACCTAGGAGAATCAAATAGATGAAACACCTCATCATTGCCACAACGCCCTTGCAGGCTAAAATAGCTCAGCATATTAAGGGACTCTATCCTGATCAGAACTTTGTCAGCCTCTATGTTAGTCCTGTCAAAAATGCCCGTCATGAATATTATGCTCAGGAATTTGACCATGTTCACTATCCACAGACGGCAGAGGACTTGGCTCAGATTTGTCAGGAGTTTGCCGGCGACTATGACACCATCTTTTATGCTAGTTTTGACAATAGCTTGATTCTAGACTTGGTTGCTAGCTCTACTTACCAACACCTCATGAGTTTCGATGATGGCTATGCGGATATTTACCCCTTGGGTATGTATGCTTGGTCTCTCCAACCTAGTCAGGTAGGGCCTTTGGGCTTGACCAGAGATGACTTGATTGAGCGAACGGAAAAGCACTATACCCTCTATCGCAGCGACTACCATGTCGTAGCTAGAGAAAAGCTGGTTTATCTGGAGCATTTTTTTAACCTGCCACAAGCTCCTGTTTCAAATGGCAAGACGGTCAAGGTCCTGCTGGGACAAAAGTTCTCTGAAGAGGACGACCAGATCTCCATCCGCTTTATCAGCACTTATGCCAAGGCCTTGGCCATTGACCTCTATCTACCCCATCCCAAGGAAACCTTCACTATCCCTGATGTGACCTACTTGGAGACGGAGTTGATCTTTGAAGATGTTCTAGCCCAACTCTTTCAAGAATACGAGTTCGTTCATGTCTATCATTTTACCTCATCCGTCAGCCTGCACCTTAAAGACCTGCCCCATGTGACCATCACAGGTATTTCTCTCCCCTACTATGAGGACCGTCAAAAAGAATTGCGACGATTAGGTTGTCAGTTTGAAAGGGTTTCACTTGGCTGGTAGCATAAATATATATATTAGGAAATATAAATCCATGCACTAGCTTGGATTTTTTATTGGGGTATTAAATAGATGTTAGGTATTATTGATAGAATCTAGTAAAAGTATGGTTCATATGATATAATTCAGATTAGTAAATCTTTCTGACAAACAAGTACAGATAAATGAGTCGCAAAGGTTACCGTATATGATAGGAGATTGTTATGACTAAAATGGTTACAATACATCCAGGGCTCTGGCAAAGAGAGGTTAGAAAATATGGATTTGAATCATCCCAATTATCCAGAAAGAAAATTGCAGATTATTTAGGTTGGGGACATCTATATATTTTAACCCATCCTCAAGTTCGACCCGATTGGAAGGCAGGCTATGAACAAATAGGTTTTGAAAGGGATGAATTAGTGAGTGTAAGCCATTATCAATCAGATATTGGTCATGATGAATTAAGTGTATGCCCTTCTGATATCATTGATAGGTATCCTAATGGGAAAATGACTGTAATTAATGGATTTGTGGCTAGCATTGAATTAGAAGAAGAAACCCTATATTTTACTTCGGGATTATATTTAAAGAAAAATAAAAAAGAAGAACTGGAATGGTTAAATCGAGATGGTTCGACAGCGATGCGGGCACGGTACTATAAGCCAAGAGAAGAACCAAGTCCCATTTATATGATGGAGGACAATTATTTATATTATAAAGATGGAGAATGGTTAACCTACGAAGACTTATTGATTCAGGTATTAATCAGTCTTACAGATAAGAAAGACATCTTAATTCGAGATCAACATAACGTGGTGACTCCCAAATTATGGCGCTTTGTAGAAAATACAAACCGTCTCTATTGGGAATATATCCATGACAATGTATTGCTAAATCCAGCTCATAATCTAAGAAGAAAAACTAGATATTTAGTAGCTTCAGAAGTATTAACATCAATCTTGCAAGATTTAGGGTATCACGCACAATTTATGCCACCGATTTTTGCACCTCAAGTTTCCTCAGTAGTATTACAAAGAAGAAAGCCTAGTTCCTATTGTTATGTAGGGAATATGAGTAAGGTAAAAAGGGTAGAATGGATTATAGAAGCCTTTAGGAAGTTAGAACAAGAAGGCCTACCTGTAGAGGTATTCTTATATGGTGGAGATATTGGCAAATTGAAGAAAGAGTATCCGACTTTGCCAACTACCATTCATGTTGTTGGATATGTAGATGAGGTACCTTATTGGGGACATGATGGCTATATTTCAACTTCCCAAAAGGAACTATTTGCCAATGCCTGTGTTGAAGCTATGAGTTTTGGATTGATTCCCTTGCTTTCTAATGTTGAAATTGCTCATCAATATTATGCATCTAAGAACTCAGATATTTGCTTATATGATACACCAGAGGAGTTAGCGCGTCTTATCAAGTGTTTATATGAGACCGATAAAGAAATTGAGCTAGAAAATACAAGTAAGTTTGTGAATCGATATTCAAAAGAACAAGTTTCTAAGAGATATTTATCACTCATGAACGCCTAAAAATGAAATAGATAATGAGATTTTATTGGATATCTTATTATCTATTTTTTTTAATTTCCTTTATGTATAATTGTTTGATAAAGGAAACTAAGAGTGATATACTAGTATAGTTAGTATAAATTTTTATAATGAGTAGAAAGAAATAAAAGAGAAAAGACCTTATGAAAAAAGATACAATTCAAAAATATTCATTACGTAAATACAAAGGAATAGGTGCAGCTTCTGTTTTACTAGGAATGATGGTTGTTGGAGCTAGTCCGGTATTGGCTGAAGAAACTACAAATACAGCTAATGAAACTACAGTAACACCTGCAAAAGATAATGTGGAAATGGAAACGTTGAGTAATGGTACTGGTAGCTATACAATGCCAAAAATGCATGTGTTTGATGGTTTGAATTATCATGCAACGGGGACAGAAGATGGATATGAAAGAAATCATCGCGAGAATGAAGGTAGAGCCAAATATAATTTAGACAGAGTTGAAAAGGAAACTATAAAAAAACAAGGAGAAGATAACTTTAAGGATTCAAAAATTTCTTATGTCACAAAAGAAGGCGAAGTGCTGAAAGAAGAATCTGATGTAGAAATTCCTGTTGGTGATAAACACCTTTCTAGTACTACTATGGATTATAAAATTCGTGGACTTTTTGGCAAACGTTATGAAGGAAATGTAGCAAATTTAAATAATGATGTTTTAAGTAAAATCAAAGAAGCTGATAAAGTTTTAGAAAAGAACGGAGAAAAATATCATAAGATTGATACAGAAGTAGATAGACATGAGGGGACTACTAAGGAAACAACTTTCAATGATATTACAGTACATGCAAATCCTGGAAACTTGCATAATGAAGATGGAAGTATTCGCTATAACAATATTAAAGAAGGTAGTCGAGTTTGGTTAGTTTCTGAAACTGATGAAGGAAAATATGGGAAGTATGTTTTAGCCACAAAACCAACTACAGCCAATGATTCTTGGGCTGTTGAAACATTTAAACAAGGTGAAAATGATGCTAAAGATTTCACAAAAGAAAATATAACAACTGATGGTGGAATTAAGGAAGGAGATACTATCTTAGTTGTTGAAAAAAATGAGGTAGCATTAAAAGAATCTGTTACTACAGCAACGGAACAAGAAGCGTATACGGCGGGTGCATTTTTTAATGAGAAAGCATTAGAGGAAGGCTTAAACAATCTTTTAGATGAGAGATTAAGAGATTTAAAAGACGAAGATGTCACTAACCCTAAAAAAGAAAAGACATGGGAAGAAATCTATAAGATTACATTAATAAATAAAAGTGCAGTTGATAAAAAGAATCGCCCAACTCATTCTGTGCATCAAGAGTTTAATGGTTATATAAGAGAAAACGGGCAATTTGTCGAGTATCACGATGTGACAAAATATATTGCCAAGTTAAAGGAAACATTTGGCGAAAAAGAAATTACAGTAGGATGGAAAAATTCTCGAGATAAAGTGGAACCAAAATTTGTTGGAAATATTGAAGACTTTAAAGAGACTGCTAACTACGAGAGTGAAAAAGCAAATGTCACGAAGTTTAAAGAGACTCATAAAGCAATTCAGTATGTCGACCAAGTTCCAACAAATGCCAATTTTGTAAAAAATGTGTTTGAAGTAAATGTGGATTTTAAACTAGGAGATAAGAGTACAGATTATTATTATCCTAGTGAAGATGATGATTCTAATCAACCAAAGAAAACTTATTTAGCTTATAGATTTGGCTATTTTGGTGCGAAATATTATAGTGAAGATACTAGATACCAATATGGATTAGGCCAATTATATAAAGAATATGAAAAAGATGGAGTTCGATATAGAATTGCCGCACCTACTAAATATGAACAACATGCGTCAATATCTGAGCCTATTTATAGTGAAATTCATTATTACGACTTATACCAACCAACTCGTGCCTATCATATTAGTGATAAGTTAACAAATATCAAAAATATCTACGCCAAGGAAGAAACAGAGACAACTGAAAGTAAAGGTAGTGTCATTGTTAAGTATGAATTAGCGGATGGAACTTCTATTAAAGAAAGTACAGATGTTGTTAAAGATGCAGTGATATCTTCTACAGAAACTAAATATTACTTAAATAAGGATAATCAAAAAGTAGTAGTAGGAACACCAACGACAACAAACAAAGAGGTTTCATATGATGCTACAACGGTAAAACTACAAGAAATCACCAAAGATGGTAAAAAATATAAACTAGTAGGACTGAAAACAGGCTCTCCGGCTGAGACAGGAAAAGTTGTTTCAGGAACTACTGAAATTACCTATGTTTACAAATTAGCTACAGCTGGAAATATCTTCGAAAAATACATGATTGAAGGAACGAATACCGAAATAGCGATGGAGAAACAGTTAACGAAAGAAGCATCCATTGGAGATTCTTACACTTCAATTCCTCCAGAAGCATATACGGTCATCAAAAAGGACGGAAAAAGCTATATTTACAAAGGACATCGTGCTACTTCAGCGCCTGAAATAGGTACAGTTGATGAAAATGAAAAAACAGTTATTTATGACTTTTTAGAATACTTTAGTGAAAAAGGTGAACCAGAAGTACAGCCGGAATTACCAGAAGGAATTGTAAGTGAGAAGGGTGAACCAGAAGTACGACCAGAATTACCAGAGGGAGTTGTAAGTGAGAAGGGAGAACCGGAAGTACGACCAGAATTACCAGAAGGTATTGTGAGTGAGAAGGGAGAACCGGAAGTACGACCAGAATTGCCAGAAGGAGTTGTAAGTGAGAAAGGTGAACCAGCGATTCATCCTGTAGCTCCATTATTGATTACTCGTCATATTATTATTGGATCAAATGAAGAACTTATTCCAATTCAAATTGGTAAATTGGCTCCTAAATCTGATATCATATCGAAAAATGGTAAGAAATATCGATATACAATGACCCATGAAAAAGATGGCATTATTACCCATTTATATACGGAGGTAATAGGTGATGATGTAACGAAACCACAGAATCAAGAATACCTTCAGTCAAATCCTGTTAAGATTGATGAACCTACAAAACAAGAAGGTTCTCATCAAGATGAAGCGGTTGCCCAAGAAGAGGACAAGTCATCTCAGGGGCAACACTCAGAATCTGGGGAAGAGTTACCCCAAACAGGACAAGCTGAACTTCCAAACACTGGTACAGAAGACAATGCTCGCCTAGCAGCACTTGGACTTTTTGGAGTATTGAGCGGATTTGGAATTGTTGCTCGCAAGAAAAAAGAAGACTAATTCTAATTAGATTTTCTGACAAGAAAAAGGAGTAGGATATCATATCCGCTCCTTTTCTTTTTGGGTTGAGATGAGAGTCATCTTAGAGTTGGTAAAAATTTTCAATGGTTTGATTGTCAATTCTCTGTAGATTTTCTCGTTCTAATCCCATATAGACAAGATTACAGAATCATAATCTATAAGTTGTCTGGCTTGACTTTCTTGATGGAAATTATATAATAGTTGTAATGAAAAGAATTACAACGAGAGAAGAGAACCATTTATGACCTATGAATACAAGAGCCACATTTATTTGGCAGAGGCAGTTTTGAATGTAAAGGATTTGGCGAGTCAAACAGCCTTTTATCAGCAAGTTATTGGTTTAGAAATCTTATCTCAAACTGAGACAGAGGTCATTCTGGGACTTGGAGGAAAAGCCTTGGTACACTTGATTCAAGCGCAAGAGAGCGATGAAGTAAGGGAACATTATGGTCTTTACCATCTGGCTATTCTTTTGCCGACACGCAAGGCTTTGGCAGATGTCTTAAAACACCTGACAGATTTACAGATTTCTCTTGTCGGCGGTGCAGACCACGGTTACAGTGAGGCCCTTTATTTGGAGGATTTGGAGGGAAATGGCATTGAACTCTATCGAGATAAGCCGGTTTCCACATGGGATATTCGAGAAGATGGACGCATTATCGGAGTGACGGAGGCCCTTGCGGCAAAGGATATCTATGAGTTGGGGGAAAGAGTAGAGCCCTTTATCCTAGCAGAAGGTACGAGAATGGGGCATATCCATCTGTCCGTCAAGGATAGTCGAAAGTCCAGCCAGTTTTATCAAAAGGTGTTAGGACTAGAGGATAAATTCAGTGTGCCTAGCGCTAGTTGGATTGCAGATGGAGACTACCATCATCATTTAGCAGTCAATGAATGGGGAGGAAAAGGTCTGGCTCTGCGTAAGCAAGACTTGCCAGGTTTGGCTTATTATGTTATCGAAGTCGCACATAAAGAAGAACTGTTAACGATTGCCCAGCGAGCACAAGAAGTTGATGCACCAATCAAATGGCTGACATCGAGCCAGTTGGAAATCACAGACCCAGATGGAATCGTGACCCGTATTCGTTTAGCAAGATAGACAGGCTGTGATGAAAATCAGAGCATAAACTGTAGAAAGCACCCCTTATCCTAGTCAGATATGTAGAAAATTTGATATGATAGTAGGGAACAAGGAGAAGAATACAATGACCAGTGAATACCAGAAAATGATAGCGGGAGAGGTTTACCGTCCATCGGACCCAGAATTGCGGGCCTTGGCTCAGGCTTCTCGCCAAAAACAGTCTGCCTTTAACAAGGAAGAAGATCCCTTGAAGGGAGTCGAAATCATCAAGGCTTGGTTCGGCTCGACTGGACAAAATATCTTTGTCAGTCCACGCCTGGTGGTTGATTATGGGGTCAATATTCATCTAGGGGAAAATTTTTATTCTAATTGGAACTTGACCATGCTGGATGTTTGCCCTATTCGCATTGGAGACAATGCTATGATTGGTCCCAACTGTCAGTTCTTGACTCCCCTCCATCCATTGGACCCGCAGGAACGTAATTCAGGTGTGGAATACGGAAAGCCCATTACCATCGGTGACAATTTCTGGGCTGGAGGTGGTGTCATTGTCCTTCCTGGAGTGACACTTGGAAATAATGTCGTTGCTGGAGCAGGGGCTGTAATCACTAAGTCATTTGGCGACAACGTTGTCCTAGCTGGAAATCCTGCGCGCGTGATTAAGGAGATACCTGTTAAATAAAGAGATTGGTAAAAAAGTTTTTAAGATAAGAAAAGCGCATCATATCAGGTGTTTAAAAAACGTTGATAGGATGCCTTTTATCATAAATTAGATTAACTTTTTTTCAATTGAGTGTTTACCTAGCTTTTTGATAGGTTTCACGCTAGAAGTTTTACAAATTCTTTCTGTTCTTAGCATTTTTGGTCAGGGAAACCTGGTAAGTATCCTGTTCTCTAGTGAGGTAATGGATGATTTGAAAGTCGTTGGTTTGAGCCTTAAAATCCACTTCATAGACAGTGGTGACTTGTTCTCCATCATTGCTGGTATCAATCGAGATAAGGTCTAACTCAGTACAGAATTGTGATAGCCCAGATTGGATAGTTTGGAGTTGCTTTTCTTGGTTGACAATTGTGATGGTCAATAGTCTGCGACGTTGGTGATTGCTCTTGCTTTGTTGCTTTTCTAAAAGAAGCCATACTGCTAAGATAAAGACGGTGAAGAGAACAGCTAAGGCTAGGTAGCCTGTCCCTGCCGCCAGCCCGATAATCATGGCAAGAAAGATAGCAATTAGTTCCCGTGAGCCACTGGTGGCTGAACGGAAACGAATGAGGCTAAAGGTTCCTGCAACAGCGATAGAGGTTCCTAAGCTGCCATTTACCAGAAAGATGACCAAGGTCATCAAGCAGGGGAGTAGGGTCAAACTAACAGCAAATTCCCGTGTATAGAGGGTACGGTGTTTGTAAGCCCAGGTCAGCGCCAAACCTAAAATCAGGCTGACCAAGAGAGCCAGAAAGAGCTGGATAGGATTGGCAGTGGCGGTTGTGTCGTTGAAAATAGAGTTGAAAAGATTAGACATAAGTAGTACCTACACTTTCTGTGATTGGTCGTGGGCTATAGTCCAGCCCTTGAGACTTGTGGTAGGCGCAGCTGTATTTTGAAAATTTCTGCTCTACCAGTCCATATTGGTCGAGAATATCTTGTAGCCATTGGGGTTTTCTACCAGGTGCTTTAATTTCCATGATGACAATGTCCTCGTTTAGTAGAGGGAAACCGTCCTTTCCTGAGAATAAACTGACGTTGTCATCACGATAGGTTAGATTTTGGTCAATGGTGATACGAATTTTATTGTAGGGAAATCCGCTAATTTCTTTCTTTTCCTTGAGAGAAAAACGGTCGTAGTAAATATACATACGAGGAATAATTGCTTGCTGATATTCCTCTTGGAGTTGTTGAATTTTTTCAATCATCATTCGGTCCTTGATACTGCTATCCAGCTGTCCCTTGGTCATAAACTGGGTAATAGACTGGGGAGTCGATAAGAGACGATGTTTTCGTCCGACACCAGCTCTATCCTTAGATTTGATTTCTAAAAATACCTGACTATCAGGCAGGACTTGACTGAGATAGGTTCGCATCCGAATCTTTTCTTTGCGCTTAGTACCTTGGCCATCCTCCTGAATCATATCAAATTGCTCTGTATCAAAGTAGATGTTGGAAATGGTCGAAGTTGGATAGTCATCCTCGACGAGGTATATTTTTAAGTTCTCTATTAAATTAGCCAAGTCACCCTTGGCAACGACATATTTGGTTTCGATTCGTTTAAAGCTTGTTTCAATTGGTTTCATAAATCCTGTCTCCTTTATCAAACTATTTTAGTACACTATCTTATTAGAAGATAGGTGTGTCTGGGCAAGTTGAACTTGCTTGTAATTAGTCTATGGAATTTTCCTAAAACTTTTGTTAAAGATAACTTAACTGAAACTGAACTTAAGAAAACTTTCAGAAAAAGTTTAGATTTTTTTCAGACTTACCCTGTAAACTAAGGTCAAGCTAAAGGAAGGCGAGGAAAAAAGTATGAAATCAAAAAAATGGACCCTAATCTTAACCAGTTTAACAGCTTTGACCTTGATGACAGCTTGTGGGCAGTCAACGACCAAGTCAAGTACAACTGCAGCAGCAGATACCACTGCCATCTCAACTTCAGCTAAAAACAGTCAATCTTCTTATTTTACAGAAAAGGACTACGACACTTCTTATGATGAAAGCACTGCTTCTAAGATTGAATTGTCTGGCTCATCTACAAACGTCTCTGGAGACGGTGTGACAGTTTCTGGCTCAACGGTGACCATCTCAAAAGCAGGTACCTATGTGATTTCAGGTCAGTCTGACGGAGTGCAGATTAAGGTAGAGGCAGATAAGTCGGCAGATGTTCATCTAGTCCTAAAAGGTGCGACCATGACTAATACCAATGCAGCGATTTCTGCGACATCAGCCGGTCATGTCTACCTGACTCTAGCAGAGGGAACCACCAACAGTCTCTCTGACTCAAGCTCTAACAGCGACGAAAAAGCAAATGCCGCTCTCTTTTCAAAGGTTGATTTGACCATCAATGGCTCAGGTACTCTTACTGTAGATGGCAGGAAAAGTAATGCTATCAAGGCTAACGACACTCTTCACATTACGGGTGGAACCTATAACATCACATCAGTTGGCGATGCCTTTAATGTCAATGATGAACTTAATGTCACTGGTGCGACCATGACCATCGATGCCAAGGAAGATGGTGTTAAAGTTGATAATGATGACGATATGACTGTCGGAAATATGTATTTAGCTAACAATACCATAACAGTCACAGCAGGGGATGATGGCATTCACGCTTCTGGCAACCTAGTGATTGATAGCGGTACTTACACAGTCAAGAATGCGACTGAAGGAATTGAAGGAAAAGGCATTACGATCAATGGTGGTGATATCAATGTCTACTCGACAGATGATGGTGTGAATGCAGCTAATAAAAATGCCCAGCAAAGTGATATTTACTTTACCATGACAGGTGGTAATCTAACTGTTGAAGTCGGTCAAGGGGACACAGATCCAATCGACTCAAACGGAAATATCACGGTCACAGGCGGTACTATTAAAATGACTGGTCAAACAGGTTTTGACTTTGATGGAACCGCGACCTATACAGGCGGAGACATCTATCTAAATGGCGAAAAACAAACGGAAATCGTTAACTCTATGTCTGGAGGCGGAGGTCCGAATGGAGGTCCTGGCGGTCCAGCCCCTGGCGGACGAGGATAAACAAAAAGGATAGCATTTTAAGAGAAATGTTATCCTTTTTATATCGGTGATAAATTGATATGTTACGAGGGATTTTATAATCGTAGCTTTCAAAGGCTAAATTGTTCAGTCATCCGTTTTTGTTTACTTAAATTTCTTGAATTTTAAGAAGGTATTGAGTAGTTTTCCCTTAAATGTTTTGTTTTGGTAGGCGATTGTGAGGGAATTGAAAAATTCAACTGCTAGGTGTTCTTGGTGACCGAGCTCCATCTAGCTTGGGGTTGCTTCTGGGGAAAAGACGCCTAATTTGATGCGGAGTCCACCTTTTTTCATCTTGAACTGATGCATACCATACATCTTGATATCAAGGCTTGTATCGGACATGAGAGTAGCAGTATCACCTGCCATAGAAATTTTTGTATCGGCATCCGGAACGCCTGTTTTTTCAGTATCTAGACTGATAAAGATTTTTTGATAAGTTGGTTGACCGTACTCTTCAATCAACTCCTCACTTCCTGTCCACCGTGAACTCCAGCAAATACAAAATGTTCAGGGTGAATTTTAAAAGGAAGTGCTTGGTCACCCATTTTATTTAGTCCTTGGTTGAAGGCGAAGAAATCTCTCAAAGTAAATCCATCCACGTAAGCAGCTTGTAGGTTACGTCCCTTAACCGAATTCTTAGAAATGCCATGCCGCATTTGGTCTGATTCTGCTAGACGGTCAGCGTAGAGTTCGAGGATTTTTTGACTTCCAAGGGCTAATTTGGTTTCAATTAGGTCTTGAAAATTTCTTAGTCTGTTTCATATAAAAATGAGTAAAATGAATTCCCATTACCAAGGTCATTAGAGTTGCGATAGCAATGACGATGGTTGGATTAGCCGAGAAAAGTAGAGGGAAAATAGGCCTTTAAAAAGTGGACAGAAAAGACCATTTCGGAGTATAGAGAGGAAGTTCAAAAACATTTTTAGAAATAAGACATGTGCATTATAAACATCAGATACAAATCTGGTGCTTTATTTTTTAAAGAATTTCAACTTTTTTCTTGACAAGTGAGTAACCACTCACTATAATAGGTCTATATTCAGTAAGTGAGTAACCACTCACCTAGGAGGAAGCATATGAAAAAATTGCTACATTTACAAGATTTGGATAAGTCTTTTTGTCGTCAAATGGTTTTGAATCATGTCAGCTTTGAATTGCAGCCGGGAGAAATTATAGGCTTAATAGGTCCGTCTGGTGCTGGTAAATCGACTATGATTAAGACTATGTTAGGGATGGAAAAAGCTGACGGAGGGGTTGCTTTAGTATTGGATCATACTATGCCCAATCGTCATATTTTAGGAGATATTGGTTATATGGCCCAGTCAGATGCCTTATATGAGGCTTTGTCAGGTCAAGAAAATCTGGAATTTTTTGGTCAGCTAAAAGGGCTATCCAAAAGAGATCTGACAGCTGAAATTGCCCATGTGGCTCAAGTTGTGGATCTGACAGAGCATTTGAATAAAACGGTATCCGGTTATTCTGGAGGAATGAAGCGACGCTTGTCTTTAGCCATCGCGCTTCTGGGGAATCCTCAGCTCTTGATTTTGGACGAACCGACAGTTGGAATCGACCCTTCTCTTCGGAAGAAAATCTGGAAAGAATTATTCGCGCTTAGAGACAATGGGGTTGGGATATTAGTTACTACCCATGTTATGGATGAAGCAGAGTTAACGGATAAGGTCGGCTTATTATTAGGTGGAAAAATCATTGCTTTTGATACACCGCAACACTTAAAAGAAAGTTATCAAGTTTCAAGTATTGAAGAAGTATTTTTGAAAGCAGAAGGAGAGTAAGATGAGAACCATTGCTATTGCTAAAAAAGTTATCAAAGAATTGCTTCGTGACAAACGAACCTTGGCTATGATGTTTGTAGCGCCGGTATTTATTATGTGGCTGATGAACCTCATGTTTTCAGCTAGTACAACCGTGAATGTCAAGTTAGCGACACAAGATCTATCAACTGGTTTGATAACGAAAATGGATGAGCTTGATCATGTGGACATCGAGACTTATCAAGACTTAGATCAGGCCAAAGAAGCGCTAGCAAATGAAAAAGTCGATGCTGTGATTTCTTATAAAGACGGTGAGTATCAGGTCGACTACGCAAATACAGATGCCTCCAAGACATCTATGATACGACAAGTGTTACGAACAAGTATCGCCAGTGAAGGCACCGATCAGTTACTATCTCGTATCAAACAAGCTCTTCCACAATTGAAATTAGATGCAAAGGCGCCTGAAATCAAAGAATCTTACCAATATGGAGATAAAAATACTGGATTCTTTGCACGTATGATTCCAATTTTAATTGGCTTTGTGGTCTTCTTCTTTGTCTTTTTGATTTCTGGTATGGCACTTTTGAAAGAGCGCACAAGTGGAACCTTGGATCGCTTGTTAGCAACCCCAGTGAAACGTTCTGAAATTGTCTATGGCTATATGTTGTCTTACGGTATTATTGCGATTTTTCAAACGGCAGTTGTCGTCTTAGCAGCAATTTGGCTACTAGATGTAGAAGTTGTAGGAAATATTTTAAATGTTATAATAGTTAATGTGGTACTGGCTCTTGTAGCACTAGCTTTTGGAATTCTCTTGTCTACTCTAGCAAAATCAGAATTCCAAATGATGCAATTTATTCCTCTCGTGATTATGCCTCAACTCTTTTTCTCAGGGATTATTCCATTGTCATCCATGGGAGCATGGGCTCCAACTGTGGGGAAATTTTTGCCATTAACCTATTCTGGTGATGCAATAAGCCATATTATTCTTTACGGACACAATCTTGGTGATATTTTGCCAAATCTTGGTGTTTTAATGATTTTCTTGATCATTTTAACAATTCTCAATATTGTTGGATTGCGTCGTTATCGTAAAGTTTAGAAATCAACATAAATAATGCTAAAAAGGTGTGAAGATTAGATGGATAAGACTGTTTTTGAATCGTTTGAAGATTACTTAGAAGAAGCGAATTACCCTCAAGGAAAGAAAAAAATCATGCAGGCAGCAGTGGATCTCATATCAACTAGGAGTTACCATGGGACCTCAACTCTTCACATAGCTGAGCGTGCTGGACTAAGCCAGGCAACTTTGTTTAAGTATTTTAAGACGAAGGATGATCTACTGACGGCTATTTTACATCCTGTAGTCCCAGGCATTTTCGGTAGTTTTGTTGAGGAACTCTTAGCTTTTGAAACGACAGAAGAGAGGGCTCGTTATCTCGTCCACGATCGTATGAGCTATCTCAAAAAAAATCGTGCTTTGATGAAAATCATTCTGCAGGAGAGTTTTTCAAATAAGAAACTAAAAAATGAACAGATTTTTATCTGGAATGCTATTCAAGATAAACTTCGAGTGCTTCATAAAGAATTGCTAGCAGATCCACGTGTAAATCCAGAGTTAACGATTCCTCAAATGGTTCGTATTTGTGTTGGTCCATTGTTGGCTTACTTCGCTCAACTTTATATCGTTAGCGACAACGGAGAAATAAAGGAAGAGGACCTAGACTTATTAGAAAAACAGATTTTAGGTGGTTTGTGGAAATAAGGGAGTTCTAGAAGAGCTAAGATTTATTTACTTGACTTTCAAACAAGCTAAAAAAGGTATGTTCTGCTTATTTCAGATTCATGTCTTTTTGTTATTGGATTTGATATGTTTTTATAAGCCCTCAATCACTTTGCCAAAACAGAAACCGACTTCTCCAGCGGTGCAACGATTTCTCAAGTGTATGGAAGAGGAGATTTCTGGATTGCTAAAGTCGACTCCTTGACACTTCGTCAGCTTTTGATACAATAGTACAAAATCAGAGGAGGTAGGTTATGGTTCAGAAACATGCGATTCCCATTTTAGAGTTTGATGATAATACTCAGGCGGTCATCATGCCCAATCACGAGGGGCTAGACTTGCACTTGCCCAAGAAGTGTGTCTATGCTTTTTTAGGTGAGGAGATTGACCGTTATGCGAGGGAAGTAGGGGCGGACTGTGTCGGCGAATTCGTTTCAGCCACCAAGATCTATCCAATCTATGTCGTGAACTACAAAGGCAAGGAGGTCTGTCTGGCTCAGGCTCCTGTTGGTTCAGCTCCAGCAGCCCAGTTTATGGATTGGTTGATTGGATATGGTGTGGAGCAGATTATTTCCACTGGAACCTGTGGTGTGCTGGCTGATATAGAAGAAAATGCCTTTTTAGTCCCTGTTCGCGCTCTGCGAGATGAAGGAGCTAGTTATCACTATGTGGCGCCTTCTCGTTATATGGAAATTCAGGCAGAGGCTATTGCTGCTATTGAGCGAGTGTTGGAAGCCAGAGGGATTCCCTATGAAGAAGTCATGACCTGGACGACAGACGGCTTTTACCGAGAAACGGCTGAAAAGGTGGCTTATCGCAAGGAAGAAGGCTGTGCTGTTGTGGAGATGGAGTGTTCTGCGCTTGCGGCAGTAGCCCAACTGCGTGGGATTCTCTGGGGAGAGTTGTTGTTCACAGCTGATTCCTTAGCAGACTTGGACCAGTACGATAGTCGTGATTGGGGTTCAAAAGCTTTTGAGAAGGCCTTGGAACTCTGCCTTGAGATAACTTCTCAGATATAGCTACTCTTCTTCTTTTTATGGTACAATGGATGTATGTTATTCAAATTATTTGTGAAAAAAATTGAAAGGTCCTTGGGCGGACTTTCGCCAGCTCGTCGCATCTTTTTAAGTTTCGCTGGAGTTATTCTTATAGGCTCTCTTCTTTTGAGTTTGCCTTTTGTTCAGGCAAATGGTTCTCAGGCCACTTATTTTGACCATCTTTTTACGACGGTGTCCATGGTCTGTGTGACTGGCCTTTTTACGCAACCAGTGGCTACGACCTATAATGTCTGGGGGCAGTTGATTTGTATGCTCTTGATACAGATTGGTGGTCTGGGGCTCATGACCTTTATCGGGGTCTTTTATATTCAGGGGAAGCAAAAGCTCAGTCTTCGCAGTCGTGAAACCATTCAGGAGAGTTTTAGTTACGGGGAAACTCGGTCGCTGAAGGCCTTTATGCGGTCCATCTTTTTGACGACTTTTCTGGTGGAGGGCTTGGGTGCCTTTCTACTTACTTTCCGTTTTATTCCTGAGTTCGGCTGGGGACGGGGTATTTTCACCTCCATCTTTTTAGCTATTTCAGCCTTTTGTAATGCTGGTTTTGATAATTTTGGAAGTAGCAGTTTAGTGGCTTTTCAGACGGATCCCTTGATCAATCTGGTCATTGCTGGCTTGATTATCACAGGTGGTCTTGGCTTTATGGTCTGGTTTGACTTGGCAACCCAGTTTGATAAGAAGAAAAAACGCCGTCTGCGTTTCCACACCAAACTGGTTCTCTTCTTGACTGCAGGGATCTTGCTGTTTGGGACAGTATCCACCCTCTTTACGGAGTGGCACAATCCAGGAACTATTGGCAATCTCAGCGTTCCAGAGAAAGTGCTGGTTAGCTTTTTCCAAGCCGTCAGCATGAGAACGGCTGGTTTTGCTTCTATTGACTACACTCAAGCTCGGCCTGTGACCTTGTTTATCTATATCCTACAGATGTTTCTGGGTGGGTCACCTGGAGGGACGGCTGGGGGGCTCAAGATTACGACTTTCTTTGTCTTGTTGGTTTTTGCGCGTAGTGAATTGCTGGGCTTACCTCATGCCAATGTTGCGCAGAGAACCATTGAGACTTGCACAGTCCAAAAATCCTTTAGTGTCTTCATTATCTTTTTGATGACCTTCCTGTTGGGCTTGGTGTTGCTGGGAATTACAGCAGAAGGAACACCGCGCTTTATCTACCTCATGTTTGAGACCATTTCAGCCCTTGCGACAGTTGGGGTAACGGCAAATCTGACACCAGAATTGGGCAAGTTGGCTCTCAGCATTGTCATGGTGCTCATGTTTATTGGCCGTATCGGTCCTTTGACCTTGTTGGTTAGTCTAGCGGATTACCAGCCTGATAAGAAAGATTTGATTCAGTATATGAAAGCAGATATTAGTATTGGATAAGAAAGGAAGAATGATGTCAGATCGTACGATTGGAATTTTAGGTTTGGGGATTTTCGGGAGTAGTGTCCTGATGGCCCTTGCCAAGCAAGATATGAATATCATTGCCATTGACGACCACGCTGAGCGAATCAATCAATTTGAGCCTGTTTTGGCGCGTGGAGTTGTTGGCGATATCACAGATGAGGAACTCCTCAGAACTGCAGGAATTGATACCTGTGATACGGTTGTAGTGGCAACAGGGGAAAATCTAGAGTCGAGTGTGCTTGCAGTCATGCATTGTAAGAGTCTAGGGGTACCAAGGGTTATTGCCAAGGTCAAAAGCCAGACAGCTAAGAAGGTGCTAGAAAAAATCGGTGCTGACTCGGTGATTTCACCTGAGTATGAAATGGGGCAGTCTCTAGCGCAGACCATTCTCTTTCATAACAATGTTGATGTCTTTCAGCTGGATAAAAATGTGTCTATCGTAGAGATGAAAATTCCGAGTGTTTGGGCAGGTCAAAGTCTGAGCCAGCTAGATCTACGTGGCAAATATAACCTCAATGTCCTAGGATTTCGTGAGCAAGAAAATTCACCCTTGGATGTCCAGTTTGGTCCTAGTGACCTCTTGAGGGCAGATGCCTATATCTTGGCAGTCATTAACAACCAGTATCTAGATGACTTGGCAGAATTAAATTCGTAAGGAGGGAATTTCCCTCTTTTTTAATGTTCAAGATAGGAAATAGAGACAGACTCCTTGTATTCTAGTAAAAGTTCTTCAAAGGCTGGACTTTATGGTAGAATAGAAAGAAGTGACAAGAGAGTAATACTCTTCGAAAATCTCTTCAAACCACGTCAACGTTGCCTTGCCGTAGGTATGGTTACTGACTTCGTCAGTTCTATCCACAACCTCAAAACAGTATTTTGAGCTGACTTCGTCAGTCTTATCTGCAACCTCAAAGCAGTGCTTTGAGCAACCTGCGGCTAGTTTCCTAGTTTGCTCTTTGATTTTCATTGAGTATAAGAAAAAATCAGTCCCCTAAAGGAGTAGATTATGAAGTTATTGTCTATCGCCATTCCTAGCTATAATGCCGCAGCCTATCTTCATTACTGTGTGGAGTCGCTAGTGATTGGTGGTGAGCAAGTTGAGATTTTGATTATCAATGATGGGTCTCAGGACCAGACTCAGGAAATCGCTGAGCGTTTAGCCAGCAAGTATCCTAACATCGTTAGAGCCATCTATCAGGAGAATAAGGGCCATGGCGGTGCTGTCAATCGTGGCTTGGCAGAGGCTTCTGGACGCTATTTTAAAGTAGTGGATAGTGATGACTGGGTGGATCCTCGTGCCTACTTAAAAATTCTTGAAACCTTGCAGGAACTAGAGAGTGAGGGGCAGGAGGTTGACGCCTTTGTGACTAATTTTGTATATGAAAAGGAAGGCCAGTCTCGTAAGAAGAGTATGAGTTATGAGTCAGTCTTGCCTGTCCAGCAGATTTTTGGCTGGGATCAGGTAGGAAATTTCTCAAAAGGTCAGTATATCATGATGCACTCGCTAATTTACCGGACAAATTTGTTGCGAGCGAGCCAGTTCCAATTGCCTGAGCATACTTTTTATGTCGATAATCTCTTTGTCTTTACCCCCCTTCAGCAGGTCAAGACAATGTACTATCTGCCTGTCGACTTCTATCGTTATTTGATTGGGCGTGAGGACCAGTCTGTCAATGAGCAAGTGATGATTAAGCGAATTGATCAACAACTCAAGGTCAATCGACTCTTGGTAGACCAGCTTGATTTATCCCAAGTGAGTCATCCAAAAATGCGAGAATATCTGTTGAATCATATTGAGATTACGACAGTGATTTCCAGTGCCCTGCTCAACCGAGCAGGCACAGCAGAGCATCTGGCCAAAAAACGGGAGCTGTGGATCTATATTCAGCAGGAAAATCCAGAGGTCTTTCAGGCTATTCGGAAGACCATGCTCAGCCGTTTGACCAAACATTCGGTCTTGCCAGCTCGCAAACTGTCCAATGTCGTCTATCAAATTACCAAGTCTGTTTATGGATTTAATTAATATAAGTATTTTATAAGAGGGATTTAAGAAAAATTTTAACTTTTTCTTAATCCTTTTTAATTTTAGGAGATTATACTAGAGTCATCAAATAAAGAAAAACTCTAAGGAGAATCCTATGAAATTCAATCCAAATCAAAGATATACACGTTGGTCTATTCGCCGTCTTAGTGTCGGTGTTGCCTCAGTTGTTGTAGCCAGTGGCTTCTTTGTCCTAGTTGGTCAACCAAGTTCTGTACGTGCCGATGTGGTCAATCCAACCCCTGCTCAAGTTGTGCCAGACGCGGCTTCGGTGAGTGAAAAGAGTGACTTACCAGCAGAACTTCTCAAAGAAGCAGTCGATACAGCTCTTCCTTCAGAACAGGTAGACTCAACACCTAAAGCAAGCTTGGATGCTACAAGCTCGCCAGAAAAAGTGAATGTAGCTGATAAAGACCAAGTGGTAGCGCCAAAAGAAGAAGTGCAAGCAAAACCAGAATCTAAGAAAGAAACAGAAGATGCGCTTAAACCTGCGACAAATCCTGCGCCTACAGTTGCTGGACAAGACCGTGAAGCAAATGAAGCTCAACCAGCAACCACTCCAGCTGAAGTGCAAAAAGGCGTGGCTGACAATATCAAAGACACAGTGGATGTGCCAGCCACTTACTTAGACAAGGCCAATTTCCCTGGTCCATTCACAGCCGGTGTTAACCAAGTCATTCCTTACGAATTCTTCGCCGGTGACGGTATGTTGACTCGTCTTATCTTGAAGGATTCAGACAAGGCCCCATGGTCAGACAATGGTTCAGCAAAAAATCCCGCCCTTCCACCAGTAGAAAACTTAGGCAAAGGTCTTTACTTCTATGAAGTAGACTTGGCAGGAACTCAAGGCAAATCAGATAAAGATCTTCTTGACCTCTTGAAACAAAATGGTACACAAAGTTATAAAGCCACTATCAAGGTATACGGTGCTAAAGATGGTAAGGCCGATTTAAGCAACCTCGTAGCAACAAAAGATTTGGATGTCAACTTGAACGGCTTAACCACTCCAGCTGAAGTCCAAAAAGGTGTGGCTGACAATACCAAAGACACAGTAGATGTTCCAGCTACATACTTGGACAAAGCCAACTTCCCTGGTCCATTCACAGCTGGTGTCAACCAAGTCATTCCATACGAATTCTTCGCCGGTGACGGTATGTTAACTCGTCTTATCTTGAAAGCATCCGACAAGGCTCCATGGTCAGACAACGGTTCAGCTAAAAATCCCGCTCTTCCACCAGTAGAGAAATTGGGCAAAGGTCTCTACTTCTATGAAGTGGATTTGGCTGGTACCCAAGGTAAATCTGATAAAGAGCTTCTTGACCTATTGAAACAAAACGGCACTCAAAGTTATAAAGCTACCATCAAAGTGTACGGTGCGAAAGACGGCAAGGCCGATTTGAGCAATCTCGTAGCGACTAAGGATTTGACAGTGAACTTGAATGGACATCAGTCTCTGATTCCGATGCAGTCAGGTTTCGTCCCATCTTCTAATGGTTCAGCTATGCCGGCTCCAATGATGAATAGTCATCAAGATGCGTCTAAGATGAACGCTCAAATGCCTAGTGTCAATCAAGATGATATGAAATCTAAAATGCCAGCTGCTAGTCAGGATAAGATGATGCCTAACAAAGAGCAGGACAAAACCATGAATGCTAGCCAGCCAATGGCAACACCAAGCATGAAACAAGATCAAGCTCCAGCAGCCTCAAGCAAAGCGTCTGATGAAGGCAAGATAGCATCTACTAACAAGGAGTCAACTCCAATGATGCCTGATCAAATGAAAGACCAAAAAGACATGCTTCCATATACTGGTGAAGCCCAAACATCAATGGCTACTATTGGATTCTTTGGATTAGCCTTGGCCGGCCTGCTAGGTGGACTCGGTTTGAAAGCTAAAAAAGAAGAAAATGACTAGTCTAGCTACAGACTTTCTATCTAGGATATGAAAAATCCAGATATCGTTTAGAATGTTCGTAAAGGGATTAAAATAGTGTTATACTATTGTGGTATAGCACTGTTTTTTTCAAAGGAGATACAGATGGGAAAGACAATTTTACTCGTTGACGACGAGGTAGAAATCACAGATATTCATCAACGCTATCTGGTTCAGGCAGGATATCAGGTTTTGGTGGCCCATGATGGGGTAGAGGCCTTAGAAATCTTCAAGCGAAAAGCGATTGATTTGATTATTACAGATATCATGATGCCTCGGATGGATGGTTATGATTTGATTAGTGAAGTTCAGTATCAATCTCCAGATCAGCCTTTTCTCTTTATCACGGCTAAGACTAGTGAGCAGGACAAGATTTATGGCCTGAGCTTAGGGGCAGATGACTTTATTGCCAAGCCCTTTAGCCCACGTGAGCTGGTTTTGCGTGTCCACAATATCTTGCGTCGCCTTCATCGTGGAGGTGAGACAGAGGTTGTCAGTCTCGGGGATTTACGGATGAATCACGGTAGCCATGAGGTCCAAGTTGGAGATGTGGCGCTTGATTTGACAGTCAAATCCTTCGAACTCCTATGGCTTTTAGCTAGTAATCCAGAGCGGGTTTTCTCTAAGACAGACCTCTATGAAAAGGTCTGGCAAGAAGACTATGTGGATGATACCAATACCTTGAATGTTCATATTCATGCTCTTAGACAGGAGTTGGCTAAACATGCCAGTGCAGAAACACCTACCATCAAAACCGTCTGGGGCTTGGGCTACAAAATTGAGAAAGCACGAGGTAGTCAATGAAATTAAAAAGTTATATTTTAGTGGGGTATATCATTTCAACACTCCTAACGATTATCGTGGTTTTTTGGGCCATCCAGCGCATGTTAATTGAGCAAAGAGAAATTTATTTCCTGATTGGCATGACTTTAATCGCAAGTTTTGTCGGTGCTGGGATTAGTCTCTTTCTTCTATCGCCAGTCTTTACATCATTGGCCAAACTTAAGGAACATGCCAAGCGAGTAGCGGACAAGGATTTTCCTTCAAATCTGGAGGTTCAAGGGCCTGCAGAATTTCAGCAGTTAGGGCAAGCCTTCAATGAAATGTCCCATGATTTGCAGGCGACCTTTGATTCATTAGAAGAAAGCGAACGAGAAAAGGGATTGATGATTGCCCAGCTATCGCATGATATCAAGACTCCTATCACTTCAATCCAAGCGACGGTAGAAGGAATTTTGGATGGAGTTATCAAGGAAGGAGAACAGGACCATTATCTAGCAACCATTGGACGCCAGACCGAAAGACTCAATAAACTGGTTGAAGAATTGAATTTTTTGACCCTAAATACAGCTAGAAATCAGGCGGAGACGACTAGTAAAGACAGCATTTTTCTGGATCAGCTCTTGATTGAGTGCATGAGTGAATTTCAGTTCTTGATTGAGCAGGAGGAGCGAGATGTCCACTTGCAGGTGATCCCAGAGTCTGCCCGGATTGAAGGAGATTATGCCAAACTTTCTCGTATCTTGGTGAATCTGGTCAATAACGCTTTTAAATACTCGGCTCCAGGAACCAAGCTGGAGGTCGTAGCTAAGCTGGAGAAAAACCAGCTTTCAATCAGTGTGACCGATGAAGGGCAGGGCATTGCCCCAGAGGATTTGGAGAAAATTTTCAAACGCCTTTATCGTGTTGAAACTTCGCGCAATATGAAAACAGGTGGTCATGGCTTAGGGCTTGCGATTGCGCGTGAATTGGCCCATCAATTGGGGGGAGAAATCACAGTTACCAGCCAGTACGGCCTCGGAAGCACCTTTACCCTCCTTCTTAACCTCTCTGGCAATGAAAATAAAGCCTAAAACCCCTTTACAAATCCAGCTATTCATGGTAAAATGGATTTTGTGTGAAATATCAGCAGGAAAGCATGAAGCTCGTCAACAGGTGTCTTATGATAAGTAACCTTGGCTGTTTAGGCGAAGGGCATCTGCACGAATCAGGGCTTTCTAAGTGACTATTTCCACCGAAATATTATTTATATCAGGAGGACATTCACATGTCACGTTATACAGGACCATCTTGGAAACAAGCTCGTCGCCTTGGCCTTTCACTTACAGGTACAGGTAAAGAATTGGCACGTCGTAACTACGTACCAGGACAACACGGACCAAACAACCGTTCTAAATTGTCAGAATACGGTTTGCAATTGGCTGAAAAACAAAAACTTCGTTTCACTTACGGTGTAGGTGAAAAACAATTCCGTAACTTGTTCGTACAAGCTACAAAAATCAAAGGCGGAATCCTAGGTTTCAACTTCATGCTTCTTTTGGAACGTCGTTTGGATAACGTTGTTTACCGTCTTGGTCTTGCGACTACTCGTCGTCAAGCTCGTCAATTCGTAAACCACGGTCACATCCTTGTTGACGGAAAACGCGTTGATATCCCATCATACCGCGTAACTCCAGGTCAAGTGATCTCAGTTCGTGAAAAATCATTGAAAGTTCCAGCTATCCTTGAAGCAGTAGAAGCTACTCTTGGACGTCCAGCATTCGTATCATTCGACGCTGAAAAATTGGAAGGTTCATTGACTCGCTTGCCAGAACGCGACGAAATCAACCCAGAAATCAACGAAGCACTTGTCGTTGAATTCTACAACAAAATGTTGTAATATTTTATTAAACAAGATAGGCTTTAGAGCCTTGATATTAAGCACTTTGGGGCGCTTTCCCTTAGTGCTTTTTTTGTTTTTACTACCCTTTTAGTTACCCTTAACCAATTTTAGGTATAGTAAGAGGGTAGCCCCAAAATGGGACACCCTTATTTTTTATAAATTGCTAATAGCCGATTCAAAGATTGAGACGGCTTTTTTTGCTCCCTCTTTGGTAGCATGGACATAAGTGTTTAAAGTCATAGAGATATTAGAGTGACCTAATCTGTATTGCAAGTCTTTGGCCTCTATGCCAGCATATAGCATGATTGTAGCGTGAGTGTGTCGGAAACCGTGGAAACTGATATCAGGAACACCAGCGCCTTTGAAGTGACTTTGTAGTCTCTTTCTTAGTAAGCAAGCGTAGGCGTATTTTGTGGTAAAAGGAGTAAAGACAATTCCCTCAGACCGTCCTAATTGCCATGACTGGACTTGTTGACGTTTTTTATATTGCTTGAGCAGGGAAACTGTAGCTTTATCAATATCAATTTCTCTTAGACCAGCTTTAGACTTAGGTGTATTTGTTTCTAGGTATCTATTCAGAGTCTTAGAAATGCTGATAATACCTTTTTTAAGGTCAATATCAGACCACTCAAGAGCCAAAGCCTCACCGATACGGCAACCACTAGCCAGCAATGTTTTATAAAGCACGTAGTCAAAGAGATTTTCATAGCTAGATAAGTCTAGGTTATCCAGGTAGTCTAGAAACTGTTTAAGTTCCTGATTGCTGAAAAACTTTACCTTATGCTCCTTGTTTTGTTGCTTACGTGGGATAATGACATCCCTAGCTGGGTTATGCTGGATCGCTTGCATTGTAACTCCATACTGGAGAATACGACGGTTTATATTGTTTAGGAAGCTATAGTTTGCATATGCCCCTTTTTCACCTTTATTGGCCTTGTCAGCCCACTTGTTGACCTGTTGCTGAATAACAGGAGTAGTAAGCTTGTCTAGCTTGTAATCGCCGAATACGGGCAAAATATGGAGCCTTACGATCCCCTCCATGGATTGCTGGGAGTTTGGTTTGATTGTATTCTTATAACTCTCCCACCATAGAGCTACTAGTTCCTTATAAGTAGTAATGGTTGGTTTTTCCTTAACACTATATCCATTGTTTGCAAAAGCATTAATGGCCTCTCTAGCTTTGATTTTAACGCCTGTTTTTGTTTTGGCAGTTACCGTAGTTCTAGCCTTTTTCCCTGTAAGTTTATCAACTCCAAGATACACGCTTGCTCGGTATACGATAGTCCCGTTTTTCTTTTTGTATTCTGTAATCTTCATGGTTTTACTCCTTTTCCATCAGCAGGCAAGCAATTAGAAAAGATTTTGAGTTTATACCATGCGAGGGGCTACGATAACCCCTTATTTTCGATTTTAAGCAATAATGCCAGAGCATGAAACAAGGCGGATATGGGGCTGATATCTACTTAGTAGATGGTTCTATTCAGAATACTTAGCTATTTTGTCCTTTATATACTCTAATGGCATACCTGATTCTATCGTAAACATAACATCGTCATCAGGGAACTTTTTAAGATGTTCCTTGAGAGAATAGAATAAAGCAAATTCGGCATGAAATGTTGCATCCTCATTCTTAAACCATGTAAGAGAGTTGAAAAGGGTGTATAAATCGTTTTTTCCAGCCCCTTTTCTATAGCCGGCTTCAGATATATTCATACGTTTGTGGAAAAATTCTCTGTAGCTGATTGAATATTTCTCAGAATGATAATTAAACAGTCTACCGCTATGGGCAGCACGGTTTCTAAATGCCAAAACTAGGTATAAAATTTCTGAAAAGGTTGCTTTTACCTCCTCGGTTATAAATTCTTTAGGAATTGTTAGGCAGGTTGCAATGACTTGCTCTTTTTGAGCAGGTTTTAGTAGCTTACACATTGTTACCAAGTTTCCTAGAGTAGTACCTTTTAAAAGAATCCATGGTGGGATGTGTCCGTGAGTTTCTCTATAGTGTTTATAAGGTTCAGAGTTATCATCGTAAATTTTATTTAATTTAAGAATTAGCTGATCAATCTCATATCCTCTTCTATTCTTTTTACCTTGATTATAATTTTTTCTATCCAGGTATTTCTCTTTTTCAACTCCGATATCTTTAGCGACAACGTAACCGATTGCCGTCCGTAGTGACAATTCAATTTCCATAGTTGCCTCTAAAATTCCTTTGCGGATATCTTTATCAAGTTCATAGAGGGCGAGCATATGTTCAAACGTTTCACCATTTTTATAGATTTCCTTTTCAGAGTCTAATTCAATAGTGAAATACTTATACCCGTTGATTATTTCATAATATCCATAATTAGTTAGAGCTTGTCTTGCTAAGCTTTCATTTAGAAATGTTAGATTTCTTGATTTTAGTAGTTCAATTTGTTCATCGATATTGGTAAAAGGTTTCATTGATTGTACCTCAAAATAATGCACAAAAGGAGCTTCGTTAGAAGCTCCTTTCGGTAGGTCGCTACTGCAACCATTCATTAAGATTAAATAAATTATAATCCATTTGGAGCCATATGTCAACAAATTAGCGAACAAGTTCGCTTTTTTTTCGTCCTAAAACTGTCCCTTCCGTTTTACTTCGTAGTCCAGTGATTCTCCTTTCTATTTGTCAAATTTGCCGTTTTTTGCACTTTAGTCTGTAAAATCGGCTTTCTATTCTTCAATTTCCCCTGTTTTTGCACAATAGGCCATGAAAAAATGGTTGCTATGGGCGAATATGGGGGAGTTTTTGTATTTTGAGAATTCCTGTATTTCAAGAGTTTTATTAGAGTTTCTCATTCAGTAGTTTTAGTATTTCTAGTAGTTCAGTATCTTCTTTAATCTCATTCAACAAATTATACTCACGGTTTCTTTTTAAAATTTCAGTGTAGTATTTGTCTTTGTTTTTAACGGTTTTTACATCGTTCAGTAAAGTATTATCGTTAGACATACCTTTCAATAAGGCGTGCAGATGTTTTATTTGAGAATCTGAGATAAGCAACTCCAGATGTGCTAGCGAGAACGCTAGTTTTTTTAATTCGTTTTGATATTCTTGATCATTAAAAGAACTATATTCAGCTTTGGTTTTAATGTCTAGTAAGTAGTTTACACTCACACCAAAATATTCGGCTAGTTTTTTAGTATAGTCGTATTTTATTTCTAGCTTATCTTCTTTTTCCCATCGCGATATGGTCATTTCTGAAACTCCGAGTAGGTTAGCGAGATCTTTTTGAGTATCACCATTGCTTTTTCGTAGTTCCTGTAGTTTATTCATTTTTTTATCACCTCAATCTAATTATAACACAACGAAAATAGTTTTTAACGAAAATGTTAAAAAATCCTTGACAATTAACTTTTATTTTAGTAAACTACACTTGTACTAACGAAAAAGTTAGTTAAGAAAGGAGAAAATATATTGCTTATCACCTCAACACAAGCAAAAGCAATCCGACGGAAACAAGCCGATAAGAATTTAACTGCTAAAAAAGCAAGTGAGGAAATAGGAATAAACCCTGTTACTTATCGCAAAATCCGAGACGGTGGTGAAGTAAAACCTAGCATTTATCAAAAAGCCATGCAGTGGCTTGCTGAAGATTATTAGAAAGGAGCGACCCAATCGCAATACTACTTTACATTTACAGATTTCTCATGTGGTGCTTTACCACTGGGGATTGACAACAAAAAAGGAGAAAAGAAATGAACTTTAAAGAATTTAAAACATGGCTAGATGATGCCGTGAGTGTGGCTGAAGCTATGGCATTACCTGAAAATAAAGGGGTGCTTGACGACTTAATAGAAAATACGGCCAATAACCTAACTTTTATCGCTGAGTTAGTGGAAAATCGTCAACTGATTTATAAAAAAACTAGACATGAAGATTAAAAACGACAACAAAAAAAGTCACTTGCTGAACGTTTGGCGACAGAAGCAAGCGACTGGATCAAGAATATAGATATTTTTCTATATCTCAATTATAACAAAAATCAACTATTCAATCAATAACAACTAATGGCAGGCAAGCAATTAGAAAAGGTTTTGAAACGCATAGAGCGCCAACTCTTTAAACTGGTACTTTCTCACGCTTTCAATTTGGCGAGTCTGAGCGTGAGGATATCCTGTATAAGAAACAACTCAAAAAGCCCCACACTCAGAAATTTGGCGACCGAGAGCGTGAGGCTGTAGGCAAGAAAAAAAAGCATTAAAAAGCCATCGTGGCAAGTATAAAAAGATAGAAAAAGAGGTAAAAAACATGACAACAAAAAAAGTAACATCAAGCCAACAAGTTCTATTATCGGCTAAGAAACTAGCAGAATTAGGGAACGAATTAACCGACATCATGAATGTTTTAGAAATGAATAACCTAGCTCTTGAAGGGCTTGAGTTTGCACTACAGAAAGATACAACCACGTTCTTATGGCTTGCTAAAAAATACACTGATACAGCATACGCCCAGAATGAAAAGCTATACGATCGTCTAAATGAAATAGCCTTTTTGCTTTTGAACAATGACGACGCTAAAGAGCTGGAGGCATACCATGACTAAAGATATTAAAGAAATGGCACAAGCCGAAGACGACTTGCTGAATATGGAACAAACTAAACAAGCGGAATTTATCAAGAACTATAAGGCGAGGGCATAACATGAATGAACTAGATTTGACCAATACACAATCGATTGTCTTTATGGTGGTACTGATTGGCTTACTGCTTTACCTAAACCACCGAGACCGCAAAAAAAGTGCCCAATTTGAGCGAGAAAACCAACAGACGATAGAAACACCTAGAGAGGATTTGAACCCTTACTACGGCCGTTATATCCAGCTTGCTGGTAAGATTCATAATTAGAAAGGGGTGTAATATGCAACTATTATCAAGAGAAGCAGAACTTAAATTACTGGAGAAAGTGGGAGATCACTTAGCTAAAAGGATGGAACTTGAAAAGCAACGTGATGATAACTGGGACTTGATTTCTAGGCCTGACTTACTCAAAAAACTTGGTATTAGTGGAACTACCTTAAATAATTGGGAAAAAGAAGGTCTTCGGCCACTACGTTCCCCATTTGAAAGTAGTAAGAAAGTTTATTACCGCAAGAGTGATGTTTACAATTTTCTTGCAGTAGATTAGGAGGTGTAATGAGAATAATAGAGTTGACTATATCCGTTGAGAAAATGCCCCTATTTGGCTTTCTCAAGTCAAATCCTACTCAAGTATGGAAGAATGGGGAACACTACAAATTTACCTATTATGAACCTATAGACGAGGCGTTGACGAGTTTTCAATACAAAGACCTATATGTGTCTATCAAAGACGAAAAAGAGGCAGTAGAGGGCTGGGAATTGGTCAGAGATTTAGATATTGCTTTGTCCAGCCCTGACTTGCTGAAAATCCTGAAAGATTTAGAGGTAAACAAATTGGCAGAGCAACGGCAGGGGATTGGAGTGGAGTTAAAAGGTTGGATTTTTGACCTGATTTGTAATGGAATTTATACCAGATATGAGACTTCACTTTTTGTCCGCTTGCTATTTGTGAATGGCTATAGTTTTAGTCAGTTAGTGGATTTGTTTTCAGCAATCGTTAAACGCAAAGACCTAGCAAGCTATTTCTTAGAAGTAGCAAGAATATTTTATAAGGAGGTGGCTTTTGAATAGCAATGACATTGTAAATAAAATCATTGAAGAAGATAAGCAACAAGCACCGCCTGAAGTGGTGGACTTGACCCAAGCAAGGGAGACCGATGAGGAACACAATAGCCTGAACTTGGCAAAGAGAGCAAGAGGTGATGGCTTTGCAGTCAACTTGGATAATCTCAAGAAGATTTTGAGCGGAGATAGCAAGCTAAAAGGGGCTATACAGTACAACGTCTTCACTTATGAAATCGACGTGACTAGACCAATGAAGCTAAACGGTAGAACCCTGAGCGGTGCAATCGATGACCTGATTATCAGAGAGATTAGGGCTTATATTGCTACCAAGTACAAGCTGGACTATAAAAAGCCTGACATAGCGGATATTTTGGAAGTGGTGGCTGGAGAACACAGCTACAACCCCTTAAAAGACTATCTGGAATCTTGCGAAAGTGAGTATAAAGAGTTAGTGAATCAGCGTGATCCCTTTGATATTTTAAGGCATTATCTCAATATTAAGGATGATGAATATAACCGTATTATCATGGACTTGTTTTTCCGTGGAGCGGTTGCCAAGGTGTTTGACCCTACCATCAAGTTTGACTTTGTACTGGACTTGACTGGAAGGCAGGGAGTAGGAAAGACCCAATTTTTTGAGGGGCTTTTTACTCACAAGTATTTTACAACCGTTGAGACCTTCACAGATAAAGATGATAAGGCTAGAATGGTCAGAAACTGGTGTGTATTTGATGATGAGATGGTGGCCAGCAAAAAGGCTAGTTTTTCAGAATTGAAGAAATTCATCACAGAAACCAAGCTAGAGTTTAGACCGCCTTACGCCTCCAGTGATAGGCGACTACCTAAGAGTTTTATTATTGTGAGGGCAACCAATGACCATGATTATTTGAACGATTTGACAGGAGAAAGGCGCTTTTTGGTTGCAGAAGTCCACAAAGACACCAATTATAAGGGCAGGAAGTGGACAGAAAAAGACCGTAGAGCCTTTTGGGGTGCTATGGTGATGACTTGGAGAGCTAACCAAGTCTTGAACCTGACAGACGAGCAGGAAAAGCTAGTAAATGAGGTTAGAAGCCGTTACAAGTTTGTAGATGAAATCCTTGAGGATGTTGAGCGTTATTTAGAAACTCCCTACCCTAAAAATATGTATCAATTCCCAGCAACAGACAGTACAAGACACTACTATATTCATGACATGATGAACCACGGCTATCATATGGGCGCTAATGGCGTAGAGATTCATCTAGATACTGGAAAGTATGGGGAACTGGTGGAAAGGGACAAGTTGACAGTAAATATATTCTTTTCCGAGGTTTATTTGAACAATTCCCCCAACCCTAAAGATAAAAATAAGGTTAAGAAATTCATGCAAAACAAAGAGGGTTGGGAATCGAGGGACTCCCTTAGATTTGGTAAAAGCGTCAAGCGTGGATTTGCTAAAATAAAAAAATAAAGTGTAGACAGTGTAGCCAAAAGATAAAAAAACGGCTACACTGAAAACCCTTGATACTGTAAGAGTTTCAAAGAGGTGTAGACAAGACGAAAAAAAACGGCTACACCTCTAAACCCTTGATATTACTGACTTTTTAATATAAATGTAGCCAAAATATATATTTTATAAAAGTATATATAATTAAATACCTAATGCGTTATTTATATATTTTTTTTGAGATGAAACGGCTACACGGCTACACAAGGCGAAAACCCTTGGGGCTGTAAGGCGGAACGCGTAGCCAATAGATATTCAAAAACGGCTACACTTTGCCTAAAACCTAAAGCAAAATGGGGTAGATAGTACCGACCCCCTTGCGATGGTGTAACTACTAGTGACACCCTTAAAACAGAAAGAGGAAAAACAACATGACATTAAAAGCATTTTCAGAAACAGCACCAAAACATACATTTACTTATGAATTTGGAGACCTAGAAGACGCACAAATAGCAGGACTAGCTTTATTTGGATATATGAGAGGTACTTATCTAGTGCCAGCTATTAAACTAAGATATAAGGAAAACGGAACGCTTATCGCTGAGTATTTGGAGGATAACAATCTAGATATCAACTTTAAACGCATTTGTGAAGTTTTCAAGAATAGCGAAAATCCAATAGATGAAGAAGTTGAGGAATAGAGTGGAGAGGATATAAGCAGATGAACTACAATAGAGACCCCGTGACTGGATCTAGCACTCTAAAACTTAATAAAACAACAGAAAAGGAAAGAATAAGATGGCAGACACACAAAACACAAACAACATTGAACAAGCGCAAAAGCGCCAAGAACTAGCCCAAAAAATGGATAAAGCACTAGATAAAATCACTAAGGAAGTAAACGCATTGATCACACAGAATGAAAATGCGATTGCTGAGGCTGAACGAGAAAAAACACAGTTGCTTCAAGATCAAGCGAACGCCCAACGTGAACATGATGAAGCGGTTGATGAAGTAGACAAAGACAAGCTACGCAATGCCAAGGATAACTTATGGATTGCTGAAAGTAAATTAAAAAAGAATGCTAAAAAGCTGGAAGACTTGCACAATGAAACACTTATGAGTCTTGAAGATTTTAAGACAAAAATCGATGAACTAGATTCAACGGTTGACAAAAAGCATAAGGCGCTTTATGATAAAGCCGTGGATTTGCTACGAGAGATTGACCAGATCGATGACGAATTTAGAGCAGATTCAGATAAACTTCAAGCCCTTTACCATGCTATGGTTTACAAAGTTGGAAAAGGTAAGAGAGAGTTTACTTTCAGCACAGGGGGATCTATTATTTCGCCAGCCGATGGAAGGGTTAGATACGAACCAGTCTATCCAGTTGAACCATTCTTAAGAGAAGTTTATGTGCGAGCCTTCGGAAATACTTACAATGATGTGAAAGGGCATTTTTAAAAGATGAAGAGACAAATCAGACACAAAATTGAACCAGTACCAACGATTGTGGAACTCTTCAAATTAATGGAAGAACACCAGCAAGCACATCCAGAGTATGAGCGTTATAATTTTAAATACATTGAAGATGGTGATGCTATTGGTGCAATCATTGACTACAACGTAGAAGAATCAGTATTAAAAGCTGAGAAAGAGCAAGATAACGCTTAAGACAAGGGGAGGTTTTCCCCTTTTTGTCGCTTAAGGAGGTGAACTAATGTGACAGATAAGTTAACGCAAAGACAAGAAAAATTTGTCCAAGGACTAGTGGCTGGACTATCTCAAAGAAAAGCATATAAAGAGGCATACAACGCCCAAAAGATGGCTGATAGTACGATAGATTCAAGGGCTAGTAAGTTGCTGAAAGAGTATAAGGTTAATACAAGGTACAGAGAGTTATTAAAAGAGTTTTCAAACCGTGCTTTGTGGTCAAGAGAACAGGCTTTTAATGAATATGAATGGCTAAAAAATAAAGCTAAATCTGAAATTATTGAAAGTGGACTGAAGCCTAGCAATTTCAATGCCTTTCTTTCTGCTTTGCATGGGATGAATAATAGCGCTTTTCGTGATTTGGAGTTGTTGGACGAGAAATTGCGAGCAGAAATAAGTGTGATTAAGAATAAAATCCATCAAGAAACTCCAGTTAAGGATGATGGATTTATAGAGGCTATGGCCGCAATGACTGAATTCGTCTGGAAAGACGAGAACCCAAAAGAATAGCCTTAGAATACGAAAAAAAGCCAGCACAGGGCTGACTCCTTTGTGATATATCCTATAAAAATATTATATCATAGAGGAGGCCGAGGCATGACACCAGAGCAGGTAAAAGAAAAACTAGAGGGCGTTAAGTGGATAAGCAAGGAAATCAAAGGCTTATATTTGGAATTGGAAGCCCTGGAAGGTGGTATTATCGAAAAGCCAACACTAAGCCATAGCAGAGTACAAACAAGCAGGGGAAATACAGCAGAGAATAACCTTATAAGTGTTCTAAAACTAAAAGAGGATACGCTTCAGAGGATTGAGCGACTTACTGAGGAGAGAATGGAAATATCTAGGCTGATTGATAAGCTGGCCAATCCGCTTGAGCGTTCTGTTCTAAGATTTTTTTACTTGAATAATCTTGTAGCTTCGGAGGTAGCTGAAGAAATAGGAAAATCTACCACCTCAGTATATCGAGTAAAGCAGGAAGCTATAGAACACTTGAGCAAGGTGGAAGGAGCGAACTAATGGAGCTGGATAACTTTAAAACGATGATGAACGTTAGAGAGCGGATGGCTTACTTTCTACGTTTCCAGAGGATGGCAGGGAGTGAAAACCAAGTTAGGATAGATGAAGAGACTTGGAAACTTGTCTTACCTGATCAGTGGAATTTGAGCGGTGAGCATGAAAAAGCAATCCGTGAGGGGTTGGAAATATTCGCCCACGACATTAACAGCATAGAGAACAAGCGAGCCAGAAAATACTTTATTATCCATTATTGCTATATGAGAAAGAAAACAATGAGCGAATGCGTAGAAATGGCAGGTACTAGCTCCACTAGTTATCACCGATACAAACAGATAGCTGTTTTAAACTTTGCGAGAATCCACCAGAACGGAGAGTTAGAAGTGTATAAGTAGGCTAAGGCTTCATATTCACCCCCTATTTTGCTTTGTTTCGCACTAGATAACTAAAATCACCACGGATAAACTAAAAGCCCTTAGAAACGAATCTGGGGGCTTTTGTGGTTGAAAAGGACTAGAAAAGGTGTATAATATAGATAAAGAATAGAAGTAGAGAAATATCGGGAACTACGCACCCTTGGGGTATCTGAAAAGCGGGGAATTCCCGTCCCGCCTATTCCAGCACCTAGAGAAATCTAAGTGCTTTTTCTTTTCCTTTTGCGAATAATAAAGTAGAAGAAGAAAAATGAGTATTTTAAATATTGAACTTAAGCATTGAAGTAACTAATGCTAGGTTTTGAACATTGGGGAGAAGTGTCTTATAGTGTATCGATACTAAAGAATGAATACAAGGTTAGGTTATTACTCTTATTAGATTTCAAGGTAGAAGCTAAAGAGTTGCTAGATTACCTGGTATCGACTTGGAAGTATCGTGATCTAGTACTTCATTCGGTACAAATGCATGAAATGGAGAAAAATAGTATGAAATTTATTTAATGATTAAACCCTTTAAGAATTTTAGTGAATCAAAAGCTAAACTTTTTAAATAGAAATATATTAACAATCAAGTAAATGAGACGGATTATTTTGTGCTAAAAATAATAATCATCACAACATATAGTACTTGACATATATGATATAATAGTGATAGGAGTATTACAGTTTGGTTGGGAGATGAAGTGAATGTGCTAGCTTTTCATGGTACAGGTTTGAGTAATTATGAAAGTATTATAAAAACAGAAAAATTTTCTTTTGATAAAAGAGATGATCATTGGCTAGGGAATGGAGTGTATTTCTTTGTTGATGATTTTGAACGGGCAAAAAGATGGGCGGAGGGGAATCGTCCTGACAAAGATACTGAACCAGTAGTTATTGAAACCGAATTTGAATTTGAACAAGGTGAGCTTTTAGACTTAGACAAAAGCGATGGTTTAAAAAAATTAGATGAGTTCGCTAGAGATTTCATAACAGAATTGAAAAGGAAACGTGTTTTAATTAGTAATATTGATGAGCATACGTTCCATTGTAAGCTATTGGATGCATTTGTTTTTAGAAATAAAAAATACAAAGCAGTTTGTAGAACAATGAAGTCAACAGGAAATCCCATAATAGGGGCTTCTAGGTTTGTTCCTCTTGCTAAACAGTTAAATATTGTCGACACTAATATAATAAATATTTGTGAGTTAAAGTTACATAGTGTGTAACTAAAAAGTGAGGTGATACTATGTTTGAGAATGAAGAAGATTTATTTGAATTATTGGATTTTTTGCAACTTGATTATGAAATAGACTCGCCAACTCCTGGAATAAGAAGCAAAACAAGCGAATTTATACCCTATGATAATTTAAAATTGCCGTCAGAATATTTTGAGGAACTATCATATCAGACGTATAGTATAAATTTAATTTCAAAAGTTGGAAACGAAAATAAAACAGTTACAAAATATCATCCGACTTTGAGAGCAGAAAAAATCAACAAAGAGATTTGCTCGTCAAATTTTAGAATGGAGTTTGCAGCATGAGTACTTATGGTAGTGACTTACAATTAAGGGGAGTGAGAGTTGAAAGACTTATCTATCATATAAATAACGAATTTGAAGATTTGGACAATATTGAAAATGTTGATATTTCTATAATTCCGACTCCAAAAATTAGTAGAGAGAATAAAGGTTGTGGATTGTTAGAACTTGAAGTTACTTTGTTTGATGAAGATTATCTAGAGAAAAAAAATCCACTGTATTTAAAAATTAAACTTGTTGGTATTTTTGAAGATACTCAAAATACTCCTGAAGAAGAGGATGTCTTTGTTAAGTATCTTCCTAATGCGATAAGCATGTTGTATTCTTATGCAAGAGCTCATATTGCTTCATTGACAGGGATGTTCGGTATTGATGTTATTCAAATTCCAACAGTAAATATCTTAAAATTGTTAGATGATGTTAAACACGAAAAGGACTAGCACTGAAAAACAATGCTAGCCCTTTTTTCTAAAAATTTGAAAACTCTATATTAGTTTCCTATTTACATAGACAAAAAAGCACGTTTGACCGTGCTAGTTTCTTGCCTGCTGAACTCATCATTTTAAGTCCTTTTTTGTTACCCTTTATGTTTTCTCAACTTATTTGAATTTAATAGTTTTGGAGAAAATCAAGTTAGATTTATAGCAAGCTTATGCCTGTTTTTTTGTACCTAATCACTGCAAGATAACAAAATGCTTTAATTTTAAGATATATCTTACAGAAAGCCCACAACAGTGGGCTTTTTGCTTTGTCTTAAAATGTTGATTTCTGGGTTTGTCATCATTTTTGTCATCACTTATAACGAACTCACAGCTTTCTCATAAAATGAGACGGTTGTTTTTTCTTTTTCTTTGGAGAGATGACTGTAAGTGTCCATAGTCATAGCTAGTGTAGAATGACCTAGACGGTGTTGCAATTCTTTATACGGTATTCCAGAGTTTAGCAAAAGACTAGCGTGTGTGTGTCTAAAACCGTGGAAACCAATATTAGGTACACCAGCATGTTTGAAACGTGTGTTTAAACGAGTGGCTAGTGTTTTATTGTTTGGGTATTGAGGGAATCAGAGAAGTTTAAACGTCTGTCATTTTAAATTTGATGTTTATAAAATGATTAGCAGATAAGAAAAGGAACAACTTGCCTTAGTTGCTTTCAGAATGACAAGGAGATAAGAGAGATAAAACGCTTCTTAATTGCTTATTTAGTGGTATGAGAGTAGTCTTGAAGTAAGAGTGAACCAAGAGAAAATAAAAAAGCACCTAGAATAATCTAAGCGCTCAAGAGTAGTGGACGGTGTGCCTGTCCCGTCATCTCAAACTATGAAGTTGCGTAGCGACACTATCATTTCTACCTCACTTCTCTTTAAACTAATTATACTATAAGGAATACCAGTGTGACCACTAACCAAGTAGAAAAGAAACTAAAAAGCATTAAAAATTTTGATAAAGCAATTCAGAGACTAGACTTAGACTTGAAGATAAGTGATTGTATGATGTAGGACGTAAGATATTCGCAAGACGATTTATAGATAGATTAAAGCTATTTCAGTTATATGAGGTACTGGTTGATTTTATCAGTAATTTCAATTTCCTTGATTTCATTTTTAAAGAGCTTAATCCATCTGGTTCCAGAATTAACGGATAATCCATCAAGTTCTTCATCATAGACATCTTTGTCTTCGTAAAGAGCTACACCTTTAAATATTTGGCCGTCAATATCGGTGATTCTGACAACCTTGTTATTAAATTTTCTAAGTTCCATCAGTCTCTCCTTTCGTGGTACTATAGTCTGTTATATTATTGGAATTCCCTTAACATACGCTTCTTTAGCCTCCGCAAGTGTCATTTTATTAGGACCACCATCTATATTAGTTTCTCCTGTATTTTGCCATTGACAAACATCACAGATATCATATACTGCTGTAACAGTACCACATACTGGACAATGGACATATTCGCTACCGTTAATAATGATTAAATTCTCTTTTCCAGTCTTATTCATTTAAGGTTACTCCCAACACTATACAAATATATTAGCTATTTCAATACACTACTTTTTCAATATCATTGATTGTAATTGTAATGCTATCCCAGTCTTTCGGGGAATCTCCTATGTCAGCAATAAAAGTATCTTCACTTAACTTTTCGACAATTGTCGCCGTTTGACCGTTTTTTAACAACACTGTATCAAATTCTCGAATTTTTACGATTTTTCTCCTTGCGTAAGCTTCTTTGGCTTCAGCTAGAGTCATTTTATTCGGACCACCGTCTATATTTATAATACCTGTATTTTGCCAACGACAGACGTCACAGATATCATAGTCCATAACTTCAGTTCCGCAAACAGGGCAATGTAGCCATAAATATCCATCAATTTCCCAAGTCTTTTTTGATCTATCCATATAAATCCCTCCTCCATAAACTCGCCAAACCAGTCTTTCGGTGAACCGTCAATATTAACCCACTTTTTCATCATTATACTGCAAATAGAAGGGGATTGCTAATAATTGAGTGTGTATTCCAGATGTAGTATGATAGTATTATTAGGTAATAAAAAAAGCACGTTTGACCGTGCTAGTTTCTTGCCGGCTGAACTCAAGCACAGCCTGTGATTAGCTGCCTAGTTTGCTCTTTGATTTTCATTGAGTATAAGAAATCAAATCATGAGAATTAAAGAGACAGCAAAGGATACTTACCATTTTCTAAAAAGCTATCGTAATGGTCTCTTGTTGATTGAATATTAGAATAGGAAAGTTTATAATGAAGTTAAAGTAAAGGAGGTTTCGTTCTAGATATGATGATACCACCAAGCAAAGAGCTGTTGATTTTTTATAATCAAATTCATGAGTGGGTTGACCAAGTTTATCCAGACCAGGATAAACCTACTGTATCATTTAAGAAAGACACTCCACAATCTATTTTAGATTTATTTGATAGTATTAAATCTAAAATAGGTTTTGATTGCCAAGAACATAAGTATTAAAATAATAATTATGGATAAGTTAAACACGAAAAATAAGATAATTGATGTTTATAAAATAGCGCATCGTCTTGTTTCTATTACTGTTGAGAATCCTGATTTTTCAGATTTGAAAATCAATCATTTTGTGAGAATTGGAGAAAAAGAGTATAGGGTACGTAGTGTCCCTATGATTCATTCAACTCCACCTAAATCGATTTTAGAAATAGATACATTTGCGATTGACTACACTGAGGACGACTTGATGAATAAAGAGGCGGTATTTACGCATAGGGAAGTATCTAAAGATGATTAAAATTTCAATCAGTTTGTTGCTAGATGCGATTGAAGATAACATCAACGACGAAGAACTTCAATCTATCGATTTCGAGAGTCATATTAGAAAAATTACAAAAGAATTCCAGGGAGAAAATGGTGAATTCTTAGTAAAAGAAGAAGCGTTTGAAACACTCCCTTTGGACAGAGATAAAAAGGATAAAATCATTGAGCAAATAAAACAGAATAGTCAAAATGTTTTCGAAGACGATTTCGATACCTTGTTGCAATTATATTTTTGAGAGTCAAGAATAATTCCAGTACCTTATTTTACAATAAATAAAAAATGATAAAGATTGATAAACAAATTATTACGATGTACAAAATAGAAGATGGAACCTCTAAGAGGCAGTATTCTATTGTGAGTGGAGGTTGTAGAGGTATTGCAACTGTCGATAAAACTACTTTGGAATATAGCTATGTTGGAGATGATTTAGGGCAATTTACTTCATTTGTCAAAGATACTTTGACTAAAAGTATTAAGTTAGGAAAAGAATTGCCAGATAAGTTTTCGTATGGCTTTGGATAAGTTATGGAATATCTTATATAGGAGAATCAAGATATATTATGGCGATATTTGATGATTTACAAGCATTGTATGACAATGGTTGGGACGCTTCTTTTGATTATAATGGTCAAGTATGTGGTATTTTTCCTAATTCTGTTTATGACATTGTAGTCGTACTTGGAGATAATGAATATAAAGTGGTATCTTTTGATGAGTTAATTTCTTTATAGATTAACGGGAAAACTTTGCTGGAAATCATGAGTGAGGTGGAAGTGCAATATGGTTGAAGGACACTAGAGAAAAAGATAGACAATAAATTCAGATGCACAGATTGAAAGTTGAGAAAAAAGTGCTATAATGAAGATATGAAGGATAGAGGTTGAGAATCTGTCACCAACGCGCCACTTATAAGTGGGTCGAGAAATGCAGGAGCCCCGACAGTCCTGCCTATCCTTGCAAGTCAATCAGCCCTTAGCTATGAATCTAGGGGCTTTTTGCTTTGTCTTAAAATGTTGATTTCTGGGTTCGTTTAGAGATTTGTTAGTAAGGTTATTTGTGTATCTAAGTCTATCTATTCCAAGAATGACGCGATGTTGATGATATAAATCTGATATACTATAATATTTTAGATCTCCCGCTTTAAGGAAGGGAGGTGTTATATATGCTAGAATTATTTTCCCTTTTTCTAGCTCCGTTACTTGTTAACGTACTATCTGAGCTTTTCAAGCTATGGATAAAGAGACGTAGCAAGTAACATCTAACCCTTTTAGAGGGTAGCAAAAAACCCTATCGGTGGCACGGTGGGGTTTTTTAGTTATATATGCTAGAAGCATTATTTTCCCTTTATGCTTTCATTCTAACACAACCCCTCCGATATTTCAAGCTTTTGTTGTTTTTTGTTATTTATAAGCGATGTTGATGATATAAATCTGGTATGATATAATATTTTGGCCCCCTCACTTTAAGGAAGGGAGGTGTTACATATGTTAGAAACTTTACTCACAGTGTTTCTAGCTCCGTTACTTGTTAACGTACTATCTGAGCTTTTCAAGCTATGGATAAAGAGACGTAGCACCCTTTTAGAGGGTAGCAAAAAACCCCATCGGTGGCACGGTGGGGCTTTTTAGTTATATATGCTAGAAGCATTATTTTCCCTTTATGCTTTCATTCTAACACAACCCCTCCGATATTTCAAGCTTTTGTTTTGATATTCATCAGAGTGTGTTTGTGGTTTGAGTCCGCTTTACTGAAATTAGCCCACGCGCTTCTAGCCTCCACTCTACAGCAAAGAAATCAACTCTTTTCTAGGGGATTTCCGCCCTCATTTTGCTCTTTTGTGCTAAAATAGACTTATAAATTGAAAATAAGGAATGTTTATGAAATCGGGTAATGGTTTTTGGAAAGGTTGTCTCTATTTTTGGGGCTTCTTGTTCTTACTGGGCCTTTTGGTTCAATATGCTCTCCCACTTGCGGCTTGTGTCCTACTAGGATATGGTGGTTATCGCCTCTATAAACGTTGGCGCTATCCTCTTTTGCAGGATCGTTCGCTCGACGATCGGATTGAGCTTTTAAAAGCTCGGATTCGTCAGGCGGACAAGGATATTCAGCAATTAGAGGGAACTTTAGTAGAAAAAGGTTCAGATTCCTATAAGAGTCTGGCCAATCAAGTATTAATCGAACTACGTGAAATCCATCAGGAGGCGGATCGCCTCAAGTGCTATATCGATGCTGATGTCTACAACCGTATTGACAAAAAGGTTCGTACAGTAAGGGCAAACATCGATGTTCAGCTAGAGCGTTTGGATAGAGAAAGTCAGGTAGATCTTGAAAATGCGGAGCCAGAGAAATTAGCTCCAGAATTGTCTCAGACCTTGGCCAATATTGCCATTGATCATCAGGCTATTTTAGACAAGATTGCTACCTCTGCCGAGGGGGATAAGGAAGAATTGACGGCCATTCATAGTTTGAAGATGGAGAAATTCCAAACGATTTTAGAAGGCTATTTAAAGATTAAGGCCAATCCGAAGAACTATAATCGAGCAGAAGAACGTTTGCAACAAGCTAAAGCAGCCATCGAACAATTTGACCTTGAGCTGGACCAAGTCTTGAGAGAACTCAATGAAACAGATATGCGTGATTTTGATATCAGTCTGCGTATTCTAGAAAAAGATCGTAAAGAATAGGTTAGAAACAAAGGAGTAACCATGACAGAATTTAATTTCGATATTGACCAGATTGCCAATAATACGGTAGCTAAGGTGGATAAAACAACCCAAATCATCGAGACCAATACTGGCTCAGACAAGACCTTGACCTTCCTTGAAAAGTTGAGCCCTGAGCAGCAAGAAGGAATCAAGGCGCACGTGCCTCAGTTGGTAGACCAGTTTGTCACCAATCAAAATGCTCTTTTAGACTTTGGCCAATCTGCTGTCGAAGGTGTGAACAATACGGTCAATCGTATCTTGTCAGAACAAAAGAAACTGCAAATTCCCCAAGTGGATGATCTACTCAAGAACACCAACCGTGAGTTGCAAGGCTTTGTAGTCAAATACAAGAACGCTGAAATTGCTGAGTTAGAAGAAAAGCCAAACTTTTTGCAACGATTGTTTAACAAGAGTAAAAATACGCTACAAGAATTTTACTTTGATTCAAAAACAGTAGAGCAAAAGCTTGATGGTATGGCTGCCGCAGTGGTCAAGCAAGAAGATGTGCTAGCTCGAAATATCGTCTCTGCTGAGATGTTGATTGAGGACAATACCAAATCCATTGAAAATCTAGTGGGAGTGATTTCCTTTATCGAAGCTAGTCAGACAGAAGCTGGCAAGCGCGCTGCCGAACTGAAGGCCCAAGCTGACCAACTCGATACAAGTACGGTAGAATACCAAACCAAGTCACAAGAATTGGCCCGCATGGCAGAAGTGGTCAATATCCTCGAACAACAACATACTGAGTATGTCAGCCGTCTCTATGTTGCCTGGGCAACAACACCTCAGATGCGCAATCTTGTGAAGGTGTCATCTGATATGCGCCAAAAATTGGGCATGCTTCGTCGCAATACGATTCCTACAATGAAGCTTTCCATTGCCCAACTGGGTATTTTGCAACAATCAATGAAATCAGGTGTCGTGGCAGATGCCATTGTCAATGCCAATAATGCTGCCCTTCAGATGCTAGCTGAAACCAGTAAGGAAGTGATTCCGCAGATGGAACGAATTGCTCAAAGTCCGACAGTCGCTGTTGAGTCTGTTACCAAACTGGCTGAAAGTCTGGTCGCTCAAAACCAGGGTATCGTCGCTGCCATTGAATTGGGACGCCAGAAACGTGCCCAACTAGAAACAACCATCGTCAAGTCCGCAGAAATGATCAACGATTCTGTCAAACTACGTGATGAGAAAATCGTCCAAGCCCTTCTAGACCAAGGAAAGGCCGCCCAGAAAGAAGTACAAGAATAACACACAAGTCTCCTGCACTGTCTATTTGCAGGGGATTTTATTCGTTTTTGTGGACAAGCCAGGTGGAATATTTTTTCCCAACCCAAAGGGCAAAGAGGAGATTGATGATGACGATGCCTGAACCGACCAGTGAAAATAGGAAAAGTTCGCTAGTCGAAATTTGCCACAAATGCACGATGTCTGTAATCAAATAAGCACTGACAGGAAAACAAATGGTAGAAGTAATCAGAGCAGGGATATACTTGCGAAGAAGGATTGATTGTCCGATATGGAGCAAGAGATGAAGCGCAAAGACTACAAATCCCCCTAACCAAACTAATTCGAGAACTCTAGATTGAGTAAAATATGCTAATAAAGTGATGGATAAGACAAGGAAAAATTCTTCAAAAACAGCAAGGGCAAATCCCTCTGTTGTCATTTCTTTGTGGATCTTGAGAATAGTTGGAGCCTTTTGGGCCAGTAAGGTTTCGTTGAGACAGATCCAAGGGACAAGACCGATAATTTCTTCCATATCGTGAAAGATAAAAAGTAGAGGAAACATCCAAAGATAAAATGCCATAAATCTCTCCTGAAAAGATATAGACTGCCAGCCAATCAAGCAAAAAACGCCCAGTAAGGCGTTTTGGGTTAGGTATGCTTACTTAACTTCTGTAAACACAACGTGTTTGCGAAGTTTTGGTGAGTATTTCTTCAATTGAAGACGGTCTGGAGTGTTACGTTTGTTTTTAGAAGTAAGGTACAAGCGTTCACCAGATTCTTTGTGTTCAAGTGTAATATTTACGCGCATGGTATCTCCCTTCTATTATTCAGCTGATGCAGCTTTAGCGATTTTACGTCCTTTGTAGTATCCTTTAAGTGATACACGGTGAGAACGTGAGTAATCTCCAGTAGTTTCGTCAAAGTTTACAGATGGAGCTGTTACTTTGTAGTGTGTACGACGTTTGTTTTTCTTCGCTTTTGAAGTGCGACGTGCAGGTACTGCCATTTTGATTTCTCCTTTAGGTATTTATATTCGATTCAATCTACTGATTTTCATCAACCATACTAGGATAACACATTTTTTTTGTAAAGTAAAGTTACTTGACAAAAAAAAGATGAAAAAATTAGAAGATATTACTCAGTTGATATTACTAAAACCTAAATGATATCACTTTGTTTTTAAAAGTCAATAGAAAGTTGAAAAATAATTACTAAAAAGTTTCAGCCCAATAATTACTTGTAGTAGGTGAGATTATATTGTGCTGAAATACTCTTTTATTCTTATAACTTTTACACTATAATTGTAGTTAGAAAGGGAGAGAAATGTTTGATTATAGAGCACTAGTTATTTTGATGACTTTGATGGATCATTGTGAGCTATCATTATATGAATTATCTGTTAAGGTGAGCTTACCTATAAAGGAAGTCAAAGAAGGAATAGATTATTTAGTGCCTTATCTAGCTAATAAAGGGATAGTGCTGGATAAAAAACAAGGTCGCTATAGTTTATCAAATCGTACGAAGCAGTCTTTGACAGATATTATTAAGTCGGATGAATTGGTTTTACCAAAGTCGACTCGCTTAGCATTAATCTATCTTTACACTTTTTGCCGATTAGATTTTATATCGAATAATCATTACCAAGACTTTTTGAAAGTAAGTAAGAATACAACCTTATCTGATATTCAATCATTAAGAAAGATTATGTTAGATAATGATTTGGAGCTAGGGTACAGTAGAGCAAAAGGTTATACTTTACACGGTTCAGAGTGGAATAAGCACCGTTTAGCTTTTCAAATGGTTAGTGAGTTGCTGGAATCCTCCATAGGGATTTGGGGGTTGGATTATGTTTTATCCAGTTGGGGGTATTCATTAACTTATGATTTGATTGATCAGGTAGTTAAAGATTATTATGAAAAGCTACAGATAGTACCTATTGTTAATCAATTAAAAGTTTGCCTTTTCGGTTTAGTATTCATTATATGTAGGTATCAAAGGGATGTTGAAAGAGTATGTCTTTCAGAGACACTAGTATCTCCTATTATTCAAGATATAACGACTATTTTATTGGATACAGTAGTTGATTTGGGAATTATAGATACGGTATTTTCAGAGGATGATTATCGCTATATCACAGTTTTATTATCAAGTTGCTTTGAAGGTGAAGTAGATGTTGCTCCGGTTTACTTTAATAAATTAACAGAGGCTATTATAAGTAGAATGGAAGATATTTCTTTGTTACATTTTAAACAAAGAGAAGTATTGAGAGAAAATCTTCGCCGCCACCTTATACCGGCTTACTATAGATTAAAGTTCGGCTTACCTAGTTCAAATGAATATGTGTTGCATGTTAAAGAACATTATCCTGATTTATTTGAACTAGTAAAAGGTTCTTTGACTCCCTTGATGGACGCTATTGACAAGCCCATACCTGATAGTGAAACAGCATATTTTGTTATCCATTTTGGAGGATATTTAAAGAAAGCAGACAATTTGCCTCAAAAATGTTATAAAGCAGCAATTATCTGTCCTAATGGAATTAGTTCTTCATTGATGATAAAAGAGAATCTATTAGCATTATTCCCTCAAATTGAGTTTATAGGAACCTCAAAGATTGATGATTTATATGCGAAAACTAGTAGTGACTATGATATGGTTTTTTCTACTATAAAGGTGGATACAGAGAAGCCAAATTATCTAGTTTCTGTTATGATGACGGAAGAACAAACAACACAGTTAGTTGAATTGGTATCAAAAGATTTCCCAGATACAGATTATCGAGATATTGAGCTTAATCAGATAATTAGCATAGTAAGACGATATAGTGTAATCACACAAGAATTAGAGTTAAAATTAGCATTAAAGAGGTATCTCTATCAAGAAATGAACAGAAAGGAAGTGTTACCATTGTTAGAAGAATTAATTACAAAAGAAACTTATCAGGTTAGTTCGGAAAAATTAGGATGGAAGGAGGCAATTCGTTTAGCAGCTAAACCGCTTTTGGATCAACATAAGATAACTGAGAACTACCCTGAGGCAATGATTCAAAAAGTAGAAGAGTTTGGGCCTTTTATTAATTTAGGGAAGGGAGTAGCAATTCCTCACGCTCGGCCAGATGAAGGTGTGAATGAAATAGGAATGTCAATGTTAGTTTTGGAAGAACCGATTTATTTATTGGATAATCCAGAACAAGAGGTAAGATTGTTGATTTGTATTGCAGCCATTGATAATGAGAGTCATTTAAAGGCTTTGTCACATTTAACAACAATTTTAAGAGATAAAAATCATGTTCAAACTTTAATATCATCAAAAAACTATGATGACATTGAAATGATAATTAAACAGGAGGATTAGATAATGTTAAAAATTGGTACAGCTTGTGGTTCAGGATTAGGTTCAAGTTTTATGGTACAGATGAATATTGAATCTGTATTGAGTGATTTGAATGTTTCAGATGTAGAAGTTGAACACTATGATTTAGGTGGAGCAGATCCAAATGCAGCTGATATTTGGATTGTTGGTCGTGATCTAGCTGATTCAGCTAGTCATCTTGGAGATGTTCGTATCTTAAATAGTATTATTGATATGGACGAGCTACGAGAATTAATTACTAAAATTTGTGAAGAAAAAGAACTTATATAGGAGGCTAGCGTCATGATGAAGTTCATATTGGATATTGTTAGTACACCAGCTATTTTAGTAGCTTTAATTGCAATCTTAGGATTAGTTCTTCAGAAGAAGAAATTACCTGACATTATTAAAGGCGGAATTAAGACCTTTGTTGGTTTCTTAGTTGTATCTGGTGGTGCAGGAATTGTGCAAAATTCTTTAAATCCATTTGGTACCATGTTTGAGCATGCTTTTCATTTATCTGGAGTTGTACCAAATAATGAAGCAATTGTAGCTGTAGCTTTAACAACATATGGCTCAGCTACTGCAATGATTATGTTTGCAGGTATGGTGTTCAATATCTTAATCGCTCGTTTTACTCGATTCAAATATATCTTTTTAACAGGGCACCACACTCTATATATGGCGTGTATGATTGCGGTCATTTTATCAGTTGCTGGCTTTACTAGTTTGCCTCTTATCTTACTAGGAGGATTAGCACTCGGTATTATTATGAGTATTTCTCCAGCATTTGTACAAAAATATATGGTTCAATTAACTGGAAATGACAAGGTGGCTTTAGGTCATTTCAGTTCTTTGGGATATTGGTTGAGTGGTTTCACTGGTAGCCTTATCGGTGACAAATCAAAATCAACAGAGGACATTAAATTCCCAAAGAGTTTAGCTTTTTTACGTGATAGTACTGTTAGTATTACTTTATCTATGGCAGTTATTTACATTATTGTAGCTATCTTTGCAGGGTCAGAATATATAGAAAAAGAAATCAGTAATGGTACAAGTGGTCTAGTTTATGCTTTACAATTAGCAGGTCAATTTGCAGCAGGTGTATTTGTTATTTTAGCAGGTGTTCGCCTTATTTTGGGTGAAATTGTTCCAGCCTTTAAAGGTATCTCAGAGCGTCTCGTACCTAATTCAAAACCTGCTTTGGATTGTCCGATTGTTTATACTTATGCACCTAATGCAGTCCTAATTGGATTTATCTCTAGTTTTGTTGGTGGTTTAGTAAGTATGGCAATTATGATTGCTTCAGGAACGGTTGTCATCTTACCAGGCGTTGTGCCTCATTTCTTCTGTGGAGCGACTGCAGGTGTCATCGGGAATGCATCTGGTGGTGTTCGTGGAGCCACTATTGGAGCATTTTTACAAGGTATTTTAATTAGTTTTCTTCCAGTCTTTTTAATGCCAGTTTTGGGAGGACTTGGTTTCCAAGGGTCAACTTTCTCAGATGCAGATTTTGGTCTATCAGGAATTATTTTAGGAATGTTGAATCAATTTGGCTCACAAGCAGGTATTGTTATTGGTCTTGTTCTTATTTTAGCAGTTATGTTTGGAGTATCCTTTATTAAAAAGCCATCTGCAAAGGAGGAATAAGGGATGATTTTAAGTGAAAATAGAGAAGATGAGTTAAGAAAATTTGCAACAAAAATCCGATTAAATACTCTTAGAACATTGAATCATCTTGGATTCGGCCATTATGGAGGGAGTCTGTCTATAGTAGAAGTTTTAGCAGTGCTTTATGGTGAAATAATGCCGATGACTCCAGAAATATTTGCGTCACGAGATAGAGATTATTTTGTTTTATCCAAGGGACATGCTGGACCAGCTTTGTACAGCACACTCTATTTGAATGGTTTCTTTGACAAAGAATTCTTACATTCTTTAAATACAAATGGAACCAAATTACCGTCTCATCCTGATAGAAATCTAACGCCTGGTATAGATATGACAACTGGCTCTTTAGGACAGGGAATTAGTGTTGCAACCGGGCTTGCATATGGTCAGAGAATAAGAAAAAGTCCCTTTTATACCTATGCTATTGTTGGAGATGGTGAGTTAAATGAGGGACAATGTTGGGAGGCTATACAGTTTGCTTCTCATCAACAGTTATCTAATTTAATTGTATTTGTAGACGATAACAAAAAACAATTAGATGGTTTTACAAAGGATATTTGTAATCCAGGTGATTTTGTAGAAAAATTCTCAGCATTTGGGTTTGAATCCATTAGGGTCAATGGTTCAGATATTAGAGAAATTTATGAAGGGATTATCCAATTAAAACAGTCAAATAATTCATCCCCTAAGTGTATTGTATTAGACACTATTAAAGGTCAAGGAGTTCGAGAGCTGGAAGAAATGAAATCCAATCATCATCTTCGCCCTACTGTAGAGGAGAGACAAATGTTAACTTCAGTTGTAGAAAGATTAAGTCAGGAATTGGAGGAAACAGAATGATGAGAAGTACGAAAGAATTACGACATGTGTATAGAGATTTCCTTCTAGAAGCTAACCAAAGTTATTCTGATATAGTAGTTTTAGAAGCAGACTTGTCAAGTTCGATGGCTACTAATAATCTTGAAAAGGACTTTGGAGACCGTTATGTGAATGTTGGGATCATGGAAGCAGAAATGGTCGGGCTTGCAGCAGGTTTATCTATTCAGGGGTTTAGACCTTATCTTCATACATTTGGCCCTTTTGCTTCACGAAGAGTATTTGATCAATTATTTATTTCTCTTGGGTACGCACAATTGGATGCCACTGTGATTGGCTCAGATGCAGGAGTAACGGCAGAGATGAATGGTGGAACACATATGCCATTTGAAGAAATTGGATTGTTACGTTTAATTCCTAAATCAATCATTTTTGAAGCAACTGATGATATCCAATTTCGTGAAATCTTGAACCAGACATTAGAATTAAAAGGACTAAAATATATTCGAACAATTAGAAAAGCTCCAGAGGCTGTATATCAAGGTGGAGAAGATTTTTCTAAAGGCTACATTGAGTTAAGACACGGTGAAGATGTTGTAATAGTTGCTTCTGGCATAATGGTTGCTCCAAGTATTCGAGTTGCGGATGAACTGTCTAAATTAGGTTATTCAGTAGGTGTGATAGATTTATTTAGAATCAAACCGATACCAGAACAGATAAAAACAATGTTAAGCGGAAAAACTATATTTACTGTAGAAAACCACAATCAGATAGGTGGAATTGGCAGTGCTTTATGTGAATTATTCTCTGATGATGGAATAACAAAAATTCATCGGATGGGTGTTCAAGAAAGATTCGGTCAAGTAGGGAAAATGGATTATCTTCTTAATGAGTATGGTTTGAGTGAATCGAATATAAAAGAGAAAGTTCTAGAGTTTTATAATGCAAGATAGATGTTAAATACACTTATCTGAAAAAACTTCTGTAAAAATTACATTACGTTATTTAAAGTAAGCGGATTAAAAGCATATTCTGGTAATCAGAAAGTGCCCTGATCCGCTTTGTTGTTTTTAATTTAAAATGTTTATATGTGTATAGAATTTTCTGAAAATTCAAGAATTTTCTTCTGTTCATTGCTTTTAAAATATGCTATAATAGTAAAAACTGAAATGGGAGGGAACAAATGACTGAATTAGATAAACGTCACCGCAGTAGCATTTATGACAGCATGGTTAAATCACCAAACCGTGCCATGCTTCGTGCGACTGGTATGACAGATAAGGACTTTGAAACACCGATTGTAGGGGTTATTTCTACTTGGGCGGAAAATACACCATGTAACATTCACTTGCATGATTTTGGTAAACTGGCTAAAGAGGGTGTCAAATCTGCAGGTGCTTGGCCTGTTCAATTTGGGACAATTACCGTAGCAGACGGGATTGCCATGGGAACGCCTGGTATGCGCTTCTCTTTGACATCTCGTGATATCATTGCGGACTCTATTGAGGCGGCGATGAGTGGTCACAACGTGGATGCCTTTGTCGCTATCGGTGGATGTGACAAGAACATGCCTGGTTCTATGATTGCCATTGCCAATATGGATATCCCAGCTATTTTCGCCTATGGTGGAACTATTGCACCCGGAAATCTTGATGGTAAAGATATTGACTTGGTTTCTGTCTTTGAAGGTATCGGAAAATGGAACCACGGTGATATGACAGCTGAGGACGTGAAACGTCTCGAATGTAATGCCTGCCCTGGCCCTGGTGGCTGTGGTGGTATGTACACAGCTAATACCATGGCGACTGCTATCGAAGTCTTGGGTATGAGTTTGCCAGGTTCTTCATCTCACCCAGCTGAATCAGCTGATAAGAAAGAAGATATCGAAGCAGCAGGACGTGCTGTTGTTAAGATGTTGGAACTTGGTCTCAAACCATCAGATATCTTGACTCGTGAAGCCTTTGAAGATGCCATCACTGTAACTATGGCTCTCGGTGGCTCTACAAACGCCACCCTTCACTTACTTGCCATTGCCCATGCTGCCAATGTTGACTTGTCTCTTGAGGACTTCAATACGATTCAAGAACGTGTGCCTCACTTGGCCGACTTGAAACCATCTGGTCAGTATGTCTTCCAAGACCTCTACGAAGTCGGTGGTGTGCCTGCGGTTATGAGATATCTCTTGGCAAATGGTTTCCTTCACGGAGACCGTATCACATGTACTGGTAAGACTGTCGCTGAGAACTTGGCTGACTTTGCAGACCTTACACCAGGTCAAAAAGTCATCATGCCACTTGAAAATCCTAAACGTGCAGATGGTCCGCTTATCATCTTGAACGGGAATCTTGCCCCTGACGGTGCGGTTGCCAAGGTATCAGGTGTTAAAGTGCGTCGTCACGTTGGACCAGCTAAGGTCTTTGACTCAGAAGAAGATGCCATTCAGGCCGTTCTGACAGATGAAATCGTTGATGGCGATGTAGTCGTTGTTCGTTTCGTTGGACCTAAAGGTGGTCCTGGTATGCCTGAGATGCTGTCACTTTCATCAATGATCGTTGGTAAAGGTCAGGGAGACAAGGTTGCCCTCTTGACGGATGGCCGTTTCTCTGGTGGTACTTATGGTCTGGTTGTCGGACATATCGCCCCTGAAGCTCAGGATGGTGGACCGATTGCTTATCTCCGTACAGGCGATATCGTTACGGTTGACCAAGATACCAAAGAAATATCTATGGCCGTATCCGAAGAAGAACTTGAAAAACGTAAGGCAGAAACAACCTTGCCACCACTTTACAGTCGTGGTGTCCTCGGTAAATACGCCCACATCGTATCATCTGCTTCTCGTGGAGCTGTGACAGACTTCTGGAATATGGACAAGTCAGGTAAAAAATAAACTCATACTCTTCGAAAATCTCTTCAAACCACGTCAACGTCACCTTACCGTAGGTATGGTTACTGACTTCGTCAGTTCTATCTACAACCTCAAAACACTGTTTTGAGCAACCTGCGTCTAGTTTCCTAGTTTGCTCTTTGATTTTTATTGAGTACCAAAAAGCAAGCCAACTTCGGCTTGCTTATTTTCATCTTCAAAAGTGATTTGCCTGCTTAACGAGGTGGCAGTCCAAGGGCAATACGGCCGTAGCGACTGATTCGTGTGATTTTCCAAGCAGGCGACCAGGTAACTTCAACCTTGACATCTTCGATACCCTCGATTTGTTTGAGACCTGCCACGATTTCGATAGGCAGGCTTTCGGCGCAATCGCAGGCAGTATCTGTGAAGGTCATGACAATCTTGCAGAGACCCGTTTCGTCCAGATTGATTTCATAAATCAGCCCTAGATTGTACACATCCAATTCCACATCTGTATCAAAAACCTTCTCTAGTTTTTCGATAATTTGGTCTTGCAAGGCTAAAGCGCGGTCATTGATTTTGATATCCTCTCTCATTACAGTCCCTCCACGTGATAAATATCCTCTATTTTCTCATAATTCTGACAATTTGGCAAGTTTTTGATGAATTTTCTGAAAAAATATGATAATATAAAGAAAATGCAGAATTAAGGGGAAGCCTATGGAGCAGATTGGAAAAGTCTTTAGACAATTACGAGAGTCAAGAAATATCTCGCTGAGACAAGCAACTGGGGGACAATTTTCGCCGTCTATGTTGTCCCGATTTGAAACAGGCCAGAGTGAGCTTTCGGTGGAAAAGTTTCTATTTGCCCTAGAAAATATATCTGCCAGTGTAGAGGAAATCCTCTTTCTGGCGAGAGGTTTTCAGTATGATACAGATTCTGAGTTGAGAAAAGAAATCATAGATGTCTTGGATCCAAAGAATATAGCTCCGCTTGAGGACTTGTATCGCAGGGAGTATCAAAAGCATGCCCATTCTCAAAATAAACAGAAACATATTCTAAATGCCATTATTATCAAGTCTTATATGAAGAGCATGGACGAAAGGGTAGAGTTAACGGCAGAGGAGGGGAAAGTCCTTCATGATTATTTGTTTTCTACCGAGATCTGGGGAATCTATGAACTCAATTTATTTTCAGTCAGTTCACCATTTCTATCTGTTTCTCTTTTCACTAGGTATGTTAGAGAAATGGTACGTAAATCTGATTTTCTAATGGAAATGTCTGGTAATCGAAACCTTTTTCACACTATACTCTTGAATGGTTTTTTAGCCAGCATTGAGTGTGAGGAATTTACCAATGCCTCTTATTTTAAACGTGTCATCAAAGAGCATTTCTACAAGGAAAATGAGACCTATTTCCGAATTGTCTATTTGTGGGCGGAAGGTCTCCTTGATAGCAAGCAAGGCAGAGTCAAGGAAGGTCAGAAAAAGATGGAAGATGCTGTCCGTATTTTTGAGATGCTTGGCTGTAACAAATCTGCTGAATACTACAGAAATACGACCGATTGTTGAATATCTGCAAACTAAGAAAATAATTTAAAATTTGAAGCGATAGAACTATTGACCTCTCTCAGGTTATCAAAGAAGTTCTATCGTTTTTTTGCTTATTTTGTGTGTTGCATATATTCAAAAGTTTTCCCTTTCAATTTCTAAGTGCTATACTATAGTCATACTTCACATAAAACTTCGAACAAGAAGGGAGATTATCTATGAAACTATTGTTTAGAAATCAAGCTTATCGACTCTTGACTTTGTCACGCTTCTTCAATGCTTTTGGTGCTTCGATTTTCAATCTGGTATTTATCGTCTATGCATCGACCTTGCCACAAGCATCTTTTGCGGTTGCTATGGCGAATATTGTCATGCTTCTTCCGACTCTCTTTACAGTTTTTGTAGGGATTCGGGCAGATTACACGAGGGACAAGGTCAAATGGATGGTCTATAGCGGTTTGTTTCAGGCAGTTTTATTTTTTCTAGCAGCTCTAGTTGTTCAGCAAGCTAGTCTCTTTGCCTTTTCTAGCCTGTGTTTAATCAATGTCATTAGTGATGTCATCAGTGATTTTGCAGGTGGTTTGCGCATGCCTCTCATTAAGGAAAAAGTAGCTGAAGATGATTTGATGGAGGCTTACTCTTTTTCCCAGTTCATTACCTATATTTCAGCTATTGGTGGTCAAGCTTTTGGAGTCTGGCTCTTAGGGCTATCGGTCAACAATTTTTCCCTCGTTGCGGGAATCAATGCCTGTTTCTTCCTAGTATCAGCCGTCATCCTCTTTTTAGGAAAAAGCAAATTGAGACTGTCGATTTCATCCGCTGATGGTGAATCACTAAAAAATGAGAAGCTTTCTATCAAAGACCAGTTCCTAACAATTTACCGAAATTTACGCCTTGTTTTTCTTAAAGGTGGACAGAAAAACTTTGGATTCATGATCTTTGCTGTCTTGCTTATCAATGCCTTGGGTGGTTCCTTAGGGGGCATCTACAATATCTTCTTTTTGAGCCATTCTCTCTTGAATTTTTCTTACACAGAGGCGTTATTTATCGGTCAAGTCGGTGCTGTAGTAGCAGTCATCATCAGTAGCCTTACGGGCAATGATTATTTTGGGAAGCAGTCTTTGCCTAGATTGATGATGTGGGTGACCGTAGGACTTAGTCTAGTTGGTCTGGCTAATGTATTCAATCAAGTCGTGCTTGGTTTGCTATTTCTATTTTTAACTCTGTATATGTCTGGTAAAGTTCAACCAAAGATTAGTGCCATGCTCATGAAAAATCTAGCTCCAGAAGTTCTAGCTCGTACCAGTAATTTTTTAGGTTTATTGTTTACCTTATCCATACCTGTGGGAACAGCTTGTTTCTCACTAGTAGCCGTATGGAATATACAGTTGACTTGGATGCTATTTGTTGGTCTTTCCTTCCTGGCTATTCTTTTGACAGGTCTTAATCTCAAAAATGATATCTAATACTCTTCGAAAATCAAATTCAAACCACGTCAACGTCGCCTTGCCGTACTCAAGTACAGCCTGCGGCTAGTTTCCTAGTTTGCTCTTTGATTTTCATTGAGTATAAATCCTAATTTTTTTCTTACTGTTTTAATCCCTTTATTTATGGTAAAATAAGACTATTAAGTTTAAAGAGGATTCCCTATGAAATTACAAAAACCAAAAGGAACGCAGGATATCTTGCCTGCTGAATCTGCCAAGTGGCAGTATGTTGAGGGCTTTGCCCGTGAGATTTTCAAGCGCTATAACTATGCAGAAGTGCGCACGCCCATTTTTGAGCATTACGAGGTTATCAGTCGCTCTGTCGGAGATACAACGGATATCGTAACCAAGGAAATGTATGACTTTTATGACAAGGGTGACCGTCATATTACCCTCCGTCCAGAAGGAACTGCGCCCGTTGTCCGCTCCTATGTGGAAAATAAACTCTTCGCCCCAGAAGTGCAAAAGCCAAGCAAGTTCTACTACATGGGCCCTATGTTCCGTTACGAGCGTCCACAGGCAGGGCGTTTGCGCCAGTTCCACCAGATTGGTGTTGAGTGTTTTGGCTCTAGCAATCCAGCTACCGATGTGGAAACAATCGCGATGGCAGCCCATTTCTTGAAAGAAATCGGCATCCAAGGTGTCAAATTGCACCTTAACACTCTTGGAAATCCTGAGAGCCGTGCGGTCTATCGTCAGGCTTTGATTGACTATTTGACACCGCTTAAGGAGACCTTGTCTAAGGATAGCCAACGTCGTTTGGAGGAAAATCCTCTTCGTGTCTTGGACTCTAAAGAAAAAGAAGACAAGATAGCTGTAGAGAATGCACCTTCTATCTTGGACTTCCTTGATGAAGAAAGTCAAGCTCATTTTGATGCTGTGCGTCAGATGTTGGAAAATCTTGGAGTAGACTACATCATCGATACCAATATGGTGCGTGGTCTGGACTACTACAATCATACTATTTTCGAGTTTATCACAGAGATTGAGGGCAATGATTTGACAGTCTGTGCGGGTGGTCGCTACGATGGTTTGGTTTCTTACTTTGGTGGCCCTGAAACTGCTGGCTTTGGTTTTGGACTTGGTGTAGAGCGCCTGCTTCTCATTCTTGAAAAGCAAGGTGTGGCCCTCCCTATCGAAAACGCCCTAGATGCCTATATCGCAGTCTTGGGTGATGGAGCAAATGTCAAGGCCTTGGAATTGGTACAGGCTCTTCGCCAACAAGGATTCAAAGCAGAGCGTGATTACCTCAACCGTAAGCTCAAAGCTCAGTTCAAGTCAGCCGATGTCTTTGCGGCTAAGACCCTCATCACCCTCGGAGAAAGCGAAGTCGAAAGCGGACAAGTAACGGTCAAGAACAACCAAACCCGAGAAGAAGTTCAAGTGTCACTTGATGCTATCAATCAAAATTTCTCAGAAATCTTTGAAAAATTAGGCTTTTAATAGTATTTAAAACTGGTCAGGATCTTATTCCTGACCTTTTTCTTTTGCAAAATGACAAAAATCATAAACTTTTTGGCAAATATACTTGTCAAAAAGAAAAAGATGTGTTACAATGTAAGCAAGTTAAGAGAAAAGGAGAAAGGAATGCTTAAAAATCGTCTAAAAGAGCTTCGAGCTCGCGATGGTCTCAATCAAACAGACCTAGCCAAACTGGCAGGGGTTTCCAGACAGACCATTAGCCTACTAGAACGGGACGAATACACCCCGTCCATTATCATTGCCCTGAAAATATCTCAAATTTTCAACGAAACAGTCGAATCGGTATTTCGCTTGGAGGAGGACGAGTGATGAACAAGTATAGAGTGATTTATTATGTAGTTGCCATAGCTCTATTAGTTAGCGTGTGTCTACTAATTGGAACAAATCTAGGATGGTTTGATCTCTATTACAGTGATCAATTTGTTTGGGCCTACTTTGCCCTCATCCCAGTAATTGAATGGATTGAAAAGAAATCCAAAAATTTAGCAAGTGAAAAAGGAGAATGAATATGAAAAAGAATAAGAAAGGTGGCTTGTTATTTTTAATGTCTATTGTCTTGGGAGCTTTCTTGTACATATTTGTAGATATGTTGAAGGCTGGTGCCGAATCCCACGAAATTATTTTAGATGTAAAAATCTTGATACCATGGATATCAGCTATTTGTTTAGTATTAGGTTTCATTAGCATTCTTTTGACGTTCAATTTCTTAAAGAAAAGCAGAAAATTTCACTCCTTGTATCAAGAGGAAATGGATGATGATCTGAATGAAACCTATTATGTGCAGATGTATCGGAATCTCGAGTTTGGAACTATTGCTTTTAATAGTGCAAGCGTAGCGATTTTATTGGCTCTCTTCATTTCAGGAAGTGAAGTAATTGTACTCGATATAAGCCATATAACCTTATCCCTTTCCTTTTTGGGATTAGTGTTAGTTTTAAATGCTCAAAAATATCTTTTTAAGACCATTGCGATTGTTCGTCAGTTTGATTTGGCATTTTTCTCTACACCAAAGGATGTCATGGACTTTATCAATTCTTACGATGAAGGGGAGCGCCAGGCTAATTTGGAACAGAGTTTTCGGATTTTATTCCAACTAAATCAGTATGTCTTGCCAGGTCTCTACTTTTTGATTGCTCTCTTTTCCTTACTGACAGGAGAGATTCAGTTACTAGCCTTCTTGCTTGTAGGAGCAATCCATATTTATATCAATGTGATGCAAATACCTATGGTAAAACGTTATTTCAAATAAAGGAGTTTCTATGATTCGTGTTGAAAATGTAAGCAAAAGTTTTGGGAGCAAAAAAGCTCTTCACCAGATTTCTTTTGAGATTAAGGAAGGTGAAATCTTTGGTTTTCTTGGCCCTTCTGGCTCAGGTAAAACAACCATGATCAACGTCTTGACAGGTCAGTTGGCTGCAGATCAAGGTAAAACAGTTTTGTTAGGTAAGAATTCTCAAGATTTAACCTCAAATGATTTGGAACAAATCGGTATAGTTAGTGATGGCAGTGGTTTTTATGAAAAGATGAGTCTTTACAAAAATCTGCTCATTTACGCTAAGCTATATGGTCTCAAGTCAGATAGAGTAGTTCAGGTGCTCCAACAGGTTGGATTGGCAGGTGCTAAAGATATTATCGCAGAAAAGTTATCTACTGGAATGAAACAACGAATGTTCTTGGCCCGTGCCCTTCTTAATGCTCCTAAGATTCTCTTTCTAGATGAGCCAACCAGTGGCTTAGACCCTACAACATCTAAGATGATTCATACCCTACTACAAGAATTAAAGCAGGCAGGGACAACTATCTTTCTGACCACGCACGATATGAATGAGGCAACTCTGCTTTGTGATCGCTTATCTCTTTTGAATAAGGGTAACCTAATAGAGTATGGAAGTCCGCAAGATATTATCCAGAAGTACCATGTGGATAAGAAAGTACGTGTGGTTTATAATAATGGACGAGAACAGATAGTTCCATTTGAAGAATTGCCACATTTAGACACGACAGATTTGATGGTGGTTCACTCTTGTGAGCCGACTTTAGAAGAGATCTTTATCAGATTGACAGGAGAAAAGTTAGATGTTTAGAAAATTAAATGCCCTACTATGGTTAAGAGTGCAAGTTCTTATTAGTAATTCAACTTTGTTGGCGACTCTATTGCTGCCTTTTGGACTGACTGTTCTATATAATGAATTATTAAACAAGAGTGGAGAATTGAGTATGTTCCTCCTCTCTACGAGTTTGACGCTGGTCTTGAGTATGGGAAGTGGTTATATGGTATCGATTATGATGGCAGAAGATAAGGAAAAGCGCAATCTTAAATCACTCATCCTAAGTGGCGTGACAGCAACAGAATATACTTTCAGTATGCTCGTTCTCCCTTTGTTGATTATGTTGCTTGGAATGATTTTACTACCAATCTATCTTAAAGTAGATGTATCAGGTTACTTATTGGCCTATGTTATCTATTTGGTCTTAGCAGCTATTAGTGTTATTTTTCTCAACCTTCTAATCGGTGCAGTGTCAGATACTCAGTCTAAAGCGCAAGTTTATAGTATGTTTCCTGTGTTTATCGTCTCTTTTTTACCCATGATTGCTCTTCAAAATGATACGGTTCAGAAAGTGTTGGATTACTCTTTTATTGGTCCAATTGTAAATCTTTTAAATAAAAAAGGTGGGGAAATATCTTTTTCTAATATTGGTATGTTACTTGCCTGGGTACTTGTGTTAGGAATAGCGAACCTCTTTGTATTGAAAAATAGCTATAAAGCAAGATAGGAGATTTATATGAAACTACTTAAAAACCTCGGCTGGTTTCTTCTAGCCATTCTATCTTTTCTGGTTATCTATGGGACCGTTCAAAGTGGGGCTGTAGAAGCTTTGAAACTGGGCGCTTCGCCCTATGCTACTACCTTGCTTTATGTGGCCTTGGCTGGAGTATATGTGTACGTCATTTATAAATGGTACCAGAAAGCTCCTGTTCATATTGAGAAGAGTGGCTTTAACCGATTTATTTGGCTCCCTGCCTTGGTTTGGTTCTTATCTCTGGTTGTCCAGTTTTTCTTGCCAAATGATCCTTCAGTAAATCAACAAACAGCGATAGACTTGACCTTGTCTCAACCCCTTTTCTCATTCTTTGCGGTCGTTATTTTTGCTCCTTTGACGGAAGAGCTTATCTTTAGAGGGATGTTGGCACGCTATCTCTTTCCTAAGCAGGACAATAGTAAACAAACTCTGCTTTTCCTTCTGGTAACAAGTGTTCTATTTGCCTTGATTCATTTCCCAGGAACTTTGCAACAGTTTTTGGTTTATGCTAGTCTAGGATTGAGTTTGGGGCTGGCTTATGTAAGTCGAAAAGGTCTTCTTTACAGCATTTCTCTTCACGCTTTGAATAATTTAGTGAGCTTTTTGATGATTCTCATGCTATAATAGAGTCAGGAGGTCACATGAAACGAGTAATTTTATTAGCAGTGATTCAAGCAGTCGTTCTATTTTTCATCATTGGAGCGCTAGCTTATGCCTTTAAGGGCGATTTCTTCTATAACTATCTAGCAGTCGTCTTTGCCCCTATTGCAGGTGTCTTGCGCTTTGGGACAGCTTACACAACGGAAATTGTCTTGCCTCGAAAGGCAGCCGAAATTGCTGAAAAGCGTAAAGCAGGCAACAATTCAAAATAAAAGAGTCCGATGAACTTCATCGGATTTTTGTATGGGCGTCAATTTTTAGAGTCTTCACTTGATTTTTAAAGACTGGCAAACTTTTCTGATGATTTTCATGAAGAGCCTGCGCTTTTATGGTAAAATAGTAACAGAATAAAAGAGGAGAGAAACAATGAAACGTAGTATGTATGCTGGTCGTGTTCGTGAGGAACACATCGGACAAGAAATAACCTTGAAAGGATGGGTTGGCCGTCGTCGTGACCTTGGTGGTTTGATCTTTATCGATCTTCGTGACCGTGAAGGAATTATGCAGTTGGTTATCAACCCTGAAAAAGTATCTGCAGAGGTCATGGCAACAGCTGAAAGCCTTCGTAGCGAATTTGTTATCGAGGTGACTGGACAGGTCGCTGCGCGTGAGCAAGCCAATGATAAGTTGCCAACTGGTGCAGTTGAGTTAAACGTGACAGCTCTGACAGTGCTTAATACAGCTAAAACAACCCCATTTGAGATTAAGGATGGCATTGAGGCTAATGACGATACACGTTTACGTTACCGTTACCTTGACCTTCGTCGTCCAGAGATGCTGGAAAACCTCAAACTTCGTGCTAAAGTGACCCACTCTATTCGCAATTACTTGGATGAGTTGGAGTTTATCGACGTGGAGACACCATTCCTTTCTAAGTCAACTCCTGAAGGGGCGCGTGACTATTTGGTGCCGTCTCGTGTTAATAAAGGGCATTTTTACGCTCTTCCTCAAAGTCCACAAATCACGAAACAGCTCTTGATGAATGCTGGTTTTGACCGTTACTACCAAATCGTTAAATGTTTCCGTGACGAGGACTTGCGTGGTGACCGCCAGCCTGAGTTCACACAGGTTGACTTGGAAACATCTTTCCTTACTGAGCAAGAAATCCAAGATATCACAGAAGGTTTGATTGCGCGCGTGATGAAAGAAACTAAAGGCATCGAAGTGACGCTTCCATTTCCTCGTATGAAATATGATGATGCTATGGCTCTTTACGGTTCTGACAAGCCAGATACCCGTTTTGACATGTTGCTTCAGGACCTGACAGCAGTAGTCAAAGGTGTAGACTTTAAAGTCTTTTCAGAAGCACCTGCTGTAAAAGCAATTGTGGTCAAAGGAGCTGCGGACAACTATTCACGTAAAGACATCGACAAGATGACCGAAGTAGCCAAACAGTATGGTGCCAAAGGTCTTGCTTGGGTCAAGGTGGTTGATGGAGAATTAAACGGACCAGTTGCCAAGTTCTTGACTAGCATCCAAGCAGAATTGACAACAGCGCTTGCTCTTGAAGATAAGGACTTGGTTCTCTTTGTGGCGGATACGCTTGAAGTGGCTAATGCAACGCTTGGTGCCCTTCGTGGACGTATTGCCAAAGAGCTTGGTTTGATTGATAATGATAAATTCAACTTCCTTTGGGTTGTTGACTGGCCAATGTTTGAATGGTCTGAAGAAGAAGGTCGTTACATGAGCGCCCACCATCCATTTACTCTACCACAGGAAGAGACTGCTCACGAATTAGAAGGTGATTTGGCGAAGGTTCGTGCCATTGCTTACGATATTGTCTTGAACGGTTATGAACTTGGTGGTGGTAGCCTTCGTATCAACCAAAAAGACCTTCAAGAACGTATGTTCAAGGCTCTTGGTTTCTCAGCCGAAGAAGCAAATGACCAGTTTGGTTTCCTTCTTGAAGCCATGGACTATGGTTTCCCACCACACGGTGGCTTGGCTATCGGGCTTGACCGATTTGTCATGCTCTTAGCAGGAGAAGAAAATATTCGTGAAGTTATTGCCTTCCCTAAGAACAATAAGGCAAGTGACCCAATGACACAAGCTCCTTCAACAGTAGCTCTCAAACAACTAGAGGAACTCAGCTTACAAGTAGAAGAAGATGAAACAAGCAAAACGAATTAAGCGGTGGCGCTATTATCTGCGCCGCTTTGCTCATCAGATAAAAATTTTACGTGTCTTACAAAGCATCTCTCGCGAAAAATATGATGAGAAGATTTCGGCCTCTCTGGTCTATGGATTTTTATCAGCAGTAGCGGTCAATTTCTTTTTCCAACCAGGTCATGTGTATTCGAGTGGTGCGACAGGTCTGGCACAGATTATCTCTGCCTTGAGTAATCACTGGTTTGGTTTTCATATCCCGATTTCGTTGACCTTCTATGCCATTAATTTCCCTTTGATGGTCTTGGCTTGGTATCAAATTGGGCATAAGTTCACCGTCTTTACCTTTATAACGGTATCCATGAGTTCCTTCTTTATCCAGTTTGTCCCTGTGGCGACCTTGACGGAGGATCCCATTATCAATGCCCTTTTTGGGGGTGTTGTCATGGGCTTGGGGATTGGTTTTGCTCTTCGAAACAATATCTCCAGTGGTGGGACGGATATCGTCAGCCTGACTATTCGCAAGAAAACGGGTAAGAATGTTGGTAGTATTTCTTTCTTGGTAAATGGGACCATCATGCTGATAGCAGGCTTGACCTTTGGTTGGGAATACGCTCTCTACTCTATGATTACCATCTTTGTCTCTAGCCGTGTCACAGACGCTGTCTTTACCAAGCAAAAACGGATGCAGGCCATGATTGTGACCAATCATCCAGACAAGGTAATTGAAAAAATCCATAAAAAATTGCACCGCGGAGCAACCATGATCCATGATGCAGAAGGAACCTATAATCACGAAAGAAAGGCAGTTTTAATCACTGTCATTACACGTGCAGAGTTTAATGAATTTAAACAGATTATGAAACAGGTGGATCCAGGTGCCTTTGTCTCTGTCTCGGAGAATGTTCATATTTTGGGACGGTTCGTTGAAACAGATAATTAGTGATCAAAAAAACCAGCTCGAGCTGGTTTTTATTTTTCGATAATTTTGTGGGCAATCAACTGGCGATAACAAATTTGTTTATTGCTTTTAGCATCATTGATGATCTGGAGAATAGTTTCAAAGGAAACACGACCAAGCTCCAAACTATTGATATCGACATAGGCTGCCAAGTTGAGCTTGGGATTGACTGAGTCGAAGCTGAGGACAGGGACATCCAGTTGGTGTTTTGCGATGTAATCACAGACCCCTGCAGCAAGGAGACTATCAATGGTAATAATAGCGTCAATATTTGGATCGTGTTTGAAGAGAAGTCTACTAAAGCGATAACCATTATCTTCAAGAAATTCAGTAGCAAAGTAAGTCAGATTAGTATCGAGAGGAAGTTGGTATTGTTTTAGAGCTAGCTCGTAACCTGTCAGACGGTCTTGTGTTACGAAGAGTCGCTTAGTACCTCCGATAAAGGCAATTCGCTTGCATCCTTTTTTGATGAAATACTCTGTCGCATCAAAACCAGCTTGGACATTGTCATTATCGACAAGTGGAATGAAGGGAGATAGAGATTTACCTAAGATAAGGAAAGGAAATTGCTCGTCTGCTACTAACTTAACCAAAGGGTCCTCTTCTTGGGCATAGAGGAAAATCAAACCATCTACACGCTTACCATAGACCATCTGAGAAATAGCTTTAAGACGCTCTTTGGCATCTTTACCTGTCGCGATCTGAATGGCGTAGTGGTTTTCAGAGGCGACTTGGGCGATACCACGGAGGACAGATGGGAAGAAAGGATTTTGATAGAAGGCGTCTGAGTCGTCAGGAAGCACCAAGCCGATAACTTGGGTATAACTGCTTACCAAACTACGAGCGTTGAGGTTGGGGTGGTAATTGAGCTCCTTCATAGCCTTACGAACACGTTTTTTTGTTTCGTCGCTAATGGTTGATTTGTTTTGAATAACACGGGTTACGGTTGAAGGTGAAACACCAGCAGCCTTGGCCACGTCTTTAATCGTAACGGGCATAAAAATCTCCTATTTATGGTAATCTGGATCACGGAAATGCGTTTTATAAAAGATAGTGACCAGATACAGAACAAAAAGAATGTTTTGTACAGTGATGAGGTTTGACATATTTTGGCCAAAGAGTCCCAAAATAAGTGTAATCAGAGTTGGTAATCCTAAACAGTTCAAGATAAAATGGTAGCACTCTTTAAAGGTCCTAAATGAAAAGAGGCGTGATTTCTTAGTGATATAAAGGAGAAGACTCGCTCCTAGAGAGACGATAAAGAAATTCAAACCAAAGAGGAAGCTCGCACCGAGAACTAGAAAGAGACTGATATAGACACGATTCTGCTGGTACCAGTCTTTAGAAATGGCTTGGGTCAAGCTGTCTTTACTTTTGAAACTCTCAGTCTCAATCGCTCGGTAAGAGACACGGGTCAGTTCTTTACTTTCTTTGCTGATGACGAGCTCATTCGTATCGAAATGCAGTTGCAAGTCCTTAGGTAATTCCTTGCTTTGACTTGGACCGATCACAATAGAAGGCTCTTGACTAGCTGTTCCAGTATAAGTTAATTTGCCATCAACAATTGTAGCGTGTTCAGAGAGATCCTGTACAACCTTATCTGTCAATGGTTCATAGACATTATCGATAAAGGTTTCTAGCGGATAAGTCTCCTGCGAGCTGTTTTGGATGGCAATAGGTACCATAGATAAGCTGATAAGGAAGATACTGGTAAAGAGAAGTTGGAACCAGTTGAGTCCGAAACGTTTGGACAGGGGCTTACGAAATCCCCAAATACTTGAAAAATAGGAAAATGGATATGGAAGCATAGGTATCTTTCTAAAAGGTGTTTTCTATATGAGTATTATATAGAGAAATGTGCTTTATTTCAAGTCTAGGAGATAAATTGCTTGCTACAAGGATATTTTTACAGTAACAAGTTTTAAAATGAAAAAGGGTGGCGGGGATATATTATCCCTTGTCGCCACCACTTGTAAGTCCTGAAACAAAGTTCTTTTGTAGGAAGAAGAAGAGAATACAGATTGGAAGGGCGATGAGGATAGCGCCTGCTGAGAAGTAGGCAATCTTCAAGTTCTTCGCATTGCTAACGAAGGTTTGGAGACCTACGGCAACAGTAAAGTATTCTTTCTCACGAAGCAAGAAACTAGAGAGGATGTAGTCCCCGAAAGGTCCCATGAAGGCCCAGAGAGCTTGTACGGCAACCATTGGGCGAACCAGTGGAAGAACAATTTGCCAGAAGCGGCGGAAGTGTCCTGCACCGTCTAGTTTTGCAGATTCGTCTAGAGACATTGGCACTGTATCGAAGTAGCCCTTCATGAGCCAAGCATTCATTGGGATACCACCACCAACGTAGAGGAAGATGAGGAACCAGCTGTGGTTAAGGGCGTTCAACATAAGTGCCATAACGAAGAAGGCTGTCAAAGCGGCCATTGTTGGAACCATTTGGATAATCAAGAAGAAGACCAAACTTTGTTTACGAGCCAAGAAATTGTAACGGCTGTAAGCATAACCAGCAAGTACGATAATACTTGTTTGAACAGCCATAGTAATTAAGGCGATAATCAAAGTGTTGAGATACCAAGTACCGTATAGGGTTTCAGTAAAGAGTCCTTTAAAGTTATCAAAATTGAAGTCGATGTTAGTATCGAGTTTAAAGGCCGCGACGTTACCTGCTTTAAAGGCTGACATGATGGTAATCAACAGTGGATAGATAATCACGATCGATAGGCCAATCAAGTAGAGGTAAGTAAGGGTTTGAGTCAGTCTACGTTTGAGTTTAATTGAGTTATTCATCTTAGACGTCCTCCATATCAAATGCGTGTAGTTTCTTGAATGCGATCATAGAGATTGAGATGACAATGATAGAGATAATCAAGGTAACAGCAGCCGCCATTGAGTATTGAGGAGATGTACCTGTTGTCAAACGGTAGATCCATGAGATCAAGATATCAGTTGAACCAGCTCCCCCTCCGACACTACCAGGACCTCCACCATTGAAGAGGTACATGATAGAGAAGTTGTTAAAGTTGAAGGTGTATTGGCTAATCAAAGTAGGTGCAGCAACAGCCAAGATCATTGGGAAAGTGATGTTGCGGAATTTTTGCCAAGCATTAGCACCGTCAATATAAGCTGCTTCGTAAAGGTCGTTAGGAATAGATTGCAAGATACCCAAGGTCAAAACGTAGATATATGGGAATCCAAGCCAACCTTGCATCATAATCAAGGCAATCTTAGTCCAAGTTGGGTCTGTTTTCCAAGGAATAAGAGCACCATCAAGGAAAGGAAGGAATTTAGCCAAGATTGGCAATACTTGAGTGTTGATAGCACCAACACTATCGTTAAACATGTTTGAGAATGTCAGGATAGTGATGAAGGCTGGGACAGCCCAAGGAAGAAGGAAAATAACACCGAAGATACGTTTTCCTTTGATAAATGGTTGGTTAGCAATGATAGCTGTGAAGATACCAATGACGATCTGTAAAGTTGAGGCAGATAAAGCCCAGATGATAGTCCAAGAAAGGACGGCACCAAAGGCAGAACGGAAGGTACTCAAGCTCCAAATGTTTGTAAAGTTGGTCAAACCAACCCAGTCCAACAATTTGTTTGGTGGCAAGTGTTGGAAGTCGTAGTTGGTAAAGGCGATCATCAAGGTTACGATAACTGGGAAGATAATCGCAAAAGTCATGGCAATGTAAGATGGAATGATTAAGAGGTAAGGGAAGCCATTTTCATAGATTCCTTTGACCATTTCTTTAAAGGTAAGTGCTACTGGTATGCCATTGTTAATGTGTTTGGCAGTTGTATGTGCGTCTTTGATATTTGCGAAATAAAAGAGTACATAAACAACTACAAAGATTAAATGGAAGGCACCACGAATCAGCATAAAGAGGGAATTATCACGACCTGGTTTGTCACCAAGAGTGATGAGATTGCTCAATTCAGGGGCTGCAAGTGCTAGGAAGTAAAGGACGAATACGATGGTTACACCAAGGAAGATAAAACCTTTGGCTTTTTGTTTATTGTAAATCTGTCCTAACCCAGGAATGATAGACAGCAGAGCTGCTTTACTAGGTTGTTGCTTTTCCATAATAACTCCTTTCATAGGATACTGGTTTCTAATTAAAACCTAAACTATATATGTTTTTGATTGATAAATTCAAAGGGGGATTTGATTTCCACCCCCCTTGAACAAATTTTTTATTCACCAAATTTTTGTTTGATTGTTTCTTTGATCAATGTTACAGCGTCGTTAGCAGCTGTTTTCGCATCTTTCTTACCACTTACAGCATCAAAGAGCATAGTTTTCGCTGGATCCCAAACTGCAGACATTTGAGAGATGTTTGGCATTGGTTGAGCGTTCTTGAACTGTTTGATAACAGCTGTTGTCAACTCATCATTTTTACCTTCAGCATATGTACGAGCTTCAGTGTTAGCTGGGATTTCGTTAGTTGTATCGTAGAAGGCTTTTTGTTCTTCAGTTGAAACAAGGAAGTCTACAAATTTTTGAGCGCCTTCAAGGTTCTTAGTGCTTGATGGGATGATCCAAGCTTTACCACCACCGAATGCAGCATATTCTTTTCCATTTGGAAGAGTTGGGATAGTTGCAACACCGTAGTTTACTTTAGCATCTTTAAAGGCTTGAGCTTTCCAAGGTCCGTCGATGATAGCAGCTGTTTTACCTTCTTGGAATTGAGTTTGGATTAAGTTGCCAGCACCTTCAGTATCTTGCATACCTTTAGGCCATTTTTCATACCAAGATTTAGCGTAGTTGATACCTGCGATAGAACCGTCGTTTGCAAGACCGATATCTTTGGCGTCTTTACCGTTTTGTCCGAATACGTAAGCACCGTTACCAGCAAGAAGTCCATATGCATAGTAGAAGTTTGTCCAGTCAGCTAGGAAAGCAGAAGTTTTTCCATCTTCTCCAGCGAAGGCATATTTGCTATCTTTAGCAAGGTTTTCTAAGTCAGCAAAAGTTTTTGGAGCTTCTTTTACCAAGTCTTTGTTGTAGTACATAACAAGTGACTCGATAACAGCAGGAGCACCGTAAACTTTACCATCAGCAGCTGTTACAAGAGATTTAGTTTTATCATCTGTTTTAGCGCCGTCGCTCAATTTAACTTCTGAAAGTTGTCCGTCAGTACCAAGGCTACCTACACGGTCGTATGGAGCCATCATAACGTCAGCAGCTTGACCTGATTGGTTGTCAAGAGAAAGTTTGTCAAGCCCACCCATTTGGTCTCCTGTTTTGATGGTAACTTTTACGCCAGCTTCTTTTTCGTAAGCTTTTGCAGCTGATTCAGCAAAGGCTTTATATTGGTCTTCAACGTAGAAAGTGAGTTCTTTGGCTTCAGATGAACCAGAATCAGCAGGCTTATCAGCAGTTTTGCTTCCGCAAGCTACCAAAAGCAAGCTAGCAAGTGTAGCAGTTCCAAGCACAGCAGCGCTCTTCATGAATTTAGATGACATAGTGTATTCCTCCTAAAGAATAACAAATTTTATAATGAGGAAACGCAAACGTTTTCCTTTATGGGACTAGTATAGCACAATCGGAAAGCGGTTGCAAGTGTTTTTTGTAAAAATTTTTTAAAAAATTGTGAAAAAAAGTAAACGCTTCATCGTCATATAATAGTAGAAAATCCCAAAAATCCGTTTTGTTTTAAATTTAAAAAAAAGTTGAGAAAACGATTGCCTAATTTACAAATGGAAACCAGAGAGGATTCTCGCTTTATTTTTGCTTAATGAGATAAGTGAAACCCTTATTCCTATTTTGTTTGTTGCCTGAAAGAATATATATACGAGTAAGAAGAAAAAATTTTTAAAAAATAATCAAAAAAGTTACTTAAAACCGCTTGCATTTATCGAGAAAATGAGCTATACTAGTAATAGCGCAAACGTTTGCGCTCATAAAAATGTAATATCTAACTATAAACACATGAGGTGCTTATTATGAAAAAACGTCAAAGTGGTGTGTTGATGCACATTTCTTCTCTTCCAGGGGCATACGGAATCGGATCATTTGGTAAAAGTGCTTACGACTTCGTTGATTTCTTGGTTCGCACAAAACAACGTTACTGGCAAATCCTTCCACTAGGAACAACTAGTTACGGAGATTCTCCTTACCAATCTTTCTCAGCCTTCGCAGGAAACACTCATTTTATCGATTTAGATATCTTGGTGGAACAAGGCTTGTTGCAAGCAAGTGATCTTGAAGGAGTTGACTTTGGTAGCGATGCGTCTGAAGTTGACTATGCGAAAATCTACTATGCACGTCGTCCTCTTTTAGAAAAAGCGGTAAAACGTTTCTTGGAAGTAGGAGATGTTAAAGATTTTGAGAAATTTGCTCAAGACAACCAATCATGGCTTGAACTCTTTGCAGAGTATATGGCTATCAAAGAGCATTTTGATAATCTTGCTTGGACTGAATGGCCAGATGCAGATGCTCGTGCTCGTAAAGCTTCAGCACTTGAAAGCTACCGTGAGCAATTGGCAGACAAGTTGGTTTACCACCGTGTGACTCAATACTTCTTCTTCCAACAATGGTTGAAATTGAAAGCTTACGCTAACGACAACCACATCGAAATCGTTGGGGACATGCCAATCTACGTAGCGGAAGATTCAAGCGATATGTGGGCAAATCCACATCTCTTTAAGACAGATGTTAACGGTAAGGCGACTTGCATCGCAGGATGCCCACCAGATGAATTTTCTGCAACTGGTCAGCTTTGGGGTAACCCAATCTATGACTGGGAAGCAATGGACAAAGACGGTTACAAATGGTGGATTGAACGCTTACGTGAAAGCTTCAAAATCTACGATATCGTTCGTATCGACCACTTCCGTGGTTTCGAATCTTACTGGGAAATCCCTGCTGGTTCCGATACAGCAGCACCTGGTGAGTGGGTCAAAGGTCCTGGCTACAAGCTTTTTGCAGCCGTTAAGGAAGAACTTGGTGAGCTAAACATCATCGCAGAAGACCTTGGTTTCATGACAGATGAAGTTATCGAATTGCGTGAACGTACTGGATTCCCAGGAATGAAGATTCTTCAATTTGCCTTCAACCCAGAAGACGAAAGTATCGATAGCCCACACTTGGCACCTGCTAACTCAGTTATGTACACAGGAACTCACGATAACAATACAGTTCTTGGTTGGTACCGTAACGAGATTGATGATGCGACTCGTGAGTACATGGCTCGCTACACTAACCGTAAAGAGTATGAAACAGTGCCACATGCTATGCTTCGTACAGTCTTTTCATCAGTTAGCTTCATGGCAATTGCAACTATGCAAGATTTGCTAGAATTGGATGAGACAGCTCGTATGAACTTCCCATCTACCCTTGGTGGAAACTGGTCTTGGCGTATGACTGAAGATCAGTTGACACCAGCTGTCGAGGAAGGTTTGCTTGACTTGACAACAATCTATCGCCGAATTAATGAAAATTTGGTAGAATTAAAGAAATAATACAATATCAGGAGACATCTTAAACATGTTATCACTACAAGAATTTGTACAAAATCGCTACAATAAAACCATTGCAGAATGTAGCAATGAAGAGCTTTACCTTGCTCTTCTTAACTACAGCAAGCTTGCAAGCAGCCAAAAACCAGTCAACACTGGTAAAAAGAAAGTTTACTATATCTCAGCTGAGTTCTTGATTGGTAAACTCTTGTCAAACAACTTGATCAACCTTGGTCTTTACGACGATGTCAAAAAAGAACTTGCTGCTGCAGGTAAAGACTTGATCGAAGTTGAAGAAGTTGAATTAGAACCATCTCTTGGTAATGGTGGTTTGGGACGTTTGGCTGCCTGCTTTATCGACTCAATTGCGACTCTTGGTTTGAATGGTGACGGTGTTGGTCTTAACTACCACTTTGGTCTTTTCCAACAAGTTCTTAAAAACAACCAACAAGAAACAATTCCAAATGCATGGTTGACAGAGCAAAACTGGTTGGTTCGCTCAAGCCGTAGCTACCAAGTACCATTTGCAGACTTTACTTTGACATCTACTCTTTACGATATTGATGTTACTGGTTATGAAACAGCAACTAAAAACCGCTTGCGTTTGTTTGACTTGGATTCAGTTGATTCTTCTATTATTAAAGATGGTATCAACTTTGACAAGACAGATATCGCTCGCAACTTGACTCTCTTCCTTTACCCAGATGATAGTGACCGTCAAGGTGAACTGCTCCGCATCTTCCAACAATACTTCATGGTTTCAAACGGTGCGCAATTAATCATCGATGAAGCAATCGAAAAAGGAAGCAACTTGCATGACCTTGCTGACTACGCAGTTGTACAAATCAACGATACTCACCCATCAATGGTTATCCCTGAACTGATTCGTCTTTTGACTGCTCGTGGTATTGAGCTTGACGAAGCAATCTCAATCGTTCGTAGTATGACTGCTTACACGAACCACACAATCCTTGCTGAAGCCCTTGAAAAATGGCCTCTTGAATTTTTGCAAGAAGTGGTTCCTCACTTGGTACCAATCATCGAAGAATTGGACCGTCGTGTGAAAGCAGAAGTGAAAGATCCAGCTGTTCAAATTATTGACGAGAGTGGACGTGTTCACATGGCTCACATGGATATCCACTATGGATACAGCGTTAACGGGGTAGCAGCGCTCCACACTGAAATCTTGAAGAACTCTGAGTTGAAAGCCTTCTATGACCTTTACCCAGAAAAATTTAACAACAAAACAAACGGTATCACTTTCCGTCGTTGGCTCATGCATGCTAACCCAAGCTTGTCTCACTACTTGGATGAGATTCTTGGAGAAGGTTGGCACCATGAAGCAGATGAGCTTGAAAAACTTTTGTCTTATGAAGACAAAGCAGCTGTCAAAGAAAAATTGGAAAGCATCAAGGCTCACAACAAACGTAAATTGGCTCGTCACTTGAAAGAACACCAAGGTGTGGAAATCAATCCAAACTCTATCTTTGATATTCAAATCAAACGTCTTCACGAGTACAAACGCCAACAAATGAACGCTTTGTACGTAATCCACAAATACCTTGACATCAAAGCTGGTAACATCCCTGCTCGCCCAATCACAATCTTCTTTGGTGGTAAAGCAGCTCCAGCCTACACAATCGCTCAAGACATCATTCACTTGATCCTTTGCATGTCAGAAGTTATTGCTAACGATCCAGCAGTAGCTCCACACTTGCAAGTAGTTATGGTTGAAAACTACAACGTTACTGCAGCAAGCTTCCTTATCCCAGCATGTGATATTTCAGAACAAATCTCACTTGCTTCTAAAGAAGCTTCAGGTACTGGTAACATGAAATTTATGTTGAACGGAGCTTTGACTCTTGGTACTATGGACGGTGCTAACGTGGAAATCGCTGAGTTGGTTGGCGACGAAAACATCTACATCTTTGGTGAAGATTCAGAAACTGTTATTGACCTTTACGCAAAAGCAGCTTACAAATCAAGCGAATTCTACGCTCGTGAAGCTATCAAACCATTGGTTGACTTCATCGTTAGCGATGCAGTTCTTGCAGCTGGAAACAAAGAGCGCTTGGAACGTCTTTACAATGAATTAATCAACAAAGACTGGTTCATGACTCTTCTTGACTTGGAAGACTACATCAAAGTCAAAGAGCAAATGTTGGCTGACTACGAAGATCGTGACGTATGGTTGGATAAAGTTATCGTTAACATTTCTAAAGCAGGATTCTTCTCATCTGACCGTACAATCGCTCAGTACAACGAAGATATCTGGCACTTGAACTAATACTCTTCGAAAATCAAATTCAAACCACGTCAGCGTTGCCTTGCCGTACTCAAGTACAGCCTGCGGCTAGCTTCCTAGTTTGCTCTTTGATTTTCATTGAGTATAAGATACAAGATTTATACTAATACACTTTCCTATGAAGCGAATTTCGATTGAAATTCGCTTTTTTGAATGCTGTGGGTTTGGGTCAATCTTGTTTTAAAAAGATAGAAATCATAGATACAGTGAACGCATAACACTTTATTTCAGCCTTATGTTTCTTCGTAGTTGCTTACCTCATATTTTTTGTATTCGCTTACATAAAGTGTTATAATATAATTATAGGAAAGAAGGTGTTTTTATGTGGAAAAAATATTTTTCAAAATATAGATGGACTGATTTATTTTGGATTTTATTTATCATTTTGACCTGCCTCTATATTGGTAACCATGATTTGTTTCCTCTCAATCATCAAGAAATCTCTCTTCGAGGTAGTTTCTGGGGATCTGTACTCGCCTTATATCAATTGCTATTTATTGATAAATTTATTATTTCGAATCGAAAATAAAGTTTAGGGCTATGCTTAGCTGTGTACCTTTAGGATTAATTTTGGAGGGAAGATTTTGTCTCTGTTATTTATTATTTTAAATTTATCTATTTTGTACAAGATCTATTCTTTGAGGCGGGAGAAATCGAAATACTTGATTTATATGGCCTATATCATATTTGGGGTAAATGTAATATATGGTATTCAATGGTTATTAAAAGAACTGATTTCAAAGATTTCCACTTAATGTGTATAGAAACTCCAGCGATTTTTGCATAACAAAACGCATAAGATTAAGGTTTTTGAGCACCTGTTCTTATGCATTTTTGTAATATTAAAGATTTTTTATAAGTTGTCTGCTTTTGGGAAGTCTAGTTTAGAATGTTTTCCCAACAAGTATCTCTGCTTCGATGGTAATCTCTGTCAGTTGGCTCCAGTCAATCTTAGTCTGGTCGATGTGAAAGAGTAGGGGCGTCATGCTGAGTAGGGCTTGGAGTTGCTCTGCTGTGATAGGCTTGGTTAGTGAGGCAGTTTTACTGGATAAGATAGTGAAGTTGTTTTGGAAATGATTTTTGATATCTTGGTTGGAATAGTCCTTGTTTGTCAGCTGGTCTTGTACCTTCTGACGGATTTCCTTGAGGTGATTTTTAGTTGGAATAACCTTTATCAAGATACCGTCTTTGGATAAAACGCGACGAAATTCTCCGTAATTGGCAGGGGAAAAGAGATCAAGTAAGATATCCATACTGGCATCTTGCAGAGGAAGGCGAGAAAGGTCCCCAACGAACCAATTGACTGCCCAGTTGGGTTCACTCTTGGCAGCGATTTGGACGGAATCTTTGGAAATATCAAAGGCATAGAAGGTTTTGTCAGGATGCCTTTCTTGAAGCTTGCGAGAATAGAATCCTTCACCACAACCGATATCTAAAATTGTTTTGGCATTTTTTGAGTTTGAAAGTAAATCAGAGACGGCCTCTAGAATAGCCTGGTAAAAACCAGCTTCTAGGATTTGTTGACGGTTTTGAAAATTTTCCTTGTCGTAGTTGGTAGATTGCTTGATTTGAGGTGCCAGATTGACATAGCCAAATTTAGCCAAGTCAAAAGAATGGCGATTGTTGCATTTGAGACTGCTCTCTACCAGAGTCAGATTTTCTTGACAGATAGGACAGGCAAAGGCAGTAGCAGAAGCAAAACGCTGAAGTTTGGGTTTGAGATTTGTATTCATAGTTTAAGTGTATCAAAAGAGGCAAATGAAAGCAACTTTAGGAATAAGTAGATGGGAGATTCAGTAGAAATAAAACTAATTCTCCAATTTATGAAATGACATTGCTTTTATATCTAAATTGCTATATAATAATGATAAGGAGGAAATAAGTATGTTAAAAGAAGTACTAACCGTCGCAAAAGTTGCGAAAAAATCATCACTCTTTTTGGGTGGTGTCGCATTTGGTACCCTTGGTTTGAAAATCTTGGCAAGTAAGGAAGCTAAAAAAGGTTATTCTAAAGCTTTGGCTAAGGCTTACAAGTTGAAAGACGGGCTAGATGCATCTGTTTCTGTTGTGAAACAACATGGAGACGATGTCTTGCAAGATGCCAAATATTTGTACGAGCAAGAGAAAAAAGAAGAGCAATTAGATAGCCTTATAGGAGAATAATATGTCTTTTAAAGTGCTACATAGAGGATACCAACATATCCGACTATCATCTTCTTTTTCACTCACCTTGGATATTCAAGACTATCTTCGTTCCTTGGCGAGAGATGAAAAGGGGATTGAGTCTATCCAGTTTTACATGGATCAACAGCACTTTACTCTACGTATAAAAGAAGGCTTTTCTGTATTAGATAATGCAGAAGCCTTTTTAAAAAGAATTGATAAAGGGAAAGTTTCTGAGTTGATGACTCTTCCCATTCGTAGAGAAGAGAGTGCTTATTCTATTGTTTCAGGTGCAGCGATTAAGCGTATGATTTTTCGTAGTTTTGTGCCGTATCCTATTCGCTATATATGGACTTGTTATCAGGCTTTGGGTTATGTTAGAGAAGCCTATCAGACCCTAGCGCGTAAGGAACTAACGATGGAGGTCTTGGACTGTTCGGCGATTTTATTGTCCTTGTTTATGAACCAATCCAAGACAGCTAGCAATATCATGTTTATGCTTGATTTGGGGAATCATTTAGATCAGTGGTCCTTGAAAAAAACTGCAACAGATTTAGAACAAAGCCTTCTTGCAAAAGAGAGCGACGTATTCTTAGTACAGGGGGATACGGTCGTTAGTATCAAGAGTTCCGATGTTCAAATAGGAGATGTCTTGGTCCTATCTCAAGGAAATGAAATTCTGTTTGATGGACAAGTAGTTTCAGGTTTAGGTATGGTCAACGAAAGTTCCTTGACGGGAGAGAGTTTTCCAGTTGAAAAAAGAGAGTCTGATTTGGTTTGTGCAAATACAGTATTAGAAACTGGAGAGTTACGCATTCGTGTAACCGATAATCAGATGAACAGCCGGATTTTACAACTGATTGAGTTGATGAAGAAATCTGAAGAAAACAAGAAAACGAAACAACGCTATTTCATCAAGATGGCGGATAAGGTCGTCAAATATAATTTCTTGGGAGCTGGGCTGACTTACCTATTGACAGGTTCTTTTTCTAAGGCTATTTCTTTCCTATTGGTCGATTTCTCCTGCGCTTTGAAAATCTCTACTCCTGTAGCTTATTTGACAGCTATCAAGGAGGGGTTGAATCGTGAAATGGTGATTAAGGATGGGGATGTTCTGGAGAAATATCTGGAAGTTGATACTTTCTTGTTTGATAAGACGGGAACAATCACAACTAGTTATCCTATAGTTGAAAAGGTGTTACCTTTTGGGGACTATAGTGAGGAAGATATTCTCAGAATCAGTGCCTGTCTTGAGGAACACATTTATCATCCTATTGCTAATGCTATCGTCAAGCAAGCTGAGATAGAGGGAATTGAACATGAGGAAATGCATGGGAAACTCCAATATATCGCAAGCAAGGGGATCAAATCTCATATAGATGGGCAACCAGTTCTTATTGGGAATTATGTTTTGATGCAGGATGAGCAAATTCATATCAGTTCAGAACAAAATGCTTTAATTGAAGAGTACAAGAGTCACTATAATCTCTTATTCTTGGCTTATCAGAATGAATTGATTGGAATGTTCTGCATTCATACTCCTTTGAGAAAAGAAGCCAAAGCAGCCTTGGAGAAACTTAAGGCACAAGGGAAAAAATTGATTCTGGCAACAGGGGACACCTTGGTTAGAACAGAGGAATTAGTCAAAGATTTGCCCTTTGATCAGGTCTATACAGACTTGAAACCTGATGGGAAATTTGAGTTAGTAGAGGAACTGCAGAAAGCAGGTCACACTATTTTGATGGTTGGAGATGGATTGAATGACTCAGCGGCTCTAACCCTATCAGATATCGGTGTGGTGATGAATGAGAGTGCAGATATTTCTAAGCAGATGAGCGATATCTTATTGTTAGATAATCGCTTGGATTTCTTCCAAGAGTTGGATTGGCTATCATCATCTTTGCAAACCCTCATCAAGAAGAATATTCAAGATACCGTTGTCGTAAATAGTAGCTTGATTGGCTTTGGCTTATTTAATTGGCTCAGTCCTTCAAATCTCTCTATCTTACATAATCTAACAACCTTGCGCATAGTCCTGCGTAGCCTGTCTATTAAGGCTAGATAGATATGGTTATCAATAACAAAAAGGAGTTACCTTTCTCGAGGTTAACTCCTTTTTTATAGGTAAATGTTGAACAGTTTAGTAAGTCAATACAAAATATTTTTTCTTTCCACGACGGATAACAGTCAGTTCGTTCTCTAACTTATCTGCGTCACTCAAGACATAGTCAAGGTCTTGGATGCGGTCGCCGTTGACGTAGATAGCTCCATTTTGTACATCTTCACGGGCTTGGCGTTTTGAGTTAACTACACCAGATGAGACGAGCAGTTCCACAATATTGTGGTTTTCGTCTACTTGTACTTGGTAGTTTGGCACACCACGAAGTCCTTGTTTGAGCTCTTTAACAGAAAGGTTTTTGATGTTTCCTGCAAAGAGTTGCTCAGTGATGTTGAGGGCTTCTTTGTAAGCTTCTTCGCCGTGAACAAGTGTAACGACTTCACGAGCCAAGACTTTTTGAGCCAAGCGTTCGTGTGGAGCCGCTTCAAATTGTTTACGGATGTCTTCAATCTCATCAAGTGACAAGAAAGTAAAGATTTTCAAGAAGCGAACAGCGTCAGCGTCCATAACGTTCATCCAGAATTGGTACATTTCGTATGGAGAAGTCTTTTCAGGATTGAGCCAGACTGCGTTTCCTTCTGATTTACCAAATTTCTTACCAGTTGCATCTGTGATAAGCGGAACGGTGATAACGTGTCCAGTTTTGTCAGCCTTACGACGAAGTAATTCGGTACCAGCTGTCATATTTCCCCACTGGTCAGAACCACCGATTTGAAGCGTTACGTTGTGGTCTTGGTTAAGGACGAAGAAGTCGTAACCTTGCATGATTTGGTAAGCAAACTCAGTGTATGAAATTCCTGTTTCAATCCGTTTTTTCACAGACTCCTTGCTCATCATGTAGTTGACAGTAAAGTATTTTCCGATATCACGGAGGAAGTCAATGAAGCTGATGCTGCCAAACCAGTCGTAGTTGTTGACCATGACAGCCTTGTTTTCACCATTTTCAAAGTCAAGAAAACGAGAAAGTTGTCCTTGGATAGACTTGACCCAGCCATCTACTGTGTCTTTTGTTTGGAGACTACGTTCAGCATCTTTGAAGGACGGATCTCCGATGAGACCTGTAGCACCGCCAACGAGCGCATAAGGTTTGTGGCCTGCTAGTTGCAAGCGACGACTTGTCAAGATTGCGACAAGGTGGCCTAGGTGAAGGCTGTCAGCAGTTGGATCGTAGCCAGTATAATAAGAAACTTGACCTTCTTCTAGGGCTTTACGCAAAGCTTCTTCATCAGTCGTTTGAAAAATCAAACCACGCTCTTTTAGCTCATCAAAAATGTGCATGTGTCTTTTCTCCTTTTTAAAAATATTGTTTCTACCTATTGTATCACAAACTTGGGCAATAGCCTAGTAGAATAGGGAAGAAAGTGGCTATTTTATTGAAAGTTTACCTTTTATGGTATAATAGATAGAGTGAGGAAATCCATGCAAAATCAATTAAATGAATTAAAACAAAAAATGCTGGAATTTTTCCAGCTAGTAAAATCAAAAATAAATCATAAAAAATCAGAGAAAGTCTCAGAAGAGAAGCAGTCGGATGGGACAGGTGGGAAAGTTCTGGCTATCCTAGGTAGCATTTTAGTTGTTATCAAAGGAATTTTGAATACTCTCTTTATTCTAGGCTTTATCGGTGGGCTTTTTGGTGCTGGTGTAGCTCTTGGTTATGGAGTTGCTTTGTTTGACAAGGCCAAGGTTCCCCAATCGGAGGACTTGGTCAAGCAGGTTAAAAATATTTCTTCCATCTCAGAAATTGTTTATGCAGATGGGAGTGTCATTGCTTCTATCGAGAGCGACCTACTGCGAACTTCTGTTTCATCTGAGGAGATATCAGACAATCTCAAAAAGGCTATCGTTGCTACTGAGGACGAACATTTTCTTGAACATAACGGGGTTGTGCCAAAAGCTGTGATTCGGGCGACTTTGGGAACCTTTGCAGGTTTGGGTTCATCTAGCGGGGGCTCGACCTTGACCCAACAGTTAATCAAGCAACAAGTGGTCGGAGATGCTCCGACTTTGGCTCGTAAGGCTACAGAAATTGTCGATGCCCTTGCCTTGGAACGCAGTATGAGCAAGGATGAAATCTTGACCACTTATCTCAATGTCGCTCCCTTTGGTCGAAATCATAAAGGACAGAATATTGCAGGTGCTCAGCAAGCTGCTGAAGGGATTTTCGGTATCGATGCCAACAAGTTGAGTATTCCTCAAGCCGCTTTCTTAGCAGGTTTGCCACAGAGTCCGATTACTTATTCCCCTTATGAAAATACTGGAGAGTTAAAGAGTGATGAAGACTTAAAACTTGGTTTGAAGCGGGGCAAGGATGTTCTCTACAACATGTACCGTACGGGTGCTCTGACTCAGGAAGAATACGACCAGTACAAGGATTATAATCTCAAACAAGATTTCTTGCCATCAGGAACTGTCAATGCTGTTTCGAGAGATTATCTTTACTTTACGGCTATGGCTGAAGCGACAGACCGTATGTATGATTATTTAGTTCAACAGGACAATGTCTCTAGTCAGGAGTTGAAAAAGGAAGCGGTTCAAAAGGCCTATCATGAACGAGCTGAGCAGGAGTTAAGTAACGGTGGCTATAAAATCACGACAACAATCAATAAAAAAATCCATAACGCCATGCAAAATGCAGTTGCTAACTACGGTCGTTTGGTAGATGATGCGACTGGGCAGCCTGAAGTAGGGAATGTTTTGATGGACAATAAAACGGGGGCTGTTCTAGGCTTTGTTGGTGGTCGTAATTACCAGACTAACCAAAACAATCACGCCTTTGACACTAAGCGCTCGCCAGCCTCTACAACCAAGCCTTTGTTGGCCTACGGGATTGCCATTGACCAAGGTTTGATGGGAAGCGCTAGTATCTTGTCCAATTATCCGACAAAATTCTCTAATGGAAATCCTATCATGTATGTAAACAGTCCAGGTACAGGCATGATGACTTTGGGTGAAGCCTTGAACTATTCGTGGAATATCCCAGCCTATTGGACCTATCGTATGCTTCGTGAGAAGGGTGTAGATGTCAAGGGTTACATGGAGAAAATGGGTTACGAGATTCCGGAGTACGGTATCGAAAGTCTGCCTATGGGTGGTGGGATTGAAGTCACAGTTGCCCAGCATACCAATGGTTATCAAACAATTGCCAATAATGGTGTCTACCATCAGAAACATGTGATTTCTAAGATTGAATCATCTGACGGTAGAGCAATTTATGAATTCCAAGACAAACCAGTTCAAGTGTACTCGAAGGCAACGGCAACAATTATGCAGAGTTTGCTTCGTGAGGTGATTTCATCTCGGATCACTTCAAGTTTCCAAACGGATTTGGCTTCTATCAATTCAAGCTTAGCTCGTGCAGACTGGATTGGTAAGACTGGTACAACCAATGAAGATGAAAACATGTGGCTCATGCTGTCAACACCAAGATTGACTCTAGGTGGTTGGCTAGGGCATGATGACAACCGCCCAATGGCTAAGGGGGCTGGGCATTATCGAAATGCCAAATATATGGCTTACTTGGTCAATGCTATCCAACAGGCTGAGCCTGGTGTTTGGGGCAATGAACGCTTTAGTCTTGATTCTAGTGTGACCCAATCTCAGGTCCTCAGGTCTACGGGGCAAAAGCCGGGCAAAGTATCTGTTAATGGAAAAACAGTGGATCTTTCAGGTTCTACTGTAACGAGCTATTGGGCTAATAAAGCGGGAGCTCCTACAACAAGCTATCACTTTGCTATTGGAGGAAACGAATCAGATTATCAAAACGCTTGGTCAAGTATCGTTAGCACACTGCCAACTCCTTCCAGCTCAAGTACTAGTTCGAATAACAGTTCAAGTAGTAGTTCTAGCAACAGTAGCAATTCAAGCGATACTAAACCTTCTTCTTCAAGGGCGAGACGATAAGTTCTTTAAACTTTTCTAAATGAAGTGGCTAATCAATGGATTGCCACTTTTTTCTTTTTTCCTTTCGTGTTACAATAAAGGTATGAATCAGTATCAGAAAAAGATTGTTAAAGGAACCATTTATTCGCTCCTATCCGGCTTAATCTGGGGAATTTGTGGGATTCTAGGAGAGTATTTCTTTACTCATTATCAAGTATCCTCTGGCTGGATTACCTCTATGCGTTTGACACTAGCAGGGAGTCTTGTGCTCATTTGGTCTGCGATGCAATTAAAATCGCAAGTGCTAGATATTTGGCGAGATAAGAAAAATTACCTGCCCTTTTTGGCCTATGCTATTTTGGGGATTTTTTCAGTCCAGTATTTTTTCTACCTCTGCGTAGAATATTCAAATGCAGCGACAGCAACTATTTTACAGTTTATTAGCCCTGTCTTTATCCTCTTTTACAATCGCTTAATTTATAAAAAACGAGCGTCAAAAAGTGCTATTTTCTATGTTTTGATTGCCATGCTGGGCGTTTGCCTGATGGCGACAAAGGGAGATCTCTCTCAATTATCCATGACGCCGCTAGCTCTTATAACAGGTCTGCTGAGTGCCATGGGGGTTATGTTTAATGTTATCCTACCTCAGCCTTTTGCTAAGCGTTATGGTTTTGTTCCCACCGTTGGGTGGGGGATGATTTTGGCCGGTTTATTTAGCAATGTCCTCTCGCCGGTTTATCAGCTTTCCTTTACTCTTGATATTTGGAGTATCTTGATTTGTCTCATTATCGCTTTCTTTGGGACGGCTTTTGCCTTTTTTATTTCCATGAAGGCTGTTTCCTTGGTTTCTCCTTTGGTGGTTTCCGTTATCAGTGCCAGTGAACCTCTCTCTTCTGCCCTTTTGAGTGTTTTATTTTTAGGCTTGGTAGTAGATTGGTCCCTTCTTCTAGCTATGGCCTTGATTATTTTGCCCATGATTTTCCTATCGGTAGAAGAAGCGAAAGAAAGTGAATAAAAAGTCTTTTCTTAATTCTAAAAGTGTGCTATACTAGAATAGTCAATAAAACACGGGGAGATAGTTGTGAAGAGTGTTTTTAGGTTGTATCGGTAGGGGCTTGCTTTTACCGACAGCACGTTTTATCTCACATCCCTAAAAATCATACCTAAAAACAAACAAAAAGGCTTCAAATTTGAGGCCTTTTTTGGTAGAATAGGTATCATTAAAATGAACTAGGAGGCGCCTATGACTGCTACAAAAATGAACGCTCAAGAAATTATCCAATTTATCGCCAATGCTGAAAAGAAAACCAGTGTGAAAGTAACCTTTGAGGGACAACTCGCAACTGCTGTACCAAGCTCTGTTGTCAAACTAGGGAATGTCCTATTTGGAGACTGGAAAGATGTGGCTCCGCTTCTCGATGGTTTGGTAGAAAACCAAGACTATGTTGTTGAGCAAGACGCTCGTAATTCTGCAGTTCCTTTGCTAGATAAACGTGCTATCAATGCTCGTATTGAGCCGGGTGCTATTATCCGTGATCAGGTTGAAATTGGTGACAATGCTGTTATCATGATGGGAGCGGTTATCAATATCGGTGCTGAAATTGGTGCAGGAACCATGATTGACATGGGTGCTATCCTTGGTGGCCGTGCTATCGTGGGGAAAAACAGCCACGTTGGTGCAGGTGCCGTTCTTGCAGGTGTGATTGAGCCAGCTAGCGCAGAACCAGTCCGTGTTGGAGATAATGTTCTCATCGGTGCCAACGCAGTGGTTATCGAAGGAGTCCAAATCGGTAGTGGTTCAGTTGTCGCAGCAGGAGCTATTGTTACCCAAGATGTCCCAGAAAATGTGGTAGTAGCAGGTGTTCCAGCTCGTATTATCAAAGAGATTGATGCCCAAACCCAACAAAAAACAGCGCTAGAGGATGCGCTTCGTACCTTATAATTGTAAAAGTAATAAAGAGGCGGAACCCTTCTTCCAGCCTCTTTCTGCTATATCGGAGGATAGATAGATGTTAGATTTGATTCAGACTAGACGAGATTTGCACCAGATTCCAGAGATTGGCTTGGAGGAGTTCAAGACTCAAGCTTATCTGTTGGATGTGATTGAGAAATTGACTGCGGGTAAGAATTTTGTCCAAGTTCGAACTTGGCGGACAGGGATTTTGGTCTATTTGCAGGGAAGTCAGCCGGAGCGGACCATTTGTTGGCGGACAGATATTGATGGTCTGCCTATCGTTGAACAAACAGGCCTTCCTTTTGCTTCTCAGCACCAAGGTCGCATGCACGCCTGTGGACATGATTTCCACATGACTATTGCCTTGGGCTGTCTTGAGCGAGCCCTTGAGGAGCAACCAAAGAACAATCTGCTCTTTCTGTTTCAACCTGCTGAAGAAAATGAAGCTGGTGGTATGCTCATGTATGAGGATGGCGCTTTTGGAGATTGGTTACCAGATCAATTTTATGGCCTCCATGTACGTCCAGATTTAAAAGTTGGCCAGATTGCGACCAATACTCATACACTCTTTGCAGGTACTTGCGAGGTGAAGATCCGTTTCAAAGGCAAAGGGGGACACGCAGCCTTTCCACATGAAGCTAATGACGCCTTGGTGGCGGCTAGTTACTTTGTGACCCAGGTGCAGTCAGTTGTCAGCCGCAATGTCAACCCAATCGAGGGAGCAGTGGTGACCTTTGGTCTTTTCCAAGCCGGAACAACCAACAATGTCATCACAGACACAGCCTTTTTACATGGAACTATTCGGGCTTTGACACAGGACATGAGTCTCTTGGTGCAAAAGCGGGTCAAAACAGTTGCAGAAGGAGTTGCAGCAGCCTTTGATATGGAAGTCGAAGTGGAACTCAAACAAGGTGGATACCTGCCTGTTGAGAACAATCCAGCCTTGGCGCGTGAACTAATGAATTTCTTTGAAGAAAAAGAGGGAATCGAGCTGATTGATATCGAACCTGCTATGACAGGTGAGGACTTTGGTTATCTCCTTTCAAAGGTTAATGGCGTTATGTTTTGGCTAGGTATCGATAGTCCCTACGCCCTTCATCACCCTCAGATGAGTCCCAAGGAAGAGGCATTAGCTATTGGGGTGGATGCGGTCTCTAGTTTCCTGAAAAAGAAGGCAGCAGAGTAGAGGGGTTGTCTATGAAATCGGAATTACGGAAGCAAGTCTTACAAGAAATGAAGGCTTTATCTCGAGAGCAAAAACAGTTTATAGACCAAGCTTTAACTGAGCGACTTTTACAACACCCCTTTTACCAAGAAGCCGAGGTCATCGCAACCTATCTTTCTTTTTCTCATGAGTTTCAAACGCAGGAACTGATTGAGCAGGCGCTGAAGGACGGCAAGAAGGTTCTGATACCCAAAACCTATCCCAAGGGGCGCATGGACTTTGTGGTCTATGATCCACAGCAGTTGGTAAAAACTTCCTTTGGATTACTGGAACCACAGGGAGATTTGGAAGTAGTGGATGCTTCTCAGATTGATTTGATTCATGTTCCTGGTCTGGCTTTTACGACGGAAGGATATCGGATTGGATACGGTGGAGGTTATTATGACCGCTATCTGGAACATTTTTCTGGTCATACTTTGAGTACGGTTTATCCTTGTCAAATTCAGGACTTTATCTCTGAAAATCATGATATTCCTGTTCAGGAGGTACTGATTGATGAAGGAAATCTTTGATAGACGTTACCCTGTGACGAGTTTCTTTCTCTTAGTGACGGCCTTGGTATTTCTACTAATGTTGGTGAGCACAGGCGGAAACTTTGACAGGGCAGACACATTATTTCGATTTGGAGCTATGTATGGACCAGCTATTCGCCTCTTTCCTGAGCAGATTTGGCGTCTCTTTTCTGCCATTTTTGTTCATATTGGGTGGGAGCATTTCATTGTTAATATGCTTTCGCTCTATTATCTTGGTAGGCAAGTAGAGGAAATTTTCGGATCCAAGAAGTTTTTCTTTCTCTATCTTTTATCAGGAATGATGGGCAATCTCTTTGTTTTTGTATTTAGTCCCAAATCCTTAGCAGCAGGAGCCTCTACCTCTCTTTATGGGCTATTTGCTGCGATTATCATTCTTCGCTATGCAACGCGTAATCCTTATATCCAACAGCTAGGGCAATCTTATCTGACACTTTTTGTGGTTAACATTATTGGAAGTGTTCTGATTCCAGGAATCAGCCTAGCAGGCCATATCGGGGGAGCAGTTGGTGGAGCATTTCTAGCAATTATCTTTCCAGTCCGAGGAGAAAGACGGATGTATAGTAGCAGCCAGAGGTTAGGAGCGGTAGTGTTATTCGTAGGATTGGCAGTCTTGCTTCTCTACAGGGGAATGGGGTTTTGACGACTAATATGTAAACTTGAATAAGAAAAAAGCTACTTAAAAAATGAGTAGCTTTTAATGTGAGTTGGAACCATTCGAAACAACACAGCTCTAAAACTCCGTTTGAAAAATGGATTTATAAGATTCTGTTTTGGAACCATTCGAAACAACACAGCTCTAAAACTTACTCAAACATTAACCAGAGACTTACTTTGTTTTGGAACCATTCGAAACAACACAGCTCTAAAACATCTTCTTTTCAGCCAATGCCAACTTGTCAGTTTTGGAACCATTCGAAACAACACAGCTCTAAAACGCAGATTTGATGGGATGGAACGATACTCCTGTTTTGGAACTATTCGAAACAACACAGCTCTAAAACCGCAAGCCCTCTCTCTGTTGGGTTGTCAAGGTTTTGGAACCATTCGAAACAACACAGCTCTAAAACTTCATCAGTCTGGACATAAAGGGTCTGCCAGTTTTGGAACCATTCGAAACAACACAGCTCTAAAACGTTTGCTCATCCTTGAGTTCTCCTAGGATTGTTTTGGAACCATTCGAAACAACACAGCTCTAAAACTTTCCTTTACCACCTTTGCCTCCGCCACCGGTTTTGGAACCATTCGAAACAACACAGCTCTAAAACTTTAGACGAGGTGGAAATATCTTATCTGCAGTTTTGGAACCATTCGAAACAACACAGCTCTAAAACGAGAAATTGGTAGAGCGATTTGAGAATGAAGTTTTGGAACCATTCGAAACAACACAGCTCTAAAACAACCAATAACGAGGGGAACTATGGACGTCTGTTTTGGAACCATTCGAAACAACACAGCTCTAAAACTATTTCTTAGGAATATTTCGTTCTACTTGCGTTTTGGAACCATTCGAAACAACACAGCTCTAAAACAAAGTAACTCAACGTTCCATTCGGCAAGCTGTTTTGGAACCATTCGAAACAACACAGCTCTAAAACCCATCACTAGAAACTTTGATAGAGCGGAACGTTTTGGAACCATTCGAAACAACACAGCTCTAAAACTGATCGTGATATTCGCAGGGCTATCCGCCGTTTTGGAACCATTCGAAACAACACAGCTCTAAAACACAACACTCACAATATTATTCACTATGGTCGTTTTGGAACCATTCGAAACAACACAGCTCTAAAACTACCTTTCATTGTATAAGAAAGTTAGAGAAGTTTTGGAACCATTCGAAACAACACAGCTCTAAAACTTTGATAAGTACTTAGATTCAATCATCAAGGTTTTGGAACCATTCGAAACAACACAGCTCTAAAACTCGTGCAAGCGCAAGCTAAGTTGCAAGAAAGTTTTGGAACCATTCGAAACAACACAGCTCTAAAACATATTATCATTTCGTACTGCTTTCCAAATTGTTTTGGAACCATTCGAAACAACACAGCTCTAAAACTGAATAACCTTCTCAACACCAAATTCACCGGTTTTGGAACCATTCGAAACAACACAGCTCTAAAACTGTAACCCTGTAACCCTGTCCTTCACTCTGGTTTTGGAACCATTCGAAACAACACAGCTCTAAAACGGAGGGGTGGAGGACAAAAAGATTACACACGTTTTGGAACCATTCGAAACAACACAGCTCTAAAACCTCGTAGAAAAATTTTTCTCACGAAATTTTGTAATCGCGCCATTTGTCCCAGCCAGACTTCAGCTCGTCAGGTCCCAATTGTTACTCTTATTATACCATATTTTCAGGGTTCAAGAAATAGTCTTGATCCAATACATACTGGGGAAAATCGTAGATTTTCCGAGGCTCAACAAACAAGACGGACAGTTGATTGAGTTGGATATACTCTATCAAATTTACTAACTCATCCTTTGATAGATAGGCGGATGCATTGATGAAAACAAGGAGTTTCTTTTTAGAAAGATACTTAAAAACCTGGACAATTTCTAGCATCTTTTCAAAAGGTGTATCACTCAGGGTTTCGACTTTGACACCAAGTGAATCGATTAACTCTAGAATGGTAATTTCATCATATTCTAGGTCTAACTCGTTTTCCAAACACTCAAATGCCAGCAATTCTGTAATCGTAGCAACCAACTTTTCAATCATGGACTTGACTTCGGGCTTGTCATTGAGTTGATTCTCTAAATCAGCATGTATCAGCTTGAGCATGGCAGGTGAGTTGAGATTGTATCCTAGGACATCCGTTATCACTAGTAACTCAGATTCTTTCAGAGCTTTTAGATTTCTATCAAACAACTTCAACTCCCCATCATCAGTATATTGGTAGAATTGCTTGATGATAGTTGAAAAGGTAAACTGGTCTTCCAACACTAAAAAAGTTGCATTTTCAATAGCTAATGGTTCATCCAATAGTGGGAAATTAATCTTCATCTCTAGGCTCCTCTCCTAGAAAGACCAAGCGTGCGTCGGAGTTTGCTACACTAGTATTCCGCTCTCCATTTAAGTAAATCATACGAGAAAACTGCTTTTCTGTAACGGTTAAGAGAGTAATGTTCCCCTTTTTAGGGTTATGAGTCTTGAGTCGCTCAATCATGGCGTTATTAGCAGAGTTGTTGAGCAAGAGCTTGCTATAGATGGAGAATTGGTGCATGATAAATCCCTCATCTATGAGGAACTTCCGAAATTTCCGATAGGCCTTGCGTTCCTCTACGGTATCAATTGGCATATCGAACATTAAAATCATACGCATATATCGATAACTCATATCCTAAACTCAGGAACTCCTTTCTCAGGTTGATTGAGAGCTTGGATGACTTTCTTAGTATAGTCACTGATGATATTGGACAGGTACATATCTTTACCATTGTAGTGAAAGGTATTTGAGAAAATAGTAAAAAGTTCTCGTTTGATTTTGACAAAAGAACTGTTTCGATTTTCATAGACAATTCTGTCAATAATCGGACGGAAAGGCTCCATAATATCACTAGCTAGGTTGAATTGATTAAACTGATTGGCATGTTTCAAGCCAAACTGAGTCATGCAGCCAGACAAAACAATCTCACGCGCAAACATACTCAAAATCAAGGTGTAGCCGTAGTCCAAGGCAGCATTGATATCACTATCTTGCTCACGACTAAAATCATTTCCAAACAAGGTGTTAAAATAAATCCGAGCTGCGTGCCCTTCACGGTTACTAGGATCAAACAAATCCAACCCATGATAGAGATCAATGACGGACTGGCTCTTTTCCAGAAAACCACAACTCCCCAGATAAAAAGCCTGATTGAGAATTTTTTGTGCAATGATGGTTGTCCATATTTCCGCCTTTACATCTTCATTCCAAGCAATTTGACGAGAGAGTTGCAAACTGGAATCATGACGACCATAGTAAGGCATTAAGTATGCCGTTGGTAAGCGTTTATCATCACAAAAGATGACCAGAATATTTTCATCCACCAAGCGCTTTATCAGCATAGTGGAGAGAACAATATCTGTCGTCTCCAAAAGCAGGATGTCCACCTCGGACAGGTGAATTAACTCTGTCCGAGAGACATCTTTAAAAATCAAGTGGTTATTCTTGTAGGAGAGTTTAGAGTGCGTATTGACTACAATAGTTCTCCATCCCATTAGTCTTCTCCTAATTTGCTTAAGTCAATCCGAGTCTCGTAGAGACCAGTGATGGATTGGTGGATGAGGGTGGCGTTGAGGAGTGAAGAAGGTGTATAGTCTCTGTATCGTGGAATTTTTACTCCCAAGAACTCGAAGTCAGAAGCACTTCCTTGTGAAGTTAACTCGAATAAACCAGCATTTTTACTATTTCTTGGACCAATGAAACTGAAACATAACTTTTCGATATCAACTGTTTCCCAATCAATAAATGCTTGTCTGATTCTTTCTCCATTTTTTAATGCGCCTACATACTTATCGTTAAAGTCAAGTACAGATTCTAAAAGTTTAGCAAAATCATTTCGATGTTTCTCAACATACTCTAAGTGCTCTGGTTCAAGTGTTTTATTAATATTCTTAGCATGATACAAAAGAGTCGTATACTTTTCGGGGATGACCAATTCATTACCTTTATGAATTTCTCCTCGTTTATTGTTTGTCGATAGAATACTTGCCAGTCTTCTTCTTGTACCATCAGGAAACTCAAACAAACTATATTTAGGTAAAGTAATGGTTGATAGAATTTTTATGTATCCTTTTTCAAGAAGATAGTTTTCTTTGTTCTTTTCAAAATTTATTTTATCTAAAATAGAGATACCTTGAAATTCAAGAACAGTCTTTTGTTGTTTTTTCGCTCCTTTTTCAATAATAGCTTTAACTAAGACTGCGTATGAGTTAGAAATACCAGCGTAACCACCGTATTTTCGTGGGTCAAGCCCTTGTTTAATTGGGACAAGATTTTCTTTACTATCTTCTGAAGGTTTAGGAGATGGATTAGAATTGAACAATCCTCTAGGTTTACCTCTATCTAGACCATGTGTTTGAATCTCTGTCTTCTTCACAATATTCACCTGCGGAAGTGAAAGAACTTTTTTAATTGTAGCGAAATCTTTTTCTTTATTCCAAGCGATTTCTCCAGTATCCTTAGAGTATTCGATATTCTCTCGTTTTACGATGGTTCCGTCTGCGTAATGCACCTCTTCTTTAAAGAAGTTCAACAAGTTTGAGTAGAAGAAATACTTTTCAGTTGCTTTTTCAACATCTTTAGGATCTTTGGATCTTGAGATGTAGCGCTTAAGATCGTACTTTTGATAGTCACCATAGACGAATTCAGGCTCTAGTTTAGGATATTTCTTAAGGATAGCCTTAGCCACTACTGCATTTAAGTAGGCATCATGTGCATGGTGGTAGTCATTGATTTCCCGCACCTTATATAACTTAAATTCTTTACGGAAGTTGGAAACTAGATTGGATTTCAAAGTGATAATTTTGACGTTACGGTTCTTCTTATCCTTCTCAGTCACTTCTGTATTAAAACGGGCATCCAGAATCTGAGCAACATGTTTTGTGATTTGCCGTGTTTCAACTAGTTGGCGTCTGATAAAGCCAACTTTATCTCGCTCATCTAGCCCACCACGTTCAGCCTTGGTTAAATTATTAAATTTACGTTCTGAAATCAATTTGGAATCCAGTAATTGTTGCCAAAAAGCTTTTCTTTTTTGAACAACCTCTAAACTTGGAACATTATCAGATTTACCACGATTATCCTTTGAACTAGTCAAGACACGGTTGTCTAGAGAATCATCTTTTATAAAAGCCTGTGGGACGATGTGGTCAATGTCATAGCTACTTAGTTGGTTGATGTCAAGAGGTTCCCCAGTGTACATATCCTTCCCATTTTGGAGATAGTAAAGGAAGAGACGGTCGTTTTGCAGTTGAATATTATCTGTTGGATGTTCTTTTAATATATTTGAGTCAAGCCCAGGAGCTAGATTTTTTAGTGCATCTTCAATGCGCTTATATCTTTGTTGAGAATTCTTTTTCCCTCTGGCAGTTGTCTGATTTTCTCGTGCAATTTCAATCACAATGGACTCGGGAGCATGGCCCATAACTTTGACAAGCTCATCGACAAGCTTGATACTTTGTAAAATTCCCTTTTTAATAGCAGGACTACCTGGGAGTTCTTGGACAACTTGCTTCACATCGTTTGTCTTACCAACCACTTGTGCTTTTTGAATAATATCTTTGAAGGAAAGCCCGTCATCATTGATTAACTGCATAAAGTTACGATTGCTGTAGCCGTCATCAATCAAGTAGTCAAGAATTGTTTTACCAGTTTTTTTATCACAGATACCGTTGATTAGCTTAGCAGAGAGTTTTCCCCAACCAGTATAATGTCGACGAGTCAGTGCCTTGATCACTTTTTTATCAAAGATAGAGGCATATTGAGCAAGGCGTTGCTTGATCATCTCACGATCTTCAAAGATAGTTAGTGTGTGGACGATATTTTCAAGAATCTCTTCATTTTTAGGATCATCCATAAACTCTTTATCCTTGATTATTTTGAGTAAATCATGATAAGTAGAAAGACTAGCGTTAAATTGTTTTTCAATTCCTTTTAGTTCGATTCCATCGTAGCCATCAACATTGTGTAGATACTGAATGATGTCTTTTTCAGTTACTTTTCTTTTCTCTTTGAATAATTGATTGACAATTTGCTTCTTTTGCCCACTATCAAGGAATTGATAGTCTCTCAATCCCTCTGAAATAAATTTTACTTTTGTTAATTCATTGTAGACAGCAAATGTTTCATACAAGAGACTATGCTTGGGCAAAACTTTTTCCTCTGGCAGATACAAGTCATAGTTAGTCATCTTATTGATGAATTCTTCCGCAGAGCTTGCTTGATCAACAATTTCTTCAAAATTCCAAGGTCGGATTGCTTGGTCAGAGTTTCGAGTAAGCCAAGCAAAATTACGATTTCCACGAGCCAATGGGCCAACATAATAAGGAATACGGAAAGTCAAGATTGTCTCTATCTTTTCTTTATATTCCTTCAGAAATGGATAATGTTCTCCTTGCCGACGGATAATGGCATTCATTTCTTGAAGATGAATTTGATGAGGGATAGAACCATTATCAAAGGTGCGTTGTTTTCTCAAGAAATCTTCACGTTCAATTTTATCAAGGAAATAATCTGATCCTTCGAATTTAGAGAGAAGATTTTTGATGTACTTGTAAAATGCTTCTTGAGTGGTTTTGCCATTGATATACCTAGCATACCCATCTTTAGATTGGTCAGAGAAAACTTCATCATATTTTTCTTGAAGATTGTTTTGGATGAATTGTTTTAAAGCCGCTAAGTCTTTTTGGTGGTTTTCATAGCGCTCAATCATAGATGCTGATAGTGGGGCCTTAGTTGAAGAATTTGTAACAGTTAAGATTCCTGATAAAAGAATGGCATCATAGAGTTTTTTAGCAACTAGGAAAAGGTCTGCAAAGTCATCTCCAATTTGTCCGAGTAAGTTTTCCAAATCCTCATCATAGGTATCTTTAGAGAATTGTAGTGGAGCTTTTTCTTCCAAGTCAAAGTGTTTCTTAAAATCAGCTTGATTTCCTACAATCAGCTTGAGAAATTCTGAAAATAGATCAGTGGATTTTTCATAAGCAAAGAGTTTTAGAATGCGTTCTCTCTTAGCAGATTTACTAATTTTATCAGTAAAAATTGCTTCTACTTGTGCATTTTGTCCACTAAGTGAACTTCCTTCAAAGGTGTTGTCGTAAATGCTTATAAACTCGCTAAAGATTTTTTGGATATCATTGTTTTTAATATCGAAAGATTCTTCATACAAAAAATGTCCGCGGTATTTAATCATATGCGCTAATGCTAGATAGATCAAGCGCAAGTCAGTTTTTTCTTTTGAGTCCGCAAGGTGTTTTCTCAAATGATAGATAGTTGGAAATTTCTTGTGATATTCTTTTTCTTCTGCCAAGGTAGCAAAAATAGGATATTTACTTCCTCTTTTATCCTCAGGAACTAAGAATGAGTCATCTAATCGATGAAAGAAACTACTATCCACTTTGCTCATTTCCTCAGAAAAGATTTCTTGAAGATAGCGAAGACGATTTTTTCGACGAGTATAGCGACGGCGTGCTGTTCGTTTGAAACGTCTATCTTCAGCAGTAGCTCCTTCATCAAATAATAAAGCTCCAATTAGATTTTTCTTGATAAAGTGTTTATCTGTATTGCCTAGAACTTTCATCTTTTTCGATGGCACCTTATAGTCATCCGTAATGACGGCCCATCCGACGCTGTTTGTTCCGATATCGAGTCCGATAGAGTAATTGTTATTGTTCATATAGTTATAAACCTCCTTTGTATTAAATTATAATTTTAAAAAAAAATATAAAATGAGAGCTTTGATTAAATCAACGCAATCTTTCATAAACTTTACTACTTCAGTTAGGATAGCTAAATTATCTTTAGTAAATTTGAACTTTTTCAAAATAATCTCCTTAAAATACAACTATAAATACATTATAGCATTTCTAATGATAATTTCAATAAAACGAATGATATATTTGTGGAAATTTGTTAGAATTAGTAAGGGGTTGTATTTTAGTTTTAGAACTGTATTGTTTCAAATGATAATAAACTAGCTTTTTGTTTTATCTGTAAAATAATTTACATTTCACTTGATAATATTTAATAAGTATAGTACAATGAAATCGTTGGAACTATTCGAAACAACACAGCAAAGTTAAAATAAGGCTTTGTCCGTACACAACTTGAAAAAGTGCGCACCGATTCGGTGCTTTTTTGTTTTACTATACTAATTTATTCTACTCTTATTTTAATGAAAAAACAAATGCAAGTATAGCGCTTTCATTAGTTTTTATGAAATAACTAGATTCAAGTAGAGAATTTACTTAATTTATGTGCGGCTAATTTTGATACATAAAAGAAGAACTAGGATGCCTCATTATCCTAGTTCTTCTTTTATATAAATGATTATGTTATTCCTTCTCAGCTAATTCTTTTCCAAGTTGGATGAGGTAATCTTTGAAGTCATCTTTGACTTGTGGGTGCTTGAGGGCGTAGTCAATAGATGTTTTCATAAAGCCAAACTTATCCCCAACGTCGTAACGAGCTCCTGTAAATTCACGGGCGAAAACACGTTGTGTTTTATTAAGCGTATCGATAGCATCGGTAAGCTGGATTTCATTTCCAGCACCAGGAGCTTGATTTTCGAGGATATCAAAAATTTCTGGTGTGAGCAGATAGCGTCCGATGATTGCCAAATCACTTGGAGCATCTTCTGGAGCTGGTTTTTCAACGAAAGTTTCGACACTGTAGAGACCATTGATCCCTTCTCCTTGAGGAGCGATGACTCCATATGATGAAACGTCTTCGTGTGGTACGGGCATGACAGCAATGGTTGATGCGTGTGTCTTTTCGTAATCATTCATCAGTTGTTTTGTCAAAGGAACGGCGTCCTTGTTTGTGATGTCCATAAGATCATCACCCAGCATAACAACGAAGGGTTCATTCCCTACAAAAGCTTTTGCTTGTAAGACAGCGTCTCCAAGACCACGAGGGTGAGTTTGGCGGATGAAATGAAGGCGCATACCAGTTGCTTCATCTACCAATTTCAATAGATCTGTTTTGCCTTTTTCTTTGAGGTTGTACTCAAGCTCAAAGTTCGAGTCAAAGTGGTCTTCAATAGAACGTTTTGATTTACCAGTGACAACCAGAATATCTTCAATACCTGATTTAAGAGCTTCTTCGACGATAAATTGGATAGTTGGTTTGTCCACAATTGGCAACATTTCTTTAGCAAGTGCTTTGGTTGCTGGTAAAAATCGAGTTCCAAGCCCAGCGGCAGGGATGACTGCCTTTCTAACTTTTGATGTCATAAGAATCCTTTCTCTAGAGGGTTAAGACCACTCATTTTCTGCTTTAAATTCATTGTTCATGATGTCATAAATGGCATCTTTGATGTTGGTTCCATGGTAGATAACTTGGTAAATAGCCTGTGTGATTGGCATATAGACTCCAAGTTCTTGCGCTAGTTCGTAGGCTGCTCGAGTCGTTGAAATTCCTTCAATCACCATGCCCATATTGGCTTCGATATCAGCTAGAGATTCTCCACGACCAAGAGCATCTCCGGCTCTCCAGTTCCGAGAGTGGATGGAGGTTCCTGTTACAATCAAATCTCCTACACCAGATAAACCACTATAGGTCAGTGGACTGGCCCCGAGTGCTACCCCTAGGCGGGTAATTTCCGCCAAACCTCGAGCGATAATGGCTGCCTTGGCATTGTCACCAAATCCTAGACCATGCAAAGCTCCGGCGCCAACAGCAATAATATTTTTAAGAGCACCAGCAGTTTCGACCCCGATAACATCCGTATTGGTATAAAGTCGGAAGTAGTGATTGCTAAAGAGCTCCTGAACGTATTGAGCGGTTTGTAAATCTTTAGAAGCAGCAGTGATTAAAGTTAGGTCACGCACAATGGTCTCTTCTGCATGACTAGGACCTGAAACAACGACAATATCACTGCGGAGATGTTCAGGAATTTCTTCTTCAAGGATAGTTGATAATCGTTTATGGCTATCAGGTTCTAATCCCTTTGAAGCGTGCATGATGATAACCTTATGGTCCAAGGTTTTTGCAACTTGTTGGGCAACAAGTCGTGTTACTTTTGTTGGGACAACAAACAAAATCGCATCTACATCTCTCAGTGCCTCTGCTAAGTCAGTGTAGGCAATGATATTTTCATCTAGAACGACATCTTTAAAGTAGTGCTTGTTAGTATGATAGGTATTAATTTCATTGATTTGTTCGGGAATGTTCCCCCAAATACGTACCTCGTGTCCATTGTCATTTAAGACTTGTGAAAGGGCAGTTCCCCAAGAACCAGGCCCCAAGACGGCGACGGTTTGTCTTTCCATGATTTCCTCCTTAATAGAGTCCTTTCCATTATTCTATCATATTCTAAAGGATTTTGCACTTGCATTACTGGGGAGTGGTGGCTTTGTGACTTGAAAAGTATACAAAAACCGAGGCTAAGTATTAAACTCTCAGTCTCGGTTTTGATATTCCTTAAAGAATAGTTACGTTTATTTCAATTGATCTGTGATGTCTTTTGATAATAACATTCCCAGATGATAAGTTTTATTGATGTAAGCAATGACATCATTGATATTTTCAGTCGTGTGAATTTTTTCTTTGATGTCAGCCCTAAATGTTTCATCCTTCAAAAGTTGTTCTTGGTAGAGCCTTTGAAGCCGTTCTTTCTCGTACTTATTGAGAAGAAAAAGGAACACCAAGCTAATTACAACGAGGATATAAGCATATTGGCTCATAGGAAATCTCCCTGTATGATAAAGAAGTAGTAGTGAATAAATCGATTTAGAGAATCCAAAATAGCAGAACAAGCCAGCAAAACTTGATAAGGTTTTTGATAGACTGTCAGTGAAGCGATTAGGCAAATCGCCATAGTTACGACGTCATGGTCTCTAAATCGATTATATTTAGAGAACATGACTAGTGAAGCAGTTAGCTAGTCCGCATATAAGCGGCTAGCGTCTAACAATTAGGAACTTTAGTTCCAATAACTTTAAGATTACGACGTTTTAGGACATAAATCGATCATATTTATGTCCTAAAACTAGTGAAGCGCCTAGCCAAAGTCCGAATAGGATTTGGCGTTAGTTACTTAGATTGCTCCGCAATCAAGTAACTTTGGCGATTTACATCTTCTCAGGCGCTTCTACTCCAAGCAAGCGAAGTGCTTCTTTGAGAACGACTGCGGTTGCGTAGCTGAGGGCTAGACGGCTGTCGCGCTCAGGATTTTCGTCTAGGATACGTGTATGTGCATAGTATTTGTTAAAGGCTTGAGCCAGGCTAATTGCAAATTTAGCAATGATAGAAGGTTCAAAGTTATCTGCCGCACGGTTGATAATACGTGGGAAGTCTTGGATGAGTTTGATGATTTCCCAACTTTCAGCATCATTCAAGCTATAGTTACCAGCAGTTTCTGGTTTGAAATCTGCTTTGCGCAAGATAGATTGGATACGAGCGTAAGCATATTGAACGTAAGGTCCAGTTTCTCCCTCGAAGGATACCATAGCTTCTAGGTCGAAATCATACCCATTTGTACGGTCGGTCTTGAGGTCATAGAATTTAATGGCTCCAACCCCAACAGCATGCGCTACCTGGTCTTTATTTTCCAGTTCAGGATTTTTTGCTTCGATTTGGGCTTTGGCACGGCTAACAGCCTCTGCAACTGTAGGCTCTAGCAAGATGACATTCCCTTTACGCGTAGAGAGTTTTTTCCCTTCTTTTGTAACCAAACCAAAAGGAACGTGAGTAATGTCGTCACTCCAATCGTAGCCCATCTCTTGCAAGACAGCTTTGAGCTGTTTAAAGTGGGCAGATTGCTCTTGACCAACGACGTAGATAGATTTAGCAAATTGGTATTCGTTTTTACGGTAAAGGGCTGCAGCCAAGTCACGAGTGATATAGAGAGTTGCTCCATCAGACTTCTTGATAAGAGCTGGATGTTCAATTCCATATTTCTCAAGATTCACAACTTGGGCACCTTCTGATTCAACAAGAAGGCCTTTTTCAGAAAGAATGTCTACAACTGCATCCATCTTATCGTTGTAGAAGGCTTCTCCATTGTAGCTGTCAAAGTCAACCTGTAATTCATCGTAAAGGCGGTTAAATTCCACCAAACTTTCATCACGGAACCATTGCCAAAGAGCGAGAGCTTCCTCATCTCCATTTTCAAGTTTACGGAACCATTCGCGCGCTTCTTCATCCAAGCTAGGGTCGTTTTCAGCTTCAGCATTGATACGAACGTAGAGTTTAAGAAGTTCATCAATTGGATGAGCTTTTACAGCTTCTTCGTCGCCCCATTTTTTGTAGGCAACAATCAACATCCCAAACTGTTTACCCCAGTCTCCCAAGTGGTTGACCTTGACTGTTTGATAACCGATTTTTTGGAAAATATGTGACAAGCTATCTCCGATGACAGTTGAGCGTAGGTGACCGATAGAAAATGGTTTAGCGATATTTGGACTAGACATATCGATAACAACATTTTCTTGTTTGCCAATAGTTTGGTCAGCATAGTGTTCTTTTTCAGTGATAACAGCTTGCAATACTTGAGCAGAAATGGCAGATTTATCAAGGAAAAAGTTGACGTAAGGTCCTGTTGCAACAACCTTTTCAAAGGCTTGGCTGTTAATTTTTTCAGCCAGTTCAGCAGCAATCATTTGAGGTGCCTTACGTTCGACTTTTGCAAGAGAAAAAGCAGGGAAAGCAATGTCTCCCATTTCTGAGTTTTTAGGGGTTTCCAGTAAATTTAAAATAGCCTCTTGGTCCAGGCTATCAATGATGCTAGCCAATTCGCTAGCAATCAATTCTTTTGTATTCATTAAGAGCTCCTTTTTGGACTTTTCTACTATTTTATCACAATTTTAAAGAAAGAAGAAAAAATTTTTGAAATCTCCTATTTTTTTGGTATAATATAGTTATAAAAATAGTTATAAATATGCATATAAGAGGATTTTATGAGAAAAAGAGATCGTCATCAGTTAATAAAAAAAATGATTACTGAGGAGAAATTAAGTACACAAAAAGAAATTCAAGATCGGTTGGAGGCACACAATGTCTTTGTGACGCAGACAACCTTGTCTCGTGATTTGCGCGAAATCGGCTTGACCAAGGTCAAGAAAAATGATATGGTGTATTATGTACTAGCAAATGAGACAGAAAAGATTGATTTGGTTGAATTTTTGTCTCATCATTTAGAAGGTGTTGCAAGAGCAGAGTTTACCTTGGTACTTCATACCAAATTGGGAGAAGCCTCTGTTTTGGCAAATATTGTAGATGCAAACAAGGATGAATGGATTTTAGGAACAGTTGCTGGTGCCAATACCTTATTGGTTATTTGTCGAGACCAGCACGTTGCCAAACTCATGGAAGATCGTTTGCTAGATTTGATGAAAGATAAGTAAGGTCTTGAGAGTCGCTCTCAAGACTTATTTTTGACAAGGAGAGACGGAAAATGGCGACAGAGAAGCTATCACCCGGCATGCAACAGTATGTGGATATTAAAAAGCAATATCCAGATGCGTTTTTGCTCTTTCGGATGGGTGATTTTTATGAATTATTTTATGAGGATGCGGTCAATGCTGCGCAGATTCTGGAAATTTCCTTAACGAGTCGCAACAAGAATGCCGACAATCCGATTCCTATGGCGGGTGTCCCCTATCATTCTGCCCAGCAGTATATAGATGTCTTGATTGAGCAGGGCTATAAGGTAGCTATCGCAGAGCAGATGGAAGATCCTAAACAAGCAGTTGGGGTTGTGAAACGAGAGGTTGTTCAGGTCATTACGCCAGGGACAGTGGTCGATAGCAGTAAGCCAGACAGTCAGAACAACTTCTTGGTTGCTATAGATCGAGATGGCAATCAATTTGGCTTAGCTTATATGGACCTGGTGACGGGTGACTTTTATGTGACAGGTCTTTTGGATTTCACGCTGGTTTGTGGGGAAATCCGTAATCTCAAGGCGCGAGAAGTGGTGCTGGGTTATGACTTGTCTGAGGAAGAAGAACAAATCCTCAGTCGTCAGATGAATCTGGTGCTTTCATATGAAAAAGAAGGCTTTGAAGACCTTCATTTACTGGATTCACGATTGGCATCTGTGGAGCAAGCGGCATCTAGTAAATTGCTCCAGTATGTTCATCGAACTCAGATGAGGGAATTGAACCACCTCAAGCCTGTTATACGCTATGAAATCAAGGATTTCTTGCAGATGGATTATGCGACCAAGGCTAGTCTGGATTTGGTTGAGAATGCTCGTTCAGGAAAGAAGCAAGGTAGTCTTTTCTGGCTTTTGGATGAAACCAAGACGGCTATGGGAATGCGTCTCTTGCGGTCTTGGATCCATCGTCCCTTGATTGATAAGGAACGAATCGTCCAACGTCAAGAAGTGGTGCAGGTCTTCCTCGACCATTTCTTTGAGCGTAGTGATTTGACAGACAGTCTCAAGGGTGTCTATGATATCGAACGCTTGGCTAGTCGTGTTTCTTTTGGTAAAACCAATCCCAAGGATCTCTTGCAGTTGGCGACCACCTTATCCAGTGTGCCACGGATTCGTGCGATTTTAGAAGGGATGGAGCAACCTGCTCTAGCTTATCTCATCGCACAATTGGATGGAATCCCTGAGTTGGAGAGTTTGATTAGCGCAGCGATTGCTCCTGAAGCTCCTCATGTGATTACAGATGGAGGAATCATTCGGACTGGATTTGATGAGACTTTAGACAAGTACCGTCGCGTTCTCAGAGAAGGGACTAGCTGGATTGCTGAGATTGAGGCTAAGGAGCGAGAAAATTCTGGTATCAGCACGCTCAAGATTGACTACAATAAGAAGGATGGCTACTATTTCCATGTGACCAATTCTCAACTGGGAAATGTGCCTGCTCACTTTTTCCGCAAGGCGACGCTGAAAAACTCAGAACGTTTTGGAACCGAAGAATTAGCCCGTATCGAAGGAGATATGCTGGAGGCGCGTGAAAAGTCAGCAAACCTAGAGTATGAAATTTTTATGCGCATCCGTGAGGAAGTCAGTAAGTATATCCAGCGTTTGCAGGCTCTAGCTCAAGGAATTGCGACAGTTGATGTCTTACAGAGTCTGGCGGTTGTGGCTGAAACCCAGCATTTGATTCGGCCAGAGTTCGGAGAGGATTCGCGAATTGATATCCAGAAAGGGCGCCATGCTGTCGTTGAAAAGGTTATGGGGGCTCAGACCTATATTCCAAATACGATTCAGATGGCAGAAGATAATACCAGTATTCAACTGATTACAGGGCCCAACATGAGCGGAAAGTCAACCTATATGCGTCAGTTAGCCATGACGTCGGTTATGGCCCAGATGGGGTCTTATGTGCCAGCAGAAAGCGCCCATTTACCGATTTTTGATGCGATTTTTACCCGTATCGGAGCAGCAGATGACTTGGTTTCAGGTCAATCAACCTTCATGGTAGAGATGATGGAGGCTAACAATGCCATTTCGCATGCGACCAAGGACTCTCTCATTCTCTTTGATGAATTGGGACGGGGAACTGCAACTTATGACGGGATGGCTCTTGCTCAGTCTATCATCGAATACATTCACGAGCATATCGGAGCCAAGACCCTCTTTGCGACCCACTACCATGAGTTGACTAGTCTGGAGTCCAGCTTGAAACATTTAGTCAATGTTCACGTGGCAACCTTGGAGCAGGATGGGCAGGTCACCTTCCTTCATAAAATTGAACCAGGACCAGCTGATAAATCCTACGGTATCCATGTTGCCAAGATTGCTGGCTTGCCAGCAGACCTTTTAGCAAGGGCGGATAAGATTTTGACTCAGCTAGAGAGTCAAGGAACAGAAAGTCCTGCTCCCATGAGACAAACAAGTGCCGTCACTGAACAGATTTCACTCTTTGATACGACTGAAGAACATCCTGTCCTAGCAGAATTGTCTAAACTAGATGTTTATAACATGACACCTATGCAGGCTATGAATGTCTTGGTCGAGTTAAAACAAAAATTATAAAGAATGAATTACTTGTCATTCTAGCTATATCAAGGAGACTTCTTTGACAAGTTCCCACTTTTTTGCTAGAATAACATCACACGAACAGAATGAAAAGGAGCTGACGCATTGTCGCTCCCTTTTGTCTATTTTTTAAGGAGAAAGTATGCTGATTCAGAAAATAAAAACCTATAAGTGGCAGGCCTTGGCTTCGCTCCTGATGACAGGCTTGATGGTTGCTAGTTCACTTCTGCAGCCGCGTTATCTGCAGGAAGTGTTAGATGCCCTCCTTGCTGGGAACTATGAAGCTATTTATAGTATCGGGGCTTGGTTGATTGGTGTGGCCCTGCTCGGTTTGGTTGCTGGTGGGCTCAATGTTGTCCTCGCAGCCTATATTGCCCAAGGAGTTTCATCTGACCTTCGGGAGGATGCCTTCCGTAAAATCCAAACCTTTTCTTATGCCAATATTGAACAATTTAATGCGGGAAATCTAGTCGTTCGCATGACAAATGATATCAACCAGATTCAGAACGTCGTCATGATGACCTTCCAAATTCTTTTCAGACTTCCCCTTTTGTTCATCGGTTCGTTTATCCTGGCGGTTCAAACCTTACCCTCTCTGTGGTGGGTGATTGTTCTAATGGTAATCTTGATTTTTGGCTTGACAGCTGTCATGATGGGAATGATGGGGCCTCGTTTTGCCAAGTTTCAAACACTTCTTGAGCGCATCAATGCCATTGCCAAGGAAAATCTACGCGGTGTTCGTGTGGTCAAGTCCTTTGTCCAAGAAAAAGAGCAGTTTGCTAAGTTTACGGAGGTTTCAGACGAGCTTCTCGGTCAAAACCTTTACATCGGATATGCCTTTTCAGTAGTGGAACCTGTCATGATGTTGGTCGGTTATGGGGCGGTTTTCCTCTCTATTTGGCTAGTTGCAGGGATGGTTCAATCGGATCCATCGGTTGTTGGCTCCATTGCTTCCTTTGTTAATTACCTAAGCCAGATTATCTTTACTATTATTATGGTTGGATTTTTGGGAAATTCTGTCAGTCGTGCTATGATTTCTATGCGTCGTATTCGAGAAATTCTTGACGCAGAGCCAGCCATGACCTTCAAGGATGTCCCAGATGAAGACTTGGTCGGAAGTCTTAGCTTTGAAAATGTGACCTTTACCTATCCAATGGATAAGGAACCGATGTTGAAAGATGTGAGCTTTACTGTCGAACCTGGACAAATGGTTGGTGTCGTTGGAGCGACTGGTGCAGGAAAATCAACCTTGGCTCAATTGATTCCACGTCTCTTTGACCCACAGGAGGGTGCTATCAAAATTGGAGGCAAGGATATTCGAGAAGTGAGTGAAGGAACCCTGCGTAAAACAGTTTCTATCGTTCTCCAACGTGCCATTCTCTTTAGTGGAACGATTGCAGATAACTTGAGACAGGGTAAGGGAGATGCTACTTTATTTGAAATGGAGCGCGCAGCCAATATTGCTCAAGCCAGTGAATTCATTCATCGTATGGAGAAAACCTTTGAAAGTCCAGTTGAAGAAAGGGGAACCAACTTTTCAGGTGGGCAAAAACAAAGGATGTCGATTGCCCGTGGAATTGTCAGCAATCCACGTATTCTGATTTTTGACGATTCGACCTCAGCCTTGGATGCCAAGTCAGAGCGCCTGGTTCAGGAAGCCTTGAATAAGGACTTGAAGGGAACGACAACCATTATCATCGCTCAAAAGATTAGCTCGGTTGTTCATGCAGATAAAATCTTAGTACTGGATCAAGGACGATTGATTGGTCAAGGTACGCATGCAGACTTGGTTGCCAACAATTCCGTTTACCGTGAAATCTACGAAACACAGAAAGGAAAGGAGGAGTAACATGAAAACAGTTCAATTTTTTTGGAATTATTTTAAAGTCTATAAGCTATCATTTGTAGTTGTTATCCTGATGATTGTTCTGGCGACTCTTGCCCAAGCTCTCTTTCCGGTATTTTCTGGACAAGCGGTAACAGAGTTAGCTAATTTAGTTCAAGCTTATCAAAATGGCAATCCAGAACTTGTTTGGCAAAGCCTATCAGGAATCATGGTCAATCTTGGTCTGCTAGTTTTGGTTCTATTTATCTCCAGTGTGATATACATGTGTCTCATGACGCGCGTGATTGCAGAATCGACCAACGAGATGCGCAAAGGCCTCTTTGGCAAGCTTGCTCGGTTGACTGTTTCTTTCTTTGACCGCCGACAAGATGGCGATATCCTGTCTCGTTTTACCAGTGATTTGGATAATATCCTCCAAGCTTTTAACGAAAGCTTGATTCAGGTCATGAGCAACATCGTTCTATACATTGGTCTGATTCTTGTCATGTTTTCGAGAAATGTGACGCTGGCCCTCATCACTATTGCCAGTACACCAGTGGCCTTTCTCATGCTGATTTTTATCGTGAAAATGGCACGGAAATATACCAACCTCCAGCAGAAAGAGGTAGGGAAGCTCAATGCCTATATGGATGAAAGTATCTCAGGTCAAAAAGCCGTGATTGTGCAAGGTATTCAAGAGGATATGATGGCAGGATTTCTTGAACAAAATGAGCGCGTGCGCAAGGCAACCTTTAAAGGAAGAATGTTCTCAGGAATTCTTTTCCCTGTCATGAATGGGATGAGTCTGGTCAACACAGCCATCGTCATCTTTGCTGGTTCAGCTGTACTTTTGAATGATAAGTCTATTGAAACAAGTACAGCCCTAGGTTTGATTGTTATGTTTGCCCAATTTTCACAGCAGTACTACCAGCCTATTATTCAAGTTGCGGCAAGTTGGGGAAGCCTTCAGTTAGCCTTTACAGGTGCTGAACGGATTCAGGAAATGTTTGATGCAGAGGAAGAAATTCGACCTAAAAATGCTCCGACCTTCACTCAGTTGCAAGAAGGTGTTGAAATTAGTCATATTGATTTTTCATACTTGCCTGATAAACCCATTTTGAAAGATGTCAGCATTTCTGCTCCTAAAGGCCAGATGACAGCGGTTGTTGGTCCGACTGGGTCAGGGAAAACGACTATTATGAACCTCATCAATCGCTTTTATGATGTTAATGCTGGTGGGATTTATTTTGACGGTAAAGACATCCGTGACTATGATTTAGATAGTCTCAGAAGCAAGGTGGGAATTGTCTTGCAAGATTCGGTCTTGTTTAGCGGAACGATTCGAGACAATATCCGTTTTGGTGTGCCAGATGCTAGTCAAGAAATGGTTGAGGCAGCAGCCAAGGCAACCCATATTCACGACTACATCGAAAGCTTGCCTGATAAGTACGATACTCTTATAGATGATGACCAGAGCATCTTCTCGACAGGACAAAAGCAATTGATTTCTATCGCTCGAACCCTGATGACAGATCCAGAGGTTCTCATTCTCGATGAAGCCACTTCGAACGTAGATACTGTGACAGAAAGCAAGATTCAGCATGCCATGGAGGCGGTTGTAGCAGGCAGAACTAGTTTCGTCATTGCCCATCGTTTGAAGACTATCCTCAATGCAGACCAGATTATTGTCCTTAAAGATGGAGAAGTCATTGAACGCGGTAGCCACCATGAACTCTTGAAACTGGGTGGCTTCTATTCAGAACTCTATCACAATCAATTTGTTTTTGAATAAGAAAAAAGTTGTCCCCTTGGGCAGCTTTTTCTTGTCCATAAAAAATATTTATCACAGCCTTAAAAAAAACATATTAGACGAAAGTCATTTTGAGTGATATGATAAGACTATCGTTAACATTCGAAAGGAGAGGCATCATGGCTAGAACGGTTGTAGGAGTTGCTGCAAATCTATGTCCCGTAGACGCAGAGGGCAAAAACATTCATTCATCTGTATCTTGTAGATTCGCAGAGAGCATTCGTCAAGTCGGTGGTCTCCCTTTAGTCATTCCTGTTGGTGATGAGTCAGTTGTTCGCGATTATGTAGAAATGATTGACAAACTTATCTTGACAGGCGGTCAAAATGTCCATCCTCAGTTTTATGGAGAGAAAAAGACCATCGAGAGTGATGATTACAACCTAGTGCGTGACGAATTTGAATTGGCGCTCTTGAAAGAAGCGCTTCGTCAGAATAAACCAATCATGGCAATCTGTCGCGGTGTCCAACTTGTCAATGTTGCCTTTGGGGGAACTCTCAATCAAGAAATCGAAGGCCACTGGCAAGGACTACCTTTCGGGACATCTCATTCTATTGAGACAGTAGAAGGAAGTGTGGTGGCTAAGTTATTTGGAAAAGAAAGTCAAGTTAATTCCGTTCATCGTCAGAGTATTAAAGATTTGGCACCTAATTTCCGTGTAACTGCTATTGACCCAAGAGACCAGACCATCGAAGCGATTGAGTCTATCGATGAGCACCGCATTATTGGTTTGCAGTGGCATCCAGAGTTTCTGGTTAATGAAGAAGATGGCAATTTAGAATTATTTGAGTATTTATTGAATGAACTGTAACGACTGGAACATCTAGTCGTTCTTTCTTTTATTTTTTCAAAATTTTTGGAATGTGGGATTTTTACGCAAACGTTTGAATTCTGATAAAAATTGGAGAAATTCGACAAAAAACTTGAAAAAAACGAAGGTAAGCGTTATGATAGAAAAGAAGAAATATTGGAGGAATAACATGTCACATATTAAATTTGATTATTCAAAAGTTTTAGACAAATTTGTTGCACCACATGAAGTGGAATACATGCAATCACAAGTAACAGCAGCAGATGAATTGATCCGTAAAGGAACTGGTGCTGGTAGCGACTTCTTGGGATGGTTGGACCTTCCTGAAAACTATGACCGCGAAGAATTTGACCGCATCTTGAAAGCTGCTGAGCAAATCAAATCAGACAGCGATGTTTTGGTTGTAATCGGTATCGGTGGATCTTACCTTGGTGCGAAAGCAGCAATCGACTTCTTGAACCACCACTTTGCAAACTTGCAAACAAAAGAAGAACGCAAGGCTCCACAAATCCTTTACGCAGGAAACTCAATCTCATCTACTTACCTTGCTGACTTGGTAGAGTACGTAGCTGACAAAGACTTCTCGGTAAACGTGATTTCTAAATCAGGTACAACAACTGAACCAGCTATCGCTTTCCGTGTCTTCAAAGAACTTTTGGTTAAGAAATACGGTCAAGAAGAAGCAAACAAACGTATCTATGCAACAACTGACCGCCAAAAAGGCGCTGTTAAGGTTGAAGCAGATGCTAACGGTTGGGAAACATTTGTTGTTCCAGATGATATCGGTGGACGCTTCTCAGTATTGACAGCCGTTGGTTTGCTTCCAATCGCAGCATCAGGAGCTGACATCAAAGCCCTTATGGAAGGTGCGAATGCAGCTCGCAAAGACTACACTTCAGATAAAATCTCTGAAAACGAAGCTTACCAATACGCAGCAGTTCGTAACATCCTTTACCGTAAAGGCTATGCAACTGAGATCTTGGTAAACTACGAGCCATCACTTCAATACTTCTCAGAATGGTGGAAACAATTGGCTGGTGAATCAGAAGGAAAAGACCAAAAAGGTATCTACCCAACTTCAGCCAACTTCTCAACTGACTTGCACTCACTTGGTCAATTTATCCAAGAAGGAACTCGTATCATGTTTGAAACAGTTGTCCGTGTTGACAAACCTCGTAAAAACGTGATTATCCCTAGCTTGGAAGAAGACCTTGATGGACTTGGTTACCTTCAAGGAAAAGACGTTGACTTTGTAAACAAAAAAGCAACTGACGGTGTTCTTCTTGCCCACACAGATGGTGATGTACCAAACATGTACGTGACTCTTCCAGAGCAAGATGCTTTCACTCTTGGTTACACAATCTACTTCTTCGAATTGGCTATCGCTCTTTCAGGTTACTTGAATGCTATCAACCCATTTGACCAACCAGGTGTTGAAGCTTACAAACGTAACATGTTTGCCCTTCTTGGAAAACCAGGATTTGAAGAATTGAGCAAAGAACTTAACGCACGTCTATAATAGAAGAAAAGAGTGGCTTGTCCACTCTTTTTACTCTCTTTATCCATAGAAATTGGCCTCAGCCAAGACTTGTGATATAATATAGAGAGCAAAAAGGCAGACGCCTAGAGACTTTATAGGAGAAACTATGTCAAAAGATATCCGCGTACGTTACGCACCAAGTCCAACAGGACTACTACACATCGGGAATGCCCGTACAGCATTGTTCAACTACCTTTACGCACGTCATCATGGTGGAACTTTTATTATCCGTATCGAAGATACTGACCGTAAACGCCATGTCGAAGATGGTGAACGTTCACAACTTGAAAACCTTCGTTGGTTAGGTATGGATTGGGATGAAAGCCCAGAAACACATGAAAATTACCGCCAGTCTGAGCGTTTGGACTTGTATCAAAAATTCATCGATCAATTGCTAGTTGAAGGAAAAGCCTACAAATCTTACGTTACAGAAGAAGAGTTGGCAACTGAACGCGAACGCCAAGAAGCAGCTGGTGAAACACCTCGCTACATTAACGAATACCTTGGTATGAGTGAAGAAGAAAAAGCAGCTTACATCGCAGAACGTGAAGCAGCTGGTATCATTCCAACAGTTCGTTTGGCGGTCAATGAGTCAGGTATCTACAAGTGGCATGATATGGTTAAAGGTGATATCGAATTTGAAGGTGGCAATATTGGTGGTGACTGGGTTATCCAAAAGAAAGACGGTTACCCAACTTACAACTTTGCCGTTGTCATCGATGACCATGATATGCAAATTTCTCACGTAATCCGTGGAGATGACCACATTGCTAATACACCAAAACAGCTTATGGTCTATGAAGCACTTGGTTGGGAAGCTCCAGAGTTCGGTCATATGACCTTGATTATCAACTCTGAAACTGGGAAAAAATTGTCTAAACGTGACACCAACACCCTTCAGTTTATCGAAGACTACCGTAAAAAAGGTTATTTACCAGAAGCAGTCTTTAACTTTATTGCTCTTCTTGGTTGGAACCCAGGTGGCGAAGATGAAATCTTCTCTCGTGAAGAACTCATTAAACTTTTCGATGAAAACCGCCTGAGCAAGTCTCCAGCAGCCTTTGACCAGAAAAAACTCGACTGGATGAGCAATGATTATATCAAGAATGCAGACCTAGAAACTATCTTTGAAATGGCAAAACCATTCTTAGAGGAAGCAGGCCGTTTAACTGACAAGGCTGAAAAATTAGTTGAGCTCTATAAACCACAAATGAAATCAGTAGATGAGATTATCCCATTGACAGATCTCTTCTTCTCAGATTTTCCAGAATTGACAGAAGCAGAGCGCGAAGTCATGGCGGGAGAAACAGTCCCAACAGTTCTTGAAGCCTTCAAAGCAAAACTTGAAGCGATGACAGATGATGAATTTGTAACAGAGAATATCTTCCCACAAATCAAAGCTGTTCAAAAAGAAACAGGTATCAAAGGGAAAAATCTCTTCATGCCAATTCGCATCGCAGTTTCAGGTGAAATGCATGGACCAGAATTGCCAGATACTATCTTCTTGTTAGGCCGTGAAAAATCAATCCAGCATATCGAAAACATGCTAAAAGAAATCTCTAAATAAGAAGGATGCAACAATGGATATCTGGGAAAAGATGTACGAAGAAGCACAGAAATTGTATAATCCACATGAAGTATCTGATTTTGTTTATGCGAATCATGTCGTTGCCGCAGTAGAAGCAGAAGATGGACAAATATTTACAGGATTCTGTATGGAGGGAACCTGTGGTGTTTTCCATCTCTGCGCAGAGCGGGCAGCACTCTTCAATATGTACCAATTTTCGGGACAAACTAAGGTTAAAAAAGTCTTAGCCTTTCGAGAGCAACCACCTTATGGTGGAAGTTCGGGTATGCCTTGTGGCGCTTGCAGAGAGTTCCTCTTAGAGTTGAACGCTGAAAATAAGGACGCAGAAGTCATGATGGACTACGATACAAGAAAGACGGTTAAAGTTGCAGAACTAATGCCCTATTGGTGGGGAGAAGAACGTGCTTCTAAGTTTAATAATCAATAGAAGAGTCAGTATAATTCTGGCTCTTTTTACTTAATTTGAAAAAAACAGAAAAAGTAGTTGACAAGTCTGAAAAAGTCTGTATAATAGTAAGAGTTGAAAACAACTCTGGTCCGTTGGTCAAGGGGTTAAGACACCGCCTTTTCACGGCGGTAACACGGGTTCGAATCCCGTACGGACTATGGTATGTTGCGGATGGAACACTTGATGAAAAAAGTTCAAAAAAGTTTCAAAAAAGTGTTGACAAGCGAAAGCACCTGTGATATACTAATATAGTTGTCGCTTGAGAGAAGCGAGTGACAAAGACCTTTGAAAACTGAACAAGACGAACCAATGTGCAGGGCACTACAACTAAGGTTGTAGTACTGAACAATGAAAAAACAATAAATCTGTCAGTGACAGAAATGAGTGAGAACTCAAACTTTTAATGAGAGTTTGATCCTGGCTCAGGACGAACGCTGGCGGCGTGCCTAATACATGCAAGTAGAACGCTGAAGCTTGGTGCTTGCACCGAGCGGATGAGTTGCGAACGGGTGAGTAACGCGTAGGTAACCTGCCTGGTAGCGGGGGATAACTATTGGAAACGATAGCTAATACCGCATAAGAGTAGATGTTGCATGACATTTGCTTAAAAGGTGCAATTGCATCACTACCAGATGGACCTGCGTTGTATTAGCTAGTTGGTGGGGTAACGGCTCACCAAGGCGACGATACATAGCCGACCTGAGAGGGTGATCGGCCACACTGGGACTGAGACACGGCCCAGACTCCTACGGGAGGCAGCAGTAGG